>PVMK01157173.1_pt1 | contig 20566 bp, 19 predicted proteins | sample 1853481 | NCBI WGS metagenome assembly PVMK01 (sample SAMN08533507, study PRJNA380276) | Marine sediment metagenome, whole genome shotgun sequencing project. | reverse complement strand
TATGAAGATAGCAATTATGCAGCCATACTTTTGTGCTTACATTGGATATTACCAATTGATAAGTTCTGTCGACAAATTTGTAATTTGCGACAATATGCAATACACAAAAAGGGGCTGGTTTAACAGAAACAGGATTTTAGACAATGGAACTGACCGGATGTTTACAATACCTTTAAAAAAGGATAATAGCTATTTAAATGCTAATCTCAGATATTTAGCCGATAACTCAATCACGGAAAGAATGCGGATTTTAAAACAAATTCAATCTTTATACAAAAAAGCGCCTTTTTTTTCACAATATTATCCACTAGTCAGGCGTTTATTTATACAGGAAAATAATAATTTATTTGATTTTATACATTTTTCAGTGATTGAATTATGCTCTATATTTGACATTAAGACTCAAATTATTCTTAGTTCAAGTTTGGATATTGATCATGAGCTTAAATCACAAGATCGCATAATTGAAATGTGCAAATATTTAAAAACCGACACATACGTAAATGCGATTGGCGGCAAAGAGCTCTATGACAAAGAGTCTTTCAATAAAGAGGGAATAGATTTAAAATACATTAGGACTAAAAAAATAGAATATGATCAATTTGATCACGATTTCGTTCCTTGGCTTTCAATTATTGACATATTGATGTTTAATGATATTGAAAAAGTTAAGGGTTATCTTAACGAATATGAATTGGAATAATTTATTTTACTCTATTCCCAATATAGTGCTTAAAGGAAATAATAACTTCTTACAATTTTGGAAAAATCCCCGACAAAATATTTTATAAGGATTGATCATGCAATCGAATAACAAAATATATTCTTTTTTTATAATTATAGCACTTCTTTTCTGGAATCCACTTAGTTATTTTTTGATTTACGGCAATACGCCAATTTATTCAGAAAAAGTATTTCAAATCTTTTACTGGGGTGTATTCATTTTGGGGATATTTTGGGTTGTTTTAATTCAAAAAAACATGTTTAATGATAAAACTAAAAATGTTATGTTCGCCTTAGCTTTTACAGGAATACTATTTTCTTCTTTTGTTATAATTGATCGAACTATTGGATTATTGTCTAATAATGAATCTCCACAAACCACAAAACAAGAATGGTTAATTTTTGAACCAAATAGTAAAGCGGTAGCACAAACTATCGAATTTAATTATGTTGTCAATATAAATAGCATGGGACTGCGAGATAAGGAAATCAATATTGATAAAGGTGATAAATATAGAATTTTATGCTTTGGAGATTCTTGGACTTACGGTTATGGAGTTAATGTTGAAAATAGCTGGCCAAAAAAGCTTGAACAATATTTAATTACTAATGGATTTGAAAATGTTGAAGTGATCAACTGTGGCCGCCCGGGACAGTTCACAGGTACTTATAAAAAATATGTAGAAAAGGTTGTTCCCGTTCTAAAACCTGATCTGGTTCTAGTTGGCGTATTGCAATTAGATGACTTGGCTCAACTTTTTACTAATAGCTTTATTATCAATCAGTCGAGTACAATAAAATCTATTTTTAGAAAAATTAAAACGGGTTCACTAAGATTCCTGAAATACTCGTTCAAGAATATTCTACCATCATCAAAGACACTTGATATAACATCGGATTGGGAGGAAATATCTACTTCAATGATAAGCGACTTTAGTCGTTGGCAAAATATACGGTTTTCTACACTTAATGATTCAGTTCAGAGTTTATTCAAAAGCGGAAATCTAGCACCAAGTTTGTTTGATTATTATATCAATTACCCTGATAGAATTACTATTTTTAACAATCAAAATCATCCTGCAACTAAATTTGCTATTCAAGAAATGAAGAAGGACTTCAACGAGATGAAGGAAATATGTTATAATCATAATTCTGATCTCATTTTTATTAATATACCTATGAACTACTTTACAGGTCATGAAGTAATAAGAACTCCTAGTGACGTGCTTAATCCATATTTCGAAAAAAACAACAATATAGATCCTATTTATCGGTCAGTCGCAAATGCTAATGATTTGCCATATATAGAATTGACTGATCATTTTATTGGATTACGAAATAAATCTGAATATTTATTTAAATATGATGGTCATCCAAATGAAAATGGTTACAAAGAAATAGCTAATTATATTGGTAAACAGCTGATTGAAGAAAACCACCTTCCACAAAGGGATTGAAAATGGATTTTAAGAAAATGATTATTAACTACTTTCAATAAAATATAAAACCCCGTTATGTGGCGGGGGTTTATATTTTATTTATAGATAAGTCAACTTCGGCAAATGACGCCAAAGTAAATTAAAGCGTAAACTTTAGTCCTAATCCACCACCAATTGCAATTGGAGTACCACTGCCAAATATAATATCTGTCCTAAATTCAATTGGAATAGATATCGAGTCACTGATTTTAACAGTGTGTCCCAAGCCTAGGGGAAATCCAACTGTCGTACCAGTACCGTTCATAAATGTATAAACTCCCGTTCCGGTCGTTAAATAGTATTGATTGGCAAAATTTAATTGTATTAAAGCACCTATATGCCAAGTCCAAATTGTACCCCATCTATAATATTTGGTATTAGAATATGAGCTGCTTGGTATGTATGCTTCCTCCCAGCGATAAAGTCTATTAAATCCAACCTCTGCACCTATTAGCATTTTGCCTTTAGGTATAAATACTTGTATAAGTCCTTTATAATTAAGTTGGTCCCAATCTACTAGCCCTTCTCTGGTAATATCAGAATACTCGGGAATTTCCATCGCTTGAGCGATATCAACAATTGTATAACCAAAGTTATTCTGCAGATTAATTATTATTTTATTGTTTGCAGTTGTGCTGTTTAGATTATGAGAATTAGTGTTTTGCGCAAAAACAACGGATACAGAAAATATTAATAACAGTATATTATTTCTCATTATCACTCCTAATTTAAAATTCAATGATACAATTTACAATATTTGGCGCAACCGTTCAAATAGCACCACGCCCGTGGCTGCAGATACATTTAACGAAGCGGTTTCTCCTTGCATCGGAATTGTCGCCTGAAAATCACACGATTTTAATACAAGTGGTTTTATCCCCTGCCCTTCACTCCCAATTATAATCGCGATTTTTCCTTTATAATCAATTTTATCCCACGGCTTTGCATCAATTCCATTTTCAACGGCTATAGTCCAAAACTCGTCCTCCTTTAATTGACTTAAAGTCTGATTCAGGTTCGTCACGGAATATATCGGCATATTACAAAAGGCACCCTGGCTAACCTGCAAAACGGTATCGGTCATACCGACACTATTTCTTTCAGGTATAATTATACCATCAACACCGGCGCATTCAGAAGTACGGATTATTTGTCCAAAATTTTGTGGATCTGTCACATTATCAACAATCAGTAAACAATAATTACCTTCAATATCTTTAAACGATGGTAATGTTTTGACTATATCACCTGAGAATGATACAACTATTCCTTGAGTTCGACTTTCGCCATATTTTTTGTAAAAAGTATCACGATTAATATAATGTATCTGTGAAGAATGTTTTTTAAGTGATTCTTTAATATTTATATTACTCGTAACTGAGCCATTTTCTAGGAGATCAATTGACTGAATTTTATATTTATTACTTTTTAGAACAGATAAACTGCTATTTATTCCAAATATTTGGTGGATTCGATTTTCTGCTTTTGATTTAGTTTTATAGTTTGTCACATTGAAAATTACATCCAAAATTAATTGACTATAGAATAATAAAAAAACCCCGCAGACGGGCGGGGCTTTTTTATTAAACTAATTAGTTTTATTTTGCTTTTTTAGTTTCAACCACTTCAGCTTTTGCCGGCTCAATTACAATTTCGTCTGTTTTTTTATTTCGCCGTGCTACAGCAATAATTACCGCACCAAATCCGATTATTACGGCAATTGCTTTAACTATAGAACCAAAAACGGGTATTAAGCCGACTAACCATAAGATTAATACACCTAATATTGCGGACAATACTACTGATGGATTATCAGTTTTTAATGCTCTTAGTAATTTTTTTCCAATAATAACCGCAACCGCGATATAACCTATCAACGTTGCAAGGAAAACAGCCAGAATCTCAAGCGGAATTAATGCAATTCCGATTATAGAAATCGCGAGCATAACAGCCAAAGGAACAATAAGAATTATTCCGAGAATTCCCCAAAGAAACATAATTATCGGTTCATTTTTAATATTAGATGCTACTTTACTTAATTCAGTCGGGATCAGAACTGCCAACAGGAGTACCAATGCGAACAGTCCAATTAACGGTATAAACTTTAGACCTCTCGGTATTCCATTATGCCCACCCAAAAAGCAACTACCTTCAAAAATGTTTGCAAAATCAAATGAACCTACGTCAACTGTCGTCCCATAAACCATCGAGCCTTCTGCCTCTTCGATGGTGCCACCAACAGTAACTGCATCCCCATGTATAATTGCTTCTTCCCCAAGATGGACTGATCCACCAACTGCTACAGCGTCACCATCTACTATTCCATCAACAAATACACTGCCGCCAATGGCTACGGCATCGTCAACGCGCATATCTTTTTCAATATGAACATCACTGCCAATTTTAACAATTGAACGGTCGCTGGCGAGCAAACCACTTGTTAGTCCGGCAAATAAAACTATCGATAAAATTAATTGTATATATTTCCTCATCTTTTACCTCTTTCTCTTATTAAATCATTTTTATAATTCACAATTTAGACATACTTAACATTATTTGGTTGTCAAAATTATAATCATTGTTAACTATGGATATTGTAATTTAATATAAATTATATGGAATATTTATATGCCAAAAGCTGAAGGTAAAAGATTTGATTTTTTAAATGAAGATACAATTGAACCAGATTATCTCGAAACCTTCGATTTCGATAGTCCCAAGCAATATATTCTCGCAGAAACAGATGAATTTAGTGCAGTTTGTCCCTTTAGTGGATTGCCCGATTATGCCTATTTAAAAATCGAATACTATCCTACTGGAGGGAAATGTATCGAATTAAAAAGTTTGAAATATTATATTATTAGTTATAGAAATGTTGGTATTTATCAGGAAGCTGCTACAAAAAGAATTTATCTGGATTTAAAAAAGATACTTAATACCGAACAATTAAAAGTAACTACAGTTTATAATACTCGCGGTGGATTTGACACGACTTGCGCCGAAGCGTCATCTGAAGTAGTGACACGTCGATTTCGCTATCGCCAATCTGATTAAAAGAGAGGTAAAGTGCGCCCGCGATCGCAGCGAATTACTGGACAATGTGACTCCGTAGCCCAGTGGGTAGAGCAGTGGCCTTTTAAGCCATTGGTCGAGCGTTCGAGTCGCTCCGGAGTCACTCCTCTATAAACCCTGGTTGTCGACGACAAACTAGGGTTTTTTATTGCTTTATAAAAACGACAAAAGTGTACTTAAAGTGACTCAAAAGCACTATAATAGACAAAAAAATAGCACAGTTATAGCACACTTTTTTGAGCAGTGGCCTCACAATCAACAGTGTTAGAGTTTAGTCGAATCCACATATAAAAAAAAGGGCTTAAACAAAGGCTCTTCATTAAAATGTATACTGTTTATTCTTCTGATGTTTCTTCCAATTAAATGATGAAATCTGTAGTGCCAAAAAGGTTAAAATTATTTTATTATGGCACTTTGATTTCGGTACGGGTTTTGGTACTGATTTTGGGCTGTTTAGGTGCGTATTTATTGATTTATTAAAAAGTGCCAAAAACGGTGGGTTTTGGTACGCTTTCAGAGAATGGGAATTTGTAAAAAGAAGCGGGACGGGTATGTCAATTAATTCTTCGGGTATACCATCCGTCCCGCATCAATTTCGTACTTTAACTATTGAACGATTACTTTTTCTTATATATTAAATACAGAGCAATTGTAAAGAAACCGTAAATAACTACTGTAACCCAGCCCATGTTGTTTACTGTTTTGGACCATACTGCCCAAAGTGAAACAACTAGACCTACAATATCACTTATGATTAACGCTAAAACAACTGATTTTACATTATCGGTTAGCTTAGCATCTCTCAAGAATAGCGTTACTAATGCCAATGCTAATAATCCAACGCCAAAGAATCGAGTCATCATAACTAATGCTTCTGTCGATGTGGGGCCATACCAAGAAAGCATTATTACAGGAAATAGTAAACAAAATACAGCAAAGGATCCTGCTACTATAAAGTTTAAAATGAATATGTTTTTAAGAGACATATTATCTCCTCCTTGTTATTTAAGAAAATGATGTGCATATCCGTAATAATCATCTTTTGTGTGCGGTTTGGTAAACTTAGGCTCTTAAAAGAATTAATAACAACAGATATATATCAATCAAAAATTGTCAGCATGGATTCAGTTTCAAAGGAATTGTCTGAATGTTTTGTCCCAAAAACGTGTACCAAAACAAACAGGCTAATTTAGGTGTGTCAAAAACGTAGGGTTTTGGAATACAATTTCATTAATAAGTAAACTAACATTAAATTAAACATTCGATGACGGCTAAAACGTGCTGACTGATTGAATTATTTATATACGTATAGTAAATCTTAGGTTTCTAACTTAATAGGAGACGCAGTTATGCAAGGCACCATACCAGTATTGAATGTAAGAGGGAAGAACTTAGCCGTTGCTTGGGAGAAGTCAATACTTGCAGTGTATGAGAAAGGTTGCTTAATCAAAACTGAGTATGATAAACCCAACGATCCGCCTAGCAGAGATTGCTCGATTACAATCGTTGTGAAGGATCCTTTAGCAGAACCGATGATTCACCGAGACATGCCAGGGGGTTTAGAGGATCTGCAAGAATATGTTACTTAAAAGGAGAAGATGATAAATGGCTATTAAATACGAATATCAGATTTCGATCTAATGATGCCTATAAAGCAGCATTTATGAATATGTTTGCTTTGATCCAGCTCCAAAAAAAAATTGCAGAAAGAATATCAGATATTTCTGGTAAAAATGTAATTTTAGGTCGTTATGTACATCAAGCTGATAGTTATCATATTTATGGTTCTTACATTGAGGAGTTTGAGAACCGCTTTTTAAGAATGTATAAAGAAAGATCTTTTGAAGAGAGAACCTATCGATGTGAGGATATGAAGGGAATTATGGAAGAAGCGATTCCTGGCATATTAAAAAAAGTGGAAAAAATGTCGATAACATAGAAATATTAAAAAAGGGATTAATTAATGGAAATACTTAACAGTATTAAAGAAAACTTAATTTCTGGGAACGCAGACGAAGTAGTTAAGTTGACAAATAGGGCCTTAGATACAGGGTTAGATGTAAAACAAGTTCTAAATGATGGATTACTTGACGGGATGGCAGTAGTCGGTAACCGATTTAAGGAAGGTCTATTATTTATTCCTGAAGTTTTATTGGCTGCACGGGCAATGACAAAAGGACTTGATATATTAGATCCGTTTTTAACAATAGAAAGAGTAAAATATCGAGGAACCCTATTAATTGGTACTGTTAAGGGGGATTTACATGATATTGGGAAAAATCTTGCTGCAATCTTATTCAGGGGAGCTGGATTTAAAATTGTTGATCTTGGATCGAATGTTGCTACAGAAAAATTTATAACTGGAGCCAAGGAACATAATCCTGATATTATTGGGATTTCTTCATTACTAGTGTCTACTATGCTCAATATGGGAACAGTGATTAATGGATTACGAGAAAACAACATTTTAACCCCTGTGATCGTCGGCGGTGCTCCACTGACTCAAGAGTTTGCGAATTCAATTAATGCAGATATTTATGCATCAACTGCATCTGATGGCGTAGAGAAAGCTCTTGCCGCTTTAGTTTAAATCAAAAATCAAGATAACATAAATCGCGCGATTATAAATTAATTCTATGGTGCGGTAATTTATTGACCTGCCCCTAAAAGATTGTGCCAGTTGTTAAGTTAATATGAGGAATAATTCTGCCCAAAAACGTGTCCCAAAACAAATGGTCAAATTTGAGTGTACCAAAACCCGTCGTTTTTGGTACACTCAGTTTGGTCTGTTTGTTTTGGGAGACGTTTTTGGGACTTAATGGCTACATTGGTACAACTATTGGGGGGCAGGTCAATAAATTACCCTACGATAGAATTAATTTATAATCGCGCGACTTATATTATCTTGGATTTTTGATTTAAACTAAAGCGGCAAGAGCTTTCTCTACTCCATCAGATGCAGTTGATGCATAAATATTTGCATTAATTGAATCCGCAAACTCTTGAGTCAGTGGAGCACCGCCCACGATAACAGGGGTTAAAATGTTATTTTCTCGTAATCCCTTAATCACTTTTCCCATATTGAGCATAGTAGACACTAGTAATGAAGAAATACCAATAATATCGGGATTATGTTCTTTGGCTCCGATTATAAATTTTTCTGTCGCAACATTCGATCCAAGATCAACAATTTTAAATCCAGCTCCCCTGAATAAGATTGCAGCAAGATTTTTCCCAATATCATGTAAATCCCCCTGAACAGTTCCAATTAACAGGGTTCCCCGATAATTTACTATTTCCGTTGATAAATACGGATCTAATATATCTAGTCCTTTTGCCATCGCCCGTGCTGCCAATAAAACTTCAGGAATAAAAAAGAGACCTTCCTTAAATTGGTCACTAACTACTGCCATCCCATCAAGCAAGCAATCATTTAAAACTTGTTTTACATCTAATCCGGTATCTAAAGCCTTATTTGTCAACTTAACTACTTCATCTGCATTCCCAGAAATTAAGTTTTCTTTAATACTGTTAAGTATTTCCATAAATTAATCCCTTTTGTAATATTTCTATGTTATCGACATTTTTTCAACTTTTTCTAATATGTTAGGAACCGCTTCTTCCATAATCCCCTTCATATCTTCATATCGATAGGTTCTCTCTTCAAAAGATCTTTCTTTATACATTCTTAAAAAGCGGTTCTCAAACTCCTCAATGTAAGAACCGTAAATATGATAACTATCGGCTTGATGTACATAACGACCTAAGATTACATTTTTATTAGAAATATCTGATATTCTCTCTGCAATCTTTTTTTGGAGCTGGATCAACGCAAACATATTCATAAATGCCGCTTTATAGGCATCATTAGATCGAAATCTGATATTCGTATTTAATAGCCATTTATCATCTTCTCCTTTTAAGACTCTACACCAAATGCTTTGAAGACAAGCTGGATCATAACATATATTATCCTCCCACACTTTCCAAGTAATTGCCTGCGCTCTTCGTGTATGGGGAACTTCAGCTAATTTTTGAGCTACGATTTCAATCTGATCAAAAGTTTTTTCTATGTTTGGAATTGCATAATTAAATAACCTTTGATGGTAAGTATATTCCCAACGAGTATCATCAGGATCACTGGGATCGCGAACCCAATGATCTTTTATTCCGTCCAATACTTCCATAACATATTCTTGCAGATCCTCTAAACCCCCTGGCATGTCTCGGTGAATCATCGGTTCTGCTAAAGGATCCTCCACAACGATTGTAATCGAGCAATCTCTGCTAGGTGGATCGTTGGGTTTATCATACTCAGTTTTGATTAAGCAACCTTTCTCATACACTGCAAGTATTGACTTCTCCCAAGCAACGGCTAAGTTCTTCCCTCTTACATTCAATACTGGTATGGTGCCTTGCATAACTGCGTCTCCTATTAAGTTAGAAACCTAAGATTTACTATACGTATATAAATAATTCAATCAGTCAGCACGTTTTAGCCGTCATCGAATGTTTAATTTAATGTTAGTTTACTTATTAATGAAATTGTATTCCAAAACCCTACGTTTTTGACACACCTAAATTAGCCTGTTTGTTTTGGTACACGTTTTTGGGACAAAACATTCAGACAATTCCTTTGAAACTGAATCCATGCTGACAATTTTTGATTGATATATATCTGTTGTTATTAATTCTTTTAAGAGCCTAAGTTTACCAAACCGCACACAAAAGATGATTATTACGGATATGCACATCATTTTCTTAAATAACAAGGAGGAGATAATATGTCTCTTAAAAACATATTCATTTTAAACTTTATAGTAGCAGGATCCTTTGCTGTATTTTGTTTACTATTTCCTGTAATAATGCTTTCTTGGTATGGCCCCACATCGACAGAAGCATTAGTTATGATGACTCGATTCTTTGGCGTTGGATTATTAGCATTGGCATTAGTAACGCTATTCTTGAGAGATGCTAAGCTAACCGATAATGTAAAATCAGTTGTTTTAGCGTTAATCATAAGTGATATTGTAGGTCTAGTTGTTTCATTTTGGGCAGTATGGTCCAAAACAGTAAACAACATGGGCTGGGTTACAGTAGTTATTTACGGTTTCTTTACAATTGCTCTGTATTTAATATATAAGAAAAAGTAATCGTTCAATAGTTAAAGTACGAAATTGATGCGGGACGGATAGTATACCCGAAGAATTAATTGACATACCCGTCCCGCTTCTTTTTACAAATTACCATTCTCTGAAAGCGTAACAAAAACCACCGTTTTTGGCACACCTAAATTAGGCCGTTTGTTTTGGGATACGTTTTTGGGACTAATTAGGTGTTATAACCCGCAGAAAGTGTATCCGCAACAGTGAGTTAATACAACACTAAATTCTTAATCTGTTTCATAGTATTGGCAAATAATTCCTTTTCTTCATAAAACGGAAAATGAGCAGAATTATCAAACCAATAGATTTTCTTTAATGGTGCATTTATTAGATCATAATAATTTGATATTAACGAAGTAGGTGTCGTCATATCGTATTTACCTACAAGAAAAAAGCAAGGAATTTGATATTCAGTGATTTCGTTTTCTATTGTCGTTTCTATCATATTGTATTGAATATTCGTTGAGCAAAATTGACTGCCTCTACCTATTTTAAGTGCATCAAACATTGAATATTCTGGCGAGCGTAATCCTTCTTTTATAAATATTTTATATGAAGTATCCTTATATATTTCAGCTCCAAATTTGAATAACCATTTTTCATATATTTCTTCCCCATATTTCTCAATATCATCAATTGCCTCAGGCCTATTTAATTGAATAGCCTTATCTTTTATAAACTTTTCCTGTAATACTTGTGCTTTTTCTGAGTTGACTATTTGACCAATACTTATATACGCATAAAATAGTTCGGGGTTTTTATCTGCTAAAATACTCCCTAAATATGTTCCCCACGAATGTCCAGCAAGGAATATTTTATTATTGTTAAATCGTGTCTTCAATAGACTAATAAGGCTCAAAGCATCTTCATAATATTGTTCATCTGTAATGGTTAGCGGATCAATATTCTTATTGTAAGATTTACCCGCTCCTCTTCTATCCCATTGTACAACTATAAATTCCTTTTCCAAGTCACTCTGAAAACTGTGTGATAAATACATCATTGGCATACCTGGACCGCCGTGCAAAAATAGGAGAATAGGATTTGAATTGTCTTTGCCACGAATTAGGACACTTTGCTTGACACCACCTATATTTATTTTTTCAAGAGTAGCCACTGCTTCATTACCTTTGATATTTGGTGTGTGAGCGGGCATTATGGCACAAGAAGTAAAAAGAATGACAATAAATAATGTTATTAGTAAATACGAACAATTATTAAGCGTTTTCATCAACAAAAATTAACCTCTCTATTCACCAAGATAAAGTGCAATAATACCGATGGTATTATTAGTGCCGTGTGCTATTGCTGCTGGCCAAATAGACCATCGACCTACAAGAGTAATGGCTCCAAACACTAAACCACTGAATGCTGAACCAACGATTCCTGTTGTTCCTTGATATGAGTGTATTAAACCAAACATTACTGATTGCAACAACAATGCAGATACTTGTGCAGTTTTAGAATCTCCAAAAATATATGATAATCCCCGCATTAATAGTATTCGGTATGCAAATTCTTCCCCGAAGGCTGCCAACGTCCAATTTGTTATTAACAATAATACAAAAGACATTGCAGACCCCTCTACATCGGAAAATCGTTCTAAATTTCGAGGACCACTAAATAGTTCTTCAAGAATTGGATTTAAGGTGTAAGCAAAAATCCGCAATATTATTATCGCAATTATTGCAAGTGTAATATGTCTAAAATTGAGTTTTTCTCCAAAACCAAACTTGTTTAGAGGCAATCCTGCTCTTACCAACCATATTGTAAATAGGACAGATATTAAGATGTATCCAGGCGTGGCAAAACCTGATATGGGTGTAAACATATTGGTCTGTAAGGCTGACTTCCTTAATACACCCATAAACAATAGACCAATGCTTAACCCAATTACTAACCAGACTATTTTTTTCTTTGATTTATCCATTAAACTTTTTTTATCCTATCAGTTATTACGGTTTTAACTATCGTTGATGATTAAAATTAATATATATAACCAATATTACTATTGAAATTATTGCCAGCGTTTGGCTCTGCCTTTATAGGGCAACACTACACATCAATTCTTATGTCTTGAAACACTTCTAAAAGTAGATTTGCTTCTACCAGACATTGTTCCAAAACCCAAGGTTTTTGGAATCTAATTTGATTGTATTTTTAAAATGCGTCTATATTTCGGGGCAATCCAAAGAATTAATAGTAAAATAAACATTAGCTCAAGAATTTCTTCCCCCACAGCTGTGTAGACTACATTTGGATGAAATATATTAATTAGAATTAATCTGAAATAAACAAAGCCCAAGGCTCCAATTCCATAGCACGAGATTTTCCACAGCAATGGTTTCATTTTACGATCAATATTGTATAAAACAATATTAATAGAAAAAGCTAGAATTGCTGACACAGGGAATATAATTTGCTGCAATACATATAGATTAAATGTTCTATTGTACAAATATGAACCAATTACGGTTTCTCCGAAACCTGCATTTAATGAGGCTTGGTGTAATACTTGGGTAGCAAATAAAGGAATTATACTGAGTATTATTCCAGAAATAAATAACCAAATCGGATATAATCCAAATTGTTGGTATTTTTCGCAAACTTCTGGATTAAGTTCACAATTATCATAAACCTTGCATTCTGTTTTAAAACAACCGAATCTATTTAATAAAATAATATAGAATCCATACGAGTATCCAGCAAAGGAGATTAACATGAAAATGTCATGTATGCCTTCGTTAACTAAAGTCATCCTTTGCATCAAATATATATCTATACCACATGCAAGTTCACCAATTAAAAAGAAAACTGTTGACCAAAACATGGTTATCATACCTGATGTTTGTTTCATTCTCCAAAATGGTTTTAATAAAAGTAATCCAAAAATAATTACAAGGGTTTTAGTAAAATTGCCAAGATTAAATTTAATTCAAACATAGAGATCCTTTCTAATTGGCCTTAATTGTCAATTATTTTTTTTTCATTGCGATAATATACCCAACCGAAATAAAGACTTGCAGTAAGCAATAACCACTGTACAGGTTTTATAAATCCATCGATCGGGAAAGCAGTATCACCACGAACAAATTCAGTTAAAAACCTGAATCCTGCATATGCAGCGAGATATAATCGAAATAAACTACCTCGAACTTTCAGTGAATCCCTTTTCTTCCAGATGTAGATAAATAATATTAGGTTAAATATAATTTCATAGACCTGTGTAGGATGTACGGGAAGCGATTTAGTAGCTGATTCTACAATTTGCCCTGCATTTAGTTGACGCAAAAAAGGGATCGATCCAATCGGATATTTAATTGCCCATGGTAGGCGACATTCAGTGCCATAGCAGCATCCTCCTAACAAACAACCAATTCTACCAATGGCGTGACCTAATGGGATGGCTACGGCAAAAGCATCACCTGTTGAATGCGGATAGCCAATTATCTTTTTTGTTATTTCTACTCCGATAAATCCACCGGCGATACCACCTAAAACAGTTTTCCCTGAAAATTCTAATAGTCTTATCTGTTTTGGAGTTTCTTCCCAACCAAGAAAGATAGCATTAAATATATATGATCCTAAAACAGCTCCTATTATGCATCCAACTGTAATAAATAATAATTTTTCTAATTCCCATCCGCGTCGTCTGAATTCTTTATAAAACATTATACTACCCACTAGCCATGTAAGTGAGAAAAATACAGAATAAGAATCTAGAATAAAATCTTCAGTCTGATAAAGAATTGGAAACATTTTAATTATCCTTAAGTTTTTTAGGTTGAAATAATAAGATCCCTGTTGCAATTATTCCGAGAAACAGACCTAACCAAAACCAATCACGAATATTATATCCTTTTCTGTTGGCTATAAGTGCTGTTAAAAATGCAAAGAATAACGAATATAAAATGATTCCTGTAAACGTCACTGATCTATCCTATCCACGATATAAAAAATCCTGCTAATACAAATAAAATATAGATGGTGATTAGATATGCGAACAATAATTCCTTTTTGAAAATCCGCGTAAGTAATATAATACTTGGTAATCCAACACCGGAGGCAGCCATCATGAATGAACAGATTAGGCCCGTATCTAATCCTTTAGACACTAATGTCTTACCAATTGGTATCAATAGTGGAATGTCGGCATATACAATCCCCCCTAGGGCAACACTAGTCGGAATTGCAAAAAGTTGATTCTGCTTAATGTTTGCTATAAAGTCAGTTGATGGAATCCATTCATGTAAAAATGTTGCAATTACAGCTGCAATTAATATAATTGGAACTAAAGTTTTGAGTAGATTGAAATATTGAAGATTGACTGCATTTATGTTAAACTTTTCAATCTCATCATCAATCATTAAAAAGTCTATAATATATTTACTCCACCAGTTTGCGCTTAATATTACCCCACCAATAATGGCGATAATAAAACAGACTAAAACATAAATAATAGTTAATTTTATATCAAATAAAGCGTAAAAAAGAATAATAGCTGGTGGATTAATTGTGGGCGAAGCAATAAGGAAAGTAATTGCCCAACCGTGTCTCAATTTGCTATCAATCATACCTGTAAAAATTGGAATAGTTGTACAACTACAAAAGGGCGTTATAGAACCTGCTAAAGCCGATATTATGTATCCGTTAAAACCGTGTTTGTTTGCAAACCAATTATCAAGTCGAATATCTGTTAATTTTAATTTTAACCATACTGCTATCAACATGACAAACCAGTATAGAAGTGACATTCCAATAAAAAATGATAAAAAATATGTCCAGTTGAAAAGCATATAGAAATCTCTAAGACAATTCCTCTATATTTCTAATTTGTAGTATTTAAGTATGACTTTTAATTAATTGATAAAATCCAGGCCTCTGATCCAGTGAGAGGATATTCAACAGCAGCTGCGTCTTTCGATTTCCCAACTAATGCTCCTCCAATCCCTCCTACAGGAGCAGTACATATACTCATGCATCCTGTGATAAGGAAAAAATCTCCCGCACTCGCGCCCTCAACCAGGGCATATAGTCCCAATCCCGCAGCAGTTAATCCACCCACCAGAGCTCCCTTTCCTGCATAATGTGAACCTCTTTTTTTCTCACCATGATAAAGTGTCTTAATATTTGCGGGAATTACATATATGGTATCTTTTTTATTCTTCAAGAGAATCAGACTATCAGATAGTGCGTTATATTTACCACTGTAATATTTAAGTGAATCAGTTCTATCAATTGCATATATCCAATCTCCATTCGGAATAATTACTTCTCTAGCACCTTTTGTTAGCTTTATTTTGAAATTCTGTTCTTGGGCAATTAAAGTTGGCATTTTAGGTTGAAACAATCCATTTTCAAATAGGATTATCAAACTTCCGATTAAAATCAGTCCGATTATTAGTCCCAGCTCATTCTTTTTTAGGGATTTCATATCATTCCTCCTATGTTAATTCTTACTGGTTGCGTCAATATATTTCTGACGATATAAAACATTATATGTGTCAAATGGTATGACCTTACCATCTGGTTGCGCAAATCCAATACAACACTTTTTGGCAACTTTCATATCCCAATTATATTTATCTTGAAATTGAATAAGTATAATACGAAAAGCATTCTCATCTGCAATTTTGGCTCTTCCTTGTTTTGAATAAAAGTCCTTTTTAATTGGAAGACCACAAACACATGCGAAATCATATAATGTCTTTGCTGAACTAAAACTAGATCCGGCACTCCATAAACCGCGAATTGCTTCCTTGTAAATTGGTCTTGGATCAATAAATATGGTATTGCTAAACTGTTCTAGATATGGTTTTAGATCGATAAAGCGTGGTATTGGTTTTACTTTTTTACCTTTTATATAGGCGTATGTTAATGCAATTTGACTAGGGTGTGAACACGGAAGAGGCATAAAGTCAGTCTTTTTAAAAAGTCCTGCAGTTTGCTGTTCAATTAAATCCATTACCTCTGTATTTGTTACGCGGTTGAGTTGGTCAATTTCATTTTCTTTAAATCGACCGGCATAGGTCATTGGCTGAAAATTCACACCGCGAATTCCTTTAGTATTTACACCAAATTCAACTATTTTTCCAATTTGGTCTTCGTTAACATTTCGTTTTACGGTACATGCGAGATTTGTTGGAATTTCATGCTTTGTTAAGACTTCAATTGCTCTCATTTTGTGAGTGTAGTAATTCCCTCCACGAAGATGTTGGTATACTTCATCATCGAAACCGTCAAATTGAAGGTAGATCTCCAATTTGTATTCGCTTACATCTTTTAGTTGTTTTACTAAATCCTCATCTTGACTGATCCTTAACCCGTTTGTATTTATCATCACGACTTCTGTACGCCTTTTGACAACCTCTCTCACAATTTCAACTAAATCCGGATGTGTAGTAGGTTCTCCACCCGATAATTGAACTACTGCACCAACACCTTCCTGTTCAATAAAACCATCTAAAGCAGCATTAATTTGGTTCATTGTAAGAAATGATCCGTTCCCTGAATTTGCAAAACAAGTAGGGCATGATATATCGCAAGAATTTGTTATGTCTATTAGACCAAGACATGTATGTTGTTCATGGTCAGGACAAATTCCACAATCATGAGGGCAACCATTTTTGATTTCACTTGTGTATTTCTTAGGAATTTCTCCAGGATTATTAAATTTCTGTGTAAAATGATACCATTTTGCCTCAGAATGTAAAAGCACTTTTTCTGAACCATGCTTAATGCATCGTTTTAAAAGTAATATTTGGTTATTTTGCTCTACTATTTTTGCATCAATTACTTCAAGACAGGTGGAACATAGACTTCTAGTAGATTCAAGGAATGTATACTTACGACGAGTACGATTGTGATGTTGGACATTTAGTTGTTCAATTTTAAACAAAACATTTAAGTCCTATAATGTGTAGAAATTTAGTCATTAATTAGTTAAATCCAAAAATATCCCAAACAATTTGTCCCAAAAACGTATCCCAAAACAATCTTATATGCAAATTAAATCAAATAACCCTAACTTTGATAGTGGTCCAAACATTGGGGGCTGGTCAAAACTGATAGCTCAAAAATAACTCCCACAACTTTATTTACACTGACAATATACTATTTACCACATAATTATTTCCATTGCTTATTTAGTATTATAGAAATGATAACAAATTGGTAATACTTACGAAACTATTCTCGTAAATTAATCTTTGATTAATACGATGTTTTTAATTTTTATATGGTTAATTAATTTATTTTAGAAACATATTTTTAGCGACAACTATTTTGACTTATATTAGTCTAAACTTATAATTTCACTATATGAAAAATTTAAATACTTTTTTCAAAAATAAGAACAAGCCGGTTTTTACCACACTTTTGGTAGTGGTAATTTCACTCGCGTTGTTTAATTGTAAAAATGAAACATCCTCCAAAATTCCAATCACCACAAAATCGGAAATAGCTCATGAATATTATACTGAAGGGATGTCATTACAAGAAAATTTTCGCGGTCATGAGGCCGTATACTTTTACCTAAAAGCTCTCGCTGAAGATCCTGATTTTGCGCTGGCCTATCTCAGGATGGCTCAGGTACAAACAACTCCAAAACAATTTATTAAGTATCTGACAAAGGCTCAATCCAAAATAAGCAATATTTCGAATGGAGAAAAATTATTTATACTTATAGCTGAAGCAGGTGCAAGTAATAATAAAGAAAAACAAAATGACTATTATATTGAATTAATAGAACGATACCCCCGCGATGAATCGGCTCACAATACATACGGACATTTTCTATTCGGTGTGCAAAAATATAAAAAGGCGATTACTCAATACAAAATGACGCTAGATATCAATCCGGATTTTTCACAATCATATAATATGCTTGGTTATTCATATCGACGACTTGGCGATTTTGAACAAGCAGAAAAATATTTTATAAAATACATTGATCTCCTCAAAGATAATCCGAATCCTTATGATTCTTATGCCGAACTATTGATGAAAATGGGGAAATTCGAATCATCAATAGATTATTATCGCAAAGCATTGGAGGTGTCACCTGACTTTATTCCATCAATAATCGGCATTGCCACAAGCTTGAATTTATTAGATCAACATAAAGCATCTATCAAAGAACTGGAACGCATTAAAACAATTTCATCCGACCCAGGGTATTTAAGACTGATGCATTTCGCCAAGGCCGTATCTAAGGTAGATAACGGTGATTTCGAAGGAGCTATTAAAGAAATAAAGGAGAATATCTCAATTGCAAAAAGTTTAGGAGATAATGCAGCATTAGCGGAGGATTTAGGACTTTTAGGTAGTCTGCACTTGATGGACGAAAAACCTGATGATGCTTTGAAATATTATGAGAAATCAATAGAATTTTTTGAAAAATCAAATATCTCCCAGGATCTAAAATATTATGTGCGTCGACAATTATTTGTAGTATCCGGTCGCGTTGCCTTCTATAAAAACGATATTAACACTTTAAAAAAATATACAGAAAAATATAAATCATCCGCTCAACAAACAATGAATCCTAATGAGATTAGAAGTGCTCATGAGCTTACAGGATACATATATTTACTTGAAGAGAATTACCCAAAGCAATATATGAATTCAAGCAAGCGAATCAGGAAAATCCGATTATACTATATATGATGGGAACAGCTTACGAAGAATTAGGTGATTATAAAAAAGCCCGCAAAATATATGAGTCTGTTGCATATTATAATTCGTTAAACGATCTGAATTATGCTTTTATCAGAAAAACTGCGTTGGCAAAGTTAAATACTTTCTAACCGATTATTTTACATACCAATCGATCATATTTTCGATAGCTTCGGAACATACTTTACAGAATTCATCTCTATTTCGTGAGAACATAATACAATCAATTTCCGGTCGATAAAGTCCTTTAGCAAGATAACCACCGCCTTCAAAAGCGCCAACTTCTCCATAGTACTCCTGCGATTTTAGCATCGGGATTGTTGATTGCTTTAATTCTTCAAAAAGCGTTTCTATTTTGTCAGTACTTACACCATTAGCTATCATTTGTCGGCGCTTTTGCTGATATACTACTGCAATCGAATCATAAGCAGCTTGTCCCCAAGGAGTTGGTATGGGTGTTTCTTCATCAATCAAATGCTTCCATTTCAAATTGTCAGGATCAAATAACGCGGTAACATTGGTCGGTTTGGCTCAAATTCCGGCAAGGATACTTGGTATGCAACGTTTGATGTATAATATTCGTCCGCTAAACTTGCAAATGAATGTCCAAATTCATGTACGAACACATAGTCCGCTTGACTTGATAAAGACGAAACAGTGGAATATAAATTGTAAATTCCGCCTCCACCGTATTTTGGATCATTGAATATTATCATAATTGCATCATACGGTGCTTGAGCAGCGATTTCACGCAAATTTTTATTGGTAAACGTCAGAACATATCTATCTGAATCAAAGGAATTAAAACGTAAATCTAAAGCAGACTTTTTCCATACATTTTGGCGCGGATTGCTAATGCCGATTTCTTCTGAAAATAAATCAATTGCCCAAACATTAAAATCTGATTTACGAGATTTAAATGGCTCGGTATTGAACATTACACCAATCAAATGTTTAGCATCCTTATTGAATTGTTTAACATCTTCTTTACGATAGCCATCTCCAAGAATTAAGATATCAACTTTATTTTCAGGAGAACCGTTATTAAGTATCTTCCAAACTTTATCACTATTTGCAACAGGTGAGCGATTCACAAAACGATTTGTCGGATCGTGTTCAGCATTGTATATAGTGTTGTAACTACCGTTAGGATTGCGTTTTTTCAACTCCACACGGAATGGTTGCTTAGGTTCAGGGAACCGTTGTGATTCGTGAATGGTTCGCCAGACACCTTCGGCAGCTTCGCCGGTAGTTTGCCACTCACCAAAAATACTGGCAAAAGCATAGGCGTAGATTATTTGTTCTGACTCTATATCGCTTATTTCAAAGCGGTACAATCCTAAATGCATATCATCAATTAAATTTGTTTTACTACCTGCCCATGCACCCTCTAGCCGCAATTCATCAAGACTGATACGTTCTGTATCGGCTACGCCGCTATGAAAATAATCA
>PVMK01125480.1_pt1 | contig 20568 bp, 23 predicted proteins | sample 1853481 | NCBI WGS metagenome assembly PVMK01 (sample SAMN08533507, study PRJNA380276) | Marine sediment metagenome, whole genome shotgun sequencing project. | reverse complement strand
CATGAGGGAGCGATGGTTTTCTTAAATAGAGAATATAGGATAATAGGAATATTCGTTATTATTGTCTTTATACTTCTTGGCTTCTTTATTGGCTGGAAAGCGGCAATCGCATACTTAGGCGGAGCTATTTGTTCGGTACTTGCAGGATTTTTCGGAATGAAAGCTGCAACAAAAGCAAATGTCAGAACTGCTCAGGCCGCAGCTACAGAGGGACAAGGCAAAGCGCTTGCAGTGGCGTTCAAAGGTGGAAATGTCATGGGATTATGCGTAGCCGGTTTAGGACTGCTCGGTCTTTCAATAGCCTTTACTTTTGGAATCGGCCTCCCGTCAAATCCAGGTGACCCAACAGCACTTGCATTTTTCGCTCAGAATTTCGCTGGAGTGATCGGAGGATTTGCTATGGGCGCAAGTACAGTTGCTCTCTTTGCAAGGATTGGTGGCGGTATATTCACCAAGGGTGCCGATGTCGGTGCAGACCTGGTAGGTAAGGTTGAAGCCGGCATCCCTGAAGATGATCCCTAGAAATCCTGCTACCATTGCAGATAATGTTGGAGATAACGTTGGAGACGTTGCAGGTATGGGGAGCTGACCTTTTTGAATCATATGTCGGCGCCGTTATCGCAACAATGGTGATTGCTGCTGGATACGGCATGAACGAAATAGCCTTAATGTCTATTCCAATAATTCTTATAGCGATTGGCAGCTTCGCCTCAATAATAGGATCTAAAAGCGTTGAGTGGATGAAAAACCTAGAACCGCAGCTCATACTAAGAAGAGCCACTTTCTATGCCGGAGGAATTTACCTGGCAGTTTCACTGATAGTGCTCTTAGTAGTAGGTCTCGTAGACGGAATAGGCGGATATATAATCTGGATATGGCTAGCAGCTGTTTTGGGATTATTAGCTGGTATAGCAATCGGACTATTAACCGAATACTACACTTCGGGCTCTCCTGTTAGAAAAATTGCAGAAGCATCTCAAACAGGAGTTGCTACAAACATCATTGAAGGACTTTCAGTGGGAATGATGAGCACCACAGCTCCTGTGATAGTAATAGCTATCGCAATTGGAGTTTCCTATTCATTCGCCGGGCTCTACGGAATAGGAATCGCCGCTGTGAGTATGCTTGCAACTATTGGAATAACCATGTCGGTAGATGCTTACGGACCTGTAGCTGACAACGCCGGGGGTATTACGGAAATGGCAAAACTTGGAGATGATGTAAGAAAAATAACTGACAAACTCGACTCACTTGGAAACACAACAGCGGCTATCGGAAAAGGATTTGCAATTGGCTCTGCTGCACTTGCGGCACTTGCTCTTTTTGCAGCCTATACAAAAGCGGTTGGGTTAGATTCAATTGACCTAACTCATAGTAATGTCATTACCGGCTTGCTCTTAGGAGGAACCCTGCCGTTTTTACTTGCGGCGCTTACAATGGGAGCTGTTGGAAGAACTGCACAAAAGATGGTAGAAGAGGTAAGGAGACAGTTTAGGGATATTCCGGGACTTCTTGAAGGAAAGGCAAAACCTGATTATGCCACATGTATTGCTATAAGTACGGACGCTTCACTTAGAGAGATGGTCATTCCCGGAGTTATAGCTATCGTAGCCCCTCTTGTTATTGGGCTTATCCTTGGTCCTGAAGGCTTAGGCGGTTTTCTGTCTGGAGCCATTGTATCGGGTGTGATGCTTGCGCTTATGATGGCAAACTCTGGTGGTGCCTGGGACAATGCTAAAAAATATATTGAAGAAGGCAATCTGGGTGGAAAGGGGATCTGATGCTCATCATGCAGCGGTTGTGGGAGACACAATCGGAGATCCATTTAAGGATACATCAGGGCCTTCAATGAACATTTTGATAAAGCTAATGTCAATTGTATCCCTAGTGATTGCACCATTATTAATTTGAAGAAAGAAAATAAATAAAGGATGCGGTAATGCGAATTAATACCGCACCCTTTAAATAAAGTTAACAACTCGGTTTTTCCGGGTACAATGTTTTACAAAGTAAATAATCTGTCGCTCTGATCACATATAATTAAACAGCAATCAGGGCCCAAACGACCGAGACAGGAGGTAGTAAAAATGGCAGTAACGCCAAACTATTACGAAACGCTTTACATCACAAGGCCTGATATTCAAGAAGAAGACCTGGCCAAGATTCAACAAAAACTCCAAGATTCCATTTCCGCACATGAAGGTAAGATAATGAGGGCCGATAAATGGGCTGAAAGGGGATTGGCATACGAGATACAAGATCATAAAAAAGGCATTTACTATATATTGATATTTAAAGCATTGCCGGGCGTCGGTGCAGAGATAGAAAAACATCTAAGTTTCTACAATACCGATATCCTCAGATTCATTACGCTAAGAATAACGGAAGAGGCCGCAAATAAGGCGGAGACGGAACCCGAAACTCAAACAGCGGATAGCGTCGAAGAACCTACCGTTGAGATTACTGAAGAGGTAGAAATTACAGAAGAGCCTCCAAATAAAGAGGAGACCCCTCAGGATAAGGCGGAGACAGAACCCGAAACTCAAACAGCGGATAGCGTCGAAGCACCTGCCACTGACACTACAGAAGAGGAAGGAGGAACTCAATAATGGATTCACGAAGAGATAGAAGATACTTTGCAAAAAAGAAGGTGTGCAGGTTCTGCACTGAACCTATTGAAATAGATTATAAAAATGTAGATTTAATGGCAAGATTTATAACTGATAGGAAAAAGATAGTGCCAAGAAGAAATTCTGGTCTTTGTGCACACCATCAAAGACAGCTTGCTACTGCAATCAAAAGAACAAGGTTCATGGCTCTTCTTCCATATACGGTTCTTCATTAAAAATGGAGCAAAGACCAGCTTTAACTAGTTTTAATTAGTTTTAACAAGATATACTGGGAGGTTTTCAAAAGATGAGGGTTATACTTACTACAGACGTTGAGTCAGTTGGGAAAATGGGCGAAATAAAAGAGGTAAAGAACGGGTTAGCCAGAAATTACCTAATTCCAAAAAAACTTGCTATAAGAGCTACTCCCGGAAATATTAAGGTTTGGGAGCAAAAAAGTAATATTATAATGAAAAGAGAGGAAGGCTTAAAAGTTGAAGCTCAAGGTTATGCATCCAAAATTGACGGAGTAAGTGTCAGTATTGCCGTTAAAGTTGGAGAAGGAAATAAGATATTTGGATCTGTTACCTCCCAAAATATATCTGCGGCATTAAAAGAGGCTGGATTTGAAGTTTCAAGAAAAGATATAAAACTTGAGAGTCCTATTAAAGTATTGGGAACACATGATGTGAGTGTCAAACTCTACCAAGACGTAGAAGCAAATATAAGTGTAACTGTTATAGGGGAAAACGGAGAAGTGGCAGAACCAGAAGTAGTTCAAACAGAAGCAGAAACAACAGAGGAAATCCCTGAAGAAGCAGCCGAAACTGAAGCGGATTCACAGCCAGAAGAGATAGAGGAAATAGCAAGCGAAAATACAGAGGAAATCCCTGAAGAAGAAGCAGCGGAAACTGAAACGGATGCAGAACCGGAAGAGCTAGAAGAAGAAAAAGAAGCAGCAGAAGAAACTAAAGAAGAAGAAAGTTGATATTAATTGTCCAAAGCTATTAATATTTAATCCTTGCCCAGTTCCTTTTAAATTACTCTACAGAGCCTAACTGTAACATCTGTTCAAGCGGTACTTTTCTATAACCAGCGGGAGCTCTAAATTCACTACTTTCTATCTGTTTTCTGGAAACTTTAACTATCTCCTCAACAATTGAAGTTCCTGAAACTGGATAATCAGTCGTCTTCATTGGGAAACCTGAACCGAATACTTCTATATAGACTTGCTCAGCTTCCTTAGATACTGAACTTGCTCCTCCTAAACTTTCCTCAATTTTTCTAAGTTCACTCATATATTCAGTCATCTTATTCATATCAATTTCATTTTCAAGCCCTACCTCTTTACTCGTCCAGATTTCTTCATCAAGCTTACCGTTTCTATATATCTCGTATTTAACCGATTCATATCCGGCAATTTTACTAATATCTCCAGTTTTTTTTAGCTCAATTTTCACAGGTACAGAATTACTCCCGGGGAGCTCAATACCTTGTCTTTTCATCATTTCCTCTGCCTGAGCTCTCTGATCAGGCGGAAGCTCGGCAAGCTGCTGTTGCATAGCGGTTTTCATCTTTAGAGCATATTCTTTAAAAAACTTAAAATAATCCTTTGCTTTAGCCGATGTATATGTCCTTGACATATTGTCTATCTGCATCATTTCTCCTGTTTCCAGATTGAATATTGCTGAAAACTGGCCTTCTTCATCAAAAAATTTAACTTTATTTTCTTGCATATATATAGTGCCCTTTAACTTCTTACTAGTGCCTTTCTCATATCTCTCCTGTTCCAGAACAAACCCTGCAATAACTTGTGACGCGGTAAATATTAAGAGTACTAGAATAACAATTATAGATCTGCAAAAGTCCAACATCTAAACCTCCAGATTGTATTAATTAGGAAATATTTAGTCCCCTCTTGGTTCTAAGTAAAATAACTTATAATGCGGATATAAGCCACAAGAAAGCTAGACTCTAAAATAATAGAGAACGTGAATCTATCTCTATTGACGCACCCCGAATCTGTGATAGATTAAAACGGTCTTATTGAGACATTTCATGGAGGTAATTATTTTATGGCTGATACTATCAAGTTTGCCCCCGTTGGTGAAAAAGAAGTCACCAGAGCTATTGTACAGGGGTTTGCAAATGAATTTAACGAATACATTGAAAGTGATGTGATAGTTGTGGGGGCGGGACCAAGCGGTCTTGTTGCTGCAAAGGATATAGCGAAAAAGAAATATAAAGTTCTTTTAGTGGAAAGAATGAACTATCTAGGGGGCGGATTCTGGATAGGTGGTTACCTTATGAACAAAATTACTGTAAGGACACCCGGGAATGAGGTTCTTGATGAAATAGAAGTACCCTATGAAGAAGTCGAGCCTGGGCTGTGCGTAGCAGACGGGCCATACGCTTGTTCAAAGCTAATAGCTATGACTTGTGAGGCCGGCGCTAAAATACGCAACATGACTATGTTTGATGATCTAGTTTATAGAGAAAACGGAAGAGTCGCTGGAATTGTTATCAACTGGACGCCGGTTGCTAATATGCCAAAAGAAATAACTTGCCTTGATCCGATAGCAATAGAGTCAAAACTTGTTATTGACGCCACGGGTCACGATGCTTACTGTGTGTCCAGACTTTCACAGCAAGGTTTATATAAGAAGCTACCAGGACATGGATCGATGTGGGTAGAGAAATCAGAAGAAGCACTTGTTGAATACACAGGGCTAGTTCATCCTGGATTGATTGTTTGCGGAATGTCTGTTAATACAACCTTCGGCCTTCCTAGAATGGGGCCGACATTTGGCGGAATGTTGCTTTCAGGTAGAAAAGCCGCACAGGTGGCAATAGATATACTTGAAGGCGGAGAAGAAAAAGCCAGAGCTTAATATTAGAAACCAAAGTGGGGGAAGAGCTGCTTGCACCTCTTCCCTTTTTATTTAAAACCCTTCATTTAACTCTTATTGACTCCAAACACTTTTCACAAGGATTGCCATTATACTGCACTTTGAGCACTTCTCCCTGCCAATGGGAATTGAATAGGCAACATTGCGGGTCTTCACAAAAAGCATTTCCAGTGATTTCGTATCCAATCGCCTGAAGAGCGTATGAGGGCAGTATGGAAGATATTTTTGGGTCATCATATTCGACAAATCTCCCTTTATACATATTATCGAGCTCACTCACATCCCCTCCAGTTTGGATTAGCCGCCCTTTTATATAGTAATACTCTTTGGGCTTGGCAGGGGCCTCCACCAATCCCGAGGTTGAAACAAGGGCCGGAGTCCCCATAAGTACCACTCTTGCGTGATATCTCCTGTTTTCAAAAGTTCCAAATAGGAGACTTGTGAATATTAGATGTATGAACCCGCTTTTAATCTCGTCAGCAACTTTTTTCCGCAATTGTTCTGTATAATATTCTCTGAACCCAATATCCGTCATAGAACTTTCCTCTGACACTCTCACGTCCTAAAATTCTATTAACTTCTGAATCAATCTCATTTCTATTCGCAGGACTAGTATTATCAAGAGGGGTTGAAATATCAGGTATTTGCACTGAGGATAAATTCCGGGCCAATTTATAAATATCTTGCTCCGAAAGTGATAAATAATCTACCAGATTACCTCGATACTCAATGGAAAATCCTAATTTATTGATGCGCTCTAGTACTAAGTCAATATTGAGTGACACCGAAGGGTAATCTGAGTAAATAAAAACTTGGAAGTCTCTTTTCATAGATTAGAGCAATCAACTATCTCTTATGCACGGACAATAAAATCTAAATAATATTAAACTTCAATTTCGGCTATAACTTCAATCTCTACAGGGGAATCAGCTGGAAGCTCCGATACGCCAACCGCGACTCTGGCATGCCTACCAGCCTCTCCAAAAACCTCAAAGAAAAAGTCCGACGCTCCGTTTACTACTGCGGCCTGAGAATTAAAGCCATTGGCGCTTGAAACGTACCCAGTTATTTTTACTATCCTTTTGACTTTACTAAAATCACCAATCTCCTTACCTATTACCGCTAGAGCATTGATAGAGGAAACCCTGGCCGCCTGATATGCTTCCTCAGCCGTGACCTGAGCCCCCACTTTACCCTTAAATAATAGGTTCCCGTCCATAAGGGGCAGCTGACCGGAAATAAAAAGTAAATAACCTGAAACAACCGCGGGTTTATAAGCACCTAAGGGATCAGGTGGATCAGGGAGCTTAATCCCTAGCTCATCTAAGCGTTTGTTAACGTCTGTCATCTTGAGTCTCAGCTTTAATGCCGACGTATATTGTATTTGAACCCCGTTTAACTAAAAATAAAATGTTTTGCCTTTCTTCAACCGAATCTATTTCTTTGCGGTAATTGTCCAAATTTGCAATCTGCTTTTTATTTATTTCTAGAATAACATCTGCTCTAAGTAATCCTGCCTCAGACGCAAGACTATTGCTCCTTACGTAAGTAATAACAACCCCACTAGAATCTTCAATGTCCAGCCTACGCTTTACCTCAGGGGTAATTTCCTGAACAATTAGACCAAGATTTTGTTCAATCTCATTTTTCGGACTCTGTCTGGAGGTTTGAGCAAACTGGTCTGGAAGTTCTTCAAGTTTTATGCTCAAATCCTTTTCTTTGCCGTTTCTTATGACTTTCAACTTTGTTTTCGTGCCTGGGGCATAACTAGCTACTAACTTAGGTAATTCCGGCATTTCATCAATCTTATTTCCATGAAGCTCTATTATGATATCGCCCCTTTTAACTCCGGCTTTCTCTGCCGGTCCTCCGGCTGTTACATCTGCGACCAAAGCCCCGTTATCATCATCCAAATCGAGACTTTCAGCAATATCGGGAGTCACCCTTTGCACATAAACTCCAATCCATCCCCTAACCACTTTGCCACCGTTTCTCAACTGTGACACTACATTCTTCGTCATATTAATCGGAATTGCAAAGCCAATCCCCTGACCGCCTGCGATTATTGCACTATTAACTCCTATGACCTCACCTTTAAAATTAAATAGCGGCCCACCACTATTTCCCGGATTGATCGCAGCGTCAGTCTGAAGAAAATCGTCGTAAGATCCAAGCCCTAAAGACCTTCCCTTGGCGCTTATAATCCCCGCTGTTACTGTATGGCCCAACCCAAAGGGATTTCCAATAGCCAAAACCCAGTCTCCGATTTCAAGCCTATCCGAATTACCAAATCTAACTGCCGGCAGTTTCGTTTTAGGCTCAATCTTAAGAAGAGCTAAGTCTGTCTTGGGGTCCGTACCTATTATTTGTGCAACATAACTATCTCCATTCTGTAGTATCACTTTAATATCCGTAGCCCGCTCAACAACATGATTATTGGTGATAATGTATCCGTCCTCACTAAAAATAAACCCCGAGCCAAGCCCTCTTCTTTTAAATTCTTTCTGAGGACTATCTCCAAAAAACTTTTTAAAGAAATCATCGAACGGTACTTCTCCTCTTTCACCATATGGAGATTTAAAAGACTGACTTCCACCTTTAGAAACACTTGCAGTGCTTATATTAACAACAGAGGGACTTAATTGTTTGACCAAAGGCGAGAGGGATTTAAATTCATTAGTCTGTGTATTGCCTTCGAGTTGTAAACCCAAAAAAAACGTCGAAAATACTAAGGAAAAAAATAATAATCTTGCATTACGCATCATTATTTTAATACCTCCAAAGAAAATGATTTGAAGTTTATTAGTCTCAATTTGTTACTAAACTATTGTCTATATATTTCATAAAGGATACTAAGTAAACCCCAAATTACCAGAAAAATATCAATAAAATTATAACTGAGTAATTTTGCTTATGTAGTCAAAAATTTAGAAGTATTATACTTAGGGATAACTATAAAAACTGGGTTCTATAATACTATATAGGCTCTTTAAGCATACTGTCCCAATAGCGAACATGGAGCTTATTTGAATAGAAACGCATAAGAAAATCCCTCGCAGAAGATACGAAACGGTTGTCTGTAAAAACATATTTACCCATCATCCGAGACTGATTCTGTATCTTAGCAACACGGGCACGTCTTCTTGTAATGTAGCTCTCAAAAGATTGTTCTATATATTTTGAATCAGCCCTGGTGAGCTCGTCAGCTAATACTGCCGCAGATTCCATCGCCATTGAGACACCTCCTCCTGCTGTGGGCAATATAGCATGTGCTGCGTCACCAACCAGCACTACTCTGCCTTTATGCCATTTCTTCATTGTTAAATCATTATAGTGACCGTGGAATATTTCATTGGGATCATCCAAACCCTCCAATATTTCAGGCACTAGGCCGCCAAAATTCTTAAAATTTTCTTGAATTCTGTCAATTCTCGATTCTACCGGATCGGGCTCTTGAACATTGTTTCTTATACTTGTGAATACTGAGAGCCGGCCTTTCGTCGGCCATATTCCAAAGAATTTACCTGTGCCCCAATATTCGGCTATTTGCAGCGTCTTAGCAATATTTGGCTTAACCCAAAAACTCCAACCGTTCATACCACTATAAGATAAAGGCACATCTCCAAACACCATGTTTCGGGTTTTGGAGCGCACACCGTCACATCCTACAACCAGGTCATAAGTTTCTTCTGTCCCGTCATTGAAAGCTACATGCACTTCATCATTCGTTTGGTCAATTTTATCTACCGTGGTATTCATACGAATAGAATCCGGATCTACCGCTTCTTTAATCACATTAATTAAATCAGGCCTATACGTGCTCAGCATCGGGCCATATTTCTCGGTGACGTTCTTAACAGAATACGAATGCAGCATCTGTCCCCGCTCATCTGAGACATTATAAGTCGTAAACTGAAGTCCGACGTCAAGTAAGCTCCTGTAGACTCCAAGCCCTTTTAAAATGCGGCTCCCTGATGGCCAGAGCACAATAACGTACCCTACAGTTCCATACTCCGGTATCTGTTCAACAAGGGTAGGTTTAAAACCCCTTTGCTGGAGTAATCCAGTAAGTGTAAGTCCCGCAATACCACCCCCAACTACTAGGATACGCATTTCAGGACCGTATCTTACCGGCAGCCTATATTTGTCTGGATCTACTAAATTCAATCCCAACTCCTGACTTCGTTCTAATACAACACCAGTAATATATTCACAATTCTTAAAATTTCAAAGCTTTTCTTCAATTTATTATACCAGAATAGGGGATATGATAAATATTAATAATTCTTTAATATTGAGGGACTTCCTTCCCGGTGTCACCGTAAATCTCAAGCTCAAGTCCGTCTGGATCGAGAAAGTGATAGGCATTGGGCTTCCCATCTTCTCCTACTTTTATTTCTACAAATTGGACCCCTCTGTCTTTTAGAATCCGGCTTGATTTATCTACATCATCGACCCCAAAAGCCACGTGATTTACTCCATCGGCATATTCGCCTTTCTGCACTGTTCTATTCTTATTTTCACTAAGTGCAACGATGGCTTTAGATTTTGTTCCTAGAAAACTCTTTTTTTCTCCCCCTTTTGGACGACCGTCCAAAATTAACCTAAGTCCCAGAACTTCAGTATAAAATTCAATTGCCCGATCCATATCGCTTACAACTATGGCAATATGGTTTAAGTCCTTAATCATTTCATCTTTGCCGACTAACTTATCGAGCCATCCCATTGTATTCCTCAAACCTCTTTGATCTGCTTTTAGTAAAAACTTTTAGTGTACTCTAACTCTCCTAATTAAAATCCACGCTACAACTGCTATTATTAAAACAATCAAAATCCCCATAACCCAATAGCTGTTTGTAATAGAATGAATCATATTGGGTCTTACTTCAATAAGTCTTTGAAAAGTAGCATATTCACCAATGATCGGCCCACTCTCTGAGTTTTCTACAGTAATAGATAGAGATAGTATAAGAGATCTGATACCGTCTCTTGCCGGGGTTACTAACCACTTCCACTTTAAGGGGGCATCTTTATTAATTTCTTTAACAAAAGTACTATTGTCGGATTTGGGATCTTCGTCTTGATCATTTTCTATATCTGGAGCTATATCAAAACCATTACCTGTAAGCTTCATACCTATTTTATTATCGAGCTTAATATAATTCAAACCTTCGGATAAAGCGTTTACATAAGAGTAAGAAACTTCCGCTTCTATTAGATATGATTCGCCCATTTTCATTTCTGATGGTGTGGTAAACACGATACCGTCAGGTGCGTGGGTCCTTACTTTCTTTTCAATCAATTTTGATAAATCAGACGTTGGAGATACATTGGGCATCTTGTTATCCAGTTCCGGATATGGCTTAGTCTGAGAAATCGGATCTGTTGTCGAACCCTCTTCTTCAGGTTTTTCAGACGGTCTGAGGATCGTCTGAGGTAATTCCTCGCTCTCTTGAGTTTGTACCTCTATCTTGGGCTCAGAAGGAATATCAATTATTAAATTAACCCTCCTGTTTTGCTGAAGAGCGTCATTTGATTCTCCTTTACCATATTTTTCAGTTCCACCTTTTCCTATTACTTTGATTTTATTAGAATCGATATCAAGCTCGACTAAATAATCTTTTACCAACAGCGCCCTCTTTTCAGAAAGTTCTAAATTATAATCAGCTCGACCTGTTATGTCTGAGTATCCCTCAAGAGTAATAGTGAATTCAGGGGTAGCTTTTAAAGCATTCGCATTTCTCTTTATAACCCCTATACTCTCCTGGGTTATACTATTATCATCAGAATCAAAGAAGATAATTATCACATCTTGTGACTGCGCGCATAAAGAATTAGAAGCACTAAAGAATAAGAAAACGCTTAATAAGCAGAACAAACTGTAGGACAACAATGAGAACCAGTAAAAACATCTGAATCTATCAATCAAGTTCAATAACTTACGCATCCGCGCCCTCTTCAAGTTTATATTCGGTGTATCAGTAAAATGGACTGATCCATGCCATTTTCTCTTCATAAAATTTTGCATGTCACAAAAACAGGCAAAGGAGTTAATCATCTTTATATGCGGTTTAAATATTAATACTAATATCGAAATAGTGCGTATTTAGATAACTATTAATGCTATACTAACTAGATTACACATTAATAGGGTTTTTGTTAATAAGATCAATGTCTAGAGCTAAACAACAAACGGAATATCAGTTTAAGATTAATGTTTATAATTCCATATCTTCATTAGATAAAGAACTCTACAACGATATTGTAGACCCCGAAAACCCTTTTCTGGAATATGAGTTCTTAGAGGCGTTAGAAAAATCAGACTGCGTAGGACCGTACACTACCTGGAATCCCCGTTATATTGTCCTTACTGATAACGATAAGATTATTGGAGCTATAACTTCTTACATTAAACTGGACTCCTACGGTGAATATATCTTTGATTGGGAATGGGCTAGGGCGTTTGAGAGCTCGGGACTCAGCTACTATCCGAAATTAGTTGTGGCAATTCCTTTTACTCCGGCTACAGGGACACGTATTCTTGTTCATTCGGATTATTCTTTTCAAGAGTGCGCTCAGACTATGGTCAAGCGTTTAATTCAACTCTCCGTCGAAGAAAAATGCTCTTCAGTCCACTTTCTCTATTTGACTGAAAATGAGCATATATTTCTTGAAAAGTATGGATTCTTAAGTAGAAAAACGCATCAGTACCACTGGAAAAACAGGAATTATAATAGCTTTGATGATTTTCTCTGTGATATGCGCTCTGGAAGAAAAAAACAAATCAGAAAAGAAAGAAAATCACTTGTAGAAGTAGGGCTTCATATACAAACATTCGAAAAAGATGAAATCAAAGAAGAACATATGGACGCCATTTGGGAATTTTATTTGGATACTCATTCCAGGAAGTGGGGGAGCGCATACCTCAATAGAGAATTCTTTGATCTAATGTATCAGAACTTCAGGCATCGATTAGTCTTCGTAATGGCTAATGACGGAAACAATTGGGTAGGCGGCACATTTAATGTTGTAAAAAATAATAGGCTTTTCGGGCGATATTGGGGAACACTTTTCAACTATAAGAATCTCCATTTTGAATGTTGTTTCTACGGATTAATAGATTATTCTATTAAGAATGGGATAGATACTTTTGAAGCCGGTGCGCAAGGGGAGCATAAATTCTTAAGGGGCTTTGCAGCGGTACCGACTTTTAGTTCTCATTTAATTATGCATGAAGGAGCAAATAACGCGATCAGTGATCACTTAGTTCGGGAAAAGGAATATACAGATCATATTATAAAACAATATAACAGGCAATCACCACTGAAATATTTATACGGTAAGTAAAAGATAATGGAAGATAAAATAATAAAACCAGGCGATCTCGAAGGCGATCTCCTTACAGAAGAGAGGGTCAATTTAAAAAGACCCGACATGTACAGGGTTGTGCTCCTTAACGATGATTATACGCCCAGGGATTTTGTAGTCTGGATACTTATGCGAGTATTCTATAAAGGGGAGACAGAGTCTACCAGAATTATGCTGGATACTCACACGTCGGGGAAAAGCACAATAGGTGTTTATACTTATGATGTTGCGACAACTAAGATTGCTCAAGTGGATAAGATAGCCAAGCAATATGAACACCCTTTAACCTGTATACTGGAAGTAGAAAGCGGTGGTGAGGAAGAATGACATTATCAAAAGAACTTGAAGATACACTTAAAAGATCATATGAGCAGGCTAAGGTAAGAAGGCATGAATTTATGACCTTGGAGCACATACTGTTTGAATTAACTTATGATCCCGACGCATCGGACGTCTTAATTGGCTGTGGTGTGGATCTTGATAGGCTTAGGGATTCTATTGATAACTTTATGAATGAAAATATGCCCCCGATTGAATCCGAGTATCTGCCGGATCCCCAATATTCCGCAGGGAGCCAGTTTGTGCTAAGACTTGCCGCTATGCATGCGGAGTCAGTTGAAAAACCCGAGATTAACGGTAGCAATATTCTGATTTCAATGTTCAGAATAGATGAATCCCATGCCGTTTACCTTTTAAATGAGCAGGGAGTCAACCGTTATGACTTGGTCCGCTATGTTTCACATGGAGGTAAACAGTACATAGGTCAGGACAAACCGACCAGCATTGCCAAAACAGACGTTGAAACCACGCAACAGACGAAAGACCCGCTTTCTGAATACTGTACCAACTTAGTTCAAAAAGCGAATGACGGAAAATTAGATCCTTTGATTGGCAGAGAATCCGAGATTGATCGCACAATTCACATACTGGCCAGAAGGCGTAAAAATAACCCTATATTCGTAGGAGATGCAGGGGTTGGGAAAACAGCAATTGCCGAAGGGCTTGCTTTAAGAATTGCCGAAAAGAAAGTCCCCGCAGCTTTAGAAGAGACTCATATATATGCTTTGGATATGGGCTCCTTAACAGCCGGCACCCGTTACAGAGGTGACTTTGAAGAAAGATTAAAAGCAATAATAGATTCAGTAAAAGGCGACCAAAAAAAGGTTCTATTTATCGATGAAATCCATACTATAATAGGTGCCGGAGCAGTATCCGGAGGCACATTGGATGCGTCTAATATGTTAAAGCCGGCTCTGGCTAATGGAGAGATCCGCTGTATCGGAACAACAACTTCGAAAGAGTATAGAAGCGTTTTTGAAAAAGACCATGCGCTTGCCAGAAGATTCCAAAAAATCGATGTCTACGAACCGAGCCAGGAAGAGTGTCTTAAAATTCTTCAGGGTCTAAAAAAATACTATGAGGAATTTCACGGTGTAAGATATTCAACTCCGTCTTTGAAAGCGGCGGTCGATCTTTCTGCAAAATATATGAACGACCGCAGACTGCCTGATAAAGCAATCGATCTCATTGATGAAGCGGGTGCGGACGTCAAATTAAGAAAGCATGATTCAAATACTAAACAAGTAACCGTTAAGGATATCGAAGCCCTGGTTTCTAAAATAGCCAAGATACCGACCCGTACTGTTAAAGTTGACGATAGAAACAGGCTGATGACTCTCTCGGGTGATCTTAAGAAAGTCATTTTTGGTCAGGATGAGGCCGTTGATGAACTAGTAACAGCAATCCAAATGTCCCGCTCTGGACTGAGTGAGCCCAATAGGCCTGTAGGTAATTTTATGTTTGCTGGTCCTACAGGTGTAGGGAAAACTGAAATGGCCAAACAACTGGCTGAAGCTTTAGGAATTGAGTTTATTCGCTTTGATATGAGCGAATATATGGAAAAACATACGGTATCACGTTTAATAGGATCACCTCCCGGATATGTAGGATATGATGAGGGCGGGCAGTTAACAGAGGCAGTGCATCAAAATCCGCATGCAGTGCTTTTACTGGATGAAATTGAAAAAGCACATGAGGATATATATAACGTCCTTCTTCAGGTAATGGATCACGCGACCTTAACGGATTCAAGCGGAAGAAAGGTCGATTTCAGGCAGATAGTTCTCATCCTAACTACAAACACTGGGTCAAGAGAGAGTAATCAGAGAAGCGTAGGATTTGGCAAAGAGGAATTTGAGGATAAAAGCGCACAAGCCATTGAGCGCTACTTTAGCCCCGAATTCAGAAACCGTCTAACTGCTACATTACACTTCAACTCACTAAGTAAAGAAGTGGTGGAAAAGATAGTAGATAAAATGATAGGTCAGCTGGCAGATAGACTAAAGGCTAAAAAAGTTATGATTGAACTTACTTCTCAGGCCCGTAAATTTATAGCTAAGAAAGGCTATGATAAACAACTTGGAGCAAGACCCATCCAAAGACTTATAGAAGAAGAAATCACAAAAAAACTATCACAAGAAATACTTTTTGGCGATCTCTCGTCAGGCAGCGGGAATGTAAAAATAGTAGTTAAAGATGGGGAGCTCGGGTTTGAGCTTATTGATAACTAATACTCAAAAGATGGTAAACCTCATGTCCAACATATACCAATCTTTAATAGATCAAAAGTTATTATTCATTTTCTTTCTAATTTTTACATTGCAATTATCACTAGCCCCCAATAGTTTAAATTTAAGCGTGACTGCTCATGCTAGAAGCAAGTCCAGCGGTAATGAGGCTAAGAGAGAAATCCAGACAGGATTAGACTTAAAGGGAAGAACTAAGACCGAAGTACTCAAACTTATTGGCCCCCCCTGGACAAAGAATATGACTCCGGTAAAAGCGAGATATAATGAAAAATGGACTTATAGCTGCGAAGATAAAAGGGGAGCAACTTATAACTGCGTTTTTATCTATTTTGTGACAGACCGTGTTAAGAAAGTGGAAATCTTTTAAAACTCTTGATACTAATTCAAGAATAACTCAGTATGTATAATAAAAATTGTGAATATGGGTGGGAAAAATGAAAAAATGTCCAAAATGCGGCACTGATTTAAAACTTAAGGTAATTGGGTCAATCGAAATAGACGAATGTGAATCATGCAAAGGTATCTGGCTTGATAAAGGTGAGCTTAAAGAGGCTAAAGATCTTGCTGACCCTAACCTTAACTGGCTGGATTTTGAAATTTGGAAGCACCCTGAGAAATTCAATTCAAAGCAAAGCGATATTCAATGCCCTACTTGTAACATTCCTACGGTTGGAATTGAGTATGGGCATACAGGGGTCAATATCGATTATTGTAAAAACTGCCACGGGGTATGGCTTGATAAAGACGAGCTGCCAAACATTATTGAAGCGCTTGAGCATGAGATAACCGAAAAGACTTTCTCTGAATATGTGCACGAAAGTATAGAGGAAGCAAAAAAATTAGTAACCGGCCCCGAATCCTTTATGTCAGAGTGGAAAGACCTTTCCTCCGTTTTTAAATTAATGCAATATAGACTGTATGTGGAAAAGCCCAAATTGGTCGAAACACTTCTAGGTCTCAACACCCTAAATCCATTTAAATAAAACAATTGGACTATAGAAGTCCGTCTAAAATCTCCGACATTCGAGAATTTCTTACCTCTCCACTTTTGTCGTGAACAACTTTCCCTTCTTTACTAAATATCGTTATGTGTGGAATATAGTTTTTATAATGACTCTTTAATAAAGAACTCTGCTCGCTAGATCTTGATGAATCCAGATCAACAACTATAAAATCGACTCTTCCATTATATTTTTCATACAATTCAACCGTTCTTCTTGCCTGTCGTTTCGAGTTATAACACTCTCTGTGGTAGAAGATCACATATGTGGGCTTGCCCTTGTTAATAGTGCCGTCTGACATATTCTTGCCGGTAATCAGAGGCCCGTCATTAGAATCACTGGAGTAATTTAGGTTAGGATTTAATTTCAGGTCCGTGGCTGCAAAAACCCCGGTACCAAAGGCAGAAATTGTAAAAATGATTAAAACAACTGCGAAAATTGACCTATAGAATTTAAGTATCACTTAGCTTCTCTCCTTTAAATATCATGCATTTATTTATAATATACGATTTCTAGTAAAATACGGTTTTATAATAAATGGAAACTTCTAACTATTGGTTGAGTGGTATAAGTTAACATTTTGGTTTAACGGTGGAAATAAACATATTAAGAAAAATTACACTGTCTCTATGTTATTCTATTTTAGCCTGTATATAATTTCATATCTGAATATTTACGATTACACAAAATGAGGAAGGTAACACAAATGGCTAGCTCAAAAGCACGAATAGCATCTAATATAAAAAATGAGGAACTAATTAATGTTAGAAGGCAGGAGCTCGTTAATGCCGCAGTTAAATTATTTGTAAAAAAAGGGTTCCATAAAACTACTGTCAGGGAAATTGCCAAAGAATTTGGTATGAGTATGGGTGCTCTTTACGATTATATCAGGACGAAAGAGGACATTTTATTTCTGGTTTGTGATCATATATTTAAGAGTGTCAGCGATAAACTCCAAGTGTCGGCGGAGGGGAAAGAAGACGCCAAAGAAAAACTCAAAAATGCAATACGTGATTATTTTATAATAATTGATAGTATTCAGGACTATACATTACTTTTGTATCAAGAGACGAAGTCACTTAATAGAAAGGATAGAAATTATGTGCTTTCTGCTGAGATGGAATTAACAAAGATATTTGAAAACATTATAGCTCAGGGTATTAAAGAAAAAACCTTTAATATAGACAAACACACAGCAAAAATAGTAGCTAATAACATAATGGTACAGGGACAAATGTGGTCTTTCAGACGCTGGGTTGCACAAAAGAACTACTCGCTAAATAACTACATTCAGATTCAGACTGATTTGATAATAAACGCCATTTCATAAACATCTTGACTTACTTTTCTATATTTTATATAATATAACCGAGCAAGCGCTCGGTCGGATATGCTAAGTTCAGGAGGATTAATATGTCTATTATTAGCCTTTCAGAAGAGCAGCGGATGGTTCAAAAAACTGCAAAAGAGTTTACAAACAATGAGATCAAGCCTGTCGCGTCAATAAATGATAGGAAACATAGATTCCCTGAAGATATAATTAATAAACTCGGTGAGCTTGGGTTTATGGGGATGTCTGTTCCTGAGCAATATGGAGGTAGCGGTCTGGACTATCTTTCCTATATTTTAGCGCTTGAAGAAATATGCAAGGGTTGTGCTTCTACCGGAACCATAATGTCTCTAAACAACTCTTTAGTATGCTCCCCTATTAAAACATTTGGAACAGATGAGCAGAAAAAATCAATCCTAACAGAACTGGCCAGCGGGAAAAAACTGGGTTGCTTCATGCTTAGTGAACCTGAAGCTGGATCCGACGCAGCATCCATGAAAACAACGGCCACTTTAAATGGCGATTACTACCTACTTAACGGAACAAAATCATGGATTACCAACGGTGCAGAAGCAGATTTTGCAGTAGTATTTGCATCAACTGATCTGAGCTTGAAACATAAAGGAGTTTCGGCTTTTATAGTTAACATGAAAACACCCGGGCTAAAAATTGGGAAGCTGGAAGATAAACTCGGGATAAGAGCTACGAGCACTGCCCAGATATTTTTTGAAGATTGCAAAATTCCCGCAAATAATTTACTCGGCAAAGAGGGTGAGGGTTTTAAAATTGCGCTCCATACGTTAGACGGAGGAAGAATTGGAATAGGTGCGCAAGCCGTGGGCCTTGCACAAGCCGCGCTTGAGGAGTCTGTAAGATACGCTAAAGAGCGTAAGGCCTTTGGTAAAACTATTTCAGATTTTCAAGGGCTACAGTTTATGATTGCTGATATGGCAACTAGAGTAGAGGCTTCAAGACTACTTGTATGGCAAGCCGCTGTAATGAAAGATAGCAATGTAAAGTACAGCAAACAATCTGCAATGGCTAAACTCTACGCTGCAGAAACTGCTATGTGGGTAACTACTAAAGCTATTCAAATACACGGTGGGTATGGCTATACAACAGACTATCCCGTTGAAAGATTTTTTAGAGATGCAAAAATTACAGAGATATACGAAGGCACATCGGAAATTCAAAGAATAGTTATAGCACGAGAAACCCTAAAGGAAATAGAATAAAAGAAGAAGCCCTTCAAGAAAACTTAAAGGGCTTCTTTCCTTAAAGAAGGAGGGTATAGGATGTCGCGTCTTTATTACATCTTCTTTCTGCTTATTATGATACAAATTTATACGAAAAGGATTCATTGCTTTTATCTGTAATCCCCTATAATTTGAATTGTAGAATTGCTGAAAACAACCCTTTTTTAGAATGCAAACCATACACTAGAACATAAAATATATTAATTACCCATCGCCCATTTTCTTGCCATTTGAGCCCAAGTAAACTATCCTGATCTGAAAATTTACTAAGGAAATCATAATGCCAACTATTATAGAAAAACCGACAATTATTGAAGCCGCAGGAAATAAGCCTAAAAAAATAGAAGAATTCGTAGGAAGAGTTAACTCAGGCCATTCTGAAGTTAGCATCGCCCGGATGACTTCCTCTGAGGGCTGGTTGGAACCGGGACAACGTCCTGAATTTAAAGAGCTCACTCTGGTCCTGGAAGGAACTCTTGTTGTTGAACATGAAGGCGGGACTCTGGAAGTGAATTCCGGACAGGCAATTGTTACAAACCCCGGAGAATGGGTCAGATATAGCACTCCCAAAGAAGGGGGAGCAAAGTATATAGCTGTATGCTTACCTGCATTTTCGCCTGAAACTGTTAACCGCGACGAAGACTAATGAAAAGGAGTTATACATGACTAAGCGCTGTGATTGGTGCGGTACAGAAGAGATTTATGTCGATTACCATAATAAAGACTGGGGCGTGCCGGTTCATGATGACCGCCTGCATTTTGAGATGATTATATTGGACGGTGCCCAGGCAGGACTTAGCTGGATTACAATTCTTAAAAGACGGGAATCCTACCGCAAGGCATTTGATAATTTCGATGTACTTAAGGTTTCCAGGTACAGCGGCAAAAAAATTGAGAAATTACTAACCGATCCCGGCATCATCCGGAACCGCTTAAAAGTAAATTCGGCTGTACAAAATGCTAGATCCTTTTTGAAAATCCAGAAGGAGTTTGGCTCTTTTGACAAATACATATGGCAGTTTGTCAATCGTAAAACCATACAGAACAAATGGAAAAAAATGAGCGAGCTGCCTGCCAAAACAGCCCAGTCGGACGCTATGAGCAAGGATCTTAAAAAAAGAGGGTTCAGCTTTGTCGGCTCAACAATCTGCTATGCATATATGCAGGCAGCGGGCCTGGTAAATGACCACACTTTAGGCTGTTTTAGATATAAAGAAGTGAAGAAAATGTCTGGATCAAGTAAAAAATAGATATAGTTAAGAGTTCTTCCGGGCTTTCTTGGCTTTTGTGATATAAGGCTCTTTACTCTTCTTTCTCCCTTTAAAGTAGGAAAGTAATATTTCCGCATCATGAAAGGGTAGTGTTACAAACGAAAATTTTTCCAGAATTTGTACATCCCTTATTTTCTTACTTTTAATACCACACTTATTCTGGATGAAGTGTATAAGCTTCTGAGATGTTAAACCGTCTTTTTTACCCTGAGCTACGAATAACCTGGTCTTACCTT
>PVMK01119093.1_pt1 | contig 20568 bp, 21 predicted proteins | sample 1853481 | NCBI WGS metagenome assembly PVMK01 (sample SAMN08533507, study PRJNA380276) | Marine sediment metagenome, whole genome shotgun sequencing project. | reverse complement strand
AGCATAAGGGAAATACAAGGTTAAAGAATCTTCATGCAGATTATTTGAGGAGAAAAAAGGAAGGAAAGGCTGTTGACCCTGATAAGCTTGATTACAAACTGCTTGAGAAAAAGATGAAGGACCTTGAAACAGCGGGTATCGTAAAACTTGATAAAACAGGAGACGGCTATAAACTGCGGGCACCCGCTATTAATTTTCTTCTTAAGAACCTGTTAAAAAAAGATTTTTCAAAAACAGAGAATGGTGCAAAAAAAGAACATGTCACCGAAAAAGCATATATAAGAAAACATATGAAAGGAGACACTTACCGGATGATGTCCCCACGTCATACGTTAAGAAACATGATACGAAAAGGAAGGAAATTTGATGAAATAAGCGTTGATGATATAAGGTGTTTTGAAAAGGTGTCTGTCGCGGGCAAAGATATAGCACTCTGTATTGACGTTAGCGAATCAATGAAAGAGGAGTTAAAGCTCTTTTATGCAAAACTGGCTGCAGCATGTGTTGCAAAGACAGCACTAGAAAACAGAAACCGGGTCTGTATAGTTTCATTCAGTAATACCGCCGAAAAGGTGTGTCCTTTAAGTGTTGACCTGAACAAGCTCTCACATGCTTTACTCAGTATACAGACCGGAAAATACACTAATGTTTCCGACGCTGTAAAGATGGCAAGAGTTCTTTTGCAAAAAGGATGTGCTTCAAACCAAAAGCAAATAATAATTATAAGTGACGGAATTCCAAACATAACCTCAAAAAACAAACGTTGCTTTCAGGCCGACACAAATGAAATGGAAAACTTCGGTTTATGCCTGGGGACAAATAGCGGAAATCAGCATTTTCATTCTGAAATTAAAACTGAGATGCAGAATATGTCTAGAAATATTAATGCATCATCTGTTGTTTACAGGGAAGTAATAAAAACAAGAAAGAAAAATATAGAGGTATCCTTTCTTTATATCGGCAAAAAGGAAGATCCGGGAAAAATATTTGCGGAAAAAGTTTCCCGGCTTGGGAACGGAACTTTTTATCATATTAAAGATATCACAGAGCTCCCAAACAAAGCTTTCCAAGTGGGATGCGTATAGTTCCGCGCACTTATAATTGAGTTAAAAGCCGTGTTTTGCAGCTAGTCTTTTGAAGTCTGCGTAGGTTTTAGTGTTTAGGTAAAATCAGGATTCTGCGTGTTTCAGTAAATTTCCATATCCGAATGTGTCAAAATCAACCAACTCCATACCGACGGCATAATCAAAAAGTTTCTCTTCCTTGAGCTTGCGTACCCACTTGATAACTCCCTGAACTGTGGTAGGCTTTGGCGCTGTTTCAAGGCTTATATTTAACTTTTGTCCTATATCAATAAACTCGTTGTGGTCAAAAAGCATCCCAAGCCCCTGGCTGCTGAAATCAATCAGAAGACCCTCACCAGAAAGACCGTTACTTCCAATGGTGGCGCTGGCTTGAATTGAAATGCGTTCATTTTTTCGGTTATCTTTGTCCTTCATAAACCACTTTTTCTTATTTTTGGTTAGATACTTTTTTAAATATCAGATGAATTTTGTTTTGTAAACAACAAAATAAAAATAATTTTTATAAATTAGAAGTAAGCAGAAGTTGACTTTAGTCACAAAGATAGTAAGGCTGGGATTGAATAATTTTCCCTCGGTTTGTTCCGAAAAAAAACATTAAAAATTAAAAGATCACGCATTGATATTTTTCTAAAACAAACTAAAACATACGGTTTGGTCGACGCCTGTAACTATACAGTTAATAAACAGACAAAATAAGTGCTTGATAAAAAATTATTGGGAGTATTTTAAGAAATTCTGAAACAAAGATGATATCAAAAGTCAGACAGAATTAACTACTGAGATATTGTGGCGCATTTCATTTTTTCAATTGATAAAACAAGCCCCGTGACTGCATTACTTTATTTATCTTATGGTTTGATTCCAACCTCTTCAGATATTTATCTGTCTCGTTAAGGTTAATCCCAAGAGTCATTGAGAGGTCATCCTGTGTGCACGGTCTTCTGGAAATGGTTTCAAGGATTGCGCTTTCGATATCTTTCCGAAAGATTTTTTTATCCTTTGAGCCTGAAGGCGCCGCAACAACAACCAAATTTTCAAGCCCCCAGAAGTCAGCAATCTTTTCCAGTTCGTTTCCGGTTGCGGCCCGGATACTTTCTATTGTTCCGGGCCTGTCAAGGGTATTTAACTGAACAACATCAGGCTGGATTTTATTAAAAGCAATTCTAAACAACTCTAAATCAGATTCGCTGTCGTTGTAGCCTGGAAGAATAAGGACTTCAAGCCATATTCTACCCTTATACTCTTTTCTGAATTCCTGCAGTCCCTTTAGGTATTCTTTAAAGTTAAGACTTTGAAACGGCCGATTTATTTTGTGAAAAACAGGGTCGGATGCAGCGTCAAGTGACGGAAGCACAAGGTCGGCACTTAGCAGTTCCTCCCTGACTTCCTTTTGAAAAAACAGGCTTCCGTTTGTTAAGACTGCAACCGGGATGTCTGAATTTTTATTCTTTATGAATTTTATCACATCGCCAATACGGACATTTAGAGTGGGTTCCCCGGCTCCTGAAAAAGTAATATAATCCGGTGCCGGATTGGCAGACAGGTATTTGTCCAGCTCTTTTGTAACCAAATCATAGGAAACGTATTCCTTCCTTTCAATTGTGAGATCTGTTGTAGGCCCGCATTCACAGTATACACAATTAAGAGAACATACTTTGTGAGGAACAAGATCTACGCCCAGAGACATTCCAAGGCGTCTTGACAAGACTGGTCCAAAAATATATTTATACATAGTCAAACTTATTTCATATGGTTTACTTAATCATTTTACTCACTTTGTAACGAGAATACAAAAACCATCCGGTTTGCGCAAGATTTTTGATTGTTATTTAGTATCATATAATTTTAACCTTCTTTCTACTTTAAACACCTTATGCATTGTTGTTCTATTTAAGACATTCTCTTCCCTTTTAATTCTTAAACCCTTCCTCGCCTTTTATAATATTTCCACACTCGACTGTCGAAAAATGATTGTCTAAAAATATATATGTCAAAAAATACTGTCTATGGTAAAGTTACTCTCTTGTTATTTCTGCAAACGCAAAAACATAATTTTATAAAAGCAATAAAACATATCTAAGCTGTTACGGAGAAAAAACTTATGGAATTTATAGCGGATCTGCATATCCATTCATATTTATCCCGTGCCACAAGCAAACAGATGAACCTGGAAAACCTTTATAAATGGGCTCAGCTTAAAGGTATTTCTGTTCTCGGTACCGGCGATTTCACTCATCCGGTATGGTTTTCAGAAATTGAAAAGAAACTGGAGCCTGCGGAACCGGGCCTTTTTAAATTAAAGAAGAAATACCGCATAGAAATGGACAAAGAAGTACCGGAATTATGTAAAAATCCAGTCCGGTTTATGCTTAGCGTCGAGATAAGTAATATCTATAAGAAAAATGATAAAGTCAGAAAAGTCCACAGTCTCATTTATTCTCCTGACCTTGCTTCAGCGGGCAGACTGAACAAAGCTCTTGACCAGACAGGAAACATTAAATCAGATGGGAGGCCAATAATTGGTATGCATACCAAAGACCTCCTTAAAATGGCGCTTGATTCTTCCGAAGACAATGTTTTAATCCCTGCGCATATCTGGACCCCCTGGTTTTCAGTACTTGGCGCAGCAAGCGGATTTGACAGTATCGAAGAATGTTTTGAAGATCTGACACATCACATCTTTGCACTTGAAACCGGCCTTTCTTCTGACCCGCCCATGAACTGGATGATCTCTGACCTTGACAGGTTTGTGCTTGTTTCAAACTCTGATGCACACTCTCCTTCAAAGCTTGCGAGAGAGGCAAACATTTTTACCTGCGAAATGTCCTATTTTGAAATGATGGAAACACTTCGAAATAAAAAGAAGAAAGGCTTTGCCGGAACTCTTGAGTTCTTTCCCTGAGGAAGGAAAATATTTTTACGATGGACACAGAAACTGCCAGCAGCGCATGAGCCCTGAAGAAACAATGTCAAAAGACGGTAAATGTCCGCAGTGCGGCAAAAAGGTAACTGTTGGTGTTTTGCACAGAGTAAGTGTTCTTGCGGATAGAAAGCGCGGTTTCGAGCCAAAAAGTAGATTTGGGTTTGAAAGCATTATACCTTTGGCAGAGATAATTGCCGGAACATACAGCTGCGGTGTAAACACCAAAAAAGTTTCTAAAGAGTATATGTCCTTGCTTGAACAGTTTGGGAGCGAGCTGTATATTTTAAGGAAGTGTCCGGTTTCAGACCTTAAAGCTGCCGGGTTTGAAACACTGTCAACAGGCCTTGATCGGATGCGAACCGGACAGACCTCGGTGACAGAAGGTTATGACGGTGAGTTCGGCATAATTGATGTTGTGAACAATTGAACTACCATCGTCTACAAGACGGTGGATTCAGTATCACTCTGAAATGGGCTAAAGAAAAAAACAATAAATCTCAGAAATTCTCCAAGGATTGAATAGCCTTTAATAAATCAGCACTTTTATACCTGCAAACATACTTCGTCTGAAGACGAGGATTTTATGCCCCGAAGGAGACAATAATACTTTTGTTTAAACTTCAAACAACAAAATTATCGGGTTTTTTTAAACCGGTTTTGCTTTTTTCAAATGTGTAAAAAAGTTTTTTGCTAATCCTCTCTTTTTCTTTTCATGCCTTGTATTCTCTCTTTTTTAGCCTATAGTTTAATTAGAGATACTCTCTTTTATTCAAACTAATAAAAGGAGGAGTCATGAAAGCAGGCATAATTTTTACAGGATCAGGCCCTATTCTTATCCTTACAACCTATGATTCTTTTACCTGTGATAATTTCGTGGAAAAACTAAAAGCAAAGGGCGTTAACAAATTTATTGCTTATGAAGTTCCAATTGAAAGGGCAAAAGAAAAATACGGAATGCATTTCCCTATAATCATGAATGACCTTAAACAGTCAGACGATTTGCGTGTGCTTGACTATAACGGACACCACATAATGAACAGTTTCTCTTTTGAAGAGATGGACCAGCTTGTTTTTTACGAGTAATCTGATTTTTTGTGTTTAAACCCCATTTAATATTTCACCCGAGGCGGAAAAATATAGCTTTCAAGCAGGCTCAGGGGAATGCCGTTTTCCCGTGAAATTTTGATCCCGTAATCATCGGTAATAAGCCAATCGATCAGGCTTTGATGCCAATCTGATACTCCGTCTTGATCCTAATCGGAAGAAACACTCCGATGATCAAAAATGCTGCCATCGAAATTCATTCTTTCTCCTCTTGTAAAAGTCAGGGTTGTCTTTTCCTTAAATTAGTCCATTTTTAGGTAACACAACTTTATAACGGTAGTTTTATCTCTATACATCTTTCAACTAAGTTCAGAAACTCCGGCCAAGTATCCGGTTCAAAGCCAAAAACCCCAAAACATCTCTTCTTTTTCCCTTCATAGTCAGCCATAACCTCCCAAGAAGCGTCATCGCAGGCACAGCAGTCAAGGTTTGGCGGCCAGGAATAAAATCCGAGTTTTTCAAGCTCTGAGAAAAAAGTATTTAGCTTAACCGATGAAATCTTTTTTTCAGCTTCCTGTTTTTTCCCGGAAATTGTTTCCTTAAGCTTAAGCTCACCTTCAGCCATAATTTAATCTTAAGTACTTTCTGCCAGAAAGATGGCCCGCTTTGGCGCGGGATAACCTTCAATGGTTTTGTTATTATCTTTTGGATCCAGAAAATCAGAGAGAGATTCAAATACCATCCACTCCGTTCTTCTCTGTTCTTCAGTGGTGGTCTGGTTAAAATCGATCAGGCGTATATTCTTCAGGCCCGCCCGTTTCAGCCAGGATTCAAGGGTCAGGCAGCTGGGAACGAACCATACATTATGCATTTTTGAATAACGTCCTTCCGGAACCAGCACCTCCCCCTTTTTTCCGTCAATCACCAGAGTCTCAAGAACCAGTTCACCGTCAGGCTTAAGACAGTTTTTCAGTTCAGCTAAATGATCAAAGGGAGAGCGGCGATGATACAGGACACCCATTGAAAAGACCGTATCAAACATCCGAAGCTCTTCAGGCAGGGCTTCTATTCCAAGAGGCAGCACATAAACCTGTTTTGGTCCAATAAAGTGACTTATGGCTGCAAATTGTGCAATAAAGGTGAGAAACGGATCGATCCCAACCACAAGTTCTGCGCCGGCACCGCTCATCCGCCAGCAATGATATCCATTACCGCAGCCCACATCAAGAACCTTTCGTCCGGGAAGCGGCTTGATATGGTTTTTCAGTCTGTCCCACTTCAGGTCAGACCGCCATTCTGTATCTATCTTTACCCCGTAAATATTATAAGGGCCTTTTTTCCAGGGTTTCAGTTCCTGTAGAAGTTCGGAAATTTTATTTCGAACGGTATCATCACAGTCTTTATCATCTCCAACACAGATATCCGGTGAATTAAGATCAATTAATGAGGAGCTCGGTTGTGGAAGTGCCTTAATAAGCTCTTTCCATTTTGGCAGAAGGGCCTGCCTGCTTTGATGCAGGGCGGCTTCTATTTTTTCAGGAAGACCGGCCAAAAAGCGGTCCATCTTAAGCTCCTGAATCCTGTCATAAAAAGGGCTGTAATCTATCATTTTATGGCTGCGATCGACATAAAGTTAAAACACTGAAACCAAATCGTTGAGGTTGAAAAACCGGCTTTTTCAAGACGCTGCTGATGGGTTTGAAGGGTTTCTGGAATCAGCACCTTTTCAAGGGCGGTGCGTTTCTGACTTATCTCAAGATCACTGTATCCGTGAGCCTTTTTAAAGGTATGATGCATTTCAATATTTAAAGCTTCCTCCTGCCTGTCATCAAAAGATACCTTTTCAGAAAGGATAAGAACCCCTCCCGGAACCATTCCAGAACATATTTTATTAAGAAGCACTTCTCTCTTTTTCGGTTCAATGAACTGTAGGATAAAGTTAAGCACCACAATGGAGGCATTTTCTATTACTACGTCCTGAATGTCCGCGCAAATCAGTTTTACTGGAACTTGAGAAATGTCTTCTTCGATCCTGGGTTCTGCATTTTTCGATCATTGGCTTAGAGTTGTCTACTGCAATAATAGAACATCCGGGCTGTTTAATATTTTTGCGCATCGATAAAGTTGCCGCACCCAAAGAACAGCCGAGATCATAACAAAAACTATCTGCCCGGGAATATCTTTCAGCAAGAAGACCAATCATGGAAATGGTGGTTCTATATCCCGGCACAGACCGTTCTAACATATCGTCAAAGACATCTGCTACTTCCTTGTCAAACCTGAACGGTGTTACCTGGTTTTGTTTTTCAGCGTATAGGGAATCTTTGTTTTTCATTTTGATTTTTATTAAAATTAGTTTTACATCTATGTTTAATACTATTAAATATATTATTAGCCTTTATTACACGGGACAGATACTAGAATTATCAAATGAAACTTTTAGTGTCAATTGATTATAAGACAAAACAGGCCCGGTTCTAATCTCAACAAATTAAAAGCCTCGGGAAAACATGTTGCGCAACATACATTTTAATTGTAAGGAAAGGAAAAAACATGACTTACAAAGAATGGTTTGTACACTGAAAAGGCTAATATTACAGCACGAAAAAGATAGGGGCTTGTTTTGCTAAGATACCAAAAATAAAAACTCAATCCTATTTTCCCGAAATTTCTGATTTTGTTAAATAGTTTTTGTTTTTTGACATGTGTTTTTTTGTCTGATAAGGTAATAAAAATACAAATATTTATGGAGTGTCATCATGATAATAGATATTCACAACCACCTTCCTCCCAAAAGCAGTCCGTACCGTCTCCCGGCAGAGGAGTATCTCTCTGTTATGGATGAAGCAGGTGTTGACAAAGCAATAATTCTTGGAAAGGATTACGGTGTTCTTGGTGACAAAACCGATGCAAACCTTTCTGATGAAGATGCGGAGGGGTTTGTAAAGGCACATCCTGACCGATTCATTGCCTTTACCGCTGTTCACCCGGACAGACCTTCAAAGGGTCAATGTGGATCGGATAGACCATGCGGTCAACGAACTTGGGTTTAAAGGGATAAAGATAAATCCGCCTTCAGGATTTTATCCCAACGATGAAAGATTATATCCCTCTTATGAAAAAGCACAGGAGCTGAAAATACCGGTCATGTTTCACATGGGGCTTAAACCGCCTGCCGAAGGCTGTCGCTTAAAGTTCTGCCGCCCCACCTTTGTTGACGATGTTGTTGTTGATTTTCCGAACCTTCCCATAATAATAGCCCACGCCGGCTATCCCTGGGTGGATGAAACTATCATGGTGGGCCTATATGCTGAAAATGTTTACGTTGATATCTCAACGCTTAACCAGATTGAGGAGGCAATGGGTGAGCCGGTTATCCTTCCGACACTTAAAAAACTTCATGCCTCCCTTGGATCTCGCAAGATCGTTTATGGCTCTGACGGAATTTTTAATATTGAACCCATAAAAGAGGCTGTCAACTCAGCAGACTTTTTATCAGCAAATGACAAAGAAAACATTTTCTGGAAAAATTCAAAAGAACTCCTGAAACTTTAGCAGGTCGTAAATCAATCTATTGCCATATTTTTATTGTTTGTAAAAAGGAGAAACCAAAACCAAGAAATTCCGCCCTATCATAACAAGGAGGAAACATGAGTGACACCACTGAAACCACAAAAAGTTCAGCAACGTTTGCCGGCATAGAAATTCAGCAGGGTCTTACTAAAAAAAATTATTTCTTTCTTTTTTTAAATACCTTCTTTGCCGGAATCCTGATGAGCGTACTTGGCATACTCCAACCAGTGTTTTTAAAAGACATCATTGGGGTCTCACCTGATTTTTTTGGCTCTATAAATGGTCTGCTCATGAACATAAACGAAGTAGCCACCCTTACCCTGGTGGCAGTTGTCGGTGCATTGTCAGATAAAAGGGGAAGAAAGATCCTTGCCTTTTTGGGTTTTATTTTTCTTGCTGTTTCTTTTTTTCTTCTGAGCATGTCAAATCAATTGGCTGTATTTTTTAATGTTTCTTCCGGCTTTTCATCACAAATCTGCGCTTTTTTAAGTTTTGTTCCTTCAGAAGCTGAAAAGTTTATCAGCTTTGCACCCGGACTTTTTATCACCTGCATTGTCCGCTTATTTGTGGGCATTGGCATTTTGCTGGTCTTTCCACAGTTTATTACCATGGTTGCAGACTATACCCATGAAAAAGACCGGGGTAAAGGTATGGCATTTAACGGCTTGATGATGGGTGTTTCAAGTCTGGTGGTTTTTGGCGCTCTTGCCCAGGTACTTAAAAACAGCGGGATTCAATCTCTTTTTTACATCATATCAATTATTGCCCTGGCCGGGAGCGGTCTGCACCTGGTTGTTTTTAAAAGAACGGCTTCCCCAGCAAACAGAGGTTAAAAAAGGGTTAAAAGAACTGTTCGGAGTAGTCAGCAAAAGTCTCACCCTTAAGACAAGTTATCTGTGTACCCTTATTACCCGGGCTGATATTATTGTTATTGCAGCATTTTTTATGGCCTGGGCAGTTAAAATAAGTGACAGTTATGGAATGACATCGGGTGAAGCAACCCAGAAAGCAGCTATGGCCATGATCGTCATGAGTATTGCTTCTCTCTTTGCCTTTCCAATAGTGGGTACTTTGCTTGACAAGTGGGGACGCATACCAACATTAATCCTTTCCATTTCCCTTGGAGGGGCCGGCATGCTTCTTCTATCTGTGTGTGCTGATCCTTTCAGCGGAATGGTTTATCCGGCAATGATCCTTCTTTCTTTTGGCATAGCAGGGTCAATATCAGGGGCAAACACCCTGGCAACTGATGCCTCACCTCCCTGAGATGGTTGGAACGGTTCTTGGCGGATTAAATACCATGCAGCCCATTGGGATTATGGTTTTTATGGGGCTTGGAGGATATGTGTTTGATACCTTTGGCCCTGGCTGGGCTTTTGCAGTTAAAGGACTGGCGAGTCTTCTTTTGGCATTGTGGCTTTTTTTGATTAAGAACAAGGTTAAAACAGAACAATTGGCTTAAACAATGGATCTTTTAAAACTTATAAAACAGAGAAAAAGCATCAGGACATTTACCAAAGAGGTTCCTCCTCGACAGCTTATCCTTGAGTGCCTTGAAGCTGCATCCTGGGCACCGAATCCAACCAGCCAGCAGCCCTGGCAATTTATCGTTCTATCCGGAAACTCTTTAATAAAAGTATCAGAAATTATCAAGGAATCATATTCCGGTGCGGCAGGCAAAACAGCTCCACAGCTTACAGAAAACAGTGAAAACGCCCGGATGCTTGAACAGCGCAAAAAAGAAAACTTTTCCGAAATGCTGGGTTTTCTTAAGGAACATAATACTGACATGACATCCTTGGGAGAGGGAAACTTTAACTTTCACCGGGCTCCTCTTGCCATCATCTTTGCGACCTATCCGTATAAGGATCAAAATCACATTAAGTCAACCGTCTCTGCCATGCAGACCTTTATGCTGGCTGCCACAGCCCGCGGACTTGGAACCTGCTGGGCAAATGCTGTTTCAATTTGTCAGGATGCTATTAAAAAAGAACTTGAACTGCAGGATGAACTCATCTTAGTTGACGGCATCTCTGTTGGATATCCTGACCTGGAAGCGCCAATAAATAATGTTCCCCGTCACCGTCTGCCCATAGAGCAGGTTGTTTCCTGGCTTGAATAAATTTATAAACATATTTAAAGTCCCAAGATAAAAAAGAGCGACACTTAAATGTGCTGCTCTTTTAATATCTCTGTTTTTAATTTATATAATCTAAAAATCAAGTGTCTTAACTGCACGTGGAAAAGGAATCACGTCCCGGATGTTCTGCATTCCGGTGACAAACTGGATCGCTCTTTCGAACCCCAGTCCAAAACCGGCATGGGGAACACTTCCAAACTTGCGAAGATCAAGGTACCACCAATAATCAGCAGGATCCAGGTCAAAATCCCTGATACGCTGTTCCAGCTTATTATAGTCTGATTCACGCTCGCTTCCGCCAATGATCTCTCCAAGCCGCGGCACAAGAACATCCATGGCGCGCACGGTTTTATCATCACCGTTTAATTTCATGTAAAACGCTTTTATCTCTTTTGGATAATCAGTCAAAATCACCGGCTGGTCATAGATCTTTTCAGTTAGAAACTTCTCATGTTCACTTTGAAGGTCTGTTCCCCACTTAACCGGAAATTCAAACTTGGCTTTTGCTCTGGTTAACTCGTCAATGGCTTCGGTATAGGTAATCCTTTTAAAATTACTCTTTATTATCTTTTGAAGATTCTCTATCAAACCCTTGCTGATCCATTTGTTAAAGAAATCCATATCATCAGCACAGTTTTCAAGCACATAACTGAAAATATATTTCAAGAACTCTTCTGCCACATCCATGTTCAAGCTCAGGTCACAAAAGGCCATTTCCGGTTCAATCATCCAGAATTCTGCCAGATGCCGGGAGGTGTTGGAGTTTTCTGCCCTGAAGGTCGGCCCAAAAGTATAAATATTCTTTAGGGCACAGGCATAAGTCTCGCCTTCAAGCTGACCGCTTACGGTCAGAGAAGCCTTCTTACCAAAAAAATCCTGAGAATAGTCTATCTTACCGTCTTTCATCGGCAAATCTTTTTCTGGCAGGGTAGTAACCTGGAACATTTCCCCCGCGCCTTCACAGTCACTTCCGGTAATGATCGGGGTATGCACATACACAAAGTCACGTTCTGTAAAAAATTTGTGTATAGCAAAACTCATGGCGCTTCTAACCCTGGCAACCGCACCAAAGGTATTGGTCCTGGGACGAAGGTGGGCAATCTCCCTTAAAAACTCAAAAGAATGCCGTTTTTTCTGCAGTACGTAGTCGGACGGCGCTTCACCCACAACCTCAATTGAAGTTGCCTTTAGCTCAAGCGTCTGTCCCTTTGCCGGGGAAGGGATAAGCTTACCCGTAACAGAAAGACTGCATCCAGTACTAATCCTTTTTAACACAGCATCACGGTCAGGAAGGGTTTCTTCAATAACAACCTGAAGAGTCTTTATGGTGGTACCATCACTTAATTCAACAAAAGCGATTCCCTTTGAATCACGAACCGTCCGTACCCAGGCGTTTACCGTGATTTCCTGCTCTTTGGGTTCAAGCAGTAGTATGTTTTTAATAATGTCTTTCTGCATCTTTTTCCTTACAAGTATCAATAATTAAAACAGGTAAAGCGGATGAGAATCCGGGTTTTTTCCAAAGAAGGTGACGTCATCGATCTTCTTTATCTTTTCTCCGCGAAGCAAGGTATACAGACTCCGCTCAATGCCAATACCGCCGCCCAGGGTGTCAGGAAAAATTGATTTGCCTTCAGCGTCTTTCATTGAAACAAATTTGAGAAAAGGACCATATCCGCCCAGTTCATTAAGATTTTCAATATTTCCGTTCTTTATGATCGGACGAACAGGGAGAACTTTATTGTCAATAATCCGATCAACAATCGGTTCATACAGCCATTCTCTAATCGCACCGGACAAAATCTCACGGGCAACAGAATGCTTACCGGTCTTTGCGTCAATACTCTTGGCAAGAATATCATAATTAAAGATATTCGCTGACTTCATCTTGGAAAGATCGGATTTTGATCCATCTGCCTTAAGATATGGATAGACCAGGTCATAATTTTCTCTCATCAATCCGGTTATCCAAAAAAACTGTGCATCTGTCTGTTCGCCCAACTTTTCCTCATGTCCTTTGGCTCCATACTTTTTAACCCCTTCATCCTTGGTAAATGACGGAAAAGGTGTTTTAGGGACTTCAATAATAACCCCGAGTTCTTTTAAGTTGTCACTATTCTTTTTGTTGATCTCTTCACAGGCAAAAACAATCATTCTTTCAAAAAAGTCTTTTGCTTTTTTCATATCAGCATTCAGAATCTCAAGCACCTGGTCGGGCTTGCTGTAGTAGGTATCAAGATCGACTCCGCTGTTCCGGTTCAATTCTATATCCATTTGCGAAAAGTCTGCCAGATATTTGCCGCGCTGTTCGTTTGTCGGACTTTCGATCTCAAGACGAATATTCGGAGAATCAACAAAAACACCCTTGATCTTCCGGTTAGAACAGGACATAAACTTACTGTAGATCATACTGTGTGTGGTTACATAAGTATGCCCCTTATAGGCAATTGACGGTGTGTGCTCAATATCATGTGCCAGAGGATCGGTAATAACACTCATCATAACCTTCTCAAGATTAAAGAGTCCCTCATTTACCAGAAACTGGTTCATGGCATAAACAAATGTCGTTCTGATTGCCATGGAATTATAGAGATTATTAGATAACCACTTATTGGTATAATTATTACAGATGTACTCTTCAAGTGTAATTCCGCTTTCATTGATCGCAGACTGAAATCTGTACAGACTCTCGCCAATAAGTTTACTGTTATCTTCCATTGTTCTCTCCTTATTTATATTAGATTAATAATTAAAACGGATTATGCTTCTCCTGGAAGAATGAACCGCATATCCGCCCTTACAATAGTAATATAGTAGCATATTAAAACCAATGAAGTCAGGGATTCTATACCAGTTTTAAGGCAAAATCCACTAAAAAATGCAGTATAAAAATAAAAAATAAAGGGTTTTTGCGGCAAACCATTGCCAATCAGGGAAGCATTTTCTTTGGATTTTTAAGTTTCTGAGGCAGGTATGTCTCCATAACATAATTAAGACCCCTGGCTGCAAAGGCCTGCTGTTCAACGCGCACGCCCATACTTATCATCTCTTTTAAAGCCTTTGTCCAGGGTTTGTTATCCTTAAAAAACGGATCATTTTTTATGGCATCCTGCGCTCTTTTCTTATCCTTATCTTCAAGAGGATGGGTGGGAAGGTCATAATCTATTATATCCTGAGGGGTTACCCCAATCAAACAGGCATTTGGAACACAAAAATATTCATTAATATGAGCAGCATTTCCAGATCCGACTTTCATGGTACGGTAAATATTACTGTATCCGTATGGGTCACCATCTGTAAAAACATATACCGGCAATTTGCACGAGTCCGACAGTATTCTTACAAACCTTCGGTTGGCCCGGGTAGGCACACCGCCCATGGCAATAATAATACAGTTTCCATCTTTCCAGTATGCATGCCCATTAAGGCGTTCAAACAGTGCTGCCGTCTCAACAGCCAGAACAAACTTTGCCTTTGTTCTGAATTTTAACCCCTCAACCCGGGAAGGAATAGAATAGCTCCCCCGGCCGAAAGCGGTACAATCGATTTCAATCCGTTTCCCAGTGACAGGATCAATGTCAATGACAATGAGTTCACCCGCAACAGAGCCGTTCTGCTCGGCAGGGATAAACCCGAGCTGTTCACGGTTGACCCCGACCATTGCTTCCATGTCATCCATTATCGTGTCTGATTCGCTCTGCTCCTTAAACGACGCCGGGCCCCATCCTGCCTGTGCCGCATTTTCTCCTCTTTTTGAAGAACCTTTAGAGGTGTAGTAGACCTCACGTTTGGAAGCAAAGTCATCGGTGTTTATTAAGTGCTTGGAAAAAGCCATCATCCGGACGGACTGCGCAAAAGGCTTGATAGTCTGATAGGAAAGCGTTCTTTTGCTTACTTTTTTCCCAATGGTAAAAAACCCTTTCCGGGCTGAAAAAGTAACATTTGACAAACTTCTCACAGGAACTCGAAGCGACGGTCTTCTGCCGCCCTTTATCTCATCGTGGATATCCTTTGCCTGCGAAATAAGACTTTTCATTGCCGGACTGCGGGAAAAGTCCGGGGTAGCTATTTTCTTAGCTGTGGTTTTCTTCACTGTTTTTTTTGCCGGCTTTTTAACAGCCATTTTTTCTCCTTAACAAGATTAATTTTCAAATCAGCTCGAACCTGATGTAAAGCTTCCAAGCTCTCCCGGTACTGCATTGCAAACCCGGGAAGAACGTACTGTTATTTTTTAATCCCATGCAACGAAGCCAAGCGGTGTATTTATCTGCGGAAGAAGGATCCAAACTGTCTGAGCAAGGCGAGTTTCTGGACCCGCCGCAGATAAATGCATAAGCGAGGGTAGTCCCGACTTGTCGGGACCAAAGTTGCGAGCAGCCTTTCTTTTACTTCGTTTGAGTCACCTGAAATCGAGGTGACAGCTACAGCTCTTTGGCTGTCAAAGAAAATGAAGTTAATAAATTAAAGTTCTCTAATTTTTTCGATATACCCCCGAACTTTGACCTTATGCAAAGGTTAGTGTTTTTAATAATAAAAGAAAATCGGTCCCTATACGTTTTACGTTTACTGGTCTTTATGTCTTTCCAAAAGCCCGGTCAGCGTATCAACAACTTTCTGTTCTTCTTTTTCTGAAAAACCAAGCAGTTCCCGAAGGCCTATACCAATATGCGGAATATAGGTCTTGATATAATCTTTTTTACGCTCAGAGTCTGCTTCCTTCCTTTTTTTAGATAAATAAACTTTAAGTTTCCGGCCGCAGTCCTGGAGCGCCCGAACAATCTGTTCCTCAATTTCAGGATAAGCAGCAATCGCCTCTTTTGACTCACTGGTAAAAGGTACCCACACCGAAGCCATATGCACCACAATCGTAAGCGGCCCCACAGGTAGAGCTCCTCTGGGCTGAGACAGATTATAATTTCTCCATTTTGTCTGTATTACAGCCTGGTAGGCACAGCATGCCCCTTGCTGGTACAAAAGTGGCGCCCTGTTAGCCATGCGAAGAACACGTGCCGGAGCATCTCCTTCCTGCTCCTTGCCCCCATAAGCAATAGCTGTTTCAATAATAAATGGATTCCCCCGGTAAACCGCGGGAGGACGTGTAGCTGAAGCGTAAAAATCAGCAGGAACAACAGATGCCAGACCATTAACCAGCTGTTCTTCTCCGATTGGTGCCACACAATTAGTCGGGGGATTCATTATCTTTGTTTTTTCAATTCCCTTTAACAGCAGTTCAACATCATGCCTTCCAATTCGGGACGCATAGGCATTTGGCGATAAACCCGCGTTTTTACAGATCTCTCCTGCAACCTTCTGTGAAACACGGGAAAACTCGTGCTGCAAAAAACCGGAAACCTTTCTTGCTTTTGTGCTTTTAAGCATTGCCTGCAAAACTCCAAGCTCCACTCCATGGGGGTGGGGTTTAATCTCTTTTGTCTGTTCGGGCAGATCACTACTTGACCTTTCATATATAATGGTCTCACCACCCGGCTCATTATATATTATCTGCACATGGGGGTTTGCAATCACAGCCTGACGCAGGTACTCATCAATTGACTGTTTTCCCCGCATATGTTTTCCTTCAAGCTCTATTACTACCCGGGTACCATGCTCCACATCCCATTCCACTTCCTGATCGTCAATAACCTCCGGTCTGTTCTTCTTGGTATCTATCTGAATTTTAAAATGGTGTGCCGGTTTATTCTTAGCCGTACGGCTATCGATTTCAATAGGTTTTCCTGTAGTTAACATTCCGTACATGCCGGCAGCGCTGATACCGATTCCCTGCTGTCCACGGCTCATCTTCAGGCGGTGAAACTTTGATCCGTAAAGAAGCTTGCCAAAAATATTAGGAATCTGTTTTTTTACAATACCGGGCCCGTTGTCCTGTATCGTTATCTTAAAACGATCATCTCCAAGATCTTCCGCTCCAACAACAATATCAGGCAAAATATCTGCTTCTTCACAGGCATCAAGGGAATTGTCAACAGCCTCCTTAATTGCTGTTAATAAAGCTTTTCTGGGATTGTCAAAACCAAGCAGATGTCTGTTCTTTGCAAAAAACTCAGAAACCGAGATGTCTCGCTGACGGGCAGCCATGGTTTCGGCAGTTTCTCTTTTCCTCTTTTTTTCTTTCTTCTTTACAGGTACTGCTGACTTTTTAGTTTTTTCTTCCGGTTTTTTCTTCTTTTCTGCTTTTTTTGCCATTAACTGCTCCGCATTATTTATAAAATTATCTTGGTTTCATCAGATTACCAAGAGGGTGGCAAGGAAAACAACTTCAAATTCAAGGCGCGCAAATCCGAAGGATTGGGACTCTCAGCAAAAACTGAGAATATTGTGAAACGCCAAATTTAAACTTTTTAGGAAACCCTCAATGCTTCACCCAGTTTTTTTCCTGCATCAACCGCCCGCTGTATAACTTCCGGCATCTCGTCAACATCTCCCATACCCACAGGTTCAGCAAGCTGTGCCACCAGCTCCAAACAATGACAGTCTGCCATCCAGATTCGCAAGGACTCAAGCGCACGTTCATGTCCGGCTCCAGCAACAGTTACCAGGCACACGCCCAATTTACCGGAAAGCGGGTGCTGTCCAAGCCAGGGCATGTCCTCGTTTGCCATGGGGCCAATACCCCTGTAGTTAAGTGCCATGGACCGGTCAATGAGTGCCTTGACGGCAGCAGACACATCAAGATAATAGGTTGGTGAACCCACGATCAGCGCATCTGCTGTCATGAGTTTATCATATGTTTCCAGCATGTCATCGTCTATCGGGCATTGTCCTTCGTTCATCATGCATTCCATACAGCCTGTGCACGGTTTGATATTCATATTCTTAAGTTCAAGAAACTCATATTCTGCGCCCGTCGCTTCCGCAACCCTTTTAACCAACTTGTTGGTATTGCTTTCTTCACGCATACTTCCGCCAATAGCTAAAATTTTCATAATATCTCCTTCTTATATGCTTGTTCTACTTTCAATAAACTCACGGACATCAGGCCGTAGATAAATATTGTTTATGTCTACAACTTCAACAAGTGCAACCGCACAAACTTCTGCCTGATTAACAGGCAGCGCTCTACTGTCCAGAAAAAGGATTCTTTCTTTCCCAATTCGACACAAACCTCCAGGACTATCCTCCAGAAGCTCTTTTCGAATCTTTATCCTGTTTGCTTCCAAAAGATCAATCAGTATTTTAAGTATGTGATGTTCATCCATTTTATAACTGGTTTAAGTTTGGACCTATCTGTTCTTTTCAGGAATATATGAGTCGTGAAACATTATTTTTAAATTTTGTTTTTACTGCTATATTAAACCTGCTGAGTCCAGCCCAATTTGACGAAAAGGTTTTTGTTTCCCGTTTCCCGAATAATTTATTCTCTTTTAAACTTAAACGCAACGGAAAATATCTTCTTTTGTAACTATCTTTTCCCGTAAAAATTAAATTTATTATGAATCTATCTTTATATATAAAAAATGTGTATTTTGGCCTTTCTCATTAAAAAAAAATCGTATTTCAGCATAGTATATAGTATGATAACTAAAGCTTAAAAGAAAACGAGGTAAAAACAATGTCTCAGCCTGAACCAAAAAGCATCTTATCCTCCCTGCCTGCGCCCTGGAGCCACATTCTACCTTTGGGAGCAAGAGTCCTTGTCTGGGGTCTGTTTTTTGGAATTCTGTATATCCTACGTTCATTCTTTCTTCTCCTTTTTTTGACTTTTGTTTTTGTATATTTTCAGTCAAGCAGTATAAAGCGCCTTGAACCTTACATAAAACTCAGGGCGGCCCGGGTAATTCTCATCTTTTCTGTTTTTCTCGGAATGCTCACCATGGTAGGTTTCTTTCTGGCGCCAAGAGTAATGGATCAGGCGGGCAGATTTATTAACCAGTTTCCGTCATATATTGAAAGTACGGATAAGGTTCTCTTTAATATCGGCGACAAATATCCAATGCTAACCGATATTATTCCTGAATTGAAAAAAACAAGAGACAGCAACACGCTTGAAGACGAAAAGGATCCACTGTCTCAGCCCTCACCAACAGCAGCTATGTTTCAGATCCTTACAGGGGTTGGAGAAGAAAGCTCAGACAAGGAAAACATCAAGCAGGTTATTGGACAACTTAGAAGTATTGGTGAAAACATTGCATCAATCGTCTCTTATTTTTTGTTGGCACTGCTTTTTTCTTTTCTTATTCTTCTTGATCTTCCGACTTTCAGTAAGAATTTTACCAAACTTAAAGATACCAAAATAGATTTTATTTATAATGAGGTAGCTGACAGCATCCGTGATTTCGCCCTTGTTCTTGGACAGGCCCTGGAGGCCCAGTTCATTATTGCAATTTTTAATACAATTTTTACTGCAATCGGTATTACCATGCTCGGCTTAAGCACAAAGGTGGCTTTTCTTTCTGTAATTGTTTTCTTCTGCAGCTTTATTCCAGTTATTGGTGTTTTTATCAGTTCTGTTCCGATATGTCTGGTGGCGCTGCAGTCTTCCGGCCTAGACACCATGATGCTTGCAATCATTTTAATTACAATTATTCACCTGGTAGAAGCATACATATTAAACCCCAGAATTTATGGCTCACACATGAGAATTAATCCGGTAATTGTTTTAATAATACTAACAATAAGCGGAAAGCTTTTCCATATCTGGGGTCTGATTTTAGGAGTACCGGTTTACACTTATATTTTCGGCACTGCCATCCGGAAAGAACCAGAGGACATCCCTCTGCCGGAAGAACCTCCCCTTAAAAGTTAATATAAAATATAAAACAAGAAACATCAGATTCAAACCGCGCAAGGCCGAAATTGAGCTTTCTACGAAGTCCTTCTAAAATAGATTTGAAAGAATTAACCAATGAGCATCAGATTAATACCAAATGAAATTGTTAAAATTACAAGCGGCCGTTTTATTTCCGGTATTGGACTGACCATGATAGATGGTGTCTACGTTGACGACCGGAACGTAACTCCGGGATCTCTGTTTGTTCCTCTAAAAGATTCCCGTCATGCTTCAATAGAAAAAGCTTTTCAAAAAGGCGCTGTGGCAACATTGGTAAGCCCTGACAGCAGAACATTTTCCCGCACTTATAAAAATAATCCGAAAAAAATATTTATTGAGGTAGAAGACACTCTTTTCGCTCTGGTTGAAATGGGCCGTTTCTGGAGATTTAAGCTGGGAATAGCCTTTACTGCAATTATTGGAAGCAAAAACAGTAACCAAGTTAAGAATTTGAGCTTCACGGTCATAAATAACTCGATCAGGACCGCTGATATCCCGCATAAGCTTACAGACTCTCTTGATCTGGCTGTTTTGTTGATGGGCCTTAATGCCGGGTTTAAAAAAGGAGTTGTCGGCATTGAAACTGAAAATCCCGATGAAACTGAAAAGCTTATATATATTACTGAACCTTCTGTGATTATGATCACCGATACCATAAAAAAAGATATTAAGCCCCTTACAAAGATCATTCAAAACCTTGAAAAGGAAAAGACCCTGATATTAAACGCGGATGATCCCGGTTTTGCCGCTCTTAAAAAAGCGGCCAAATATAATGTTATGACTTACGGCACAAAAAGCGCAGACATTTGTGCCGGGAAGGTCAAAAAACAAAAAGAGGGGCAGGCAGAATTTGTACTGAATATTTTTAAGGACAAAATTGAAATAAATGCGAAAGTCTCAAAAGAGGTTTCTCTTTCAGGCTGTCTTGCGGCCGCTGCGGCTGCACACACAGCCGGACTTGGAATTGATGAAATAAAGAAGGGGCTGGAAGGAATTAACTAAGGCAGTTTAACTG
>PVMK01119753.1_pt1 | contig 20569 bp, 20 predicted proteins | sample 1853481 | NCBI WGS metagenome assembly PVMK01 (sample SAMN08533507, study PRJNA380276) | Marine sediment metagenome, whole genome shotgun sequencing project. | reverse complement strand
CGTCAGCGACACGGTGCTTGATTTTCTCGGCGTCCGACTTGGATACCTGACTGCCTAATGACGCTTCGTCCCGGTTGTAATCCCTACGCCAGTTTTTCTTAAAGCCCACGCCAACATCGACGATCATGACGCTATCGTATTCGCTGAAATCAGCACCATCCAGAATCCATACGGCAGCCGCTTTTGTGCCCTCAACCAGGTTCAATCCGTCACTCGTCACTTTCGGCGGCCAGTCATCGTCGGCGGCCTGTGCGATCGAAAACGTTCCGACCAAGGCGCTAAGAACAGCGATCAACGCGATTTTTTTCTTGGGATTAGATTGATTGGTCATTTCGCTCTCCAGATTTGTCAATTAAAATTCACACAGTTTCGGTTTTCGACTCAAATGTAGTCGTCTTCCTTAATTCGGTTCCAATTTCAGGTTCATTGTTTCGCCAATTCGCCGCTTGCGAAGTATCTGCATGTCGCATCTCAAATTCTCCGGGTCAAAAAGACATTTAGCTTACTGGCGACTTGCCGCAGCTTTCATTTTATCCATTACAGCGTCGATGCTTAATGAGCCGCCGGCTTGTCGTTGCGGATAGTCCTTGAATGTTGCCAGGAACTCTCCCACCACGGCCTGCGCAGGCACAAACATCCACATCGTGTCCGCGTAAAAATTGCGAATGTACATCGACGAGTCCGGGCCATCTTCAAAGGGATCCATTCTCAGGTTGACAACCAGTGGCCAGCTCGGTGTTTTGCGATAGGCCTCGTTAATTGTGCCTTCCATAATGGTGAAATGAATTTTCCAGTCCTGGTAGCGAATGGCATTCAGGTTGGAACCGGCATCAAAGTAGAAAATCTCTTTTCTCTTCCCCGGTCCGTCGTCGGAGAGCAGCGCTGTCTGATCATAACCATCAAGGTGGACCTTGAATCTCTTGCCGTCAGCTTTATGGCCTTTCAGCAGCTTTTCCTTTACATCCGGCTCGCCCGCGGCAGCCAGCAAGGTCGGCATCCAGTCTTCATGGGAAAAAATGTCATTTACAACAGTGCCAGCCTTGATGGTTCCCGGCCATCTGACCATCATCGGCACCCTGAAACCGCCTTCCCATGTGCTGCCTTTCTCGCCGCGGAATGGAATCGTGCCACCATCCGGCCACGTGAACTTCTCTGCACCATTGTCCGTGCTGAAGACAACGATGGTATTGTCGGCGATGCCGAGGTCATCCAGTTTGGCCGGGAGCGCACCGACGCCGTCATCCAGTTCCATCATGCCGTCGGCATACAAACCGTAACCGGATTTTCCTTTGTACTTATCGCTGAGGTGAGTCCAGACATGCGTGCGGGTCGAGTTGTGCCAGACGAAGAACGGTTTGTCAGCCGCGTGCGCCCTGTCGATGAAGTCCAGGCTTGCATTAAGAAACTCGGTATCGACAGTCCTCATGCGCTCGATGGTTAACGGCCCCGTATCTTCGATCTTGCCATCGGCGTAGGAGTGAATAACGCCTCTGGGCCCGAATTTCTTCTTGAATTCCGGATCCTTCGGATAGAACTCTCCCTCCGGCTCTTCTTCCGCGTTCAGGTGATAGAGGTTGCCAAAAAACTCGTCGAAGCCGTGGGCGGTTGGCAGATGCTCATCCTGATCACCCAGGTGATTCTTGCCGAACTGCCCGGATACATAACCGTGGTTTTTCAGCAGTTCTGCAATCGTGGGATCCTTTTCGCTGATGCCTTCCTTCGCGCCCGGCATGCCAATGGTCAGAAGACCCGTGCGATAGGGATGCTGGCCGAGAATAAAAGAAGCGCGGCCCGCAGTGCAGCTTTGCTGGGCATAGGCGTCGGTAAATATGGCGCCTTCGTTGGCGATACGGTCGATATTCGGAGTGCGGCCGCCCATCATGCCGCGATGGTAGGCGTTGATGTTATACATGCCTACATCGTCACCCCATATGACCAGAATGTTCGGCTTATCTGTCTGTGCCAGGGCATCGCCACAGCCGAGTACTGACAAAATCACAATAACGAAAAAAAATCGTGTTTTTATTTCTGAGTAGCCGATCATTATTTTGTCCTCCAACTTATGAACGATCATCCACCGGGCCAAGCAAACTTACTGTGACTATTCCTCGTGGCGGATGAGGACCTCACACTTATTTGAGGTCGTTATCCTTCTTGAATTTGTCAACCATCGGGGCCTGCGCAGCTTCGGCTGGTTGCCACCTGCCTGACTTAATAAAGTCACTGATTGGATCAGGAACGGATCCTGGCGCCGGAGGTGCCGGTGGCTTGTTGGGGCCGTTGACGGCCCAGGCCTGGTCTGGTGAGACAATCATGCGTTCGACGATTGCATCCTTGCTGATGTTCCAGACCATGTTGTCCACCGCCAGCGATAGCGGCCCGGAATAGACCTGCCTGATACCCAGCAGGACGTGGTCGTGAGTAGATTGCTCGTTGAAGAAGTGATACCCCACCGCATGCCGCGGCTTGATGGTGCTCATCACCTTGCCAAAAGCCTGTGGCGATGTGTGAATTTGCGTGCCTACGCCGATAGCCTGGGCGGGCGACTGGCCATAGAGCCGCACCAGGTCTGTCGGTGTCAGGAAGGTCTCGTGAATAGCCAGGTCGGCGTTGCTTGCGTACTCTATGAACCACCTGTTCGGAAAAGTATCACCGCCGATAACGACTTTCAGTCCGGCGTATTCAAGAATAAAGCTCACCGGGCCGTCGCCTGCATGAATGGCAGGCAGGGAACGGATAGTCACGCCGTTTTTCTCGTAAACCACAGCGTTGACGGCTTTGTAATCAAACTCCTTCACTGTGATTTTGCCGGGTTCCGCACTCAGCACAAAGTTTCGTGTCGTGGCGTCCCAGTTATATGCTTTTAGAAAGTGCTCAACGGCATAAGCAGTGCCCATTTCCGGTGTTGCGCCGACCGGCCCCCACACCTGCAGCGGTTTCGTGCGGCCCGCAGTCCATCCGCCGGCCCATAGCGTGGCCAGATCACCCCAGTGATCGGTATGCAGGTGGGTTAGGAATACTTTGTCCAAAAAATCATAGGGAATCATCAGGGCCGCCACGTTGGTCATCGACCCGGTGCCGACGTCGAACAGAAATTTATCGCCGTTACCGACTTCAGCCAGAAAACAAGTTGCAGCTTGGTCTCGCCGTGCTGCGGGCAATCCCGTACCGCAGGCAATCAGTCGAATTTCGTCCTTCTTGAGCGCCTCGGTACCCGGATAATAGACGTATCGGTCGGGGGCCACGCCAGTAGGCGATTTCACCACTCCGCCCGCGGCAAATACCGCCGATGCGCTGAGTGCGCTAACGATAAACAAAATTAGCCTAATTCTGATCATTGGATTCTCCCCTGAAATTGCCTAAGCCAGTACTTCCGACAACACCATCAACATATGTTTTTCTTGACCATACAATATTGTATGGTTGTCGCTTACTTTCACACTGATCTCAATATATTCTGGCTAGCGCCAGACGGCCATGAGTAGTCATACGTATGTACTGTTTCTGTCCGTACGCGAATAATCACATTAGCGAAAATAGACAACCGCAACTGTATATTATACCATACATCCTTGTATGGTCCTGTCAATCGTATCTGATGAAATTCTTGAATGCTCACTGATGCGTATTAAAATTGTCCGACTGTTCAAACTACTAGTCTGAATTACGGAGTAAAACGATGAATCGACGAGATGCATTAACGACCATTGGGCTGTCTTCGCTGGCTGGAACACTACTGGCTGCTTGCGGGCAGGAATCGGAGTCGCAATCGGCGCACGGTGACATGCCCGATAACGCGGTCCCGGAGAAGCCGGCGGACGACGGTCTGGTCGAGCTGTTATTCGTGCAGGAGGCAGGCGGTATTCATTTCGCCGATGGCAAACTGACGCTGACGGATCTGAATCCACAGACCCTGTTTTTTGCCGACAGGCCCGATGACATAGCAGGGTTTCTTACGTACAGGGAGTACGTCGATCTTGTCTATAGCGGTCCCGATAACTTCGAAGAGGAGCCGCCGAATGCGACTTTGCTGACTATCGATGGCGAGACGATGATCGAGACCGTTCTCGAGCTGTCCGCAAAACCGGTGATGGATGGCGAGGATATGGTGTTCGCGTCGGTTAAGCTGATCCTGGGCGAACCACCGGCAGAAGGCGTTCGCGCCGTACTTTTTATTGACACGGTCGGTCGGCCGATGAGTCCCACGTCTGTGGCGGGCGTTCATCGCCGACATCGCCGACGTCGTGTTCGCCGGGTCGTCAAATAAACAATTCGGGTTTTCGAGGAGAACAAGGTATGAAAATTATTTACGTTTGGTTGTTAGTGAGCACGTTGCTGTTTGCCGGGGATATTGCGCTTGCGCAACAGGCCGGCCAGTCCGTAATGCTGCAGTACGGCACAATCGAGGCGGTTAAGACTGTGCACGACGATGGCAAACGGGGAGCGGGAACGGCTGTGGGCGGAATCGCGGGTGCCGCGATTGCCAAGGATCATCGCGGCCTGGGTATGCTGGCCGGCGGACTGATAGGCGGCGGCATAGAGAAGCACCATACCGCGGGTACGCTGGATCAGTACACGGTCAGGTTATCGGCAGGCGCCACTTTAGTCGTCAATTCCGATCAAAATGACCTGATTGTCGGCGATTGTGTCGTGGTCGAACAGGGCCAGTACACGAACGTACGGCGCGTCAGCAGCATCAATTGTCACCTGGATCAGCAGCCCGATCACCATATCGAAGCCGCCAACAATTGTCAGCTGGCCAAGGACGAACTCAATCAGGCCAAGACCAACGAGGAAATCGAACAGGCGGTCATCAAGGTGAGGACGCTTTGCGAGGATTGAGGCTCAGCGTGGTTTTTGACAGCGCGGAACGCGCTACTTTCGCACCAGAAACGCGTGGAAACTATCGACCAGATCGGATCGATGTTTGCGGTTTAATTGGTCGAACATGATGTGTTCCACTGTCAGGTACGCCAGGCAGGCTCTGGCGCGAATCCTTAGTTGATTGTCGGTAAATCCCATCTCGGCAAACAAGCTCTGGATGAAATCGAGCCGAAACCGATCGGCCTTTTTCACCGTTCTGGAAAACTGCGAATCGAGAGTTGCCAACGATCTCACCGTAAGGTCATAGCGTGTCAGGTCCTGGTCGTGCACCAGTCGCATGAGCCGCAGCAACCTTTCTTTCGGCGTTCCGCCGTCTCGTCCAACGGCGGCGGGCGCCCCCGCCGTGTATTCTTCATACCAGTATTCGAGTAACGCGTGAATAAAGTCGTCCCGGTCCTTGAAGTGCCAGTAGAAGCTTCCTCTGGAAACGCCGAGAGCGACAGAAAGACCTTCTATTCGCAGGCCGGCCTGGCCTTTTCTCGACAATACTGTGAGCGCATTTTCCAGCCAGTCTTCGCGGCTGAGTCTCTGCACTGTCTTTTTCCGGGTCATGGTTTTACTTGAATGAGGTGAGGAACGCTAACCATACAGGACCGTATGGTGGTGTCAATTCCACAAAAAGAATTCTAGAGTGTTGCAACGATTCGCATATGCTTAATATCCATGCAAATGACACATCGCTTTTTTAGATACGCGTTGGTCGTACTCACAATGCTGCTGTGCGCCACTTACGCATCGGCCGATGCTCTCGTGCGCAGCCAGGCGATGTTCGCAGATACCATCGCCGAATACTACGTGGAAGACGATCACGTCAGACTGGAACTGGAGATAGGAGCAGACGATGTCGGCTCATTCCGCAATATTCTGCCTGATGATCTGTATCAGCAACTCGGTTATGGCGACACGCCGTTGCAGCAAAGGCTGCCGAAATTCATCAATGAGGACATGCCGGTGCTGGCCGGCGATAGCTGTTTAGCTGGGCGCATTACCAGTATTGGGCCGGTAGGGCGCAAAAACTCTATCGGTGCTACCAGGCAGCCCATTGGTACACATGATGCAAGACGGCCAGAATAGGTTTCGCGATGAGATACTTGGCCGACTTAGCCGGTGACTCCTTAATATGCGGACACGGCGCTATCAGGCCAAAGCTTCTGTGCCGTCGCCATTGATTGTGAGGCGTTGTACTCCTCCGATGCATAACTTAAGCACGCGCGACGAGAATAATCACCTGCGGGAGATTTGCGTGATTCAGTTATGCGTCGTCGTGCACAGTCGTGCATTTGAAGCAACGAGCGCCCTCGCGACACTCTTTTAGAAACAACAAGTTAACATCAAGCAACCTAACTTCGAACCAGGTGGTCGGGACCCCGGTTTTCATCGTGCGCAACGTGGTAGATAATAGCAGAATGTATATCTACCCCGACAAACTGATGAGCAGGTGCAGAGCGCATCGGCCGACAGCGTTCTTCAGTAGATTGATTGGCCCCGCAGCAATGCTCTTGGTCACGACTCTGTTCAGCGCATCCCTGAACGCACAGGGAATCGATGCGACGAAGGCCCAGCTAATTGCTGAACGACCGAACGCCAGCGGCACGAGCACCGAAGTTACAATCGGTGTTTTCTTGATCGACATCGACGAGATCGATGATGTTCGACAACGCTTCAACGTGGACATGTTTGTCAATATTGCCTGGCAGGACCCACGCCTTGCATTGCCCGAAGAAGAACGCTCGGGCCAGATCCGTACCCTTTCAATGACTGAAATCTGGACTCCGCGAGGGCTGATCGTGAATGATCGGGGGCTGAGTCCCAAATTGCCGCTGGTCGCCGATGTCGATGTCCTTGGCAATGTCGTGTACCGGCAACGCCTGTCCGGAGAGTTGGCGGTAGACCTGGATCTCAAAGATTTCCCGTTCGACACGCAACATCTGCCGATTCAGATCATCTCCTACCAGTACAGCCCGGATGAAGTTCGATTTTCACCGGACGCCAGAATTGCTGCAAATATAGAGGCTTTCAGTGTTGAAGGGTGGAGATTCAGTCTGCTTGAATCGAAATTCGGAGATTTCGAGGTACCCGCCTTCGGCATATCGCGACCACAATTGATGTTCACAGTAGAAGCGCAGCGCAATGCGCAGTATTACCTTTTGACCATGTTTCTACCGATGTCACTGATTGTTTTCATGTCCTGGACAGCTTTCTGGATACAACCGAACGTCGTCCCCCCCCGTATTGCGATTTCGACCGCATCGATTTTTTCGCTGATCGCCTTTGGCTTCAGTATTCGTCTCAGTTTGCCACGCGTTTCCTACGTAACACGTGCAGATCTGTTCGTAATCGGATGCACGTTGCTGGTGTTCCTGGCTCTTGGTGCTGCGGTCATCGGAAGTCGTTGGGCGAGCGCGGACAGACTGGAACGGGCGGTTCGGCTGAACGCTGCGGTACGATGGATCTACGTTGGATTATTCGTCGTCGTCGCCGCGGCCTCCTTAATACTCTAGAAAACCACTCCACGTCAGTCTTGTTGCTGCACTGCGATTATTCGCGAATTGCGTATTTCCGATATCTACCCCAGACACCAAGCGTTACCGTAATCAATAGAAGTGCCACGGCCTGAAAAGCCGCGAGAACAGTTGCTTATGGGGGGTGATGATGCGAAGTAACAGGAAATCGACTTTATCGAGGGCCTTGCTCATTCCCGCAATGCTTGGTCTGTTTTGCCCACCGGCGTTCGCACAGCAATCACCAGATCGCCGACCCAACATAGTGCTGATCGTAACGGATGACATGGGTTTCGCTGACATCGGCTCGTTTGGCGGCGAAATAGCCACGCCCAATATTGATTCGCTGGCCAGCGACGGCGTGCGTTTCACCAACTTCTACACTCACGCCAGCTGTTCGCCAACTCGCTCAATGTTGCTCTCAGGCGTTGATACGCATGTGAATGGTCTCGGCAACATGAGCGAATGGACAGCACCAAATCAAAAGGGCAAGCCGGGCTATGAAGGTGTCCTGAATCACGATGTGGTGACTTTGCCTGAGTTGCTCAAACAGTCCGGCTATCACACCTACATGACCGGCAAGTGGCACCTGGGCAAAGACCCGGACAAGATCCCCGCGGCGCGTGGCTTCGAACGTGACTTCAGCTTGCTGGATGGCGGTGGAAACTACTGGGGCATGATGAACGTAAGTGCGAATTCTCCAAGCCTGGTTTTCACTGAAGGCGGGCGATACCTGACGAGTCTGCCGGAGGACTATTACGCGACCCGAACGTATACGGACAAAATGATCGGCTACATCGAGGCGAACAGGGGCGACGGCAAACCGTTCTTCGCCTACGTAGCGCACCAGGCGCCGCATGATCCCTACCATCTTCCGCGTGATGAAAGGAACGGGCACGTTGCGCAATACGACAAAGGCTGGGATGCCCTTCGCCGTGAACGACTGGGTCGGCAAATCGAACTCGGCATCATGCCCGCGGATACGCAGCTTTCAGAGCGAATGTGGTTTGTGCCGGATCCGACCACTTTGGCGGCAATGCCGCGCGCGGTACTCGGCAAAAAAATGGAGCTCTACGCGGACCTCGTGGTCAATCTCGACGGACATATTGGGCGTCTGATCGATTACCTGAAAGAGATAGGGGAATACGACAACACGATCTTTATTGTCTTCGGCGACAACGGCGCCGAGGGAACGGATCTCTTCAACATGATCGCCGGAACCCCGGGGACCCGGGACTTTCTCTGGGCTGCGATCAACTGGTCGCAGACCGACCCGCACGCCTGGGGCGATCCGGGTTCATTCGTCGGTTACGGACCGATGTGGGCCCAGGTCTCCATGACACCTTTTAGCCAATACAAAGGATGGATGGCGGAGGGCGGCATTCGGAATGCGTTGATCGTAAGCGGTCCAGTTGTCACTCGTGAGGCAGGAAGCATCAATCACGGCTTCATGCATGTGGCCGACATCATGCCTACCTTGCTCGAAGTTGCAGAGACCTCATATCCGGAATCGACAGATAGTCGTCCGGTGCCGGACATGATCGGCAAATCCTGGACAGGCGTACTCGCCGGGGTGGCCAATTCACCGAGGAGCGACAACGATTACATGGGTTGGGAACTCTTCGGCAATCGTGCGATTCGCCAGGGCGACTGGAAGCTGCGGTGGCAATACAAACCGTTTGGCACCGAAGAGTGGGAGTTATTCAATCTGGCCGACGATCCTGGCGAACGGATCGACCTTGCCGCAGATCAGCCTGACAAACTGGATGCGATGCATCAACTCTGGGAAGACTATGTCGCGGCAAACAACGTGATCGTGCCCAGCCGGTCGGTGTTCGAAACTCTGGAAGACCAGTTGCCACCGCGCGTTCCGGATGACCCGGGTTTTCCGCCACTGATCTACAAACGCCAGTTCGTGCCTCCTGATGACATGCTTGCGCCGCCAAAGCAGTGAACTAAAAACTCTTCACTTGGGGAAAACTAAGTCATGAATATTCTTATACCAATGATCGGAAAAATTCGTCCCTGGATTGTCGTGGCCGTCGTTGTGGGGATGTTTTCAAGTGTGGCAGCTAACGCACAAGTACCTCCACGCTTTTATTGGAAAACATTGCAGGGCATGAACGCAGTGCCGGTCATCGCCATGTCGGCCAGTGGCAATTCGAATCCTCTCGATCCATCACACCTGTTTGATCCATCAGCGAGCCTGAGCGCCGATGTGGCGATCGCAGGATACGCGAAAATGCTTCCCGTCTGGAACAGGGCGGCAATGTTAGCCGTACTCTTGCCCATGGGTCGTATCGAAGGAGACTTCCTTGCTGACGGATCGTTGTCCCGTGGATCCTCAAGTGGTTTTGGTGACCCCATGATCGAATTCAACATTAACCTAATCGGCCCGCCACCGATCATGAACCTGCCGGACATGCTGCGCTATGAACCTGGATTCTCACTGGACCTGGTTGTCGACGTGGCGTTCCCTTTAGGCCAGTACGACAATACGCAAAGCCTGAATCTCGGCCAGAATCGATGGTACGGGCGCGTTGGGACGCCGATAGTGTGGCAGCTCGGGCCCTGGATTCCCGACAAACGCATGACCCTGGAGATTTTTCCCTCAGTCTGGTTTTTTGGCGACAATGACGACTTTGTCGGACAGAATCTTTCGAGTGATCCCACGTTCGAACTCGAAACGCACCTGACCCGAAACTTTACGTCTAAATTCTGGGGCTCACTCGACGCTACGTATACCAGTTCGGGGGACGCAACCATTGGCAGCGCGCCGACATCCGGATCGGATATGACACTGGTGGGGTATACGCTCGGTTATCAGCTTACCGACAGCATGCAATTGACGATTGGTTACAAATCAACACTGAATAACGATACCGCATCTGACGATCTTCGCATGAGCACATTCATGATTTCGCTCACAACGGGTTGGCACAGACTGCTGGAGGGAGCGAACAGATTGAGCGAAGGTGGGTGATGGCGGTAGCGGTAGTCGATAAGCAGAACCGCTTGGTCGCGTGTTTCATTCGCCGGAATGTTGCCTAAGAGTCCTGGACGGCACCTCTCCAAAGCAATTTTTGTATGCTCGGGAAAATTCACCGAAGTGCCAAAATCCCCAATTCATCGCCACATCCGTTACGGATGTGGAGCCACTGTTTGCCTTGCGCAGCTCATCCCGGGCCCGGTGCAGCCTGAGACGATGAAGATAGGTTAATGGTGACATACCCATGATGTCCTGGAACGCGTACTGCAGCGTCCTCTCGCTGACGTTAGCTATTGCGCACAGCTCGCTCAGGTAGGGTCTGCGCCCGTCGAGATTCAAGGTGTAGTCCTCACATGTCCGGACGATCTGGCTGTAGGATTTTCCTTTCTTATCGGTATCGACATGCCCATCCGGATCGCATGATTCGATGGTTGCCATCAGGGAGTCCATGAACTCGACCTGGGCACCATATCGCGCCCAGTGATTGTCATCAAAAATCTCCGGGGCGTTCTCCGCTGTTTCCGCAATCCGTGCCCCGAGCTCAAACAGGATCCGCGCAACTTCCGTAGCTGGACGCCAAACCTTCAAATCTTCGGGGAAATCAATATTCGCTTTCGTGCGTCGCAAGGCCAGTTGCTCCTGGAGAATCCGGGGTGGCACCAGCAATGCAACACTCTCATAGTTGCTGTCAACTATGATTTCCGCTTGCGTACCTGGTCCTGCAGCGAGCAATGCATATGAATGCAGTTCCATACCATCGATGCTGCCGTGTGCTTGCGGCCCCAGTATCGTACAGGCGTCGAAATCCTCGTGGATAAGAGTTCGTGTGCGCAGAGCTGAATTGCTCCACGTGTAGATCAGGCAGCATTCCGCCAATGGGATGGTGACCCGCTTGACCTCGAATACCATCGGATCGAGACTAACGACGTCCTGATCCAACACCTCTATCGAACCAAGCACGGCCGTAGGATCTGTCATTCGCACGACTGACACCTCCCTCAGCTCTTTTGGGAGATCGCGCAGAGGGGTTCGCGTTGGTGAATCCATGGCTGCGGTTTTCCGATAGACCATTCCGGCAACTTGTAATCATAATCAATCAAGCTGGAAAAGCCCCGTATTTCCTAACAACCGTGCCCTGGCGCGGTGCTCACACCAGCAGGAGAGCCTTTGCAAAGCACGTCTGCCAAAACGCTTGTCAATGATCAGAGCGGTTTGATTTTCGCGAAAAGTCCGAGATGGGTCGGTAAGAAGCTTTTATTTCTCGATATCCATGAAATGATTGTAACGCCGGATAACAGAACATTGATCGTTGCGGAGACGTTGGCTCACCGACTTACTGCATTCGAGATAGATAATGACGGTTCATTGGGGAATCGCCGACTGTGGGCTCAGTTTCAGGACGAGGTGAAACCAGACGGAATCTGTCTCGATCGCGAGGGTGCCATTTGGGTAGCTGGTGCAGTGTTTTATGCCCTGCATGTCAGGGAAGGCGGTGAGGTGGACCAACAGATATCAACAAGCCGACCCGTCTTTGCCACCATGCTCGGCGGGCCCGAGCGAAAGCATTTGTTCATATGCACGTCCAGCTCGCCTGACCCCGTCATAACCCGCCGAACCCCAAGTGCGACCATTGACATTGTTGAGGTCGATACGCCGGGTGTGGAATTTCCAAGTGGTGGCCCATGATTTCCAATAATCCACAACAACCGTCAGAATATGCGCTAATATCCGATGGCGCTAAGCAACACCAACTAGAAATTTTCTGGGAGAAAAAAAATGAAGAATAAAATGATAAGAATGATCGCTGCTGCGGCGATATTCATTGGATCCAATGCGTTGGCGCAGGACACGCTGGTTGATCATCTGATTAGTGCTTGTGAAAGTGACATTGAGAATTACTGCAGCCAGGTAACACCGGGTGAAGGTCGGATGTTGCATTGTATGGCTGCACACGAAGACAAGATTTCTGGCCAGTGCGAATACGCTTTGTACCAGGCTGCTACGCTACTCGAACAGTTATCGATGGCAATCGCATACGTCGCGCGTGAGTGCGAGACCGAGATCACTACCCTTTGTAGCGATGTCGAGGTTGGCGAAGGCCGAATACTGGCCTGCCTCGACGAACATGAAGAAAAAGTTGGCGAGGGTTGCAAGAAGGCAATCGCCGACACAGTTGCGGAATAGCAGAGCTAAAGGAAACCGGGAAACCGGGGTCGAACCGCACTTTTAAAGTGCGGTTCGACCCCGGTTTCCCTGACGATCGACCTGGCTTTTTCGACTACTCGACAATTTCCAGCTCAGGCTGGACCCACTCACCTTTGAAGTACGCTTCGGTGGGCTCATAGATACGCAGCACAATGTTCCAGCCTTCGAAGATATCCATATAGTTAACGGCACTTTCATCGCCGCCGAAATGGACGGTGACTGAACCGTCTTCGTTGGTCACTGCAAACTGGCTATTGATGTTATAGACATCGCCTTGTGGATAGCCCTCGGCATCATAAACAGTGATTGACCAGAACGCTCTTGCAGGCACGTCTTGAAGCGTAAGCGTTTGCGGTTTGGTGCTCTCTGCAAAATAAAACGGATAAACCGCCCGCTCAGGGGTGAAACCGCCCCAGCCTGCAGCCGTACCGACATTGTGTTCTTTTAAAGGCACCTCGCCCTTTTTGCCGAACATCACCTCAGACGTGATTCCTTCCTGCTTGCCAATTTCCTGGTATTTGGCACGCATTGTCAGAATTTCTTCCATGTCCCAGTTGTGGGATGGCACATAGGAACCCCTGTCTTTTTGTTCCAGTTTCAATTGTTCCTGAAGGGCATTTGCGATGGCCAGGTCAGCAGTGTCGGCCGTATTGGCCTGAGTACGCATAACAATGGCGGCGTAGCGACGGCCCACGGTTTCTTGTGTCAATGTATAAGTGCCCGGCTCTACAATTGCCATGGGGTTGTAGTGCTCATCTGTAATAATCCAGGCACTTTGATAACGACCGTTGGTTTCCGGCATAGTCAGTACGGCGTCCTCTGTAAGGTCAACGATTGCAGTCGAGTAAACGGTATCGAAATTGATACGCATAACCGTGCGGTCTTTGGGATCTGCGCCGGCCTTGGTATGCATGAACACTCCCACTCCGTCGCTGTTGGTTGCAGCCGAAATTTTCTTCACGTAATCCGAAAAAATAACCTCAGACTCTGCAAGCGCATAGTTCTCGTCAGTGACCACCGTCGTTTGAGCTTCGCTTACAGTGGCAGCTTGCTCTGGCTCGACCGGTGAATCAGTGCCGCCGCTGCAACCGACCAATGTAACTGATGCAGCTGCGACTAGCATTCGAGCAACTAGTCCAACTAATTTCCTGTTCATTCTGACATCCTCAATTGACCTTTTTCACCTCGCAGATACAAGCCTCGGCGCCGAGGTAAATTGGTGTGCCGATAAAGATACTGTAGGTCTGCTCCCCACTCGTGAATATTCGTAGTTGCCGCAGTTTCGGCCGCAATTGCGTGTCCAAATGGTCAATTAATGGAACCCATTTCGGCTGCTCGATCGTAGTAGGCAGATACCGGATACTCGTGATTGATACATACTGAACAATCACCGAATATATGGCAACATCTGGGGAGGCCGACGTACTACTGTTGTACTGCGATTGCATTGATGCGGATCGATTCCGCAGTCTCAGCAGTCAAACGGTCGCTGTCCTGTCGTTGAAGAACAAAAAGGAAATTCGATATGAAACTGCATAGTCTTATGGTCATCAGCGGGGCGTTTCTCATACTCGCAAATCCTGCTGCGGCACAATTCACGCCATCGAAGGAGTCTCTGTCTGACCTTTATCCGGGCAAAGCGTATTCTCCTCATGCTCAGAGAGCGTTCCCAAGCCGACCCCTCTGGGGCGACACGCACCTGCACACGGCGTTGTCTGTGGATGCGGGGTTATTTGGCGCGCGGCTCGGGCTTGAGGAGGCTTATCAATTCGCTCGCGGTGAAGAGGTGATCTCGTCAACCGGCCAACCGGTCAAGCTTGGCCGGCCACTCGACTGGCTGGTGATCGCCGATCACTCCGATGCACTCGGTTTTGTCCAGGATCTCGCCGCCGGCGCCCCGGGTATCCTCGCCTTTGAAGAAGGAAGACGCTGGCACGCCGGTCTTGAGCAAGGTGGAGACGCAGCGGTAGCTGCGACGCTGGATCTGATCACGACGTTTGCACAGGGTAAAATCCCGCCGGAAATGATGGCCGACTACTCGCCCGGCGCGAAAAAGTATCGTTCTGTGTGGGAGCATGTTGTGAAGACGGCCGAGGATTACAACGATCCCGGGCGCTTTACCGCATTAATCGGCTACGAATGGACTTCGCTCGTCAAGGGCGACAATCTGCACCGTAACGTGATTTTCCGCGGAGGTGCGGAAAAGGCCGGGCAGATCGTGCCATTCACCACACAGGCCCCGATCGGCAGTACCGACCCGCTTGATCTCTACGAGTGGCTGGAAAACTACGAGGCCAAGACCGGTGGCTCGGCGCTGGCGGTAGCGCACAATGGCAACCTGTCAAACGGGCTGATGTTTCCGGTCGACAAACAATACACTGGCCGCAGGCTCGACAAGAATTACGTGACCAAGCGCGCACGCTGGGAGCGAATGTACGAGGTCACCCAGATTAAGGGCGACGGTGAGGCGCATCCACTGCTCTCGCCGGACGACGCGTTCGCCGACTATGAAACCTGGGATGCAGGCAACCTTGACCTGAGCGAGGCCAAAACACCCGATATGCTTGCTGCGGAATACGCGCGTGAGGCACTAAAGAACGGTCTTGTGCTGGAAGAGAAGTTCGGAACTAATCCTTACAAGTTCGGGATGGTCGGCTCAACCGATAGTCATACCGGTCTCAGTACCGCGGAAGAGGATAATTTCTTCGGCAAGCATGCAGGTACCGAACCTTCTCCCGATCGGATGCAACACCCGTTCACCAAAACTGAGAATGGTATTTTCGAGGGTTGGGAGACGGTTGCGTCGGGCCTCGCTGCAGTTTGGGCGACCGACAACACCCGCGAAGCTATCTGGGACGCGATGGATCGCAAGGAAGTTTACGCAACTACCGGTACACGCCTGATGGTTCGCTTTTTCGGCGGCTGGAATTATACGGCAGACGACCTCAACAGCCGGCAGCCGGCCTTCCGTGGTTACGAGAAGGGCGTACCAATGGGTGGCGACCTGGCCGCACATTCAGGTGATGGTGCGCTATCCTTCATGGTCTACGCTCTGCGCGACCCGATCGGCGCGAACCTGGATCGCATCCAGATCGTCAAAGGCTGGTTGGATGCAAAGGGTAAGACTCACGAGAAAGTTTACGATGTGGCCTGGTCATCCGGACGGGAACCCGATGCGAACGGTATCCTGCCGTTGGTCGGCAATACAGTGGACGTGAAAGCTGCGAACTGGCTCAACACGATTGGTGCCTCGGAACTTGGCACCGTGTGGACGGACCCGGATTTCGATTCGGATCAGAGTGCTTTCTACTATGCTCGGGTCCTCGAGATCCCGACGCCACGCTGGATCGTATACGATGCTTTCCGCTTCGGTGTTGAGATTCCCGAAGGTGCTGAAACCGTCCACCAGGAGCGCGCTTATACTTCGCCGATCTGGTACACGCCTTAACGGCTACCTGGATAGCATACTTACTGCCAGGCGCTGATCGTCAATCCCAGCGGCCGAACTGCATCGCTTTGCGGACACGCTTCCCCGCCATCGTAACGGCAGCCTGGCGTGGCAACACGCTGTCACGTTCTGCATCATCGAGAATCTTGGCAGTGTTCGCGCGGATGCGCTCATCGATCTCTAGCATTGCCTGCGCTTCCGTGCCGCCCCGGTATTCGACGGCCGCACAGATCACACCGCCGGCATTGGCGATGAAATCGGGTATGCAGAGTACGCCGCGTTCGTGCAGCATCGCTTCGGCTTCATCGGTAACGCCGATATTCGCGCCTTGCACGATTAGCCTCGCCTTGACCGTAAGCTGGTTGTCGGCACGAACGGCGTCTGGTCGTGCAGCCGGTACGAGAATGTCACAGTCAACTCCGACGATCGCATCGCGATCGAGCTTCTCGCCCGCGGAAAATTCTCGAATGAGGTGCCCTTGCACCTTGTGCGCGATCAGTGTGCTGACTTCTATGCCGCCGGCATCTGATACCGTGCCGCTGGAGTCTGCCGCCGCCACCAGTACCGCGCCTTTCTCGCCGAAAAACTGCGCCGCGTGCTTGCCGACAGCACCGAAGCCCTGTATCGCGACGCGCGCACCTACCAGCGAAAGCCCGAGCTTCCCGCCGGCAACCTCGGCAGCCGCAACCACGCCGAATGCCGTGGCACCAATTTCGTCGAGCGGGATGCCGCCCAGTTCTGCTGGCAATCCCACACACCGTCCGATCTCATCTTTGACCCATGCCATTGCCATCTCATTTGTGCCCATGTCCGGTCCGGGTATGTAGTCAGTGATCGGTTCGATGGCTTTCGCAAACGCACGGATAAGCTGTTCCTTGGCTTCTGTGTCCATGGATGGATCGGCGAAGATGACTGATTTGCCGCCACCATGCGGCAGGCCGGCCGCCGCGTTCTTGTAGGTCATGGCCCGGGCCAGCCGGAAACACTCCTCAAGGGAGACATCGGGCGCCATGCGTACGCCGCCAATCGACGGGCCGGCGGCGACGTTATCGACGACGACAATTCCTTTCAGTCCGACGGTTGGTTGGTACACGTACAGAATGGACTTGGGACCAAGATCATCGCAAAAACGAAAAGTAGAATCATCCATACAAATACTCCGATATTACGCAGGCATAACTAATCGAGCCCCAGTTCTTTAATCATCCATTCCCGGAGCACGAACTTCTGAACCTTGCCGGTCACCGTCATCGGAAATTCGTCGGTGAACCGAACGTAACGGGGAACCTTGAAGTGCGAAAGCTTACCGCGGCAGAACTCGCGGATTTCGTCTTCGCTTGCCTGCTCGCCATCGCGCAGTCGAATCCATGCTGCAATCTCCTCTCCGAATTTTGGGTTCGGCACGCCGATCACCTCGACCTGATCGATCTTTGGGTGCGTATAAAGAAGATCCTCGATCTCGCGCGGGTAAACGTTTTCGCCGCCGCGGATCAGCATGTCCTTGATCCGCCCGACGATGCGCAGGTAGCCGCTCTCATCCATCGTCGCGATATCGCCGGTTTTGATCCAGTGTGCCTCGTCGATGTCCTCGGCCGTCAGTTCAGGGTCGCCCCAGTACCCCCTCATAACGCAGTAGCCGCGGGTACACAATTCGCCCGATACGCCCAGTGCGACGATGTGCCCCTCATCGTCAATGATCTTGATTTCCGTGTGCGCAATGGGACGGCCAATAGTACCGACACGCAGCTCCACCGGATCATCGGGCAAGGTTTGCGTGGATAGCGGGCCTGTCTCTGTCATGCCGTAACCGATCGTGATCTCGCCCATATGCATGTCTTTAATAACGCGGCTCATTAATTCGATCGGGCATGGCGCTCCGGCCATGATCCCGGTACGCAGTGAGGAGAGGTCATGTTGTTCGAAGTCCGGATCATCGAGCATTGAGATGAACATCGTCGGCACTCCGTGCACGGCGGTACAGTGCTCCGATCCTATCGCGGCTAGCGTTGCCGCGGGATCGAAGCTGACTGCCGGGAATACTATGGCGGCGCCGCGTGTCGCGCAGAGCAGTGCGCCAAGCACCATGCCGAAACAGTGATACATTGGCAACGGGATGCACAGCCGATCACGTTCCGTGAATCGCATGAGTTCTGCCGAGATAGTCGCGTTGTTGACGATAGTGTGATGCGTCAGCGTCGCGGCCTTTGGCGTCCCCGTCGTGCCGCTCGTAAACTGGATGTTAATCGGGTCATCAAAATCCAGGCCGGCCGCCGTGTCGCGCAGCTTTGCGGCGTGTTCATCGTTTGCGAGAGCGATGATGTCGCCGAAATTGAACATGCCGGCCGTTTTGTCTGTCCCAAGCCGAATGACGGACCGCAGCTCGGGCAGTCTCTCCGCGTGGAGCTCGCCCGGAACGGCGGTTGCGAGTTCCGGTGCAAGCGACTGGAGCATTGATAAATAGTCACTGCTTTTCAGCGTTGTCTCCGTGATCAGCGCGCGGCAGCCGACTTTGTTGAGCGCGTACTCGAGTTCCGGCGGCCGGTAGGCCGGATTGATATTGACGAGTATCAGGCCCGCGTATGCAGTGCCGAACTGCGTAAGCACCCATTCCGCTCGGTTCGGTGCCAGTATGCCAATACGGTCGCCGGGCTTAAGTCCGAGTGCCAGCAGTCCTGCCGCCAGGTCTCGTGCTCTGGTGTGCAACTCGCTCCAGCTCCAGCGGATTCCCTGGTGGCCAACGACCAATGCTTCACTATCCGGCCATTTCTCCGCGGCCCGATCGAGCACGTCGCCGACGGTCATGCCCAGCAACGGCCGCTGCCCGCCGCCATGCACGTAGCTCTTAAGTAGTTCTGTCACGTCGTCTCTCAATGCAGTTTCGGTTGGTTATAAAACCGGGGTCGAACCGCACTTTAAAAGTGCGGTTCGACCCCGGTTTACTCCTTTCCCGTACGGAACCCCGTAAATGTTAATTCATGCGTCGGTTGGCTGTCCCGTTGTTTCGGGAGATGAAGGGATCTTCCTTGCAGTGGCCGCCCACACTAATATCTGCGCGCTCACCGGATTGGTCAGAAACACGAAAAGGATAATCAGGGCATCCTCTATCCATATATCGACGCCCGCACCCAGATGCAAGAGCATGGAAGCGAAAGCCACCAACGGGATTCCCAGGCTCGCCGCTTTGGTCGGCGCGTGGATACGCGTGTAAAAATCTGGCAGTCTCAAAAAGCCGATGGCGCCGGCAAGAAAAATGAACGATCCTGCGAACGTCGCAATTGCGGCGACAAGCGCCAAAGGCGTTGACAGGTCACTCATCGGGGAACTCCCCGCGACCGAGAAAATAGGCGAGAAACATGGTCCCCACGACTGAAAACAGCGCCAGCCCGAGTGCCGCATCCGTGTAAAGCCGGCCGGCCGTAGCATTGGATTCAAGAAGCAGATAGCCCACCACGCCGAGTCCGATCATTTCGAACGCGACTGCGCGATCAAAGACCGAAGGCCCCATGCTGAATCGACAGAGAATCAGCACGATCGCGACAATGAACATGATCTGGCTCCCCTGATACAGGATAGCAATCGCAGCTTCCATCACGCGGCCTCCATCTGTTTGAGTCGCGACTCGAATCGCTTGCGAATGCGATCGAGAGTGGCTTGTGCATCTGCTGCATCTTTGGCGTTGAGTGCATGCACACCAATGATCCACGCCCCATCCGCGGCCTCGATTTCCCCGTAGGCCACCGTTCCGGGTGTCATAACGATCATGGTGCCAAGAACTGCACGCATGGCAGGCGTCTCGAGCTCGGTGCGAAACCGGAGCCAGTAGGGGCGGACAGCGATACGGGGTGCTAAAACGATACGCAGTTGTTGCAAGTTCGCCTGGACGAGTTCCACAAGGAAAATCAGGAAGAGAGACGCTGCGAGTAATGTGAGCCGGACAGCCCGAGCGACGGAGAATGGACGCCGGGACCGGAACCCGAACATCCGCCACAAGCCAAAGCCGATGAGCAAACCGATGACAAATGTGAATACGCTTATGTCGCCGCGCAGTCCCATCCACGCGGTTCCGACAAAAATGATAAAGAAAAAAGCTGACATCACCGACCCCTGCTTAAGAGTGCCACTGACTGCCCGTCAACGTCGAAAACTTGCTCAGCAGCATCGAGGCTATAGCGGAAAAGCGGGCCTGCTGTCAGGCTAAAGACGATGATAATGATTGACATGATCACCACGGCTGTTGGATCGAAAGTCGCAACGGGTGTGGCAACCGTTTGCTCATTCACCGGATGCCGCTGGAATGCAAAGCGCCAAATCTTCAACATGCTTGCGAGCGTGAAAACAGAAGCGACGACTAGTAATGCGAGACCAAGCCACTCCTCACTTTCAAAGCTCGCCCAGAAAACCGCCAGCTTTCCAAAAAAACCGGACAGGGGCGGAATTCCTGCCAGGGCAAAAGCCGCGAGCCCGAATGCAGTCGTCAGGACTACGCTTCCAGGTCGACTAAAATTCATTTGGCGGAGATCGCGTGTGCTGTTTGATCGCTCC
>PVMK01177791.1_pt1 | contig 20570 bp, 22 predicted proteins | sample 1853481 | NCBI WGS metagenome assembly PVMK01 (sample SAMN08533507, study PRJNA380276) | Marine sediment metagenome, whole genome shotgun sequencing project. | reverse complement strand
CTAATGCGCTTTCTTGCCCTGACTGGTTTGAAAATGCAAAAACATTCTCATTGATTTTTCCGTCTGGCGAGATAACATCAAAAAGAAAAAAATTGGCCACTTCTGAAAATAAATACCTTTTCTTGAGAAGGGGGAAAATTTCCTTAGCGTGTCTGTCAATCAGATCTTGATTAGGATTTTCGTCAGAATAAGCCCGACGATACTCCATGCCGTATTTTTCGGAATAGCCCTCGATTTGCCCGTGACCAAACATCGGAAGTCCAGGCAAAGTCGTCATTAAAATGCAAATACCGAAATATTTTCCATCAGTACCGAATTGAACAAGGGCTGCTTCCTCGTCAGGATTGCTCATAAAATTAACGTAACGCTTAAGAATTTGGGGATCAAATTCCAATGTTTTTATGATCAGGTCACGATATTTTTGGTTATCCTCATCCCGAAGCATATGCATAAAAGCGCTATTATAGACACGATGCATACCAAGAGATCTTACAAAATAACTTTCCATCATCCAAAATGCTTCAGCTATAAGCAGTGTGTCAGGGGCTTCCACGGCAACACGATCTACAACTTCCTGCCAAAATTCAACTGGCATGGCCTTATCGAACTGTTCGATTGATAATCCATGTTCTGATCTGGTAGGAATTGCACCGCCAGAACCTGGTTCTGGAAACCATAATCTTTGATAATGTTTTTTTGCAAGGGTCATAGCTGCATCAAATCTTATAACAGAAAACTTCCTGGCAACATTAAGGATGGATTGGATAACAGCTTCCCTTGTGTCAGGATTGAGGAAATCAAGCTGGGCTGTGTCGTTCCAGGGCATGGCAGTCCCATCGTTTCCATGATAAATATAGCTTTCTGCACCCGTGAGATTATCAACCCTTTTAAATACAACTGCCGCGTCTGTCTGGTTGTAATAATGGTCATCTATATATATTTCTACCCGGGAATCTTCTGAAAGGTTAGGACCTGAATAAACATAGTTCGGAAAGGGGGAGTTTTCAAGTGATATAAAGCGGTCCGGATGTTCAACCACCCATTTTGAATAAATTCCCATATGATTTGGCACCATGTCAGCAGCTAGTCGTATGTTGTAGGATAAAGCTCTATCAGAAAGGTTCTGATAGGCAGACTCGCCGCCGAGAACATCGGCGATAGAATAATCATACAGGGAATAAGCCGAGGGCACTGCATCGGAATTTCCGCATAATTGTTTAATTCTCTGAGATGCAGAACTTCTTTCCCATAAACCGATTAGCCATAGGCCAGTTATACCCCAGCTTGATAGCAGGGCTAATTCTTCGTCAGGGATTTGATCAAGACGGAAAATTGATTTGTTGTATTTGATCGAAAGCTGATCCAACCAAACAAATACATTCTTGGCAATCAAGATCAAATCGGGCATCCAATTTTGATCTTGACTGAAACGGACCTGGTCCTGGTCTGAAAATCCAGTATTTTTAGAGTAAGTAAGAAGGCTGCCAACTGGTCCAGAGCTTGAGAAAGAAGGCTTATTTTCCTCTCTAAAAAGGTCAAGGGATCTGAGCAGTTTGTTGATAAATATTTGACCAAGGAAATTTGCCCAATTTGACCTGATGTAGTTTAATTGATCTTCGAGGGAATCAGGATGAGCTCTAGACGGAGCTGACAATAGATCCAGCAAAGATAATCCTGTTTCCTCGTATGATGGCTGCTTCCTGAAATAATCCTCCAACACATTTGAGATATTTTGGTAATCCGACGAGCGGATAAAAGATGGATCGGTGAATATATTATCGTATTTTCTAATCGAAGGATTGTTACCTGCAGTATTTATCAACAATAACGTTTTATACAGGGAATATCGGTTTAGTGGAGAATTTTCATTCGAGAATAAATAGCTGGAAACTTGTTCTGGGAAATAATAGCTAAGAGAAGTTGGATAAACTTTAAGAGTATTATCAAGGAATCTATTTGCAGTAGAAGATTCCGGCAGCCCTATTAGAATAGCGTCCAGGTCAATAAAGAGGGAAGTGCTGTAAAATTCCTGGTAGTTTTCGATCATGCATATGATGGATCTTCCTATAATGCCGATCGCAGTGAACTCTGCTGGACTAAAGCTCTTATAAGAAGGCCGGAGGCGAGCGTTTATTGTCCTGGCGTTAGATGTATCAAAATAACTAAATTCAGGCGTTAGAGATGACCGTGCAAGGGCCTGAGAGGTTAGGGGGAATGTTGAATGGCCTACGGCTTTTTCTAAGGAGAATTCCATTATTTATAAACCATTCACTATTTCTTGGCTTGGTTTAAGTAGAAAATAATAAAATTGCGTATAGGCATAATCATACTTTATTTTATAACTCTAAATTCTTAAATGCAAACTCCCGCATTTCCGAAATTTCTCTTAATCTTACTATTTTTATTTCTTCAAAAACTTCCTTCTGTACAACCCTGATAAAACTTCCTTTTATTAACTCCAAAATGGCAAGAAATGAAATTACAACATCCAATCTTGAATAATTTTTACCCAGCAACTCATGAAAAGTCAATTCATCAGACATTGAAAATTGATCTGAAATAAGATTTATTTTGTCTTTTATCGTAATTTTGGGGCGTTCAACAACTGTACTTATAGATTGCCGATCAATATCTTTCTGTAAGGCATTGCTTGCCAGAACGAAGAGCTCCTTAACGCCAAACCCCGCCAAATCCAGGTTTTCTTTAATGGAAACGTTAGCAGGGGAGAGCCGGATAAAAGACTGATAACCCAGGTCTTTTCTTTCTGCAAGTAGATCAGCGATTTCTTTGTATCGTTTATAAGCAATTAACTGACGAGCGAGCTCGTTCCCAAGATCCAGTTCGTCCTCGCGCAATGTGGTCTTTTGAGGCAACAGCGCCTCAGATTTGATTTGGATCAACTTTGCAGCAATTACCAAAAAAGCAGAAATTTCATCCGGAGGGAGCTCTTGCATTTTTTCCAAGTGTTTCAGATATTGTTCTGTTATCTGGGCTAATGCAAGTGACGTGATATCCAGTTCCTCTTTCTCAATCAGCGATAATAATAGATCAAGTGGACCCTGATATACGGGCGTATTGATTTGATAGGAATCTACCCGGTCTGTTGAAACTTTTAAATCCATGGCCACTATTATACTCGACATAGGGTGAGCAGTTTAAGGATAGCTAAATCTTTGTTTATCTACTGGCTTACCCTGAATTAGAATCATATTAATATAGAGATATAACGGTGGATTATTTGTTCCCGTATGATAGAGTTTGTTTTGCTTGTGAATTTCTAGGTTAATTTGAATTTGAGGAGATATCATGATAAATGAACCAATTAATGTAACCGATGAAGCCTTTGAAACAACTGTTGTGGGCTCTGAATTACCTGTTATTGTTGATTTTTGGGCACCTTGGTGCGGTCCCTGCAAGATGGTTGGGCCAATCCTTGACAAAATTGCCAAGGAATTCGCCGGAAAAGTCATTGTAGCTAAAGTCAATACCGATGACCATTCAGAATGGGCAAATAAATTTGGGGTGCAGGGCATTCCAACAATGTTATTTATTTCTGAAGGAAAAGTTGTCCACCAGCAAGTTGGTGCCTTGCCGGAGCCAATGTTGCGAACGGTATTGGATCAATTTCTTGATGTTGTAAATGAAGCCCAGTGAAGTAGGTTAAAAATAACAAAAACTATTCAGTTTCCTCAACTGGCAATAGAATTTCAAAAGTATTACCATCTTCCCTTACAGTCAATTGAATATTTCCCCCAAGAAAGCGGGCGGTTCGTCTGGCTACCGCCAAACCTAAACCCATGCCCTCATAACGCCGGGTCAGATGATTTTCTAACTGCCTAAAATCTTCAAATATAGTTTCGGATTTATTTTTCGGAATTGGACTTGCCCAATCATGAACTGTGAGTGATACCTGAGACCCGAGGATCTTGCCTACTACTAATACCTTACTATCTTCCGGGGAAAATTTTGCTGCGTTCGATAATAAATTTCTGAAAAGTATGATTAAACTTTCACCATCAAAACGCATTTCTCTGACATTATCAGGAATGTCTGCCACCAGGTTGATGTTCTTTCGCTGCAAATTTGGTTTCAGCAAATCATAGGTTTGTAAAAATGCTTCTTCGATAGGTATCGGGTCTAAATATGTAATTTCTTTTCCCCAATTGAAGGCGAGAAAAATCTGTTAGTTCCTGAACAATCCGCATCATTTTCTTTGTATTGGCGCCTACAATATCAAGATATTTTTTTGCTTGTTTCGGATCTCTTTCGATCTCTTCGAGTGACAGGTCCAGATAACCTGCCATCAAGTTCAATGGTGTCCTGAGCTCATGGCTTACCAGAGCAATGAAAGTATTCTTTAATTCTTCTAATTCAAGGCTCCTTTCTGCTGAATTTTTACCATTATTTTGATCTTCCATCATAAAAGCATTATTTTTATCACTCATAATAGTATTCCTTGCTGGAAGGTTTGATTATAAATGATCCAGCACTAAATTCAGTACCTGCTGAGATGTCAGGTCATTAGTATTTATATAAAGATCAGCATGCTCACGGGCATGTTCCAATCGTTTAACTTGTTTATCAAAGATTTTGCTGGTCCAGGAAGTACCAGTTCTTCGGGTTGATATCTCGAAGGAAACATCCAGGTAGATCAATAGATCAGGATTGCCGATTTGTTTCCACATATCCAGTACATAGGAATGTTCCTGGGCGATATGCCTAACCTGATAATCCAATGACCGTAAAGATGCCACCAGAGTAGTCTTTCCTGATGCACAAGGGCCAACAATACCAAGTACAATGTCTGTTGATGTCATTTTCCAATAGAGTTGACAGGAAGCTGAACTGACATACGACGAATCATATCGTTGCCGCGATTTATTACCCTCATAACCACAACGCTAATATCATCCCGGGGCATACCCCGGTCAAGCTTTAAAGCATGATCCATCAGAGAATCCGCCATTTTCGTCGGGGATGGATTCTCTCCCTCCAGCTCAACTTTGACTGAGGTGCAGATATCCATGGAATCTCCAAAATAAGATCCAGCATGAACTAATCCATCAGTAAAAACGACCACAGTTAATCCAGGTTCAAGAGGCAGCTCAGAAATCATCGGTCGGGTATCACGTCTTAATCCTACGGGATCAGATTCTTCCTCAAGCATCTTGATTTGATTATCATAAGAAATAACAATTGGAGCAGGGTTGTTACGAGTTATTACTAACGTGCCGGTTTGCAGATCTGCAGAAAGGATATTCAATGTGGCAGAAACCCGACCTCCACGTTCTGTAAACAGAGCATCGGATGCTGCTCGTGCGGCAGCTCCATCTCTCACGCCATCCGCCAGGAACTGAATTACCTTCCTGACTACCAGGCTGGAAACCCACTTTGCTCCCTTTCCCGAGCTCTGCCCATCTGCTAAAACTACTGACATACCTCCATTGGGGCGCTCAATGACCTCTGCTGTATCTCCACTGGAGGAAGTAGCATATTTTTTAATTTTTGAAATCGCTATTTGTACTTCCATGTCAAGATTTTACAATACTATCTGGAAAATGGAAGCCCAATTAGAAAAGCTGCCCTGTTCAGGATTTTAGCTAATCGATCGGTATTTGTTGATAAAGTCAGGATCTAGATGTATTGCTGAATGAGAGGTAGGAAGATACTCGCAAGGGTTAAAAATATCAGGAAACCGATGATATCGGTGATGGCTGTGACTAATACCGATGACGCCAGAGCAGGATCCTGGCCAGTATATTCGAGAATCAATGGTGCCAGAGTACCCACAATGCTGGCCACAAGCATATTTCCAAGCAGTGCTAAACCAAGCACAAGACCAAGGTAAGGATTGTCCTGCCAAAGTCCGACTCCAACACCGACAATAATTCCAATCAATGTACCCATGAATAGTCCTACAGATATCTGCCTGAGCAGAATAGGTAATATCTTCTTGGGTTCGATCTTACCAAGTGCAAGCGAACGCACAATCATCGCAACGTTCTGGCTGGCAGCATTTCCACCTTGAGCAGCTACAACTGATTGGAAAAAAGCCAGTACTGCTACCTGGACGAACAAATCTCCAAAATTGCTGATCACCCACGAACCTAATAAGGCGGTTAGCGTATTTAACAACAACCACGGAAGGCGGCCTTTCAATTGCAGTAATAGATTGCTCTCAGGTTCAAGATTCGTGTCGGAAACACTGGCTAGGCGGTAAATATCTTCAGTTGATTCGTCCACAAGAACATCAAGGATATCATCATGGGAAATCACTCCAACCAATTGTTCATTCTCGTTTAGGACTGGCAGCGCTTGCAAATCATAGTGTTTCATAACTCCAGCTGCCTCTTCCTGATCCTCCATGGTATGGACACTCGCCACATGTGTGTCCATAATATCCTGAATCTTTTGGTGTGGGTCCGCGCGTACTAGTTCTCTCAAACCGGTAACGCCTAGAAGCTCCGTTTGTTTATTGACAACAAAGAGATAATAAGGAATGTCTGTTTCCCAGTCAGATGACCGTAAATATTGCATGGCTGAATCTACTGTATCCTCGGGACTTAAGACCAGGAAATCCGTGGTCATCCTTCCACCAGCTGTTTCATCAGGATAACGAAGCAAAGGCAGAACCTCTTCAGGTTCCTCCATTAAGGAAATAGTTTCGCGTACTTCTTGGCCGGGGAGATCGCCTAAAAGGTCTGCCGCCTCATCCGGATCCATGTCATCGATAATATCGGCCAGAAAGGGCAGGGGGAGATTTCGAGCTGCTATCAGGGTTTGTTTGTCATCCAGCTCATCAAAGATATCAGCAATTTCAGATACTTCCATCTGCTGGAGCAATGTTTTCTTTTGATCAGTTTTCAGACCGTTAAACAAATTTGCCTGATCTGCAGGGTGCAGAGATCGAATTATCCCCAAGACTGCCTGGTAATCTCCCTCATCAAGGGCTTGTTCAAAAACAGACATGGATTCAGGATCATTCAATTCAAATTTGCTCATAAAGTATCACCGCCGGGTTAAGTTAAAACTGACAGAACTGCTTAGAAGCTTCTGCCAGCTAAACTTGTTCTAAATCCGGAAATAAGTATTAATTTGTCAAAAGAACGACCTCTACCCCTTGTTCTCGAAGCCAGGAGAAGGATTCTTCAATTTCCGGGGCTTTTCCGGACACCTGGATATCCATCCAGCCCTCCTCAGCTGTTACACTGGCCCTGAGAATATTCACTGTAAATGTATATTTTCTCAATAGCCGATTGATTATTGGTTCATCATGTAAGCTTGGCGGAAATACCAGACGGACTGATTGGCTTAACATACCGCCTCCTTGCTCCTGAATATTCATTTTAGCATGAAAGGGTTTACTTTGTCGGTCAGCAAAGTTCTGGTGAAAGTTAATTGACTTAAGATTCGCTTGCCAGCTGTCCGCATCCTGCCTGAATATCTATACCTCGGCGAACACGAAAAGTGCAGGAAATTCCCGCCGCAGTCAGAATACTTTGAAAATCAGCAGCCCTTTTTGTCTCAGTTGGATTACCGAAATAGTGATTTACGGGGTTCAGACGGATTAAATTTACATGGAAGAGTTTTCCCTTGATAAGTCGAACAAGCTTATGTGCCTGGTCTGCGGAATCGTTTATGCCATCAATTAACGCCCATTCAATAGATATACGCCTGTGGGTTTTGTCTATATATTCCTGGCAGGCTTCCATCAAAACAGAAATAGGGTATTTAGCATTAATTGGCATCAGTGAGGTACGCAGTTCATCGTCTGCGGCATGCAGTGATATCGCTAAATTAATTTGAGTGTTTTCGCTCTTGAGTTGTCTGATCCCAGGAACAAGACCCACTGTGGATATAGTAATCCGCCTCGCACCAAGGGAGAAACCCCGTTTATCATTGATTATTCCCACTACTTTCATCACTGCTGGATAATTATGAAATGGCTCACCCATGCCCATGAAAACTACGTTAGTGAGTTTTTTTCCTTGTGTTCTGAATTGACCCGCAGCCCTGATAACCTGCTCCACAATTTCACCTGTTGATAAGTTTCTGGAGAAACCCATATTCCCGGTAGCACAAAACCCGCATCCCATAGCACATCCCACCTGGCTGGAAATACACACTGTATTCCTATCAGAATAAGACATCAATACGGTCTCAATGGCTGCTCCATCCTGTAATTTAAAGAGATATTTCAGTGTCTCGCCATCTTTTGATTGCATTGATCGATCAACAGTAAAGTTATTAAATTCAAATTCTTCTGCAAGTTTTTCTCTCAAGGGCAGGGGAAGGGAACTGAACGATCCAGCGTCAGACCAGAACTGAACATATAAACCTTCCCAAATTTGCTGGGTTCTGTAATCTGGTTCATCCCAGTCATTGAGGATTTTTTGGAGCTCTTCAAAATTGAGGTCAAAAATATTAGTTTTCATCATTCTGTATTTGATCCAAGACTGCTAGAACATCATTGACAATTATATCCGGTGCTGGTCTCCAGATCTTGGCTTCTTCCCGGGTTGTAATTCCTGAAAGAACCAGGGCAGTCCGAATACCAAGCCTTTGAGCTCCAGCGATATCCGTGTTCAATCTATCTCCCACCATCAGGGCTTGCTCAGCCGCAGCACCAGACCTTGATAATGCCAAATTGAATTGTTGGCTTTGGGGTTTTCCAATAATCAGGGCTTTCTGATTTGAGGCGATCCCTATTGCTCCGATAACCGTACCAGCTCCTGGGGAGATGCCTGTTGGGCCAGGTATAGTTTGATCAGGATTGGTCCCAATGAATTCGGCGCCATCCCGGATCAACCTGGCAGCATTATCAATTTTTTGATATGTCAGTTGACGGTCTAGACCAGCCACTACTGCCAGGATCTCACCCTTGCCTGACTGAAGATCTATCCCAAAACCATAACTCTTCAGAGTTTCAATCAGACCACTTTCACCGATAACATGTAGCGTCCCCCCTTCTGGGATATCTATCAACAAGGTAAGCTGCTGTAGCCTCTGCACTGGTAATAATTTGATCTGCTTCAAGATCAACTCCAAAACCTCCCATTTTCTTGAGATAATATTCAACCGTTCTAGCTGAATTATTTGTCACACAATATACATTTAATCCTAGGTGTTTAATTCGATCAAATAATTTCGTCAGAACAACCAGAGGTTGGTCACCCCGCCAGAGTACACCATCCATATCCAGAAGTATGGTTTTGAGATTTTCATAATTGGATTTCTTCATTTCCAGGCTTCCTCCTAAAGAAAAAAAGCCCGGTTTCTGAGAAACCGGGCTTTGAGCTCTAAATCTGGTTACTCCGAGGATTTAGCTCCATCTTTGGATTTTTTCTGTTTCACTGCGGTCAGTATCGAATCTTTGGATGGTTCCAACACTTTATCAACCAACCCGTATTCCACAGCTTCCTGGGCAGTCAACCAATAATCTCTTTCGGTATCATTTTTTATCTTGTCGACCGACTGGCCTGTATGACTGGAAAGAATACTGTTCAGTTTGTGCCTCAATCTCAGGATCTCATTGGCCTGGATTTCAATATCAGTTGCCTGGCCCTGAACACCGCCCAGGGGTTGATGTAGATGGATCGTCGAATGGGGCAGGGCAAAACGCTGCCCAGTGGTTCCCGCAGTCAATAATACTGTGCCAAATGAAGCAGTTACGCCCACAGCAAGAGTATTGATCGGATTGGAGATCATCTGCATGGTGTCATAAATGGCTAATCCAGCATATATCACACCACCGGGTGAGTTGATGTACATTTGAATAGGAGCTTCTGAGTCTTCATTGCTTAGATACAACAATTGGGCCACAATCACGTTTGCACTTTGATCAGTTATCTGTGTACCTACAAAAATTATTCTATTTTTAAGCAGCAGAGAGTAAATATCATACGCCCTTTCCGTCTGTCCGGATTTTTCAATCACCATGGGAATTAGCGCCTGGGGTTCTACCATCATAACCATACCTCCTAGTTAATCTTTACAAACAGGAAGGTCATTCCTGTTTTTCATCTTCTAAATCGATCTCTTGATCAGATTCTTGTTCAATATCTTCTTCAGATATGGGTTCTGCGTCCTCTTCAATAGGTGGATCTTCAGTTTCCTCCTGGTCCTGTTTGAAGAATTGGGAGTAATCTTCTCCCAACGCCACAGCTTTGAGGAAATCAAGGGTTTTTTTGGTGATATATTGTGAGCTAACCCGGTTAAGCAAGGCAACAGAATCTCCGCTTTTCATATATTCTGAGCGGGCGTTCTCGTCATCACCAAAATATTCGTTTAGGATATTCTGGAACTCTCCTGTAATTTCTTCAGGGTTGATATCAAATTCTTCAGACTCTGATATTTTTCCGATTATCAACCCTTGAATGATTCTCTTTTCAGCGTTTGGTTTAATCTGTTCCCGAAGGGCTTCTTCTTCCAAATTTTGTATGCCCAGATACATTTCCAAATCCATTCCCTGGGTTTTGAGCCTGGTTTCCAATTCCCGGATTTCACCTTCAATTTCATTCTCGACCATCTGAGGAGGGAACTTAACTTCTGCATCTTCCAGGATATTCTCAAGGATCTGATTGATATATGTATTTTCCTGTTCGATTTCTTTTTGTGCATTCAGCTCTTCCAGAATTTGACTCTTCAATTCATCCAATTTTTCCAGGTCACTGACAGTTTTCACAAATTCATCATTAAGTTCCGGTAGAATCCTCTCCCGAATACCATCAACAGACACTGAATAGAGAACTTCTTTGCCCCTGTAATTCTCATCTACAGATTCGTCATCAGAGAATTCGTGAGTCAACTCCAGAGAATCTCCACTGGATACACCTAGGAGCTGCCTTGAAAATCCCGGGAAAGGCCATTCCTTGGTATCATCCTCTTCTTTGGCTTTGACCATCACCGGTAGAGGTTGACTCTTGAGCAAGTAGCTATCCTCGTCTTCAGGATCATTGTCAATCGCCCGGCAGTCTAATGATGTATCAACCAGGTTGCCAACCTCTGCCGGATGCTCCACAGGTTCAACAGAAGCTTGCTGAGAACGCATTCTCTCCAGGATCTTCTCAACCTCATCATCAGATACCGCGCTTTTCTTGAACGGCAGCCTGATTTCTTTGTAATCTCCAAGTGTTACTTCAGGTTGAAGGGGGATATTAAAGACAAAAGTAGGAGGTTCCAGAGATTTTATCTCTTTTACCTGGCCCGGACCGTAAGGCTCATATTCAACCTGTTCAATGATCTTTGGATATACTTCATCTAGAAAGTGTTCAATTGCATTATCGACAATAGCACCTTCACCAAAATGGTTCACGATCAGTTGATAAGGAGCTTTTCCTGGGCGGTAACCAGGAATCTTTTTTCCTTTAGCCATTTCTTTGGCTGCCAGATGTTTTGCCTTTTCGAATAGGTCCTGTTCAGCTTCAACTGTTACTTCGAGTTGGTGGTCTTCAAGGTAGGTCTGTTCAATTTTCAAAATAATCCTCACGATCTGTATAGACATTAGAAAGGGGCCATAACGCACCAGCCGCTGTTCACTTCGTATTTTTATAGATGGGGAAGGTGGGGGTCGAACCCACACGCCATAAAGGCACATGATCCTAAGTCATGCCTGTCTGCCAATTCCAGCACTTCCCCGTAGAATTGATTGCGGGAAAATTATAAGCCACAGCCAACCGGGCGTCAATAAATCTACTATAATAGTTTTGTTAATCAGAAAATGTATCCTGACCATTTACCATTAATGAACTACTTTGGAGATCCTTTATGTTTGATCACTTTAATCTACTAGCCCCGATTTATGAAACTGTCATTCAACCGAAACCACCTGAACGTTTGTCCGAGCTTCTTGATCTCAGTCCGGAACTCAATCTCCTGGACATTGGGGGAGGCACAGGACGGATATCTCAGTTCTTTTCAGACTCCGCAAAGCAGGTTGTTGTCGCTGATACGTCCTTCAAGATGCTTCAAAAAACCCAGGATAAAAGCGGCCTGTCAGCAATCAATGCAGGCTCTGAGCTGCTGCCTTTTCAAAATGGTTCTTTCGACAGAATCCTGATGGTGGATGCTTTACATCATGTATTTGATCAGACAATTACATCCCAGGAATTATGGCGTGTGCTAAAACCGGGCGGGAAAATAGTCATCGAAGAACCGGATATCGACAAATTTGCCGTGAAGTTGATCGCCCTTGCTGAAAAAATTGCTTTTATGCGCAGCCATTTCCTATCAGCAAAACAAATCCAGGATTTGTTTGTAAGCCTGACTAAGGAAACCAAAATAGTCAAGCAAGATCATTTTGTGTGGATAATCATAAAAAAGGATTAAATAGATTTAGGTTACTCTTCACAAAAATGCGTATAAGTTTTCTCTAATCAAGGCCTGATTGGATCCAAAATCTCATTAAGTAAACAAAATACACCAATAGGGGAGCAAACACAATTGCCAGGATCCCATAACCAAGCAGGTTAGCTCCCCAAGCACCACTTGGTATGGTTCCAAAACTGAATATAATTGCAGAAACCAGGGCAATGTTAAGGGAAAATACCCATAAGTTAACCAGGAATTCACCCCGGACGATCAGAATCCATCCTCCGTAAAGAGCCAATCCAGCAGCCAGCGCGTCTACTGCTCCCATTCCCAATAGAAAAGGAATTGTTTCAATTGCCCATCCACCAACAGGTGGTAGGGCAGGAAATGGAATATGACTTCCGGACAAGTACATAAAAGCTGCCCGTGTTAACAGGGTTAAATGGCAGAGCTGTAAAATTGCATAATAACATGAGAACTTCCTTAATCGTTCTGGTAAAGATTCCGCATCCATTTATCTATTCTCCCTGGACCATGAAACAGCAAATTTGCTGCACCATAAAGCACGATTGATTCAATGTAAAGCATATTTTCTATTTACCGCCCCAAAAGAAATAACGCTGATCAAAAACCAAAGGCACTGATACCCAGAATACTTCTTACTATTCCGCCACCAATCAAGATCGCCAGCCAACCTATAAACACTGTTGCCAGCGTTTCTGTTGTATCCAGATCAAGGGCCTCCCGGGCACCAACAAAGCCGGCAGCAAGAGCCCAGATACTCCCAGTGAGAGCCAGCAGCGGACCAAAATAGGGGATAAATACAAGCAAGCTGAGCACTCTGGGTGCGCTGGCATAACCCAACACACGCAACAGCTCACCTGGTTCAGCCTGCCCAGTGAACATTTTAGTGCCAATGTAATGTGTTGCATAAGCCCAAATGTAATAATTGGCAATACCTACCGCTATTGAGATGCTCAATCTCAGCACAGCAGGACCAAACCTCCCATTAATCAAGCTGGCGATGAATGCTGCTACACCACTGGCAACCGAGACAATAATGACCACCAGGAGGGCTTCTTGATTTAAATCGTTATCTTTTTCGACTTCCTGAAAGAACGGGCGATCCAATAGAGCCGCTCTGAGTGCACGATTGATGATTCTATCCATAGATACTCCTTCTTATGATTTCATTAAAATCATATTACTCCAAGATCTTCCAGCCTTGTTCCAAGGCAAGGGCTCTTAATTGATGGTCCGGAACTACTGCTATAGGGTTACGGGAAGCTTTTAGCATCGGTAAATCTGCTATCGTATCACCCAGGGCATAATCCAAGTTACGTGATCCCAACTTGGAACTCAACAGGTCCATCTTCTTTTCCCCGACCGTAAGTTCATCTGCTAGAAAAAGTTTGCCATCCTTTATAAAAATTGGTGTCCCGACACCGGAAATACCACCGGGGACGATCTTTTCGCCAAATATGGCTACTGCAGGTTCAAACGCGGCACTGACCAGGATAATTTCAGCGCCTTGTTGATGAAAGTTTCTGAGCAGAGCAATAGCTTCCGGACGCCTTTTCGGCCAGAGCTCATCTTCCACAATAAATGTCATTATCTCAGTTAGCTTTTCCGGAGTGGGGGAGGAGATCAAGCCAAGGACTGCCCGGAGATTTTTATCAGCCCAGACATGCAGTTCTTTTAACCCGAACTTAACTTGAAGATAGGATAAAAGGATCCGTATTTTAAACAATTTCGGAGGCAAACTAGCCTGGTTAATTTCAGCCCATTTGGCTACAGCCAGAATGGGTGATCCGGTGGTCAAAGTACCGTTGAGGTCTGAAGCTACTATCATCTTGGCACCTAATATTGCGTATAGTATTACTCATTTTTCACAATTCTTCCGTGAGTAGGGGTCTAATTTCAATAAAATTGCAAATTTAATCACTTCTTCAACCAGTATATTCCCGGTGGATTTGAGCCATCCAATCAGAGATAGGAATATCCTGGGGGCATTGTTCTTCACATTCTCCACAGACAACACAATTATCAGCTTTTGCATCTGCAGGAACCCAAAGATTATAATCTTCCTTTGAAGTCTCAATTTTGTCATACATAATGCCATCATTATAGATCTTCAAAATCCGGGGAATATCGACACCTTCAGGACATGGCAAACAGTAATTGCAGTGTGTACAGGGAATCAAGGCCAGACCCTGATAGGTTTCTTTTACGTGTGATACTAATTGCAGATCATTGTCAGTCAGGGACCCGATTCCTGATTTGTCAGCGCTAGTAAGGTTTTCTTGAACTTGATCAAGTGCACTCATACCGCTCAATACTAGCGATACCTGGGGGTGATTCCAGAGCCATTGTAAAGACCAGTCAGCCGGCGAGCGCGTTGTTTCCGCCTTATCCCAAATCTCCTGGATTTTCGCGGGAGGATCAACCAATCTTCCTCCCCTCAGCGGTTCCATGATCACGACCCCCAGGCCCATGTCGGCTGCATACTTCAATCCTTCTTTCCCAGCCTGAAAATCCTGGTCCATATAGTTATATTGGATCATGCAAAAATCCCACATTGTGTAAGCGTCCACTATTGATTTAAAGACATTGAATTCATCATGAAACGAAAAACCAAGATGTTTAATCCTTCCATCTGCACGAGCTTTTTCTGCCCATCTCAGAACACCAAGAGATTCAATCTTTGTCCAGCTTTTATTATCCAGGGTATGAAGCAAATAACAATCGATTTGATCTGTAAGCAATCGGTCCAACTGATCATTAAGATAAAAATCAAAATCTTCGGTTTTTTCAATTTTCCAGCTGGGTAATTTAGTAGCGAGCTTAACTTTATCCCGATAGGAGCCTTGCAAAGTTCTACCAACAAAACTTTCACTCTGGCCGCCATGATAGGGATAAGCAGTATCTATATAATTAAGACCCTGATCAATAGCCAAATAAAGCATTTTTGCAGCAGCTTTTTCGTCAATCTGGCTGGAATTTCCTCCAATAACTGGAAAACGCATACATCCAAATCCCAGGGCCGATACTTCCCAATCCATACTCCCAAATTTCCGATAATTCATTCCCTTTTCTCCTTAATCTTCGAAGATATCGTAATATCCCTTGTCTAATTCATCATCACTGAGATGAGCATAACGTTGGGTTACCTGGATATTCTTGTGCCTGGCAAGCTTTTGGGCCAATTTGATGTTTCCTCCGGATCCCTGCAGCACCTCTGTCACAAAATAATGTCTGAATGAATGGGGAGTGATTGTTCCTTGCGCTTTTTCACCCAGGGCTTCTTTAACTCTCAAATTGATGATATTTCTGCCAGTCGTGGTACTAATTGGTTCAACACGTTTCCCAGCACCTAAATCATGCCTTGCAAATATAGGCAGGGATGTCAAAGACCGTCCATAAGCACCATCAACTTCCGCCCGGGTATTGATATAATCCCGTAAAGCAGTTAATGCCCTGGTTGAGAAGCGAACAATGGCCTGCTGATTTCCTTTTCCGATAATAATGGCTTTTCCTTCCTGCCAATCAAGATCTCCTCGCCTAAGATTACAAGCCTCATGCACCCGCAAACCTGTGTCCGCCAGGGTGATAATGAACGCTCTGTCTCGAAGAAGCTGGAGCCGCTGTCTTTTTGTTTCTGCGGGAAGCATTGAAAGAGATTGGGCATATTTCAAAACTTTCTTAATGTCACCCTTCGGAAATTGTGGAAGGCGTTGACCTGTTCGCCTTGATCTCCTTTTAATTAACATCTTCAAGCGGGGTAAGTTGATTTCCGCCAACCTTTCAGCTGCCAAGTATTCAAAATATCCGGTTGCGGCAGTCAAATAAAGTTGTTCAGTATTGGGTGAGTAAGATTTCAAATCTGCTGCAAAATCACCGATAAAATCTTCTGTAATCTCAGAAACAACGGAATCTTCTGGGTCGCGGCCGTCTTTCATCCATGATCCCAGGAATGACTGCATCGCATTGGTGTAGGTCCTGGCAGTGTTTTCAGAGCGGGACAACCTGACACTATCAAGATATTTCTGTACAGAAGCCAGGAGAGAAATAGAAGTATTTTCCATAAGAAGGGCTTTTATCAGTCGAAACCTTATACTTGCGATAATAATACTTATCACAACCATTCATATTTTAACGATATTTCATGGTTTGTCAAGCCCCTGCTCTGCAGTAACTAATCTCAATTCCCAACTTAAAGGGTGTGTGAAAATGAACCAGGTTTTAATTCCCCCACTGCCTAACGCTAAATAAGGAAATCGATCAAAGATACTTTTCTTCCTGAAAAAGAACGTATGTGCTATTCTTATTGTGTGATTGATACCGAGCGACTTGAACTATTTACCCGACAAATGCATCTTGAACCAGCGGAGGATTATCAGTCTGATCCCCTCTCTCCTGGCGCTCAGGATGACAAACTGGGGAGTGCGCCTCCCGTCCAGTAACAAACAAAAAGGGCGACCCACCGGGTCGTCCCTAATGTTTACTACTTACACCTCACGCCTGACCTAAATCCTATTCTGATTCCCGGATGGGCCAGGTTCCTTCCTGGAAGTCTTCAAGAAGAGCTCTTATGAACCCGGGTTCATTTTCGAGCCAGACAAACCCTGTCCAATCAGGTATATACAACTCCTCTTTGGGAATTCTGCCAAATCTGACATCATCCAGATCAACCCTGGCCGCCAGGCATAAAAACTGACTGATCTCCGCCAAATGCATATCCGTGAGCACATTGCCCTTATATATTCCGATTAATTCCGGTATCTTGGGAATAGTTGATAGACTGAAGATTGATTTAAACAAAGCTTCCAGGATTATGGCCTGGCGGTCAACCCGGTCATTGACATTGCGGGGGTCACGATACCGAGCATATAATAATGCATCATATCCAGAGAAGAAATACCCACCCGCCAACACTTTAGGTTGATTCTGGTGGTGGGAGTAAACCGGCGAAGGATTATAAACCTTAATTCCGCCGACAGCATCAATCACATCCCGGAATGTGCGCATGTTTATGACAATATAATGGTCAATTACAACACCCCAGTTGAGCTCCATAGTTGCGGCCATTAATCCGGCCCCATATCCCTCTCCACTGAAATAACCCATTCCAGCAGTTCCAAAGTGATATGACTGATTCAACTTGCCATGAGTTCTTCCATTATCTTCCAGCACATCCGGAATCTCCACCCAGAGATCTCTCAGAAAACCAACGATACTCACATCACGGTTCTGAAAATCAACCCGAATTAGCATGCTCGTGTCACCTAAACCCCATAGATATCCGGGGCTCCTGGTATCTGTGCCAATTACCAGGATAGTCATCACTTCATCAGGGCCGTTGCATATTCCATCATAAGATGGAGCAGCCTGAACCGTCCTAACACCTAGAATGGGAAAAACCAGACTGACAATCAACAGGGCATGAAAGATTTTTGTTTTAGACATAACTATTCACCGGTCAATGCAATATTAATAAGTTCTTGGAGAAGTAGTAAAGGGTTGGTTCCCACACCGGGTTGAAGTAATTCAAACCCATGATTTTCAATATATCCGTAATCCACCACTGTCAACCCGGCAATATCAGTGCAGGTCTCAACAGAAGCGTCGTCCCTTAATCCAATCAGGCAATAGACCGGCACGGGCGGTTCCTGATTTAATAATTCACCCGCAATCGAATCAAATGGAATAGTTAACGTGGACCCCGGGGATAACAGGAATGATCCCCTACAAGCGCCCCCCTCTTGACGATTCAACCAGGAACATCCGTAAATTGCTCCATCCGCTCCAATCGAGGCCCCAGCTGTTATTATTTGATTCCCATTTACACCCTGCAAGTTTGCCGCAGTATCCAAGGCTGCCTCGACATCCATTAGCCACTCCATCGGCAAATAGGCTTTACACACACCCACACATTCCCTGACATTAAAGGTGAATATTCCAATTGATTTGTCTAATATCCGCTCTGGAAACCAGACCGATGATTTCCAGGAATAGTTGTAATCAGGTGTTGGCTCTAACAGACCCCTGCCCTGCAGCCAGGCAGCAACCTGATCCCACTCAGATTGATCTCCCCTGGCCCAATGCATCAACACGATCAACGGGGCTGGATTGACATCAGCTGGATAATAATTTCCAGTGAGCCATACTCCGTCCTCTGTCTGAAAATCAATTTGGATCGGAACTGGGTCGAGGATAACTACAGGAGTGACAGTCGGTGTAAAAGTAGGCGCAGATGTTGGTGTAAGTGAAGGTAAAAGGGTTGGGACCGGGGGTGTGATTGTGGTTGTTGGCGATTTCTGATCCGGATCTTCAGGAAAGACCTCCCCTGCTCTACTCTGGCAGGACGCCATGATCACTATCAGTATAAATGCTAAGGATAATACTTTTAAATTTTTCATGCTATTTTTTTGTTGCAGATTGACTTAGCAGGATTATACAACCTGTTATGTCCATGCTTAGTTTTCAGTTCCGTTAAGCTGGCCAGAAAATAATATTTACGCTGAAACCATAATTAGCAACAGTCCCCGGAAAGATATTGCCAAACCGGGGACTGAACTCAAGCTGTTAATCAATTCTTATTTCAGAAGATCCATATAAGGTGGTTGTTCAAAGTTTTCATCGTCGTTGAAGTTGATGTCAATGGTTGCGCCACCGCTGACTTCGACATTATTTCCGATCAACTGTGTGTTAAATGTAGGATTGGTTCCTGAAGAACCTGAAAAATACAGGTCCCCATCAGGGGCATACACAGTACCCAGATAGAACGAGGTGCTGTTACCAGTTACACTGATCGTCTCCGAATTTCCTTCTGCAAGGAAAGATCAGCACTCCAGCAAGTGCAGGCGAAGGATCCGGGCTTTCCTCAGGTGCCCGCAAATCAACCGGTGTAACATTGCCATTAATCGTCACCCCGCCATTCGTAAGGAAAATCGTTACTCCATCCCCAATTAAAGACCCACCGCTAATGCTTACACCCTGTGATCCAGTAACGCAATACAAACCAGGGTTTAATGTTAACGCGCCTCCTGTCCACTTGATCTTGTCATAAATGCCTGCTTGCAGCGTGGCATCCCCAGTATTTGGCACTGTCCGATTGGGCAAGCCAGCACAGTCAGGTTCCGCAACAGCTGTAGAATAATCTGGAATAGTGCTTGGGGTATATGCTGGTGAGGGATTAATATTTGTCAGTGTTCCCGTTGATGAACCAGCAAAACCCACACCACCATTATTGACCGTCACTGTAAAACTTGTTCCATTACCGGTCAAACAACCATTTGACCACACTCCCCCACCAGTTACAGTAGTATTACTGGTCCCCGAAAATATCACCCCGTTATTATTTCCAGAGCAGCCAGCTTCATTAAGAGCTACAATCGCTTTTCCAAAAGCCAAAGGCGCAGGAGGGTAAACCCTGGTCACTGCTAAAACCTCATTTCTCAACGGACCATTATAGACAAGATGAGCGAAGTTGGAAGCTGTATCTCTGGTGATCTTGGTTGTCACGTCAATGTGTTTATCCAGATAGCTCAGCATGTCAGTAATCTCACACTGAATGCTTACTCCATGATTGTCACTGATATCATTATCAATCACATAATCATTGCTGGCGGCCCTGTTGATTGCCTCAATTTCTGCGGCCGCCTCAGTATAAACCGTACCACTTGTCCCGCAAACAAACGAGTTGTAATTTACGTTATTTGACCGCATATAATAGGCCGCTGCGCTTGCACCTGCCAGTGAGGCAGAATCAGCTGCATTTTGAGCATGCCTTCGATCTGAAAACAACATGCCGCCATCCAGAGCCAGGGCGGCAAATCCCATTAGACCAACCAGTACGAGGGCCAAGAAAACCATCACCTGCCCTTGTTCTCCTGATCTACGAATATTTTTACTTGAGCTTGTCATTATAAAATTATTCATTTATTTACCTGATCTCAGGGGCATATAGGAGCTAAAATGGAATCCTCGGCCTGAGCTGATAACACGATATTTTGTTGTCCAATTATTGCACCCAAAAATGGCATTGAAATTGGAATTGAATAATCAACCTGGACCCGGACACTATTCCCGGGCGCAGCGCAGGCGATTCCAAGCACATCAACCTGGACACTCATTTTAGTCAGGTCAATTGGTGTTGTTGAAGGATCAGCTGGATCAAGGAACGCTAATTCGACCCGGTCAGCGACAGCAGTTTTAAAACCAGCCAGATCACTCTTTGGAGCAATTGAACCATAAACCGC
>PVMK01126749.1_pt1 | contig 20571 bp, 18 predicted proteins | sample 1853481 | NCBI WGS metagenome assembly PVMK01 (sample SAMN08533507, study PRJNA380276) | Marine sediment metagenome, whole genome shotgun sequencing project. | reverse complement strand
AATGCCGCCTCTATTGTTTCAACACACCCCGCACAGCTAATATCAGATACATAAAGACGCTTCGATATCTCAGATTTATTATTCATAGAATCCGCCAGTTTACTCATAAGTAATAGAACATATCAATCAAACAATAAAATATACTACATATTATACATTTAATTTTATCAAACATAATAACCTTCTAGGGAATATGACGGTAAAGAAGTGTTACAACTAAATTGGATTATAGTGTAAAAATAATAATATTAAAATGGTCTGGGCACTTTTTATTTATAGGCAATTGTCAATTGAAAACAATTATTGTATTTATATCTAAACTAGGTAGTATATATAATATGGCAACAAAAAAGAAAAACTCTACGAAGAAGGAAACTTTAAATAAGGCCATTTATGTTAAAGCGTCTCAAGAATTTGTAGATATGCTGAACGAATCACAGTGGCATCTTCGCATGAAACCCGCTCAGATTGTAAGAGAAGCTGTACTTGAATACCTAAGAAGACACCTTCCAAAAGATGCTAAAGCTAAACTCCTAAAAGACACAAGAAAATAACTAGCTATTTTATTTAGCCTCTTAAGTTCTTACATCCGAATCAATAACAAAGATATAGAATTTCATCCGTTTGGCATGTATATCGATATTAGTTAGAGTTGCTTCTCGGATTTCCATTCTTACAAACAAAGGTTAATATGGGTGCAAAAGCCGTATTTCTTGATAGAGATAAAACAATACTATTGCCTAAAGGCGGCGAGAAGTATATTTATAGGGTAGAAGATTTCCATATTCCAGATAAGTTCATCGGAGCCCTAAAAAAACTGATAGATAATGAATATTTATTATTTGTAATTACCAACCAGGGAAGAATCGCACGGGGCATCTGACAGAAAACGATGTAGAAGAGCTGCACAATTATCTGGATTCTATACTTAAACAAAATGGTGTTCATATTTCAGAGTTTGAGTATTGTCCTCACAATCCTAGAGGAACATTACATCCTTACAATATAGTATGCGAGTGCAGGAAACCCAAAACCGGGATGATAGATTCAATCCGTAATTCATATGATATAGACGTACTTAATTCATGGATGATTGGAGATTCATACATCGATATGATGGCCGGCAAAAAAGCGGGGCTTAAAACCATTCAGGTACTAACAGGATCGGAAACATATTCGAAATATGCAGACTTTGTAGAAACAGATCTAGTTAAAGCAGTGAGTAAGATATTAATAGGGTAACACTCACTCAAGAGCATACACATAACCGTCAGTGCTACTGAATAATACACCTTGATCAATAGACGGAGAAGTCTCAATTTCTCCCTTTGTTCAATCATTTGGTGTTCGCTCAAAGTCGGCCCGTAACATTTATTATTCCGCAAACACGGGATCGATACCTAACGAGAACCAGGTGTAAAGAACCAACGTAAAGACCAAAAGTAATCTTCCTTTGATAGTTATGCAAGAATTTGTGATCATTTCATATTACCCCTCATTCTATAAACAATAAAGTTTACAAAGATCTCCTAAACTATATCAAAATAGGTTTCATTATATATACAGTGTATATAAGTAGAAGTACTTAAAATATTAAGGAATCAGATATAAGACAATCTACCCTTTAAAACTTAATTTTAGTGATTATATTCAAGTTAAAAGAAAAAGATTATGTTTAGAAAAGAGACAGGGAGCTTAAAACGATGAACAGACAATTAAACGGTTTCACAGCCACTCAGACACAGCAAGGCTTTCACGTTATTAGTCATGACAGCACCAAAGAATTTGAAATCACATTAAATGATATAAATGTATTCGCAAGTAAATATGCACAGGATACAATGGAAGGAAAGAATCTGGAACTTTCAGAAAAAGAAGAAATCATTTTTTCACTTTGGGAAATGGTACTTATTCCGGACAATACAAAACATTGATCAGTTTCTACCTGCATACCGACATGCCGCATAGGCAAGTTTATCTCCGAGAGATTCCCCTTTATAGTTTTCTTTGATTCGTTCCTCTGTTCTCCCTAAAAGTTGGGAGTTACTACCATAATATTCTTCCCCCAATCTATATAGCGTACGGTCCTGGCAATCCACTTCCCAGTATCCTATTTGTCTAATATATCTTTCTTCTTTCTCTCCGCCGCTCTTTTTTGCGTAGTATCTAATCCAGAACTTTCTAATATTGCCTTCTATCTGCATATCATTTAAATCTATATATACTGAGACATAACCGCCCTTCTTATCACCAACATCCCCTACATATTTCCATCCGTCAGATGAAGTTCGCTCACCATTTCCGCAGGAAAAAAGCGCGATGAAAAGAACTGCAGTTATGATTAGCGTTAGTTTTGAAAATATCTTAATTCTTCTGAAATTACTCATAATTTTCCTCTGTACAAATATCAAGATTTTAATGCCTAAAATAATTATTTCAAATACTCTACCAGACAATAAGCTCGGGTTAAATTTTTTCTATCAACGAAGCTACTTTCTTGATATCTCAAGCGGCAGATATTTTTTTGTTTCCTCAACAACAACTCTCGACAGCCCGAGAAGACCAATTAAATTAGGAAAAGCCATGAGCCCGTTCATAACGTCGGCAAAAGTCCAAACCAAATCTAGTTTTACAACCGCACCTACAAAAACAACAGCCGTGAACACTATTCTGTAAGGTATTATTGCACGTTCTTTAAAAATATATTCTATAGATTTCTCCCCGTAATAACTCCATCCTAATAATGTAGAATATGCAAAAAAAGCCAGACTTATCGCCACTATATCAGCACCAATGTGAGGCAATCCACTTTCAAATGCTCTTGTAGATAGACCAGCTCCCGTATCACCATCTGACCATAATCCGCTTGATATAATAACGAGACCTGTAAATGTGCAAACAACAATTGTATCAATAAATGTCTGAGTCATTGATACGAGACCCTGACCAACTGGGTTTTTTGTTTTAGCGGCCGCAGCGGCAATAGGAGAGCTTCCGAGTCCTGATTCATTTGAGAATATTCCACGAGCAACGCCCATTCTTACAGTCTGACTTATCGTAGCCCCTAGAAACCCGCCAGCAGCAGCAGTAGGAGTAAAGGCGTGGTAAAAAATCAAGTAGATAGAATGTGGGATATTTTCTCTGAATACAATGAGCGTCAAAATAGATCCTAACAAATAAAAAATGATCATTCCGGGAACAATTGTGCTTGTAACTCTTGCAATGCTTTTAATGCCGCCTACGATTACTAACCCTGTAGCAGCGCATAACACAGCGCCTGTAATCCAGAATGGAATCCCAAAAGCGGTACCCAGAGCATCAGCTACAGAGTTTGACTGCACCATATTCCCTATTCCGAATGCTGCAATTGAAGCGAATATAGCAAAAAGCATCCCAAGCCATTTAAGCCCAAGTCCTTTTGAAATATAGTACATAGGACCGCCGCTCATCGTCCCGAGTTTATCGACTTCTCTATACTTAACAGCTAGCACGGCTTCTGAATATTTCGTTGCCATTCCCAAAAGCCCTGTGACCCACATCCAAAAGAGCGCACCGGGCCCGCCCACAGCAATAGCGGTTGCAACTCCCGCAATATTACCCACTCCAACGGTTGCGGACAGAGCAGTCATGAGCGCTTGAAAATGAGATATATCCCCCTCAGCATCCCCATCTTCTTTTCTTTTGATCAGTGCTAAATAAAGTGCTGGTAATAAAGCCCTAAACTGTATACCCCTTAGTAATATTGTCAGATATACGCCAGTACCCAATAGGAGGATTATGAGAGGCAATCCCCATATGAAACCACTCATATCAGATAGAATTTTTAATATTTGTTCTTGCATTTAGTTATAACCTGTTTAGTCCAAGATATTAGCCACTAAACTTATCATATTAAATTATCTAAAGTAAAGGGATATAACGTCATAAGATCTGAGAAATGGACATAATTATATATAAAGGTCTGCATATCTGCAGTTATTAACCTGCAAACAAATAGTGTGAGGATTATATTGCAAATAAAACACCCCTTATGTACACTTAATTAATACACCTATTCTGGAATGAAATAGACGGAGGCTAAACCTAATAATGACAAGACAAAATCCCTTCATAGTTCTCAAAGAAGAAATGGATAATCTGGTAGTGGGACATGAGGAAGTAAAGCTGTCCCTTCTGCTAGGTATTATCGCACGGGAACATGTATATATAGAGGGACCTCCCGGTACCGCAAAGACTATGCTTGCAGAAATTATATCCGCTGCTGCCAGCCTCAGGTTTTTCTTCTATCAGCTCCATAGAGACACCAGGTTATCAGAATTAATCGGGGATATCGTGATTTCAAAAGAGACTACTGATGACGGTGAAGTAATTAAACAAAAGGTTGTTAAAGGCGGAATATTAACATCTGAAATTTGCCTCCTGGACGATATTTCCAGAGCTCCCGGAGAATCACTTAACGTTCTTTTAAGAATATTAAACGAAAGAAAATTCTTTAACGAAAGAATTCCGCTATTAACAGCTATAGGAACCAGTAACCCAACTGCGGATGAGTATTACAATGAACCTCTTGATCCGGCTAACCTTGACAGATTTGTTCTGCAAGTCAGTGCTCAAGGGCTTTCTTACGGCAGAAAATGGGACGAAGCAAAAAAAGTTATTAAGCTTTATAGCGAAAGATCAAGTGACTATGAAATTCCCGCAAGAGTGAGCAGAAAAATATTTGATGAATACTATGAAAAACTAGGCAGTGTTGATATACCTTTAGCTGTTCAAGAGGCGTTGGCCAATTTTGTTGCAACTCTAATAGAGGATTACGGATGTAATGAAACAAATTCCCTAATATCCGACAGAACATTTTTTGTTAAATCTTTAAAGATTATGAGGGCACATGCTCTATTAAATGACAGAGATCATTGTACTCTTGAAGACTTAGATGCTCTAAAATATATGACCGCCTTTAGAATTCCGGAGGAGGTGTTCCAACAGCTCGATCAAATCCTTGACGACCTAACATCTAAAAAAAAAGACAGGGACAGACAAGATAAGCTAGAAGAGGATCGGCAAGCATCGGAGTCTGAGCAGGATACGCCGGGAGATGATGAGCAGCACCAGGAAATTCCCGACGATGAGGCCACAAAAGAATCCCAGGATGACGAGCTCACGGAAGCCCGGAAAACCTTTTTCGAAGCACTAAAAGACCTCAAAGATAGTATAAAGAATGAAAATGAAATGAGTCCCCCTGATGCTCAGGATATTCCATCTGATCCAGAAGGTCAGATAAGCGATGACCTGGGTGAGCACGAAGACAGAGAACCCCCAGATTCAAATAAGGTATTTGCAAGCAAATCCCCAGACCCGGGCGATGAAGAGGATTACTGGATCGGCGGCAAGAAAAATACAGACTCCGCAGACAATGTAAGAATCATAATGAAAGTTTTAGAAGGGAACTTCCAGAGAAGCATTGCTCTTAGGGCACCCCATCCGGGAGGTATGCCTAGAACATGGAAAAGAATGAGCCATTTCGATGAGATAGAAGATATCGATCCTTTCGAAGCTATGATCTGGACTGAGAATACAACCCCCACATTACCTCGTGTTCATAAAAGAGAAAAAGAAATGATGGGTGGAGAGATTGCAATCCTCAGAGATGTTAGTACTTCTATGATGGGTGTATATAGCGAATGGTCTTCGTCGGTTGTAAGAGGGGTTATTGAGCTCGCAAGATCAAAGAGGATGAGGGTTGGGTACGTCGAATTTAATCACCGCTCGTACAAGTACAAAAGAAACTCTCGATTCTTTACCAGAGACTACAACTGGATGCTTGATCTTGCTTCAAAAACCGAGTGTTCTGGAAACACAAATTATGAGGACGCTCTAAAAGATGCAATCTCAGAATTTAGAGGCAGGGGACTTAGAAATAAGCATATATTATTTATTACTGATGGTATTCCTACTTCAGGCGACTGTGATGTTGTAGCCGAAAGATTTAGAGCTAAGAAACTTGGTGTTTGCATTCATTCAATCTTCATTGGGTCTAAAAACTATCCCAGGATTCTGGAGAAGATCTCCAGAGAAACAAGCGGTATTCAGTTTATAGCCACGCGCAGAAAAAACGGACTTATCAGGATAGAAAGAGAAAACAAAAAGATTAATAAGCCTGTTGTTGAAAAAGCCCGGGTCGATCCGTTCAGTGACGTATTTGTTTAAGGGTTGTTACCTTTGGTATTTCAAAACCGCTCTTTGATGTTCTCTATAATTAGATGAGAAATGATGTGTGCCATCCCCTTTGGAAACAAAGTATAAGTAATTTACATCTGCAGGGTTTAAAGCCGCCACTATAGAATCTTTGCCGGGATTTGTAATCGGCCCCGGCGGAAGTCCTTTAATTACGTAGGTGTTATATTCAGTTACTTCTCTTAGATCCCTTCTCTTAAGGTTGCCGTTATAACTCTCTCCCATTCCGTAGATTACGGTGGGATCACTGTCAAGCTTCATACCAATCCTGAGCCGGTTATGAAAGACGGCTGAGATCATCGGGCGCTCAAATGCAGCTCCCGTTTCTTTCTCAATAATAGAGGCAAGGGTCAGTATTTCATTATCCGTAAGACTAACCTTGTCTCCAATATCTTGAAGCGGCTCGTAAACTGCCTTAAACCTACCTACCATTAATCGAATCAACTCTTGTGATTTAGGTGATCTTGAATAAGAGTAGGTTTCGGGGAAGAGGTAACCTTCAAAGCTTATTGCGCCGTGTCCGAGTAGTTCCCTCAAAAGTTCCTTGTTCTCTGTCTCAAGAATAAACTCTTGCTCTTCAACAACACCTTTTTTGTTCAATAGCCCGGCAATTTCTTTAACAGTTAAACCCTCGGGAATTGTTACTCGATAGAGTAGAACATCACCTGTGACAATCTTGCTAGCCACGTCTGACATAGTACTGCCCTTGTCAAATTCATACTCCCCCGCTTTTAAGGTGTCCTGCCAGCCTTCACTCATCACATATAGAATGAACAACTTGTCACTTTTTATTACGCCTGATCCCTTAAGCTTTGATGATATCTCTTTTAGACCAGCCCCTTTGGGTATTTCCACAATTATGTCTTTAGAAACAGAAGGTACTTTATGGATGTAACGGGAAACTGCGAGGTAAGAGGCTCCCAGTAATATTAAAATTACAATAATGAATGCTGTTATATAGAAGAACTTCTTTGACTTCATTGCTAAAATCTTTTATCAATCCTTTATAACGGCAAGATCGTCCCTATGGATTACCTCATCGCTGTATTTATAACCTAAAATGCCTTCGATATCTGAAGTTTTGGAGCCCATAATTTTTCTTATATCCTGAGAGCTATAAGATGTAAGCCCTCTTGCAACCTGCGTACCGTTTTCATCAACACATGTCACCGACTCTCCTACCCCGAAGTTACCCTTTACCTCTTTAATCCCTGAGGGCAGCAAACTCTTCCCGGAAGATGTTATAGCTTTCTTAGCGCCGTCATCTATTACAATTTCTCCGGCTGACTTAAGTGTAAAAGCAATCCAGTGTTTCCTGCCGCTTAAGCTCTCCTCAGAAGGAAGAAACAGAGTACCTACTTCCTTCCCATCAAAGATATCCTCAAGGACCGATCCGTTTTTTCCGTTTGCAATAATAGTAGGAACCCCGAAAGCAGCAGCCTTTTTTGCGGCTTCTATCTTGGTCTTCATTCCACCAATCGTAGTCCTGCCAAATGTATCCCCTGCAGTATTTTCAATCTCTTCTCCAATACGCTCTATTAAAGAAATGAGCTCTGCGTCTTCATTGTTCCTCGGGTCTTTGTTATAAAGACCTTCTATATCAGTAAGCATAATTAGTAAATCCGCCTCTATAAGTGAAGTGATATGAGCAGCCAAGTTGTCGTTATCCCCAAGCATAATCTCCTCAACCGCAACTGTATCGTTTTCATTCACTATGGGAATTATCCCCATTGCGAGAAGTGTAATTAGAGTCTTGCGCGCATTTAAGAATCTTTTTCTATCTAAGAAACCATCGAGTGTAAGAAGAATCTGTGCAACGTTTTGATTAAATGCCGAGAATGCTCTTTCATAATGCCATATAAGCGTACTCTGCCCCGAGGCTGCAATGGCCTGTTTCATTGATATTTCTTTAGGTCTCTTAGTTATCCCCAGTTTCTTCATCCCAGAAGCAATGGCGCCTGAGGAAACCACAATTACTTCAATGTTCTTATCCCTGATTTTAGAAATTTCGTGTGCTAATTTTTCAAATATGCTCTCAGAGAGACTACCGTCCTTATCGGTAAGCACACTGCTTCCAATTTTAACAATCACTCTATTGACCTTAGAGATTATAGATTTTCTTTGATTATTACTCACTTTCTATCACCGGCTCATTATTTTACCTAAAATGTACGCGTCCCGCGTAATTCTTGACAATAATCTTTGGGCTTGATATCTTTAAAGTGCTTTTAAGCGGGAATAGCTCAGCTGGCTAGAGCGTCTCCTTGCCAAGGAGAAGGTCGCGGGTTCGAATCCCGTTTCCCGCTCAATTTTTATTGACTCCCCACCAAATTATTCCTCCATAGAAATGTATCCGGGTTGAGACTCAATACGCCGGCACCAGGACTCAACTTCAGGGTAAGCAGAAAGATCTATTCCACCCTCAGGAGCCAGATGTACATAGGGATAACATCCGATATCCGCAATCGAGTAGTCTCCTGCCAAAAACTCCTTTTCAAGAAGATGATCATCCAGAATCTTAAGCGCAAGATTTCCATGAGCCCTATATTTCGCAATTTCCTGCTGATTTTGCATTTCAGGCGAAACGAAACTAGTAAGGTACCTAGCCATTGCAAGATTAGGATCAATCGCAGTCTTTCCAAAAAACAGCCACTGAGCCACTAAACCGTGAGTTTTAGGGTCTTCAGGATATATAGAATTGGGAGAGTACTTCTTACCTATATAGAAAAGAAGGGCGTTTGACTCCCACATAACAAAATCCTCATCAACTAACACAGGTATCTTTTTATTCGGGTTGAGCGCCGCAAACTGAGCGTTATTCTGCTCACCTTTAAATATATCTACATTTATTCTTTCATATTCGATACCTAGCTGATTTAAAGCTAGCCTGGATTTATAACTGTTCCCCGAAAGCGGGTGGTCATATAGTTTTAGCATAGTTAATCTTCCAAATATTTTTGAAATTTTTCAGTAAATCTTTCCTTTCCCATTATTTTATACGTCATTTCTTTTTTAGTTATGGTGTAATCAACAGTGCTTTTAGTACAAACCTTATTCTTGTTATTTAGAATGCTTACTTCAACCCTCACCTTACGCCCCTTCGCCTCTGTCACTTTTCCCCTAATCGTTAGCTCAGATGAAGCATCAACCGGTCTTAAGAACTCCATATCTAGTTTAGTGGTGAGAGCAATTTTCTTAAACTGATCAAACATAGTCCAAAAAGCAACTTCATCGATAAGAGCACACTGTATCCCCCCATGAAGTATTCCGGGGAAACCTTGAAGATGCTCTTCGGGTTTGAATTTTGTGAACACATCACCCTTCTCTTCATCAGCAAAGAATTTTAAACGTAGTCCAAGTTGATTTCGGGGATCACAGGCAAAACAACCGTACCCAGGGAAATCAAGAAATATGTTTTCAATCTCTCGAATCATGGAAGGTAAACACTCTCTAGGGCAAATAAAAAGAATAAATGCAAGCGCGTTACTCTCTTTCAACAACTTTTGCTACTGAAGCAACCATTTCATCCTCAGCTAGGCCTATGAGTTTAACACCCTGAGTCCCTCTTCCAAAAACACTTATTTCAGAAGCATTCATGCGGATCACTTTTCCGCCGTGCGTTGTAATCATCATTATTTGTGTATCGTTTCGTCACCTGGAAGACTCCTACTACTCTACCGTTCCTTCCGGTTGTCTTTGATCGTAATAACACCCTTACCGCCTCGACCAGTAATCCTGTACGCGGAAACAAGCGTTCTCTTGCCGTAGCCCTTCTCCGTCACTGTAAGAATTTGAGCTTCAGAGTTTTCAATTACTTCAAGGCTTACAACCTGGTCGCCTTTATCAAGCCTAATTCCCCTAACCCCGGTGGCTGTTCTACCCATGTCTCTTACGTTTTCTTCTTTAAACCTGATAGCCTGTCCAAAGTGTGAAGAAATTAATATCTCATCATTACCGCTAGTAAGTTTTGCCTCAATTAGTTCATCATCATCTCTTATATTAAGAGCTATTATGCCGCCAACGCGAGGCTTTGAGTAAGCCATTAGTTTTGTCTTTTTAACTACACCGTTTTTTGTTGCCATGATGATATACTGATCGTCCTTGAACTCTATTACCGGAAGTACCGCTGCAACTTTTTCCCCTTCGGCCAGATTTAATAAATTAATCAACGCTTTTCCTCTCGCAGTCGGACCGGCTTCCGGTATCTCATGCACTTTAAGCCAGTAACACTTCCCGTGATTTGAGAAGAATAAGACGTAGTTGTGCTGGGAGGCAATAAAGAGATCCTCAACAAAGTCCATATCCTTGGTAGTCATTCCGGTACGCCCCTTACCGCCCCTTCTCTGACTCCGGTATATACTTAAGAAAGTAGTCTTTATATACCCATCGTGGGTTATTGTGACTACCATGTCCTCATCGGCAATGAGATCCTCAATTGAAATTTCCTCAGAGCTATCCAAAATTTCCGTTTTTCTCACATCTCCGTAGCGGTCTTTTATTTCTTTAAGCTCATCAGTAACTATCCCAAGTATAAGATTCTCTTTATCCAGTACCTCGTTTAACCTCTTTACTGTTGCAATAAGTTCTTTTCTCTCATCAAGAATCTTATCTCTTTCAAGCGCTGTTAGTCTTTGGAGACGCATTTCCAAAATAGCTTGCCCCTGAATATCACTTAGACCAAGCTCTTGCATAAGCCCGTCTTTTGCTACCTGCGGGCTCGCCGACTTACGAATTAAAGCAATAACTTCATCCAGATGATCAAGGGCTATTTTAAGACCCTCTAATATATGGAGCCTTGCCTCAGCTTTCGCCAATTCAAATTGGGTACGTCTGGTTACGACTTCTTTTCTATGTTCTATAAAATGATTAATAATTTCTTTAAGCGGCATCACGCGTGGCTGGTTCCTTACAAGCGCAAGCATGATAATGCCAAAAGAAGTGTCCATCGGGGTATGTTTATAGAGCTGGTTTAAAACAACTTCAGCGATCTCTCCGCGTTTGATATCAACAACAACTCTAATACCGTCTCTATCGGACTCATCCCTTATATCCGATATCCCCTTTATCTTGTCTTCTTTTACAAGATCTGCTATTCGTTCTATAAGCCTAGATTTATTAACCTGATAAGGAATCTCATTGACTATAATTACTTCCCTATCGCCCTTTTTCTGCTTCTCAATTCTAGCCTTTGCTCTGAGCTTTATAATTCCCCGCCCGGTTTCATAGGCCTCTCTTATCGGATTTTTGCCGGTTATAAAACCGCCTGTTGGAAAGTCCGGGCCCGGCATATGAGTCATTAATTCATCAAGTGTAATTCCGGGATTATTAGCCTGGGCTACAACAGCGTTTATTAATTCAATTAAGTTATGAGGAGGAATATTTGTCGCCATTCCTACGGCAATCCCAGAAGATCCATTCAGCAGCAGATTGGGAATTCTTGAAGGAAGAACAAGAGGCTCATGCTCGCTGCCGTCATAATTCGGAACGAAGTCGACCGTTTCTTTTTCGAGATCATCTAACATCTCGGTCGCTATTCTATCAAGCCTGACCTCAGTGTATCTCATAGCAGCCGGAGGATCGCCGTCAATTGATCCGAAATTCCCCTGACCGTCTACAAGTGTATAACGCATAGAGAAGTCCTGCGCCATTCTCACGAGTGTGTCGTAAATTGCCGCGTCTCCGTGTGGATGGTATTTACCCATCACCTCCCCGACAATCCTGGCGGACTTTTTATATGGCCTATTCCACTGGTTTCCGGCCTCATCCATGCCGAAGAGAATTCGTCTGTGCACCGGTTTAAGCCCGTCTCTCACATCCGGCAGAGCACGGCCAACAATAACACTCATCGAATAGGAAAGATAAGACTCCTTCATTTCATCTTCGATGTTGATAGGTATAATCTGAGACGGTGTTGTCATCTAGATGGAACCCTCCTAAATATCTATAAATATTGGTCATTAAGCTTATATGAGAGGACACTAAGAGTCAATTTTTAAGCTGTTTTAGGTATGCTGTTATAATATTCATATTAGATTAATGTACTAAAGACCCTTTAATCAGGATAATATACAAACGAATTCTACTTCTCCAAAACTATGAAGAATATACTCCCGAAAATCTTAGGTTTCATCCTAAAACTTATACTTTTAATACTCATAATAACCATGGCATGGGTAACGCTTTATAAGTATGTGAATCCTCCGATCACACCTTTGATGCTCATACGTTATTTTGATGAAGAGAGTGGGCAGAGATTAATCAAAACTGACTGGAAAAGTTATGATTATATTTCAAATTATATGAAAATGGCCGTAATCGCGTCTGAAGACCAAACATTCCCTTTCAATGACGGGTTTGATTTTCATGCAATCGAAGAGGCAATTGATAAAAGGCTGGAGGGTCATCGCTTAAGAGGAGCTAGCACCATATCGCAGCAGACAGCGAAAAATGTTTTCCTTTGGCCATCACGGTCATGGATTAGAAAGGGCATAGAAGCGTATTTTACTGTGCTAATTGAGAAAATATGGGGTAAAAAGAGAATACTTGAGGTGTATTTGAATGTTATAGAAACTGGCAACGGAATATACGGAGTAGATGAGGCAGGAGAAGTTTATTTCGGAAGGTCCGCCAAAAACTTAGACGAAGTAGACGCTGCTCTTATCGCAGCAGTACTTCCAGACCCTAGAGTCATGTCACCCGCAAAACCCTCTGAGGATGTTCTGAGAAAAGAGAAATGGATCAGAGAGCAGATAAGAAATCTTGGGGGAACAAGTTATTTGAAAAATATAAAGTAATCGCCCTTAATCCTAATTGACATAATAAGATCTTGAGTGTAAAACAATTAGTAAATAACTAAAAATGGGGATTAAAAACAATGGCTAAAGAAACAGTTTTAATTACTGGTGCATCGTCAGGAATCGGAATGGGACTTGCAAAACTTTTTGCTGCCGATGGATCTGACCTTGTACTTGTTGCCCGAAGGGAAGACAGGCTTAATGAGCTTGCCGAGGAACTTAAATCAGAGCACGGAATAGAAGTACTTGTGCTTCCTAAAGACCTTTCTAAAAAAACGTCTCCAAAGGAAATCTTCAACCATCTTAAAAAAGAAAAAATAGAGATTGATGTCCTAGTTAACAACGCAGGTTTTGGTTCTCGAGGTACGGTCTCAGAACTCGATACCGATCTACAAGTGGACATGGTGCAAGTAAACGCAGCCGCTCTAACACATCTTACAAGCCTATTTTTACCGGGGATTATAGAAAGAGGACAGGGTGGAATACTCAACGTTGGCTCTCTTGCTGGGTTTCAACCCGGGCCTAATCTCGCGGTCTACTTTGCTACAAAAGCTTATGTGCTTTCATTTACAGAGGCTCTTGCAGAAGAAATTTCAAACCCGAATATCAAAGTTTCCTGCTTTGCCCCGGGGCCGGTTAAAACCGAGTTTGGAGAAAAGTCCGACCTTGAAGACTCGCTTTTGTTTAAGATGAGTTTAATGGATCTAGAGCCTGCGGTGAAAGCTGGGTACGAAGGGTTTAGGAAAGGAAAAACAATCGTCATTCCCTGGACTTAAACAGCAAATCGTACCATTTTTAAATAGATTTACTCCACGCTTAATCGTAAGGAAAATAGCAAAGAAGCTAAACTCGTAAACTCATCCGAAAAAGTACTTCAGATTTCTGATTATATTTTGAGAGCTATCTACTAGACGAGTGCAATCCGGCAGTGAGTTCAAGAAGAATTTTCCGTAAAATTTACTTATCAATCTTTTATCCAGAACAAGCACGGCTCCCTTATCCGTTTTTGTCCTAATAAGTCTCCCAAATCCCTGTTTGAACTTTAGAACGGCAACCGGGACACTATAATCCGTAAATGAATTAAGACCCTGGTTTTCCATATACTCGACTCGGGCTTCTATAATCGGCTCGGTAGGAACTCTGAAGGGAAGCCTTGTAATAACTACCAATTTTAAAGCGTCCCCGGGAACATCAACCCCCTCCCAAAAACTGTCGGTTGCAAAGAGAACGGAGTTATCTTCAATTCTAAATTTATCGAGCAGCTTACCTCTGGGAAAGGCTCCTTGTTTGAGAGTAAGTATTCCATCATCTTCTAACTCTCCGTAGATATTCTTATAAACAGTTTCGAGCAAAGTATATGATGTAAATAGTATAAGAGCATTACCATTTGAAGCCTTTACAGCTTTTGTAATCAAATCTGAAATTGCATCGGAGTAGCCCACATTACCAGGCTCAGGGATGTCATCGGGTATAGTCAAAAGAAGCTGCTCTTCATAGTTGAATGGTGAGGGAAGAATAAGCTCCTGAACCCTTTGTTCGTCTTCAAGTCCAAGACCCGACTTTAGAAACCCAAAGCTTTTATCAACAGCCATTGTAGCTGAAGTCATTACCACCGTATCGCATTTTGAGTAGAGCCTTTCTTTAAGTGTGGATGATATATCAAGCGGAGAAAGACCTAAGCCTGAGAGTATCCCGCCCCGCCCCATCCTTCCTTCCACCCATCTTACATAGCCGTCTTCCTCAGTGCTTAGAAAAGTGCTAATAACATCAGAGTAATAATCAAGCTTATTTTCAACTCCTTTAAACTCGACTATGAGCTTTGCGATATCACTCTCTACCTCATAGTCGATAAGAATATCAGTTATGGCTTTAATCTCCTCATGAAGCTCCTTAAGCCTGATTCTCAATAAAGAGAATTTCTTATCGATTTTTCCCCAGCCTTCCCTCTCAGTAATATCCTCCGTAATACGGAGATTAATCTCTTCCTTACCGCCGTCTTTTTCCTGAACTATTGGAAGACAAAAGGTATAAAGCGCATCGAATGAATCACCTACATACTGCTCAACTGTGTCAACTTTGGTGGATAGCAGATCTTCTACTTTTCTTAACAGGTCATTTATAATCCCTTTCCTGTACATTTTGACAAGCTTAGTTGCGAGTGATGCCGTAAAGTATATGAGTCCCTTACCCTGCCCTCCTTTACTCTTACGCTTTAGTCTCCTCAATACTCTTATAATTCCGAACTTAGTAGCCCTCATACCAAAGTGTGAAGTGGCCGTGTCATTTAGATGATGGGCCTCATCTAAAATCACTCTTTTAAAAGGAGGCAAAATCCCTGCATCACTGCTCTCAGAAGCGCCCTTAATTGCAAGATCGGAAAAAAGAAGGTGGTGATTCACTACTAAAAGTTGAGATGCTGCTATTTCTCTTCTGGATTTATAAAAAAAACACCTTGAATAATGGGGACATCTAGCCCTGAGACAGCTGTCGCTCTCAGCAGAAACCTTATCCCAGACACTGTCTGGCGGGGTAAAATTAAGATCAGAGAGTGAGCCGTCATCGGTAACTTTAGCCCAGTCTAATATGCTGTTAATTGAGTCGACTTCATCATCATCCACCATCTCAAAAAGCCCTTCCTGTATTGTTTCTGCTCTTAAAAGACAGAGATAATTTCTCATACCCTTAACTAAGGAGTAACTAAAATCATCCTCAAATGCGTTGTAGAGAAGTGGAATGTCCTTATCGATCAGCTGTTCCTGTAAATTTATCGTGTTTGTTGATATAACGACCCTTTCTTCGTTCTTTAAAGCCCAGTTAACAGCAGGGATTAAATAAGAAAGCGTTTTTCCGGTTCCGGTTCCAGCCTCAATAAGGGATATTAAATTATCATTAAAAGATGAAGTAACTGATTCAAGCATACGGATTTGTTCATCCCTAAGCTCATACTTATCTCCCATAACTTCTGAAACTCGGCCGTCTGGGAGAAGTGCTTTTTTTGTTAGTTCAATATCAAGCGGCTCGATCTCCCTTTCAAAAAAGGGCTCAACAACCACATATACCTGGGAGGCGCTATTGTTAACAATTAAAAAACCAACCCCTTGGTTACCAAAAACCGAGGCTATCTGTATATCCTGGTCTGAAGGCGTAAGCGTGCCCGAGGGATGATTATGAATAACGACATCTCCTGGTTTTGCGGACTCTATAACTACTGGGACCGAGTAATCATTGCCCCTCGCAACAACCCTCACATCTTCAATCAGATATCGTTTGGAAAAGGAACCGACAAAAAACACCTCGTTCCCTGAGGCTTCATTAATAGTACTTTGTATAGTTGATAGAACACTTTCAGAGAAAAAATCTTTATGCACGGAGAGAAGTCTACATTATTTAATAAAGTTTCACAGATGTGTAACATTGTACTTATTGCCTTAATATAACAGGTTTGGTAGTTTATCTGGATGAAGGGCCGGGAGGGATGGCCGAGCGGACGAAGGCGCTGGTCTCGAAAACCTAACTAACATTCTTTGTAACCCCCCTACAAACATAGAATAATTAATAATAATGGGGGTTTATATATTGTTAAAATGCTTCATTAAATTGCACTGTTGCTCATAGTATTGCGCTCTAATCATGACACTAATCGTGACACTAGCAAAAGCATTGTGGATTAATTTAAGCATTGTACCGCTCCCCATTTATCAAGCATGGTTTAAGTTGGAATGATGAAGAATACAAAACGCTTCCTATCTATTTTTGCTGCCATCTGTATATAGGGTGTCTGTCTAAAAATCTAACTTATACTTAGGACCTATTACAGGGGGGGCAGGTCATTATGAAGGCAAGTTTATTTCAACTCATTAGAGAAAATATATGAAAATTTACAACTTAAAAGGTGGACTGCTTTCCGGGGGCTTGACAATTTAGATATCGGCCGTCCCCGCCTATGGCTAAACTTTCCTTTGAGAGATCAATATCCGGCTTCTCTCTTAGAGTATTGAACACGGATTGAATGAAATTTTCCGTGTAGCCGGGGCTATCCATAAATACTCGTGTTTTCTTTCTTAAACCCGAAGTGCCGGGATGCTGATCTTTGTAGGGACTTGTCGGAACTTTTTTAATATTTGGAGCGCTCATCCGTTCACCGCCTTTGGATATATAGCTGTATGAGGTTGTGCAAATATCTTATACGCAAATAGCTTTACAACATCTGCTATGAAAAACCAACCAAGAGAGTACACCCAGACCATTCCCGCATACTTCCAGCCGAGAGCGGGCATTAAAATTCCGTATACGGATAAAAGAGTCGCGACGAACTGCGTAACTATAACCGCTCCCAACAAGATGTACGCCGGCCTGATTGACCAGAAAGGCCCTCTTGTTCTCGCCACAAAAACCGTCAGGTGTCCGCCAACGGATAGGTTCAAGTAAATAAGCGGCTGTATAATCTCTCTGTTGAGACCTAGATACTCCTCAGCTATATAAAATAGCCCGAATGTTTCAACCACTCCCAGTAAGCCCAACATTGAGGAAACACCCAGAACAAGTTTCATATTCCAAGCTTCGGGCAGAGCAGAATAGTGGGTGCGATCATAAGCTATCGATAGAATCGCACCGTCATTAAGAAGAGCAAGTAGTACTATCATTACTGCCGTTACAGGATAGAAATTGAAAATTAAAATGGCTAGAGTCATAAAGAGTAGTACATTGATTGTCTCGGCAATACGATAAATCGCATAACTGTTCATCCTCACGAAAATTTTTCTGCTTTCTTTTATGGCTTCGATAATTACTGAAAGTCCGGGGGTTAAAAGCACTATATCGGCTGCCACTCTGGCGGCATCTGTAGCTCCTGATACCGCTATTCCCGCATCCGCTTTCTTTAAGGCAGGCGCATCGTTTACTCCGTCTCCCGTCATCCCTGTGATATGCCCCCGTTTCTGCAGGACGTCTACTATGTGGTATTTGTGCTCAGGAAATACTTGCGCGAAGCCGTCTGCTTTTTCGATCTCCTCGTCAATCTGACCTTGCTCATAGGGTTTTGCATCAGAGAGGATTTTCGCATCCAGAATGTTTGTTCCCAAATCCAGCTCCTGGGCTATCTCTTTTCCTATTACTACTTGATCGCCTGTCACCATCATAACCTTAATCCCCATCTCTTTTGCGGTATCTATCGTGGCCTTAGCATCAGTCCGCGGAGGGTCATAAAGAGGGAGCACGCCGAGAAATTGCCAATTCCCCTCGGTATCAGCTTTAGCCACTCCGAGAGACCTGAAGCCCCTTTGAGCGAATTCGTTGATTTTTTGTTCTACTTCTGATTTTATATCATCTGAAATCTCCGACAGAGCAAGTATGACCTGGGGCGCTCCCTTGGTCGTTTGAAAAGTACCTCCATCCTTGCTTTTCACTTTAGCTTCCGTTCTTTTATGCACAGGATCGAAGGGCGTATAATGGATTACATCGTATCCGCTTTTGGTAATGTCTTCTTTTAAGCCGCCGAGTACCGCAATGTCGATCGGGTCTTGGTCTTCTAATCTTGAGGCAAGGCAGGCATATAGGATTACGTCTTCGGGTTTAACGCCGGATACCGTAAAAGGCTCTCCAAGGGTTAGCTTATTTTGGGTTAATGTTCCGGTCTTATCAGAGCAGAGTATGTCCATACCCGCAATCTCTTCGATACTTGCAAGACGTGTAACAATCGCCTGCTTCAATGCCAAGAGCCTCGCTCCCACTGCCATGGTGACCGAAAGGACCGTCGGCATTGCAACGGGGACGGCGGCCACAGTTAATACAAGAGCGAATTCGAGGGTCTTAAGCATGTCGTCTCCCCTGAATAGGGCGACTCCGAGTATCAGGGCAACCGCACACATAGCAATTACTATTAGATAATCACCTATCTTGAGAACAGCCTTCTGGAAATGGCTTACGGTATGCGCAGTTTCTACGAGTTTTGCGGTTTTACCGAAGAAGGTGTTTTCCCCCGTAGCGTAGACAAGAGCGTCTGACTCACCCTGCTTTAAAACAGATCCGGAATATAGGACGTCGCCGGGCCCGCGAGTTACGGGCAGGGATTCTCCTGTAAGTGCGGATTGGTCGACCTCCACGGGGTCACCTTCGATGAGCTTGGAATCGGCAGGGACGATGTCGCCTAATCGGAGCCTCATTACATCTCCCGGGACTACTTCACGGGCAGGGATCTTTTCCCAATTGCCACCGCGCTTTATAAGTGCGTTTAGAGCAAGCTTTTTCTTAAGCGCGGCAATCATATTACCCGCCTTATGCTCCTCCCAAAATCCCACAAGCGCGTTTACGACAAGGAGCGTTGTGATAATTCCGAAATCGGACCAATTCTTGACCAGAGCGGAGAGTATTGCCGCTATCTCTATCATCCAGGGTATCGGACCCCATAAATAGGAGAGGAATTTAAGAAGGGGATTTTCCCCTTTTTCCTCAAGCTCGTTGTAGCCGTATTGAGACAAGCGGCTTTGAGCGTCTTGATTGCTCAGGCCATCGCCTGTAGAGTTTAATTTGCCCTCGAGTTCGCTAATTGACATAGAGGCAAATTCATCATGTTTTTGATTGGAGTTGTTATTGATATCGTTATTCTTACTCATTATCTCCCTCCCACTGATTTAAGAGCGGTTATGGGAAAAACCTTAGAATAAATATTAACCTAACCGTTGCTGCTCCATTTCCAATTGCGTATCTCGGGCATGTCCTCTCCGTGGGCAGGGACGTACCGGCGATGCTCTTCCAATTTATCATTGAAGTAATTTATGAGATCGCCCGACTTCGACTGGAAGCGCCCTACTGTACTGCTCCCCTTTTGTCAAGACCGGTTTAAGTTGGAATTATGAATACTCCGGCTTTATCAGCAAGAGACGGAAGGAGGATTAACCTCCCTCGGGCTTGGAGTGTACGTTAAGCGGTGGTGTAGGTGGGTACATTCCGGGATTAGTTGCGGTGAAGAAGAATCGCTTTCACTGAGTGGCTGGAGTCGCACACATAAATGGTTGTTCCCCTGATACATGGATTACTTGATTTAGTGCTGTGGCATATTGCGCGAGGCAGTCGCGACAGGCCGCCCGAACATTGGCACTCAAATCGAGGTGCTCTTGGTCTAGTTTAGTTGTGGTTTGCGTTTGGCATGTCGGGACGTCGTCGAATCCTAGTATCTGGCATGCAAATTCTACCGTCGTGACTAGCATTAGCGGCTCCCCCGTGCTTGCTATGTCGGCTAATAGACAGAAACTAGGACCAGAGGGCTCGCTTTCTAATGCGGGCTCTTTCCAACACCCGGTGGTGGTTGGTACATCGAAATACTTGCACGGACATATCGAGCATGCTTCGCTTATTAAATCTCCATCACCTCCTCCCCCGCCGTTGTTATTGCACCCTCCGATTGCACCTAATGATATAAACCCGAATAGTAATACAAATAACAAACACTTCATCAAATAATCTCGTGACTCCCTCATAGTCTCCCTCCTGATTATTTAAATGCAGAGCTTAAAATGAAATCTATTACACCCTTATTATACTATAG
>PVMK01154085.1_pt1 | contig 20574 bp, 23 predicted proteins | sample 1853481 | NCBI WGS metagenome assembly PVMK01 (sample SAMN08533507, study PRJNA380276) | Marine sediment metagenome, whole genome shotgun sequencing project. | reverse complement strand
CGACACCATCATCAACCAGGCCAAATCCGGCATTAAGTGCATCTATGTCGCGATCGGTCAAAAGCAGTCCACCGTGGCCAACGTGGTGGCCAAGCTCGAAGAGCACGGCGCCATGGAGCACACCATCGTGGTCAATGCCTCGGCTTCCGAATCTGCGGCCATGCAGTACATTGCGCCGTATTCAGGCTGCACCATGGGTGAGTACTTCCGCGACCGTGGTGAAGATGCCCTGATCATTTATGACGATCTGACCAAACAGGCCTGGGCTTATCGCATGGTATCCTTGCTGTTACGCCGTCCACCGGGCCGTGAGGCCTACCCCGGCGACGTGTTTTATCTGCACTCCCGCCTGTTGGAACGCGCGGCGCGCGTAAACGTGGAGTGGGTTGAAAGGTTTACCGATGGCAAGGTCACTGGCAAAACGGGTTCGCTGACGGCGCTGCCGATCATCGAGACCCAGGCGGGTGATGTGTCGGCCTTTGTACCGACCAACGTAATCTCCATTACCGACGGCCAGATTTTCCTGGAGACTGATCTGTTCAATGCGGGTATCCGCCCGGCCGTGCACGCCGGCTTGTCCGTATCCCGGGTGGGTGGGGCAGCGCAGACCAAGGTAATCAAGAAGCTCGGTGGCGGGGTACGCCTGGCGCTGGCCCAGTACCGCGAACTGGCGGCTTTCGCACAGTTCGCCTCGGACCTCGATGACGCCACCCGCGCCCAACTGGAACGCGGTCAACGCGTAACCGAGCTAATGAAGCAGGCTCAGTACAGCCCGATGTCCGTGGCCGAAATGGCGGTATCGCTGTTTGCGGTCGACCGGGGTTACATGGATGATGTCGAGCTGGCGAAAATTGGTTCCTTTGAAAGTGCGATGCTGGACTACTATGAACAATTCCCATACGGAATTCATGGAGAACCTGACCGCTGGCGACTGGAACGACGAGATTGAAGCGCAGATGACTTCAGCGGTAGAAGACTTCAAGTCCACGGGATCCTGGTAAGGATCCCAGGGACCGAAACGGAGCAGATCCATGGCAGGCGGTAAAGAAATCACCACCAAGATTCGCAGTATCGAGAACACCCGCAAGGTGACCTCGGCGCTGGAGATGGTCTCAGCGAGCAAGATTCGCAAATCACAGGCTTTGATAAGCGCCACCCGTCCTTACGGCCGGATGATGCGCCGCGTAATGGGCCATATGAGCAAGGCCAACCCGGAGTACCGTCACCCGTTCATGATCGAGCGGGAAGAGACAAAAAAGGTCGGCTACATCATTGTGTCCACCGATCGCGGCCTGTGCGGCGGCCTGAATCACAACCTGTTCAGGTTGCTGCTGAACGATATCGGTGAGTGGCAGGGCAAGGGCGCCCAGATCGGCCTGGTGACCCTGGGCAAGAAGGCCTCGGCATTTTTCAAGAACGTCAATGTCGAGATCGTGGCGCATGCCAGCGACCTGGGTGAAAAGCCCCAGATCGAGGACCTGATCGGTTCGGTCAAGGTGATGCTGGATGCCTATCGCGAGGGAACGCTCGACCGGCTGTACATCGTGTACAACGATTTCATCAACACGATGACCCAGCAACCGACGCTGGAACAGTTGCTTCCCTTGCCGCCAGGGGACGACGAGGAAAGCCGTGATATCTGGGGCTACATCTACGAGCCGGACGCTGAATCACTGCTGGACACGGTGCTGGTGCGTTACCTGGAGTTCATGGTGTACCAGGCGGTGCTGGATAATCTCGCCTCCGAGCATGCAGCCCGGATGATCGCGATGAAAAACGCAACCGATAACGCAGGCGAACTGATCGATGATCTGACGCTGGTCTTCAACAAGGCCCGCCAGGCGGCGATCACGCAGGAAATTTCAGAAATCGTTGGTGGTGCAGCTGCCGTTTGAGGCAGGTCACTGACAAATTTAGGAGTTAGCAATGAGTGGTGGATTAATTGTTCAGGTAATTGGCGCTGTCGTCGACGTGGAATTTCCCCGCGACGCGTTGCCCAGGATTTTTGATGCGCTGACTGTCGACGATACCGACATCATGCTCGAAGTACAGCAGCAACTGGGCGATGGCGTAGTGCGCACGATTGCACTGGGTTCCACTGACGGCCTGAAACGCGGACTGAGTGTGAGCAACACCGGTACGGCCATCATGGTGCCCGTGGGTGAGAAAACCCTCGGGCGTGTGATGGACGTGATGGGGCGCCCGATCGACGAGGCCGGCCCTATCGGTGAGGAAAAGCGCATGCCGATTCACCGCAAGGCGCCTTCATACGAAGAACAGGCTGGCGGCAACGATGTGTTGGAAACCGGCATCAAAGTGATTGACCTGATCATGCCCATCGCCAGGGGCGGTAAAGTCGGCCTGTTCGGCGGCGCCGGTGTAGGCAAGACGGTAACCCTGATGGAGTTGATCCGTAACATCGCCATCGAGCACAGCGGATTCTCTGTATTCGCCGGCGTGGGCGAGCGCACCCGTGAGGGCAACGACTTCTACCATGAAATGAAAGATGCCGACGTGCTCAGCAAGGTATCCCTGGTTTACGGTCAGATGAACGAACCGCCCGGAAACCGCCTGCGCGTAGCCCTGACCGGCCTGACCGTTGCCGAGGAGTTTCGTGATCAAGGCCGTGATGTATTGATGTTTATCGACAATATCTACCGTTACACGCTGGCCGGAACGGAAGTGTCCGCACTGCTGGGCCGCATGCCCTCGGCGGTGGGTTATCAGCCCACGCTGGCCCTGGAAATGGGCATGCTGCAGGAGCGTATAACAACCACCAAAACCGGCTCGATTACGTCTTTCCAGGCCGTGTACGTACCGGCCGATGACTTGACGGATCCCTCGCCGGCAACCACCTTCGCCCATCTGGACGCCACCCTGGTTCTGAGCCGGCAGATTGCCGAGCAGGGCATTTATCCTGCCGTGGATCCGCTGGATTCCACCTCGCGCCTGCTGGATCCAAACCTGATCGGTCAGGAGCATTACGAAGTGGCGCGCGCCGTACAGGCTGTATTGCAACGCTACAAGGAACTGAAAGACATTATTGCCATCCTGGGTATGGATGAGCTGTCCGAGGAAGATAAACAAGCCGTTTCCCGTGCCCGCAAAGTGGCGCGTTTCCTGTCACAGCCGTTCTTCGTAGCCGAAACTTTCACCGGTTCACCCGGCAAATACGTGTCGCTTAAAGATACGGTCCGTGGGTTCAAGGGAATCGTAGAGGGCGAGTACGACCACCTGCCCGAACAGGCCTTTTACATGGTTGGCGGAATCGAGGAAGTTGTCGAGAAAGGCAAGGCAATGGAGAAAGAAGCAGCGTGAGCAAAACCATCCGATGTGACATCGTCAGCGCGCATCAGGAGATTTATTCCGGCGACGCCGCAATGATTTTCGCTACCGGTCTGGTGGGCGAACTGGGAATCAGTCCGCGCCATGCGCCACTGATCACCCAGCTTAAGGCCGGGCCGGTGCGTGTGCTGCAGCCTGATGGCGAAGAGGCTTTCTTCTTCGTCGGAGGTGGCATCCTGGAGGTACAGCCTCATATCGTTACCGTGCTGGCAGACACCGCAGTTCGGGCTGATGATCTGGACAAGGCTGCGGCCGTTCGTGCAAAGGAAGAAGCCGAGCGCGAATTGCAGGATCGCACCGGCGAAATGGAAGTGGCCGATGCCCAGGCCAGGCTGGCCGAGGCCATTGCCCAACTGCGGGCGCTGGAACAGTTGCGCAAGAAAATCAAGCGCTAGCTGCCCTCATATTGCATGAGTTCCACTGAAAGAGCCCGCTTGCGGGCGAATGAAGACTTCGATCATCTCTCCGCGCGGATCAAAATCCGGTAACTCACGGCCTGCTTTTTGCAGGTAATCGAATTCCAGTCTGCCCCTGAACCTGCTGTCTTTTTCGACGACACATACTCGTTATGCCCTGTGTTGACCAACGTCATTGCGGTTCCCGCTAACTGGCGCAATATGCAGTTTATATCCCAACAATAACCCGGAGATTTCGCCATGGCGGATAAAAAAGCGGACCTGGCTGGCCCAGGAATCAGCACCTACGAAAAAGTAGCAAAGATTCTGCCACAGGATTACGATTCCTTGCTCACCCCGAAAGAAACCATGAAAGCCCTGTTCGGAGTCAAGCATTACATCGAGGAAAACCTGTGCGCGGAGCTGAACCTGGATATGGTACAGGTCCCCCTGATCGTGGATCGCGACAGCGGCGTTAACGATATGCTGGACCGTGACGGTTCCCGCACGCCGGTGGAATTTCCCTGTGGCCTGGGCCTCGATCGGCCCATCCAGGCCCAGGTGGTCCAAGCCGCCACCAAGTGGAAACGGATGGCCCTCAAGACCTTCGATTGCGACATCGGTGAGGGTATTTGCACCGATATGAAGGCCATCAGGAAGGACTATTTCCTGGACCACGACCACAGCGCCTACGTGGACCAGTGGGACTGGGAAAAGTCCATGTCGGAAGATCAGCGCAACCTGGATTTCCTGACCGGCACGGTGCAACGAATCTGGAAAGTGATCAGGGGTGCGGAGCGATACGTTCAGGAAATGTTTCCCCAACTGAAAGACCCCAGGTATCCGGACCTTCCCGATGAGCTGACTTTTATCCATGCCGAGGAAATCCTGGAAATGTACCCGGATCTGCCGCGCAAGGAGCGTGAAACCAGGCTGATCCAGGAGTGCCCGGCTGTCTTCATCTACGGCATCGGCTGGCCGCTGGCCGATGGTTATCCCCACGAGTTGCGGGCGTCGGACTACGACGACTGGGTGACCGAAACGCGGTCCAAAGACGGGCGCCCGATGCATGGGCTGAACGGTGACATCCTGGTCTGGAACCACGTTACACATCGCCGGCATGAACTGACCTCCATGGGCGTGCGCGTGACAAAAGAAACGCTGCCCCTGCAACTGGAGTTGAGCGGGCAGATGGATTTACTGGACCAGCCTTACCACCAGGCCATTATGAACGATGAAATTCCGCTGAGTATTGGCGGGGGAATCGGCCAGTCGCGGGTCTTCATGCTGCTGCTGCGCAAGGCACACCTGGGTGAAGTGAGTGTGACCCTGTGGCCGAAGGAACTGAAAAGGATTTGTGCGGACCGGAACATCCATGTTCTGCAGTAACCCACTGCTGTCCGACTTAGGGCGCGCCCGTTCGAAGCAAGGGGTCTTCTTCCAGGACACGGCATAAACCCTTCCCTGGGGCCTCCTCTTGCCACATCGTGTGGCAAAGGGTCCTGGAAGAAGCCCCCTTACTCCGAACGGGCTTCTGCCAAATATCATGGGTGATGTTATTGCTGGCTGGCGTAAAAATTCACCAGGGCATCGATTTCCTCAGGGCTGAATTCAATGAATTGCCTTTCCATTAATGGTGGGACAAGATGTTCGCCGGTTAAAGCCTGGCCCACCTGGGCTTTCAGATAGCTTGCCCACTGGCCTGCCAGGATGGGGCCGCGACCCGCAACGGCTCCACTGTCCGGGTGGCAGGAAAAGCAATGTTTTTCATGGAGAACGGCGCCGGTTGAAGCACTGGTTGGGTCGAAGTCCTGTTTGGCGGCAACGAATTCCTGCTCCGCGTAGTAATGACCCAGCGCTTCCATATCATCAAAACTGATGTCAGCGCTGATTTTGCACATGGTCGTGACGGGTTTCGAAGTATCTCCGTGCCGGTAGGCGCTTTTAATGCACGGGCGTCCCCCAATCCTGGTATTGAGCCAGGGAGTCTGCAATATACTTTGCCGACTGTCCGCCAATGATCGGGACATCGCTGTCGGTTGAAGCCCCTTGCAGACCATGACAACTGTCGCACTCTTTGGTCAGTGCGTCGAGATCAGCGCTGACGGCGGATAATGGAAAAGCCAGCGACACGGCTAATAAACAGATATGTGCACGATTCATCATTGCTCCGTATTGATCAATCTTTCCAAGGGCTTGTAAACACTGACCACTATAGTCTACTGCTCCGGGCTTTTTATTGATCTAAGTTCTATTTGCGGTACGGGGGCGGGCGTACCATTACTCGAGGCAGCCATGCCGACCACCCACTTCAAGCCGATGGCAACCATGAAGTCCGCACTGCCTGGGGTTTCCTGGCCGTTCGCACCAACGGTCTTGAACGCTATCCCGGAGAAAGCGACCAGTGGTGGGCCGACCGGGTGACGATCCTCATGGCCCTGGGTGTTCTGGACTCTGAAGGGAATCCCACCGCCCGGCTGGACCTGGTCAGGGATGCCCAGGTTGCCCGCTTGAGCGCCGAGGAGATGCGCGCCGAGCATAAAGCAGATTAAATAAGTGAACCAGCCCTCCGCAAGCCGGAGGGCTGAGCAGGGCCAGCTAACACTTGCTGGTGTTAACAAGTTCTCTGTGCCGGAATTTGGCATATCAGGCTTTTATGATGCAAGATGTGCTTCCCGCACCGGTCTGTAAAGGAGCTATTGGCTGTTGTCATCGGTCATTATCAACGACGTGGGCCCCCGTGACGGCCTGCAGAACCAGCAGAAAATCCTGAACCCGCATCAGCGCGTGCAACTGGTCGAGGCCTTGCTCGCTGCCGGACTGAAGCATATCGAAGTAGGCGCCTTTGTTTCTCCGAAGGCTGTTCCCGCGATGGCCGGCGCTGATGCGGTATTGGCGGGGCTGCCACGGGATGGCAGCAGTTTTTTCACCGTACTGGTTCCCAATTTTAAGGGCTACCAACTGGCCCGTAACGCCGGTGCGAAAAGTGTTTCGACGGTTTTGTACGGTACGGACGCCATGGCGCAGGCGAATGTCCGCATGAGCCGGGGCTTCCGGAAACGTTGCAACGGAAGATGTGGTGATGATGCTGGAACAGATGGGTTTTGACACCGGGATCAGCCTGGCGGGCTTGATGCAGGCATCTGCATTGGCGCAGAAACTGACCGGCACGGCGCCCGGTGGACGCGCCAGGGCGTGGCTGGAGCGTTCCATCCCCGTCCCGGGCAACTGCAGGCCCGATCACACAAAGGCGAAAAAATGACTCACTCAGTTCCCGATATCTGTGACGAATTCCTGGAAGAAATCAGTGTCCTGGAACCCCTGTTTTCCGACTTTGGAGGAAAGCAGCGGTTCAGCGGTGAGATCATCACCATCAGGTGTTTTGAAGACAACTCCGTGCTGCGGGATGCGGTCCGGACCGCAGGCCGGGGCAGGGTGATTGTGGTCGATGGAGGCGGCTCGCTGAGGCGGGCCAGTATCTTTATACGGACCAAAACGGTACCGTAATTGCTTCCAGGGATCTCGGTTTGAAATTTTGACACGAATATTATGTTCTCCGGGGTGATGTGCCCGTCAATGAAAAATGAGGTAATTTTATGAATAAATTCAAATCTCAACTGATTGTGCCGGCTGTTGCCGCCATGCTGGCTTTTATGCTTCCCGCGAATCTGCAGGCCCAGGATTCCAATGTAGATGAAGTGACGGCAAACGATGCTCCGGCCATTCCCTGCAAAGGGTCCGGAAAGGGCCAGATGAAGGGTCATGGCGGCGGCCATGGGAAAGGAAAGGGGCACAACATGCCCGTGCTGGCGGATATCGACTCGGACGGAGATGGTTTTATCAGCGAAGATGAACTCAACAGTTTCCGGGGTGAGCGCATGGCGAAAATGGCGGAAGAGGGGCGCCAGATGAAACATGCCGGCGGTATGCCTTCATTCCAGGATATCGACACGGACGGAGATGGACGCATCAGCGAAGCCGAGTTTGAAGCCCACAAGCAGGAGCATCGCGCAAAAATGAAGATGGATTCAGGCGATCAGTGAAAGAATAATTTCAGTCGACCAGGTAGCGCTGAAGAAACAGGAAGGCTGCCTGTTGTGAAACATCCTGGTTTTCCTTCCGGTCGTAACCGTGGCCCTCGTTCAGGGCTTTGATGTACCAAACGGGTTGCCCTCGTTGTCGCAGCGCGGCGACGATTTGTTCCGATTCGGTCACCGGCACACGCGGATCGTTCTGTCCCTGCACGACCAGCAGGGGCAGCGCGATACGGTCAACGTTATTCAACGGGCTGATCCGTTCGAGGAAAGCCCGCATTTCGGGGTCGCGTTCATCACCGTATTCCCGCCGGCGCAGTTCACGGCGATAGCCTTCGGTGTTTTCCAGGAATGTCACGAAATTGCTGATGCCGACTACGTCTATGCCCGCCTTCAGCCGGTCGCTGTAATGAACCGCTGACGCCAGCGCCATGTAGCCCCCGTAACTGCCTCCATAGACCGCTACGCGGTTCTCGTCCAGGTCCGGCTGTGCTGCAATCCAGTCCAGCAGTGCGCCAATATCCTTCACCGCATCTTCCCTCTGGAAGCCGTTGTCCAGTGATACATACTCGATGTCGTAGCCGGTGGAACCACGAACATTGGGTGCAATAATAGCCGTGCCCAGTTCCGCCACCCACATCTGGAAGGTGCCGCTGAAAGTGGGCCGGTATTGCCCTTCCGGACCGCCGTGGATGTAAATGATGACGGGATGGGGTCCGTTGCCCCTGGGACGGTACACAAAGGCGGGCACCTGCCGGGGTTCACCGTCAACCGTATCGAAGCTTGGGTAGTGCATCAGTTCCGGCTCTGCAAAGGTGGCCGTATCAAGCCCGCCCACTTCGCTGCTCGTCCAGCGGCGTAACGAACGGGCGTCTGTAGGGGATCGCCTCAGGCTCATGACGAACGCGTCGCTGGGTGTCTGGGCCGTGTTCAGGTTCATAGCGAGTTGCCTGTTGTCCGGATGGAAAGCCAGGCCGAATATCTGCCCCAGGGGCATGCTATTGAGCAGCGCGTAACGCCGGGACTTCGTATTGAGCAGGTATAAGCGGCTGATTCCACCCTCGTTGGTGACAAAAGCGCCTCGCCGGCCGTCATCGCTGAGTTCAAATTCAGATACGTCCCAGGGAATTTTAGTGGATATATACTCGATCCCGGCGCCAGGGCTGCAATGATTTCCATGCCAGTTCGGCCGCCATGCCTCGTGCATTGGTGACCAGGTAGAAACCCTTGCCGCGCCTATCAAAAACGGCGGCGCGGTTAGCAGTAGGCTCTCCGGTGTTACCGGCCACGATTCGCATTTCCCGGCTTTTCAGATCCAAAAGGTAAATGCGCGAATCCGAGACTGCTATATATTGCTGAACCAGCAGGTATTTTCCATCCTTGCTGAAGTCGGCAGGGCCCCACCAGTCGCCATCGCTTGCTTCGACCAGCAGCTCGGTGTCTTCCGGATGATCGGGATCCATAATCCAGATGTCATTGCTGCGGCCATTCCGGCGAGTCGACTGGTAAGCCAGCCATTTGCCGTCCCTGGCTCCAGCGGATCACCCGGTTGCGTGATTTCCCGTCAGTAAGCAGGGTGGTGATGGCGGTCTCGGGATCAAACAGGTAAATCTGGTCGAATTCACCGCCGCTGCGGTCCATGGTAAAGGCCAGTTCGCGCCCATTGCTGCGGCGCTCGACCTGGCCGGGGGGATCTTCGAACCAGGTCAGTTGCCGGCGGGTTCCACCAGGTTTGGAAACAACGTGGATCTGGCTGATGTCAGCAAACCGGGTGCGGATATACATACCGTTCCCATCTTCGTTCCAGTCGAGGAACCTCGCCGATCGCGTGTTCTGGTACTGGTGCAGCCGGGCGGCCAGGGCAGGCGGGATTTCCGGGACGTCCTGAAGGATCAACTGTCCGTTGTTGACGATTCGCTGAGTCGTTTCAGCGGTGTTTCCCGGGAGCGGAGCGAGCAGGAAAAACAGCAGCGTAACGATGTACTGGTATCTCAATTACCCGTCCTGGCGCCCGGAGGTTGCCTGCATCGTCTCATGCAGGCCATTGACCAAAATTTCAGCCCAGCCGTCAAGAATTCTCCGCGCGGCATTTTCGTTGCGTGTCCTGTCCCTCACAAACGTTGTAACGTTGCTGCGGTCTGTCTGGTGATCCAGCCCCTTGGCCAGGATGTCCCCGGTAAGCGAATCCCGCAGTTCCAGGTACAGCGTCATATCACCGGCAGACCGGTTAATGCTGCGCTGGTTTCTGTTCCTCGGCGTATCCGGTGAGTTAACGCTCAGGTCCAGGATAGCGGGACGGATGATCAACACATCTTCGCCCTGTTCTTCGACCAGGACTTGGCCACTGGCAGTGAGCTTTGCCACCAGGATCTCTTTGAACATCGCGGCCAGCTCCGTGCGGATGTTTTGCATATCCTGGGCGGTCACGACAAACGGTCTGTTCTGGTTGATGTCCCTCTGCCAGTCTTTCCTGAATGCTACCTGGGGGTCGATCAGCAATAATTTGCTGTAGACACCAAGGTCGGCATCCGGGTCCACGTATACCAGGCGCAGGTGGGTATCCGGCACCAGGTGAAGGCCGTCAGCGGTAACCTGGGGAAAGTCATCCCTGGCAAGCAGGGAAAAATTGATCAAAAGACCAAGGATAATAATGATGGAAATTGTCGATTTTCTCATTTTTGGCTCCAGAAAAGTGCAAGCTGGCTTCATTTCCCAATACAGACCTGCCAAACGAAGGAGTAATGACAGATTGCCCCCGTTTGGTCATTAGAATGACCTGCAGCGGAAATATTTCCAGTGTTACTCGTATTTATACTGATGCAATAAATGAACTATAACAAATAGAGCCTGCAAGACTATGGGGCTATACTATCCGGCTGTATATCATAAGAAACCTCTCATCCCATGAGCAAGCCTTTACACATAGTGATACTCGCCGCAGGTGAGGGCTCACGCATGCTTTCCAGCCTGCCGAAAGTGCTGCAGACACTGGGGGGGCGGCCCATGCTGGCGCACCTCCTGGAGACGGCGGCTACGCTGGACCCGGAGCAGGTTCACGTGGTGATTGGCAGTAGTGCGGACCAGGTGAAAGAGGCCTGTGATGGGTTCGACGTAAACTGGGTGATCCAGGCGCAAAGACGGGGCACGGGCCATGCCGTCATGCAAGCCATGCCGGCGATTCCCGATGATGCCTCGGTGCTCGTGCTGTTGGGCGACCATCCATTGATACCAGCTTCTGTGCTGGCCGAAATGATGGATAAACGGTCGGCCCCGCTTTCCGTACTGACCATGGAGCTCGAAAAGCCGCGCGGATATGGACGGATTGAACGCGACCGGACCGGGCGCATCAGCGGTGTCATCGAGGACCGGGACGCCACACCGGTGCAGTGGAAAATAAGGGAAGTAAATACCGGAATTATCCTGGCCGATGCTGCCCAGTTGCGCCGCTGGCTGGAAAAGCTGGGCTGCGACAACGTCAAGCGAGAGTATTACCTGACCGATATTTTTGCCATGGCGCACAGCGAGAAAAAGGAAATACACGGGGTGCTGGCCCCGGATGCACGGGACCTGCAAGGCGCCAATGACCGGCGTCAGTTGGCGGCGTTGGAGCAGCGTTACCGGCAACAGGCCACGAGGCGCCTGATGGATGAAGGTGTCCATATCATCGACCCTGAACGCGTGGAGATCCGTGGAAAGGTGACAACAGGAATGGATGTGTGCCTGGATATCAACGTTGTTCTGGAAGGCTCGATTACTTTGGGAGATGGCGTTACCATCGGGCCGGGTGCGGTTCTGAAAGACTGTGACCTCGCTGCCGGTACAAGGGTGCTTGCTTACAGTGTGCTGGAAGGAGTCAGGACCAGCGGGCCCTGCGATATTGGGCCATTCGCCCGCGTGCGTCCCGGGACTGAGCTGGCTGCCGGCACGCGGATTGGAAACTTTGTCGAGGTCAAGAACACTCAACTGGGCGAGGGCAGTAAAGCCAGTCATCTCAGCTACCTGGGCGACACCACCATCGGCAAGGACGTCAATATCGGCGCAGGTACGATCACCTGCAATTATGATGGTGTGAACAAATACAGGACCGTTATCGAGGATGGTGCATTCATCGGTTCGGATTCACAACTCGTCGCGCCGGTGACCGTCGGCAAGGGCGCCACCATTGGCGCTGGAACCACCTTGACGAAAGATGCACCTGCTGATTCACTGACGGTGAGTCGCGCAAGACAGGTCACGGTTGTGCACTGGCAGCGGCCAAAAAAGGAGAAACACTGATGTGCGGCATCGTAGCGGCTTCCGCCCATCGTGACGTCTGCGAAATACTGGTTTCCGGACTCCGGGCGCTGGAGTACCGGGGCTACGATTCGGCCGGCATCGCGATTCAGACCAATGGTGTGATCCACCGGCAGCGGACACAGGGCAAGGTCAGAGACCTCGAAACTTTATTGGATGAGGCACCGCTGTCGGGGTACTGTGGCATTGCCCATACGCGATGGGCTACGCACGGTGTACCGAATACGCAAAACGCGCACCCGCATGTTTCCAGCAACGAAATTGCGCTGGTCCATAACGGCATCATCGAAAATCACGATGCATTGCGCCGGGAGTTACAGGCAGCCGGCTACGAATTCAGTTCGGATACCGACACCGAAGTGATGGTGCATTTGGTTCACCTGTTGATGTCGCAGGGGAGCGACCTGTTTGGCGCGGTACGCCTGATGGTCCAATGCCTGCAGGGAGCCTTTGCCATCGCGGTACTCAGTGCGCAGGAGCCGGGCGTGATTGTAGGCGCCCGTGAGGGCAGTCCGATGGTGCTGGGGCTGGGCTTTGACGAGCATTACCTGGCATCGGATGCTCTCCCCCTGCTTCCGGTGACCAATCGGTTTGTATATCTCGAGGAAGGAGATATTGTCCGGCTCGATACCGGCGGATACGAAATCCGGGACCGCGAAGACGAGGTGGTGAGCCGCCCGGTCAGGGAAGCAGACCTGACGGCGGATGCAGTGCAGCGCGGCAAGTACCGTCATTACATGCAAAAAGAGATTTTCGAGCAGCCCGCAGCGGTAGCGGAAACACTGGAAGGCCGCATCAGCAAGGATCGCGTACTACCCAATATTTTCGGTGTTGGCACGGCTGAGATGCTCAGGAAAGTCAGGCAGGTGCATATTGTTGCCTGTGGTACGAGTTTTCACGCCGGCCTGGTGGCACGCTACCAGCTGGAGCAGCTTGCCGGCATTCCCTGCATGGTGGAAGTGGCCAGCGAATACCGCTATCGCAACCCGGTAGTACCAGACAACACGCTGTTTGTCGTCATTTCCCAATCCGGAGAAACGGCAGATTCCCTGGCGGCTCTGCGGTATGCAAAGGAATCCGGCTACCTGGCCACTCTGGCGATTTGCAATGTGCCGGAAAGCTCCATCGTGCGCGAAGCCGGCCGGGTGCTGATGACACGGGCGGGCCTGGAGATTGGTGTCGCCTCCACCAAGGCCTTCACCACGCAGTTGGTCGCCCTGCAGTTGCTGGTGCTGGAACTGGCGCAAATTGGGGGTCAAGTTGATGTGCAACAGTTGGAACAGTGGGTCAATGAGCTCAATAGTTTGCCGGGATTAATCAAGAAGGCTTTAGAACTGGATGAGAAGATCGAGATGCTTGCCGGGCGATTTGTCGAAAAACACCACGCGCTGTTCCTCGGCCGTGGCAGCTACTATCCCATCGCAATGGAAGGCGCCCTGAAACTCAAGGAAATCTCGTACATCCACGCCGAGGCCTACCCGGCCGGTGAGCTTAAGCATGGCCCGCTGGCCCTGGTGGATCACGACATGCCGGTGGTCGCAGTGGCGCCCAACAACCGCCTGCTGAAAAAACTGATCAGCAACATCGAGGAAGTGCGGGCGCGAGGTGGAGAAATGTACGTGATTGCAGATGCCGAAGCCGTTTCCAGCCTTGAAGACAGGCACGGCGAAATCATCGAAGTGGATACCGGCGGCGAACTGCTGGCCCCCGTGGTCCTGACCATCCCACTCCAGTTACTCGCTTACCACGTGGCCGTACTACGCGGCACCGACGTCGATCAGCCCCGCAACCTGGCCAAGTCGGTGACAGTGGAGTAATTCTCGGCGGATACCTCAATCGGCGCGCGGTCCGCACCATGTGTCCCTTCCCTTTTCTCTTCGTCCAGCGTGCCCATGAAGATGGCGGCAAGAAAACCGATGACCGTCATGAATCCGGTCAGCCAGCCACCGTGATCAAAGGCTTCGGGCAGCATGGTTTGCGCGATCATGGTCAGCATGGCGCCAGCGGCCAGCCCCTCGAGCAGGGCCTGGAGTTCGCGAGACACTTCGGAAATAAACAGGTTGCCGATGGCCGCACCCACGGCAGTCATTAGCACCAGGGCAACCCACATCAGGATAATGGTGCGAGATTTGCTGCCTTGATTCTTCATTACGACAGCGCTGGACATGCCTTCCGGAAGGTTGGCCATGAACAGGCCGCCAATCAGCGCCACGCTGACAGCCGTCCCTTTCATCGAGGCGCCGATGATCAGCGACTCCGGAATACCGTCCAGCATGACCCCCAGCCACATCGCCAGCGCCACGTTACTGCCGCCTTTCCTGTGTTCGTTGGCGGCATGACTGATTTCGGATTCTGTGGGCCGCCCTATCTCTGATTCCAGGTTATGTTCGGCCTTGCTTATCCAGTTTTCTGATTCTTCGGGAGTAATACCGGCGCTCAGGTTTTTATTTTGGCGGGATTCCACCATCTGTTCGAGCGCCATGCGCAGTTTTGGTGAAACTATAACAATGTGATCAAAATCATCCTTGTGGATTTGCCATGCGACAGTATCTTCTTCTGCTTCCACGGTGGCGGTCCTGGGGACACCGGTAACCAGTGCAATTTCGCCAAAGGTCTCACCGTCGCCCAGGATGGTGACGCCCACCTCCTCCCCGTGCTCCGTTAAGTGAGCATGAATGCGTACCCGGCCGGATTCAATCAGGTAAAGGGCATCGCCCAGATCACCCTGACGGAAAATAACGGTTCCCTTTGGGAAAGTACGTTTTTTGACATGACTGACAATCCGCCTGGCCTCCTCCGGTGGCAGGCTCAGCATCAGTTCCACTCGAGAGAGCCGGTGAAGGATAGCCTTGTAATGCTTCTTCTTCATGCGCTTCAGTTTCTGGCTGATGGTGGAGGCTTTGCGCAAATAGGCGCCCATACTGGAAAGCGACTGGTCAAGACCGATGAATATGACGCTGCCAAGGATCGCTCCCAGCGCCAGCCACTTGAATCCTTCCTGCGGGTTGTCCGGAAAATGCGCCATCGCCGGCACAACCAGCTCAAGCGCCAGGGCGCATAACAGCGCGCCAGCGCCAAATGCCATAACCGCGGCGGTTACTTTGAGACTGGGACGCAACCACAGACCAAGGGCTGCACCAATCGGGAGGGAAATCGCACTCAGGCCGCCAAACGCGAAGGCAAGAACTACAGGATCCATGGAAATTCCTTATTGATTCTTATTTAGTCTCCCATTATTCGGGACAAAAAACAGCTTGAATTACGGTTACGACGGATCGGTGTTGCGACAGTGGCGAAAAGCCCATGGTTTCAGTAAGCTGTCTGGCGGGCCAGCCTTGCCACGAATTATGCATGATGCGCAGAAAACATCGAATTGATGACGAAGCTGAAATCAACATCACACCGATGTTGGACATCGTGTTTATCATGCTCATCTTTTTTATCGTGACCACGTCATTCGTGAAGGAACAGGGTCTCGAGGTTTCCCGTCCATCCAGTGCGCCGCCCAGGGAGGTGCAAAAAGAGGATAGGGGCCCGATCGTGGTGAGAATCGATGCCGGCAGCCTGATCAGCGTGAAAGGCCGGATCCTGGAGCGCGGGGCTGTGCAGGCCAACCTGGAGCGGGAGAAGGCTGAAAAGCCGGTGTCTCCCCTTATCGTTGCAGCGCACCCGGAAGCAGATACCGAGGCACTGGTGACCATCCTGGACGCGGCGAAGGCTGTTGGAATTGAATCGGTCAGCGTGGCCACCACTGCACAGTAAATGAAAATGCCCGATATCCTTAGAAAAGGCGTATTCCTGGACCTGGAAACTGTGGATAACGGTGACCTGGACCTGAGTTGCCTGTCATCCTCTCTTGCGGACTGGGACTGGCATGCTTTCAGTGAACCGCAGCAAATTGCCGGGCGTATCCGGACGGCGGACGTGGCCATCAGCAACAAGTGCATACTGGATCGTGCAGCACTGGAGTCTGCAGAGAAGCTGAAACTGATTGCCCTGGCAGCCACCGGAACCAACAACGTGGACCTGGAAGCTGCCTCGGAGTTGGGAATCACAGTTTGCAATATTCGGGATTACGCAAGCAACTCGGTTGCGCAGCATGCCATCACCTTGATGCTGAATCTGCTGACCGCCCAGCCCTGGTACTGGCAAAGTGTACGCCAGGGCGCGTGGAGCAATTCGCGTCAGTTTTGCCTGAATGACCGGCCCATCCGGGAGTTCAGGGGTCTGAATTTTGGTGTCATTGGTTACGGAGTGCTGGGCAGGATGACAGCGGATCTGGCGGAATCCATGGGAATGAAGGTGTTGATTGCCGAGCAAAAAGGACGAGCGGTGCGCGAGGGCAGAGTGTCATTCGGCGAACTTATTCAAAAGACAGATGTGTTGAGTATCCACTGCCCGCTCACCGCAGAAACCCGTGGTTTGATCGATCGTGAAGTAATGCAGGCCATGAAGCCAGGCGCATTGTTGATCAATACAGCCCGTGGGGACATCATCAATGAAAGAGATCTGGCCGGCTGTTTGCGTGAAGGGATCATTGCCGGAGCCGGCGTGGATGTCTTGAGCGCAGAACCGCCCCCACCTGAGCATCCATTGCTCGCAAATGACATACCCAACCTGATTGTTACCCCCCACAATGCCTGGGCCAGCAGGAACGCCCGGCAGGCTGCCGTGGATCAACTGGCGGAGGTTATCGGCGCGTTTGCCAACGGAGAGGCCTTCAACAAAGTAAATTGACCGGGTTACGCCGTCAGGAAAACAGCTTTGAAATCTCCGCTTCGACCGGCAATTTCGGTGGAAGCTGAAGAAAGTAACCCCGCTCACGCAGGCAAGCCAACACGCTCTGCGGTTCCACCCTGGCCAGTTTGCTTTTTGAGGAAAGCGTTAAGGCCATTACGAATACTGGTTCACCGAAGGTGGCGCGCAAATCTTCAGGTAATTCCTCGAAGGACTGGTCCGCGGCCAGGAACAGGTAGGTCTCGTCATTCTTTTGTGATCGAAATACTTGGCAATGCATTAAATTTGTTTACAAAAAGTGTAAAACTCCCGGCTAAATGATCTATGCTTAAAATTATTACAGCTCAGACTTGATTATAGTTTTTTTAGCGAAACTTCAAAAATAAATAAAACAAACAGCACCCGCCCCCGATCCTTGCATAAAGGAGGGCGGCTTTAAGAGAGCCGTGATCCCGTGACAGTCTTTCGTTACAAGGCATTTATCAGTTACAGCCACCAGGATGAGCACTGGGCTCGCTGGCTCCAGCATGCCCTTGAAAGTTATCGCGTACCCGGACGCCTGGTTGGAAAGCAGAGTAGTTTTGGTAAAATTCCCGCGCGCCTGGCGCCGGTGTTCCGTGACCGTGAAGACCTTTCTTCGGCAGCCAGCCTTACCGAAACCGTCCAGCATGAACTCGCGGCTTCGGAGACGCTGGTGGTGATCTGTTCTCCGGCGGCGGCACAATCCCGCTGGGTGAACGAGGAAATCAGAGCATTCGCAGCGCTGGGCCGGGCAGACCGGATTTATGCGCTTATCGTCGAAGGAGATCCACAGGCGGCCGATCCTGCGGAACGGTGTTTTCCGAATGCGCTGGTTGAAGACAAGGGCAGCGGAGCACGGGAGCCGTTGGCGGCCGATGCACGCAAATGGGCCGACGGCAAGGTGCTGGCCAAGCTCAAACTGGTCGCCGGTATCCTGGGCATCCGCCTGGATGACCTCCGCCAACGGGAAATGCAGCGCCGCCGGCGCAACTGGATTGTGTCCTCACTGACCGTAGGCGCGGTTGTGTTATTGACCACAATCTTGTCGGTAAGCGCCATCAGCAATCGTAAGGCGGCGGAGCAGCGGCGTGCTAACACCGAGGAACTGCTCAGTTATATGCTGGGTACACTGGAGGAACTCAATCCGGTTTCCGGCCTGGACATGCTCGACGATGATCAGCTCGAGATGGTCCGGCTGGCTGAGCAGGAACAATTCAGCAATCTGGATGATCCGGCATTGCTGCAAAAGGCGCTGGACTGGCGACAGGAAGGCATGGCGGCGAGGGACCGTGGTGACAGCCAGGGCGCCATGTCGGCATTCAGTCGTTCACTTGCCGCCCTGGTGTACCTGTATCAACGGGACAAACGCAATTACGACAACCTGTTCGAACTGGGCCAGGCTGAATTCTGGGTAGGATACGTACACTGGGACAATGGCGATCTCGACCCGGCGGCGGAGTCATTTACCCGCTACGGGGTCATCACCCGCCGCTTGATTAATGCCGATCCAAAGAGTGCCGAGAACGTGCTTGAGCTTTCTTACACTTTGACCAACCTGGGCCTGGTCGAAAGTGAGCGTGAAGGGGGAGACCCTGAAAAGGCCATCCGCCTGATGCAGGCAGCGCTGGAATACAACCAGGTGGCCAAGGTGCTGGAACCGGATGATCAGCACTACCTTTTGGAAATAGCTGAAACCCAGGCGCACCTTGCCGACGCCTGGCGAGGAGTGTGCAACCTGGGCAAGGCCTACCAGTTCCGTTCAGAAAACGCAGCTATTGTTAAGAAGCTGTACGAACTGGACCCGGATGACCAGGGAGCGCAGCAGAGGCTGGCCTATTCTTTGTCGGGTAATGGCTCAGTACAGCGCCAAATGGGCTTGAACGAACTTGCCCTCGAACATCTCTGGGCATCGGAGGCCCGGTTGGCGCAATTGGCCAGAGAGCAACCCGAGCATCACAAGTTTGGCTGGGAGCGTTTGGCACGATTGCAACGGATCGGCCATATCCTGATCAATACTGGTCGTGTTGAGGAGGCGCAGCAGCCAATTTCAGAATCAAGCAGGCTGATGCTTGAAGAAATGGAGCAAATACATGAATTGCCGCTCTGGAAAACCCAGATTCTTGCCAGCGTCTGGCTGTCCCGGTCCGAGCTGGCAAAAGAAGATGGCCGCGAGCAGGAAGCCAGGGAATTCAACCTGCGCGCGGTTCAGGCCCTTGCCGCAAGCGTATCAGACAGTTCTGGATTTGCCAGTGGTCGTGGGTGGCTTGCAATAGCCTTGTTCCGGTACTGGCAACTGAACAATGAGCTGCCGCCGGCCCGCTGGCTGGCCCAGGTGGAAGATTATTCTTTGAGTGAACCGCCCGTCAGGAGCTGTACATTAGCAGGACTTGCGGCCCGCCAGGCGGTGATGCGCGGAGATTTAGCATCGGCCAGGTTCTATACTGATTATCTATTGGGCAAAGGATACTACGCACCGGCGTTTATCCGTTTCTGCCAGGCTTATGACTTGTGCGATTGAATGGGAAAGCAAAGCATGAGCGAATAGAGAGTTTCCGGGCGGTTTCCCAATGGCAGTCTATACTCAGTAATGGGCGCCCGGTACCTCAAGTCAATCAGGGGGCGCCGAGAACTCAAGTAAACAATTAATAATCTGGAGAGTGTTCATGGTTTTATTTAAACGGTTCAACAATATTCGGCTAAACAAGCCTCTGATTCTTTTACTGTTGATCAGCAGTCCCTTTACTTTGTTTGCTGCGGACAAGCACATTGACCTGACGGTTTACCCAAATGGAGCGGGTTACAAGATGGGATTTTCCAATTCCGAATGCCCGGGAAATCCTCAGGATATGGGCTGCATCGACGTGGAGCACGGCAATTCACCGGTGATATCCTGGGAGCTCGATTCGGACAGTGATCAGGATTGGGAACTGTCACGCCTGCAATTCAGCCCGGATGGACAGCACTGGGGTGACGCCGGCTACCCGCTCCAGGACTGCACGGTAGACGATTTTCGATTAAGTGGTGCTGACAGCAAATCAGGGAACGCATCGAGTGCGAATGTTGTTGCAAATGGTCGCCGTTTACAGATTCACGACCTTAACAACAATGCGTGCACCACTCATTACAAGCTCTTTGCCCGGCCCCGGGCCGGCGGCGCTGAAATCAACTCTGATCCGGTGATTAAGAATCGTGGTTGAAATTGATCGTGGAGTAAGCGGGTCAGGATGAATCTGAGCATTGGTGTCACCGGTCATCGCGACCTCATTACAACTGAAAAGCCCGTCCTGCGTGAGCAGGTGCGGGCTTTTTTCCAGCAATTGCGTGATGATTTTCCGGAATTGAAATTACAGTTGCTGACACCATTGGCAGAGGGGGCCGACCGGCTGGTGACAGGGGTCGCACAAGAGATGGATATTCCTTATGTGGTTGTGTTGCCCATGTTCCAGGAGATCTACGAAAAAGACTTTGAGGGCGAGGAATCATTGATCCTGTTCCGGCAACAGTTGGGCGCTGCCGAATCGGTGATCAGCCTGCCCCCCCGTGATGGAATCGATCCCACCTACATTGAGCCCTATGGCCCTGTGCGGAATCAGCAATATGCCCGGGCCGGTGTTTTCCTCTCCAGTCGTTGCCAGGTGTTGTTGACCCTGTGGGACGGACTTGAGGCCGAGCGTGAGGGAGGTACGGCGGATGTGCTTCACTATCACCTGACCGGTATGCTGGCCCGGTCCGGGCGCCGGGAAGAGTCG
>PVMK01127926.1_pt1 | contig 20582 bp, 18 predicted proteins | sample 1853481 | NCBI WGS metagenome assembly PVMK01 (sample SAMN08533507, study PRJNA380276) | Marine sediment metagenome, whole genome shotgun sequencing project. | reverse complement strand
GGTCATGAAGGTCGCGGAATTGGCTTGTGGGCAAAGGCTGCGACCTACTTATTGCAGGATAGTGGTGAGGATACCTACCAGGCGAACCGGTCACTCGGACTTCCGGACGATTCGCGGGACTTCAGCGATGCCGCGTCACTCATCAAGCATTTTCGCGGCGACGGCCCGTTTCGATTGCTCACCAACAACCCCAAGAAGATTGACGATCTGCAGGCGGCCGGGCTAAACGAAATCACGCCCGTCAAACACGTTTTCGGCGTAACCGACGCCAACCGACGATACTTGAGCGCCAAACAAGATTGGGGCCACGACCTTTCGGAGGAAGACATCGGAGATAGTTAAGGCGGGTGTGGGAGCGGGCGTCCTATTAGTATGCAGTGGCAATCGATTGGCAGCAGTGGTGCTACCAGGACCCCGCGAGCTTTGCAGTCGGAGACTGCAAAGCAGGAGGTCGCCCGCATGGCGGCCTCCCACAAGAGCCATGAGGGAGAGAAGTGTCCCGTTTGCCCGCCTACTGCCTCCAAAGCCTAGTGTTCGGCGGGTCCGATTCGAAGTTTGAGCGAAACGGATTGATATCGATGCCGCCACGGCGCTGATAGCGAGCATAGACGGTCAATTGCTCCGGCTCGCATCGTTCGAGGATGTCGATGAACATGCGCTCAACGCAGGCTTCGTGAAAATCATTGTGTTCGCGAAAAGAAACGATGTATTGAAGCAGACCCGCGTGGCTAATTCGTGGACCGCGATAGGAGATAAGCGCGCTGCCCATGTCGGGCTGGTTGGTCACCGGACAAAGGCTACGGAGTACATTGGAATGCAGCGTCTCGTTGACTATTTCATCATCAACTTCGAGAAGACTAGCGTCGACGTCATACGCGTCACATTGAACGTCAGTTGAGTCAATGCTAATTCCAGGAAATTCTTCGATGGCGGCGTCGTTCGCCGAGGAGTGCAAATGCAGCTGGATATCCGTACCCGTGCAGGCACAAAGGTCGGTTGTGACCATGTCCTTCAGCGCATCCGTGTTAGCCACAGTGGTCATCGCGAATGACCCGAGATAGAGCTTGAGCGACTTGGATTCGATGATATTCGGAGAATAGGCCGGTATGCGAATCATGGCCGACACCACCTGTGGTACGCCGTTCGGACCCAGCCAGGTCAGTTCCCAGGCGTTCCAGATGTCACAGCCATTGAATGGCAGATCGTTGCCCAGACCAAGCGCACCGCGGCTTTCGGCACGCGGAATCGCGAACAGCAGGCCGGGATCGTACTGGCCGCTGAAGGTCGTTGATTTTCCGAGTGGCGATCCGTGTGTCATATGCAGAGTTTACGATTATCCTCAGGTACAATACTCAACTTTTTATGAGCCCAGCAGACAAAATCTCCGATACGGATCGCGGCTACATCATCCCGATTGGTGGTGCCGAAGAGAAGCTCGATAACCCCGAAATTCTCGACCGCTTTGTCGAAGTGTGCGGCGGCAAGTCCGCGCGCATCGGCATCATCCCGACGGCCTCCGAGCTTGACGATACCGGTCGCAATTACGAGAAGTTATTTCGTACTTTGGGGATCAAACACGCCAAGGTGCTGCCTTTCGTAACCCGTGACGACTGTGAAAACAGCGAGTTTCTCGACTATATCGAGAAATCCGATGGCGTATTCCTGACGGGCGGCAATCAGCTGCGCCTGTCGACGACGCTGGGTGGAACCGCAGTTTCCCAATTGATTCGCCGCCGGAATGCGGCCGGCATGCACGTTGCCGGAACCTCTGCCGGCGCCGCGTTCATGCCCGAGCACATGATTGCGGGCGGGTTCGAGGGCAGCACGCCGAGTCCTGACCTCGTGACGATGGCCCCCGGGCTCGGGCTAACCAATAAATTCATCATTGACCAGCATTTCCGCCAGCGCGACCGGCTTGGCCGGTTGCTGACGGCGCTGGCCTACAACCCGTTTGCCGTCGGCATCGGCCTCGACGAGGATACGGCTGCATTCATTGATCCCGCGGAAAATCTGGAAGTGGTTGGTAGCGGCGGTATTACGATCATAGACCCCACCGATCTGAGCTATTCTTCCATGGATAAGGCCAAGCGCGGCGAGCCGGTCAGCTTGATCGGGGTTAAGCTGCACGTTCTGGTGGCGGGTGGGCGCTATGATGTCGCGTCCCGGGAGGCCGCTGCAGAATAGCTAAGGACAAGAAAAGTGAGAATAGTCAGCACCAACGTATTCGTTGGTCCCAACGTCTACGCACATTTCCCGGTGATCCGGCATGTCATCGATCTCGGGGCGCTTGAAGACTGGCCGACAGGAAAGCTCGGCGAGGACTTCATTGCGCCATTGCTAAACGATCTTCCCGGACTGCAGGAACACGGTTGCTCGTACAGAGAGCCGGGCGGTTTCGTGCGGCGGCTCCATGATGACGAGGGCACCTGGCTTGGCCATGTCATGGAGCACATTGCGATCGAATTGCAGAATGTCGCTGGCTCAGCCGTGACGTTTGGCCGGACTCGATCGGTCGAGGGCGAGCCTGGTCATTACAACATGGTATTTCAATACAAGGATGAAGCGGTTGGCCGCGAAGCCAGCGCGCTTGCCCTGAACCTGATCCACAGCCTGTTGCCGGCCAAGCTAAAGCCGGACGATGCGCCAAGCGATGACTGGGAGTTTGCCGCGGAACGAGACGACTTTATTCGGTACGCGCAACGTCGCGCTTTCGGGCCGAGTACGCAGTCACTGATTGATGCCGCTGAAGCGCGCGACATCCCCTGGTTGCGCCTGAACCAGTACAGCCTGGTCCAGTTCGGGCACGGGCGTTATCAGCATCGCATCCAGGCCACGACGACCGGTCTGACGAGCAATATTGCCGTCGAACTGGCGTCGGATAAGGAAGAAACCAACGGCATACTGCGTGACCTGGGCCTGCCCGTGCCACAGCAGCGCCTCATTCGCCGGGCCAAGGACGCCGTCCGGGCTGCCGAGCGCATCGGCTATCCGGTCGTACTCAAACCGCTGTCCGGTAATCACGGTCGTGGTGTCTCGATCAATCTCAAAACGCCGGAGGAAATTGATACTGCCTATGCCAAGGCCGCTGAGCACGGTCGCACGGTAATCGTCGAGTCATTCCTGGAAGGATTTGATCATCGGCTGTTGGTCGTCAACGGCGAGCTCGTGGCAGCGGCCAAACGCGTCCCGGGTCATGTTGTCGGTGATGGAAAGCATACGATCGAGGAGCTCGTCGATATCGTCAATGAGGATCCACGGCGTGGCGTCGGTCACGAGAAAGTGCTGACGCGGCTTGAGTTTGATGATCAGGCTGATCGGCTACTGAAAAAACTCGGCTACGACCGAACGACGGTGCCAAAAAAGGGCGAGCAAGTATTCCTGCGAACGACCGCCAATTTGTCGACCGGTGGCACGGCGATTGACGTCACTGACATCATTCATCCCGACAATCGCGAGATGGCGATTCGCTCGATCAGGGCGATCGGGCTTGATATCGGCGGCGTCGATTTCCTGACCTACGATATTGCCGAGTCTTACCGGGACACGGGCGGCGGCATTTGCGAGGTCAACGCAGGACCGGGATTCAGAATGCACGTCGCGCCCAGCGAAGGTACGCCGCGTGATGTATCGGGACCGGTCATCGACATGCTGTTTCCACCCGATTCACCAAGCCGAATCCCGATCGCCGCCATTACCGGGCACCAACGGCAAAACGACGACCTCGCGCATGCTGGCGCATATCCTCAAAATGGCCGGGCCGAACGGTGGGCCAGACGTCGACCGACGGCGTCTATATCGATGGCAAGCTCAGCGTGTCCGGCGACATGACCGGTCCCGTGTCGGCACAGATGATCCTGCGTGATCCGTCTGTCGATGCGGCCGTCATGGAGGTGGCCCGCGGCGGAATGCTCAGGAGTGGCCTTGGCTTTCAGAAATGCGATGTCGCCTGCTGCATTAACGTGACAGCCGATCACCTCGGCTTGCGCGGAATCAATACGCTCGAGCAGCTCGCCGAAATCAAGCGGGTTCCGATCGAGATTGCGACAGATGCCGCCGTGCTAAACGCGGACGATCCGCTCTGCCTGCAGATGGCCGATTACACCGAGGCGGCTCGTCTGAGCTATGTGACAATGAATCCGGCGCATCCACTGGTTAAGAAACACATTCGGGCTGGCGGTCAGGCTTTCGTGCTCGAGCAGGGCATGAACGGACACATGATTGCGATTTACGACAACGACGGGCACACGCCGTTGCTGTGGACGCACCTGATACCAGCCACGATCGAGGGCCGCGCAATGCATAACGTGCAAAACGCGATGTTTGCGGCCGCGCTGGCGTACAACATGGACATCAGCCTCGAAGACATACGTCATGGCCTGCGCACATTCGATTCGACTTTCTTCCAGGCGCCGGGTCGCATGAACGTTTACAACGAGCATCCGTTTCGCGTCATTCTTGATTACGCGCACAATCCCGCCGCCGTCAAAGCCATGTGCAACCTGGTCGACCGATTCGAACCCGAAGGTCGGCGCATCATTGTGCTGTCGGCGCCAGGCGACCGGCGCGACGAGGATATTCGCGAAATTGCCGAGATCGCGGCCGGGCACTTTGATCATTTCATCTGCCGTTGCGACGACAATCGCCGTGGGCCGAGGCGAAGACGAGATCGCCGTCATGCTTAAAAACAAGTTGCTCGAGGAAGGCATATCGGCTGACAGGATCGAAGTAATCCCCGACGAGCAGGAGGCGACTAGCCGAGCGCTGGAGATGTCCGAGGCCGGCGATCTCGTGCTTGTGCTTACCGACAACATCAAGCGCACCTGGAAACAGATCATCTACTTCAATTCGGGCGCCAAAATCGAAGATGCAACCAAGAAAGCACCGACTTCTGTCGATCTTCCCGATATTGAAGGGTTTTCGGCTCGACGATGAACTGGAAATTATCAGCGACGAACGGGGTGTCCGAATAGCGCGCGACGAAGGCGATTGATGGAATTTCTCGATGCGCGCAGGCTGACCGGGTCCGAGTCTCCTTGCGGACGGGCCGGGAACCATTCTCGATGTCGGCTGTAGCGACGCCGAAGGCGAGCGCCTGATTCCCGGTCTGGGAAAAACATGTCAGCCATATGCTGGGTGAACTCGGCTGGAGCGATGTTCAGTGCAGCAGCGTCAAGCTCTCGAGGTGGTGTCAGCCTGTTTTTCCCTGCGGCAATCGACGCATTGTATGCGGCTACGGAGGTCAATGAATGGGCCTGGGCTGCATCTGTCGCAGAACTGAACGACAGTGACGAACCCTGACTTCGTTGAGACACTTGCCGCAATTCGTGCATGCATTGCTGAGGAAGCGAATGCCGAATTGCTGCATCTGGAAAACGAGTCGGCGGCACACGGAACCACATTCCTCTGGGATGACGATGAAGCGTCAATCGGGCTCGGGACAAAACTCCCAAACCTGGGCCGGTTCGCGATTTGCCATACACCGAGGCTATCAACTGGAAAAAACACGGCGACGTCCCGATCGGCCTGGTCACGGGCACGAACGGCAAAACGACGACGGTGCGGCTCGCCACCCACATCCTGCGCTCGGCGAACAGCAATGTTGGCCTGAGTTCCACCGACTGGATTGCTGTTAATGATCACATCATCGAGCGCGGCGACTGGTCAGGGCCCGGCGGTGCGCGGGCCGTGCTGCGAGAACAAACGGTTGACGTCGCAATTCTCGAATCGGCCCGTGGCGGGCTGCTCAGGCGCGGGCTGGGTGTAAACAGGGCCGATGCAGCACTTATTACCAATATTGCCGAAGATCATCTCGGCGATTTCGGGTCACAGAATCTCGACGAACTCATGAACATCAAGTGGATTGTCAGTCGCGCAGTGGTTGACGATGGCCGACTGATTCTCAACGCGGACGATGCACTGCTGGCGTCGAAAGCGCGCGACTATACGGGCGAAATAGTCTGGTTCTCGCTGGTTGCGGACAACGAAGTCGTTGTCGAGCACGTCGCTGCCAAAGGGACCGCTTACGTACTGGATGACCATGAACTCCTGATTCTCGATGGCCAGACTCGCGAACTGATTTGCAGAGATGAAGACATCCCGATTACGCTAGCGGGTGCGGCACGCCACAACGTAGCGAATTCGCTGGCAGCAGCAGCACTGACCTCGTGTCTGGGTGTATCAACGGCCGACATTCGAGCAGGCCTGACGTCGATGTCTCAGGACGACAACCCTGGCCGGTGCAATGTCTACGATGTCGATGGCTGCAAGGTTCTGGTCGACTTCGCACACAATCCGCATGCGATGCAGGCCCTGTTTGACATGGCACAGGCACTGCCCGCAAAACGCCGCGTGCTTTGTTTTGGTCAGGCGGGCGATCGTCCCGATGATGCCATTCGTGAACTTGCTCGTGATGCATGGTCGATCGGTCTCGATCGAGTCGTCATATCAGAGCTCGCCCGTCTACCATCGTGGTCGCGAAGCCGGTGAAGTGTACGCGGTGATTCGCAATGAGTTGATTCGATGTGGCGCCATGCCCGATCAAATCGAGCATCACGATGAAGAAACAGATTCATTGGCCGCCGCGATGTCCTGGGCAGAACCGGGTGACCTCGTGATCATGCTCGCGCTCGGCGGAGCCGCGCCTATCCTGGACTATATCGGGGTCAGAGCCCTTTCTTCGAAAGGGCTCTGACCCCGATAGGGTTTGTCATTCCAGCCCAAGGATGTAGTCCCAATGTTTGTCGCTCACGGGCATTATCGAAAGGCGGTTGCCCCGGCGTGTCAAAATCATGTCCTCGAGTTCTTCGTGAGTTTTTAGTTCTGTCAGCGTAATCGGCGACTGAAATTTTCGGACAAACTCGACATCAACGAGTATCCAGCGAGGTTCTTCCTGCGTGCTCTTTGGGATCAAAGTACCTCGACTTTTTATCAAACTGGATAGGGTCCGGGTACGGTTTGCTGCAGACTTTCGAGATGCCGACAATGGCCGGCTCTTTGCAGCTGGAATGGTAGAAGAAAATCTCGTCGCCAATTCGCATGTCGTCGCGCATCATGTTGCGCGCCTGGTAGTTGCGAATGCTGTCCCACATTTCGCGGCCATCACGCTCGAGATCGTCGATGCTGTACACGTCAGGTTCCGACTTCATTAGCCAGTGTGCCATTGAGCAAAAAGCCTGATTTTTACGGGCTGCGGAGTGTAGCACTTTGATTTCGCTATGTTAGCATGGCGCCCGAAAACGGTACCTGAGAGGTCTGTATCCGATGGCAAACATGTTGGCAAATATCTTCGGCACGTCGCCCGTAGTCCCGCTCGAAAAACACGTCGGTATTGCTTATCGCTGTGCGAAGGAATTGCGAGGATTTTTCGCCGCGGCAGTTGACGGTGACTGGGACAAGGTAGCGGTCGTTCGTGCCAAAATAGAGAAATACGAACACGAAGCCGATGATTTGAAGAAAGAAATTCGACTGAACCTGCCAAAAAGCCTGTTCATGCCCGTGCCGCGCCAGGACCTTTTGGAATTGCTGCTGGTACAGGACATGATTGCGAATCGCACCAAAGACGTATCGGGCATCGTGTTCGGTCGCAAGATGCAGATTCCGTCTGAAATAGCCGAGCAGTTTCTCGAATTCGTCGATCGCAATATCGACGCCGCGAAACAGGCCCGAAAAAGTGTGCGTGAACTCGATGAGTTGTTTACAGCGGGGTTTCGCGGCGCCGAAGCGACACTCGTTGAAAGCATGATCGAGGAGCTTGATCGAATTGAGACCGATACCGATAACATGCAGGCAGCGCTGCGCGGTGCGCTATTTGAAATAGAATCAACTCTCAATCCCGTTGATGCCGTGTTCATGTACCAGGTTATCGAATTAACCGGCGAGATCGCCGACATGGCGGAGCGCGTTGGCCGTCGCCTCGAGCTGTTGCTCTCACACTAAATTACTGACTTTTATTTGGGATCTCACGGGTTCCGGGGGACGCTTTGATGGAAGCAGAGGTCGTCTATATAAGCCTTGCTGCTCTGTTCGGTATTTTCATGGCTTGGGGCATCGGTGCGAATGACGTCGCGAACGCGATGGCAACATCGGTCGGTTCCAAAGCGCTCACGATCAAGCAGGCGATTCTCGTTGCCGCGATATTCGAATTTCTGGGCGCGGTTCTCGCAGGCGGCGAGGTGACGGATACGGTCCGAAAAGGAATCATCGATGCAGGCCCACTCGAGGGCAGTCCGGAATTGCTGGTTTACGGCATGCTGGCGGCGCTGCTTGCTGCCGGCACTTGGTTGTATATTGCGTCGAGAAACGGATGGCCCGTATCCACGACGCATTCGATTGTCGGTGCGATTGTCGGCTTCGCTGCGGTCGGTATCGGCATTGACGCCGTCCAGTGGGGCAAAGTCGGCACCATCGTTTTGAGCTGGGTCGTGTCGCCGCTCATGGCGGGATTTATCGCCTACCTGATATATCTCAGCGTGCAGCGGCTGATCCTTCGACAGAATGACCCGCTCGAAAAAGCGAAGCGTTACGTGCCCGTGTACATATTTTTTGCGGCATTCACCATCACGCTCGTGACAATACTCAAAGGCCTCAAACATGTTGGCTTCGATATGAGTTTGCGTGACAGCTACATTTTGGCTATCTCAATTGCTGTTGGCATCGCTATGATCGGAGCGATTGCAATTCATCGCATCACGCCAGACAAAAAGGCCGACAAGAGCCAGCACTTCCACACGGTCGAACGTGTGTTTGGCGTCTTGATGATCGTCACGGCATGCGGTATGGCATTTGCACATGGCTCGAATGATGTCGCTAATGCAATCGGCCCAATTGCAGCCGTAATTAGTGTGGCGCAAACGGGTGCAATATCGGCTCAGTCAGCCTTGCCCATCTGGGTCCTGATTCTGGGGGGGCGGCGGAATCGTCATTGGCCTGGCAACTTATGGGCGACGTGTCATCGCGACCGTTGGCAACAAGATCACTCAACTAACGCCAAGCCGTGGTTTCGCGGCTGAATTGGCTGCAGCGACTACGATTGTTATCGCGTCGGGCACGGGAATACCAATCTCGACAACTCACACGTTGGTCGGCGCTGTACTGGGTGTTGGGCTTGCCCGGGGTATTGAGGCAATCGATCTGCGTGTGGTCGGTCGCATCTTCGTTTCCTGGGTCGTTACCATTCCGGCTGGTGCGTTGCTGGCAATTGTGTTTTTCTTCATCTTCAAGACCGTACTTCCATAGCGAAAGAGACAAAGCCATGCGGCGTCTGCTAGCCCTACTGATTGTCCTGCCGGCAACGTGCGCTTTTGCCCAAGTGTCCACAAACACGGACGTTCGCTTTGGGTCGGTGCGCCATCCCGTGTACAGCACAACCGGGATTGTTACCGCACGAAGAGACATTGCCGCCGACGTAGGAGCACAGGTGCTTGCCGATGGCGGTAACGCCGTCGATGCCGCGGTTGCCGTTGGGTTCTCGCTTGCGGTTACATTGCCGCGTGCCGGGAATATCGGTGGTGGTGGTTTCATGCTCGTGTATGACAGCGAGTCGGGTCAGACCACGGTAATCGATTATCGGGAGATGGCGCCACGGGCCGCGCATCGCGACATGTTTCTCGACGCCGATGGCAATGCCGATCCGGAATTGTCACGCCGCAGCCATAGGGCGGCGGGTGTTCCTGGCACGGTGGCTGGTCTGCACCTTGCGCATCAAAAATTCGGGCGATTGCCATGGAATCGATTAGTGCAGCCTGCAGTTGATCTCGCCCGCGGGGGCATCGCAATAACGCACTTTCAGCAAATTGAGCTTACACGCCGACGCGATCGGATGTGTCAGGACGAAGCAACTTGTGGCTATTTCTACAAGCCGGGCGGTGTTCCTTACTCAATGGGTGAACTATGGGTTCAGTCGGACCTCGCCGATACCTTGCAGTTGATTGCCGAGCACGGCGCTGACGCTTTCTATCGCGGGGAAATTGCCGAGAAGATCGTGGCTGAGATGGAGGCAGGCGGCGGCATGATCGATAAGGAGTCACTGGCTGCCTACAAACCGGTCTTGCGCGAACCAATGCGCGGCGAGTATCGCGGCTACGAGATCGTCACCATGCCACCGCCGAGTTCTGGCGGTCTGCACATCATTCAGATGCTCAACATTCTCGAGCACTTTCCGATTGCGTCGCTGGCTTGGGGTAGTGCAGACGGAATTCACCTGCTTGCCGAGGCAATGCGGCTCGCGTATGCCGATCGCAGTAAACATCTGGCCGACCCGGACTTTTATCCCGTTCCGGTCGAGTGGCTGACGAGCGAGGAATACGGTGTCGAGCTCGCTGCATCGATCGATATGACGCAGGCGAGGCCGTCGTCTGATGTCGCGCCAGGCGTAACTCCAGCCTATGAGAGCCCGGAGACGACGCACTTCTCGATCATCGACCGCGATGGCAACGTCGTATCAAACACCTACACTTTGAATCTCAGCTACGGATCGAAAATTTCCGTCAGCGGTGCCGGATTTTTACTCAACAACGAGATGGACGACTTTGTCTCGAAGCCTGGCGTGCCGAACGCGTACGGCCTTCTTGGCGATGCGGCTAATTCAGTTGAAGCGAGCAAGCGGCCGCTAAGCTCCATGTCACCGACGATCGTATTTGCGAATGGCGCGCCCTGGTTTGCGGTCGGCGGTATGGGGGGTAGCCGCATCATCAGCGGCGTGTTGCAGACGATTGTCAACGTTATTGACCATGGAATGAATATCGCTGACGCATCGGGTCAGCCGCGCATGCATCATCAGTGGTACCCGGACGTGCTGCTTCTCGAACCCGGATTCAGTCCGGACACGACTCGGCTACTCAAAGAGCGCGGCCACGATGTGAGGCTGAGCAGGACCGGTACTGTGCAGATTGCCGCCTACAAAGACGGCACCTTCCGTGGTGCCGCCGATCCGCGAATGCCGAATTCCGGTGCAGTCGCACCTGCCGAAATAATTGCAACAGATGAATGAGCCAGTTTCCGGCGGTATCTCGCCGGGAGCGCGTCGTTATGCGTTGGCAGTGCTTGCTGTCGTTTACATGTTTAATTTCGTCGATCGGCAAATTCTGGCGATCCTGTTGCCGTCTATTAAGGAAGAATTCCAGGTTGGCGATACAGTGCTTGGTTTGCTGGTGGGCACTGCATTTGCGTTGTTTTATGTCGGTCTAGGCGTACCGATTGCGCGTCTCGCAGATCGCTGGAATCGCCGCAACCTGATCGCCTTGGCAATTGCGGTCTGGAGTGGCATGACGGCGTTGTCGGGCCTTGCCGCGAATATCTGGCAACTCGGCCTGGCGCGGATAGGCGTCGGTATCGGTGAAGCCGGCTGCAGTCCGCCAGCTCATTCGATAATCGCAGACCTGTATCCACCCGAACAGCGATCGTCCGCCATGGGTGTTTATACGCTGGGCATCTCAGCGGGGATCATGCTGGCGTATCTCGCAGGCGGCTGGGTCGTGCAAAATATGGGCTGGCGGGAAGCTTTTTTTATTATTGGCTTGCCGGGTCTGCTGCTCGCGCTGATCGTTCGATTCACGTTGCACGAGCCGCTGCGTGGTGCATCCGAAAGCCGCCATGACAGCGGTAGCCAGCCCGAACTGATGGTTGTCACCCGGTTTCTGCTGGCGCGCAAATCGTTTCTCTACATGGCAATTGCTGCCGGGCTCAGCGCATTTGTCGGCTACTCAATCGTCAATTTCATGCCAAGCTTTATTAGTCGCAGCTTCGGCGTGGGCATCGCGGTTATCGGATTCTGGCTCGGATTGATCTATGGCATCGCGGGTGGCGCTGGATTCTATTTTGGCGGGTATTTTGCCGATCGCATCGGGCGCGCCGGCCATCGCAAAGCCATGGAATTTATCGCTCTGTCAACGGTCGCCAGTGCGTTGTTTTACGGCGGCGTTTTTCTGGCAACGTCTGTGACCGTCTGCATGACCTTACTCGTTGTTCCAGCCGTCATTGCCAATTTTTACCTGGCTCCGGTCCTGAGTCAGACGCAAAGCCTGGTTTCATTGCGCATGCGCGCGGTGGCTTCATCGTTGGTATTGCTCGTCATCAATGTTATCGGTCTGGCAATGGGCTCGCCGATAACAGGATTCATCAGCGACTTGCTTGAACCGACTCTCGGAGTCGAATCGATGCGCTACAGCCTGTTGATCGTGAGCTCCGTAATGCTGCCGCTGGCGGCTTGGTGTTATTTCCGGGCCGGAAAGTACATCGATCAGGACTTGCAGCGCGCCGACGAACAAGACTGAATCAGACCGAACGCAGATACCAGTCGAAATCGAGCGGGCTGATAGTGTTGTGGAATTTGCGCTCTTCGGCACGTCGATTCATGAGGAAGTACTTACAGTACTCATCGCCCAGGTACTCAGGCAGGATCTTGCTGCGCGAAAATTTATCCAGTGCCGCATCCCATCGGTCGGGAATGCGTGTCTTGAGTGTTATTCGCTCGCCTTCGTTAATCATCCGGCCCGGATCGCATTTGTTCTTCAAGCCGTAGTGAATGCCGGCAGCGATTGCTGCCGTAACCAGGTATGGGTTTGCATCTGCACCGGACACGCGATGCTCGACGCGCAGATTTTTCGAATCGGCTTGCGGAATGCGGATAGCAACACAGCGATGATTAACGCCCCAATTCGGATCCACCGGCGCGAAGTTTTCGGGCAACAGACGTCGATAAGAATTCGCGTTCGGCGCAAATATCGCTGTACTTTCGGCCATCGTCTTGAGCAGTCCACCGACCGCGTAACGCAGCCGAGCTGAAAACGGCGGTGTCGCCAGGCTGTCTTTTCCCTGCGAGAAATAGTTCCGGCCATGCTTGTCGACCAGGCTCATATGGATGTGCAGCCCATTGCCCGAATCCTCGGCGAATGGTTTTGCCATAAAACAGGCAACGAATCCGTGTTTTAGCGCTGCGGCTTTGATAACCCGTTTCAGAAGGACCGCGTGGTCGCAGGCGAGAACGGCATCGTCGACATGCAACAGGTTGATCTCGAACTGACCCGGCGCATATTCCGAGATCACGGTGTCAGCAGGAATATTTTGTGCGTCACAAAAATCGAAAACATCATCGAGAAAGGGCTGCACTTCGTTGAGGTCGTCGGGATGGTAGACCTGAACCCCGGGTTGCGGGCGGCCGATGCCTGCAATACGGGGCGCTCGCGGCGTCGGCCTGTCTGCTTTTGCATCGAGCAAATAGAATTCGAGTTCTGTTGCCATCACGATCTTGATGCCCATTTTCCTGAGCGGCGCGGTGGCACGTTCGACAATCGCTCGATGGTCCAGGAAGTACGGGCTGCCGTCATTCTCGAACATCCGAAACAGGGCTTGCGCCATCGGTCGGCCTGACCAGGGCACGGGTGCCAGGCTGCCTGGTACCAGCCTGCACATCGCATCCGGGTCACCATCGTCGTAGCCGGGCAGGCCTTCATCAGCTTCACCGAGCACATTCAGCATTACTGCCCCGCCGCAAAACGGGAACGGATCGTCGCAATATTTCTCGAAGTCCCTGGCGCGAATTCGCTTGCCCCTGAGCACGCCGTGCACGTCCGGAACGAGTACTTCCATGAACGCCGTGTCCGGATGGGCCTTGAGCAGACGCCGCAGTTCGGATCTGAGCGGATTGTTCTTCTGTGCCATCGGTAGCCTTTGTGACCTGCGAATTGTGCGAGCTTCTACGATCTTCGCGCACGTCGCAAGGCATTCCGCTGTAAGCGGCTTGGCAATCACCCGTTGAACGGTATATCATAATATGACTATCTATTCATAATATGGTGAACTGCGATGACCAGATCCTCTCCCCCACAAGGGGCACAGGCGGCGCTCCGCGCCATACGATTGCTGAAACTTTTTACGCCGCTGCGCACAGACATGTCGTTGGCGGAAATCAGTGAGCACGCCGGATTGAACAAGACGACGGCGCACCGCCTGCTGCAGGCTTTGGCCAGTGAGGCGCTGGTCGAGCGCAGCGAGGCGAGCGGACTGTATCGACTCGGCACCGGCTTGATGGCTCTTGGCGTTTTGGCACTGTCGAGCAGCGATCTCAGGCTCAGGGTTCGACCAGTGCTCAAGCGACTGGCGAAGAGTAGCGGGGAAACGGCAACGCTCGAGGTACCGATCGACGACTCGATGCTGATTCTCGACGAAGTCGCGGCAGCCACTTCGTCGGCGCCGTCGGCAATGTTGGAACGCGCTGGCCGCTACATGCGACGTCAACGGGTAAAGCGTTGCTCGCATTTGATGAGCGACGTATGGAATCACTGGCTGACGAATTGGCAACGTTGACGCCGAACACGATCGTGCGTCGAGCAGACCTCGAGAAACAGCTCGCCACGATTCGGCAGCGCGGTTTCGCGGAGACCGTGGACGAGCTCGAGGACGGCTTCTCAGGTGTTGGAACGGTTATTCGAGGCGGCCTGGGGGAGGTGCTTGGCACCCTGTCAATCTGCGGTCCCACTCAGCGCATGACGGCCGCGCGACGGGCGCGACTTGGCGAATCATTACGAGTTGCCGCGGCCCAGCTACAACCAGCGTTGCACTGAGCTCACGGATTGCCGTGCTAACATGTCGCCACCCAAAGCGTCGGGAACAAGAAAAATTAATACGCGCAAGTTTGCTGCCCTGATTCGGGGATCCGTACTCACCTTTGTCACTACGATTGCCGCCGTGTGGTCGGTGTCGGCGTATGCGCTCGACATCGAAACGCCGTCACTCGGGCTGACCGGCGTACCGATGGAAATTGCGGTCACAGGTGCGACGCCAGGTGATGTCGTTTCCGTCGCCGTCGGCGACGAGAATTTATGGGGAACGGCCGATGCCGATGGCCGGGCCGTGGTATCCGACATCACGATCGAATCCGTTGGGACTGTTGCCATAACGGCAACAGTGAACGGCGATTCCACGACGAAAAATCTGCGGGTACTGCCCGGCTGGATTTCATTAACGCCGGCGTTGATCGCCATCGTGGTCGCATTGTTGATACGCAATGTCGTTCCCGCTCTGTTGCTGGGTCTCTGGGTGGGCGCCACGGCGTTGCAATCGTTCTCGCCAATGGGCGCCCTGAAAGGACTGATGGATACAGTCTATGTGTTCATCGTCGCTGCAGTGGCCGAGCCAGACCACGCCAAGATTATAGTATTCGGCATGATGATCGGCGGCATGGTCGGCATCATTACGCGAAATGGTGGAATGGCGAGTGTTGTACGCCTGGTCGTCAGTCGCGCGAAGACTGCTGTTGGGGGACAGGTTGCAGTCTGGTGCATGGGTCTCATGATTTTCTTCGATGATTACGCGAATTCGCTGGTTGTTGGCAATACCGCCCGACCGATTACGGACCATCTCAAGATCTCGCGCGAGAAGCTTGCTTACATTGTTGACTCAACAGCGGCGCCGGTTGTTTGTATTGCCTTGATCACAACCTGGATTGGTTATGAGGTGAGCCTTATTGACCAGGCATTGCAAGGAATAGATGAGCTTGCCGGGGTCCAGGCTTATGCTGTTTTTCTGCAATCCATCCCATACAGTTTTTACCCGATTTTAGCCGTGATTTTTGTCCTGACCGTCGCCGCGACGGGTCGCGATATGGGCCCGATGTACGCCGCCGAATTGCGCGCCAGGGCAGGGCAGGTAAAGCCTACAAAAGGTGATGACGAACTGCCTGCCATGGAGGGCGACACGCTGGAGCCGAAAGCCAACATTCCGCTGCGTGCCGCGAATGCGTTCGTGCCGATATTCGTCTTGATAGCAGGTTTGGCGTTTGGTCTGTATGCCACGGGCGAAGGCGACACGTTGACCGAGATCATCGGCAGCTCGGACGCCTACAAGGCGATGATGTGGGGATCTTTCGGAGGTGCCCTGACAGCGGCAGGAATGTCGCTCGGGCAAAGAATTCTCAACTCGCACGAGACCGTCGATGCCTGGTACGGCGGTGCACGCGCCATTTTGTTTGGCATGATCGTGCTGGTTCTTGCCTGGTCGATGTCGGCCGTAACGGCGGAACTCAATGCAAAGGGCTACTTGATCACGATTTTGGGGGATTCGCTGCCAGTGGTACTGGTGCCCGCAATTGTATTTCTGCTCGCCGCCGTGACTGCATTTGCTACCGGAACGAGCTGGGGAACAATGGGCATATTGATGCCGTTGGTCATACCACTGGCGTGGGCAGTCATGAGTGTTAATGGTATGGCGAATCCGGAAGGCATGCACATCATGTATTCATCCGTCGCGTGCACACTCGCCGGCGCTGTTTGGGGCGACCACTGTTCGCCAATCTCGGATACAACCGTGTTGTCGTCGATTGCCAGCGGCTGCGATCATATCGAGCACGTCCGGACGCAAATGCCGTACGCGATATTGGTAGGTATGGTGGCGGTTATGATCGGTACGATTCCTGGTGCGTACGGATTGTCACCGTGGATATCAATTATCGCAGGTGTCGCGATTCTTTACGGAGTGCTACGCTACTTCGGTCGCCGCGCTGACGATGCCGTATGACCAGAAAACCCATTATTGGTGTGCCGGCTTGCCGGCGCATAGTCGACCCACATCCCTTTCACATGGTTGGGGAGAAGTACCTTCATGCGCTGGCCGAAGGTTCGAACGGTCTGCCGCTCATTATTCCCGCGCTCGGAGATTCGCTGCAGATAGATGAGATTCTTGCGAGCGTCGATGGCCTGTTGCTTACAGGAAGTCCCTCGAACCTCGAGCCTCACCACTACGATGGTGAGCCGAGCGAGCCCGGAACACTGCATGATCTGAATCGCGATGCGCTGACATTGCCATTGGCAAAGCGCGCGTTCGAAACGGGCGTGCCCGTTCTGGCCTTGTGCCGGGGACACCAGGAACTCAATGTTGTGCTCGGAGGAACGTTGCACCAAAAAGTGCATGAAGTTCCCGGCTATAACTGTCACAAGGAAAATCCCGACGATCCCCTGGACGTGCAATACGGTCCTTCGCATTCAGTCAACCTGGTCGAGGGCGGGTTACTGCATGGCCTGGCCGGATCGACGACGGTCATCGTGAACTCTCTGCACTCGCAAGGCGTCGCAAAACTTGCCAATGGCGTTTCTGTCGAGGCTGTCTCGGATGACGGACTCATCGAAGCATTTGTTGTCGACAGCGTGCCGGGCTTCGCGTTGTCGATTCAATGGCACCCGGAATGGCAATTCTCACAAAACGAATTTTCAACAGCGATTTTCAAAGCATTCGGTGATGCATGCAGGCAATACGCTGCCAGGAAACAGGTGTGAGGTAAGCAAGGACGACGTTTCAGTATGTGATCCTGGCAAGACGCCGCACCTGCGGTTGGCTATTATTGCTCAATTAACAACAATTCGGTGGCCAACACGGCCCTCGGAGGTGACACATGGCAGCGCTTGAAAAACGTTCAGGATCGGACTGGCAGGAGCTCGATAAAGAGCACTACCTGCACCCGTTTACAGACTACAAAGATCTGCAGGAGAAAAAATCGCGCATTATCACGCGTGCGGATGGCGTCTACATTTATGATTCCGATGGCCGCAAGATTCTCGACGGCATGTCGGGTCTCTGGTGTGTCAACGCGGGCTATGGACGCGATGAACTGGTGGACGCGGCGGCGGAGCAAATGCGCGAACTGCCGTACTACAACAGTTTCTTTCAATGCGCCCATCCGCCATCGATTGAACTGGCGAGAGTGTTGCAGGAGGTCACGCCACCGCACATGAATCGGGTGTTCTTCACCGGTTCCGGATCTGAATCGAATGACACGATCGTCCGCATGGTCAGGCGTTACTGGGATCTGATGGATCAGCCCGAGCGCCATACAATCATTAGCCGCCATAACGCGTATCACGGTTCAACGGTTGCGGCGGCGAGTCTCGGCGGCATGAAGTCAATGCACAAGCAAGGCGGTTTGCCAATTCCGGGCATCGTGCATGTCGATCAGCCGTACTGGTTTGACAGCGACAAGAGTATGTCGCCGGACGAGTTTGGATTGCTTACCGCTCGCTCGCTCGAAGACAAGATCAATGAGCTTGGGGTCGACAAGGTGGCGGCATTTATCGCCGAGCCCATACAGGGCGCCGGCGGTGTGATCGTACCGCCCGATACCTATTGGCCGGAAGTGCAACGTATTTGCGACGAATACGGTGTGTTATTGATCTCTGACGAGGTCATTACCGGTTTCGGCCGGCTCGGGGAGTGGTTCGGCGCAGACTATTTCGATACCCGCCCTGATTTCATGCCCTTCGCCAAGGGCGTGACATCCGGTTACTTACCGCTTGGTGGCGTCATGATCAGCGACCGTGTGGCCGAAACGTTGATCGATAAAGGTGGCGAGTTCCATCATGGCTACACTTACTCCGGGCATCCGGTCTCGTGTGCGGTGGCCATCGCCAATATCAAGATCCTGCAAGACGAAAAGCTTATCGAGCGCGTCAAATCTGACATCGGACCGTATCTGCAGGCCGGCTGGCAAAAACTTGCAGAGCATCCGATCGTTGGGGAAGCCCGCATGGTTGGGCTTATAGGCGCATTGGAAATAGTGGCCGACAAGACCTCACTCGAACGATTTGAAGAAAAGCAGGGCGTTGGCACCATCTGCCGCGATTTTCTCGTGGACAATGGCCTTGTCATGCGTGCAGTAGGTGACACGATAGTCACCGCGCCACCCTTCGTGTTATCGCACGAAGAAGCCGATGAGCTAGTCGAGATTGCCTGGAAGTGCCTGGACCTCACTCAGCAGGCCATAAAGTGACCACGCGCAAGGCGAGCAACGACAATGCAATAGCGCGCGAAAGCCTTTACGGCACAACCCCGGAGCCAACCTATGCAGGCGTCATGTCGTTCATGCGGCGGAAATACACCAAGGACTTGACCGGCGTTGACGTTGCTGTGACTGGTATTCCATTTGATACCGCGACGACCAATCGACCGGGTGCGCGTCTCGGCCCACGCGCGATTCGCGCTGCATCTTCGATCATCGCGTGGGAAAAGATGTACGGAATGGAATTCGACCCCTTCGACAAGCTGGCCGTTATCGACTACGGCGACTGCTATTTTGATTCTGGCCGGCCGCAGGGCGTACCCGATGAAATCGAAAAATACGCCTACGACATTATTAGTAAGGGCCCCGGACTACTAGCGCTGGGCGGCGATCATTTTGTCTCTTATCCACTGATTAAGGCACACGTCAAAAAGCATGGTGGCCCGCTGTCGTTGCTTCATTTCGATGCGCATAGCGATACCTGGGCCGACGACGAAGGTCGTATCGATCACGGCACCATGTTTTATTTCGCCGCAAAGGAAGGTCTGGTCGATCCGGCCAGTTCGGTTCAGATCGGTCTGCGTACGACCAACCCGGATACGATGGGTTTCAACGTGCTCGATGCGCCGTGGGTGCATGCGAATGGCATCGAGGCGACGATCGATAGTGCCCGAAAAGCAGTTGGTGACAATCCTGTTTACCTGACTTTCGATATCGATTGCCTCGATCCAAGCTACGCGCCGGGTACTGGTACGCCAGTTTGTGGCGGTTTGACCTCCCACCAGGCCATCGAAATCCTGCGCGGATTGCAGGGAATCAGTATCGTGGGGATGGACATTGTTGAGGTCGCACCGGCCTACGATGTGGGTGAAATAACAGCTCTTGCCGCATCGTATCTGGCAATGGAAATGCTGTATTTGTACGCCAACCGGCCCGCAACTCCGGCGTAATCGTCATGCAAGTTGCGCGAGAACACACCAATTCCTATTACGCGGCCTCTCGCAAACTCAAAATCGAATACCCGAGACTTGCGGGCGAGCATCGCTGCGACGTAGCAGTGGTCGGTGCTGGTTTTACGGGTGTGTCAACCGCTCTTTACCTTGCTGAGCGCGGTTATGATGTCGCGCTGGTTGAATCGAACCGAATCGGTTGGGGCGCATCCGGGCGTAACGGCGGCCAGTTGATCGATGGCTTCACGAATGTGGAGAAGTTTGAAAGACGATCCGGCCAGCAGGCCGAAGCCGACATGGTTCGACAGATGGGACTCGAATGTCGCGACATCGTCGTGCAACGCATCGAGCAGTATTCGATCGACTGCGACCTGAAGCTCGGCTTCCTGGACGTTGCAGCTCGACCCAAGGAAATGCAGGGCCTTGAGGAATCGCTGCAAATCCACCTGGAGAATAATTACCCACACGAGATGCGGCTCGTCAGCCAGGATGAACTGCGTGATTTCATTGACTCGGACAGCTATATCGGCGGGCTGACCAATGAAGGTAACGGTCATTTGCATCCGCTTGATCTGTGCATTGGTGAAGCACAAGCAGCGAATGAGCTCGGGGCGACGATTTTCGAACAGACCCGTGTGACTCGAATTCTGCACGGCAACAAGCCGGTAGTGGAGACCGAGTCAGGCAAGATACTCGCGGACAAGGTCGTGTTGGCTGGAAACGCCTATCTTCGTGAGACCGAGCCGAAACTCAGGCGGACGATTTTTCCTGCGGGCAGCTACGTCATCGCAACCGAACCTTTGGGCGAAGAGCGCGCGAAAAAATTGACGCCAGCCGATGTTGCGTTTTGTGAGCAATGCATAGCGCTGAAT
>PVMK01123091.1_pt1 | contig 20588 bp, 19 predicted proteins | sample 1853481 | NCBI WGS metagenome assembly PVMK01 (sample SAMN08533507, study PRJNA380276) | Marine sediment metagenome, whole genome shotgun sequencing project. | reverse complement strand
TTCGCGGCCGGGCAGGTGCTGATTACCGGAGACGGCTCGACGATCGACTGCATCGCACTCGACAATGTAACCGTAATTCTCGAGATCGACAGCGATGGTGACGGTACGGTGGATGATACGATCACCACGACATGGTTTGATCTTCTTGGGGACGGAGCTGAAACCTAGCGTTACTCAATCGAAAAGTCTAAATGACGGTAGACGGTGGAACCCGCGGGCATTATTGCCCGCGGGTTTCTTTTTATTCGCTCATTGAAGACTGCTGAAGTATGTGTAGAGCCGTCATTCGTGCCGGAGTACTGGGTGGGATCCTGCTGGTGCAATTGCCCGCGATGGCTCGCGCGCAAAACGTACGCAATAATGCCGTTCATAACGAATTCGCCGGCGGCCTGAGTCTCGCCCATTTTGATTTCAAAGAGTTCGACGCGCAGGGCAATCGCCTGTTGCGTGAGAACGGATTTCTTCCCGGGCTGGCGGGCCGCTGGGACGGCATGTTCCGGCGGTGGTCGTTCGGTGTGGCCGGTGACCTCTCGGGTGGCGAGGTCGATTACGACGGGCGCACCCAGGCCGGAACGCCGGTGCAGACAAAAACAGATGAACTGATCTACGAGACCAGGGCCAGGATCGGCTGGATTGTTCCGCTGAAATCTGGATTCAGCAGCGAGTTTTTTGGCGCCCTCGGTTATCGCGGGTGGGAACGCGACATTCAGTCGACGCCGATTTCCGGAAGCGTTTCTGAAACTTACCGATGGGTCTACGGGTCGGCGGGTTTTAAAGGCGGGTATCGACCGCGCCCGGCTTCGGCCTGGCACCTGCATCTCGAAATTCTCCGGCCGCTGAATCCGGAAGTCGAGGTCCGTATCGGTGGTTTCGATGACGTCACGCTCGACCTCGGCGAGGAAACGGGCTGGCGGCTCGCCGTGATCAATCGCCGAACGCTCGACCCCAAAAAGCACCTTGAATTTGGACTTGAATACACGGCCTGGGACCTCGGACGGAGTTCCCCAAAACCGCTGACCCGCAACGGAATGGTGACGGGTTTCGTCGTCAGTGAACCCGCCAGCGAGACGCGGGTGATCGCTCTGCGCGCGAACTTTATCTTCACGCTGAACTAGGCCGCGAGACACTGCGTACCGGCCGTTTCGCTGTGGCATACTGCCAGCAGAATAAGATCAACAACAGGAATCTTCGCGATGAACACGCACGAAAAAGACACCTTTTTGCAGACCTACGACTGGGTCAAGAGCTGGGAAGAGCTGCCCTGGGCCCATGACGAGGCGACATTGTTCCTGGCCAATATCTCGCTTCTCGGTAAAGCCGGCGGGGCGAAACCCGGCAAGGCGCTCGATATCGGCTGCGGTGCCGGCACGGACTCGGTCTTCCTGGCCGAGCAGGGTTGGGACGTAACCAGCCTGGATTTCATGCCCAAGGCGCTCGAGTTCACGCAGCAACGCGCCGAGGCGGCCGGCGTCAGTGTGAACCCGGGCGAGGCCGACATCACGACATGGGAGCCGCCGCATCGATTCGACCTCGTGCTCGACCACGGGCTGTTGCACAACATGGATCCGGTGCGTTACCCGGCGTATCGGGACTGCATCATGCGGATGGTGGCCGATGACGGTCACTTCGTTTTATTGCACTGGCATCCATTGTTCCCGGGTCAGCCGCAGGGCGAGATCGGCCCGACACGCGTCAATCGTGAAGACATCAAGACGTTTTTCGCACCGGAATTTCAGGAGCGCTTCTTCGCGCGCGAGGAATTTGAAGACCTGCCGGAGATGGTCGGCCGCGGCATGACCCAGGCGTATTACTGGTTCCAGCATAACCAGGCCGAGGCCCATCCGGATGAACTCGTCACGCAAATCGAGGCCACATTGACGAAACATGGTTGCAATTTTTTGGGCTATATAGAAGAGGCGGGCGATGCGTCGCTTGACGCGGACGTCAGCGCGGAACTCATGGCCTGCATACTGGGTCCGGGCCGCCTCGGTATTTCGCACACCGTTCCGGCCACGGACGCGGTCGGTGACCTCATCGCGGCGTTCGCAGCGAAAGCCGGCCGCAGCGCAATCGAGATCGAGAATCTGTTGCGCGTGTTCGCGTCGGACAAACACGGCAAAGTCTGCATGACGAATGCTAAATGCACGGAGTGCGACGTCAAATTCTGCAAACGACTCCGCTATAGATGATGGTGTCAGACACCAAATTTTTCCGTGCCGTATATGAGTTCTAATTTTTGGTGTCTGACACCAATGATTGCAGCCGTGCTGATTTCTGCGTGCACGACCGGGAAAGAGTCGATGCCGGCGCAAGTCTGGTGCGACCCGGACACGACGCTGTGCTGGCAGAGCCCGCAAAAAGATGCATTTGCCAAGACGAATACCGGCCTGATCGTGGCTGAAGCCGTGAATTATTGTGACACGCTCGCACTCGCCGGTTACACGGACTGGCGCTTGCCGACAATCGCCGAGCTGCGGTCGATTGTTGACGGCAATGCGGCAACCGAAACCGGGGGTGCGTGTGAGGTGCGTGCCGGCACGGGCACTGGCACCAATTCAAACCCGGTCTGCCACGGCGGCGTTCCGTTTGCCGGCCCCGGCAGTGGTGGTTGCTACTGGAAGCAGGGCCTTGCCGGGAATTGTGATAATCCGGATCCGGCCGCGGAAGGTCACCCGCTCGAGACCTGGGCATCTGACCGGGCGGTCGACGATCCCGAACAATGGGTCGCGTACGTCGCGTTCGAGACTGGCGCGGCCGGCTTCAATCACAGTTGCAGTGTCGCCGACGTGCGTTGCGTGCGCGATGACGACGGCATCATTCCGCAATGCATCGCAACGGACATGTGCCAGGATTCCGGTCCGTTTGTCAGCAGCCCGGAGTTGACAGCGGTCTGCGATGCCGACGTGTGCACCGGTAGCGACTCGCTCAAGGTCACGCTGAATGTCGCCGAAAAACTCGCTGGCCAGCCTCATCAATTGATGGCGTTTTTGTACAGTGATGAGAATTGGTCCTTCCCACCGGCGCGTCCGCCCGACGGCGGCACGGATTACAACCAGGTCATGTCGCCGGTCATCGATAAAGATCAGCCCTTGACGATGACGATTCCGGCGTGCACCTATTATCGCGAAGACCGGCTGACCGGCCGCTATCGCCTGTATGTCCATCTGCAGATGAGTCCGGGTTTTCCACCGACGCCGAAAGCCGGTGATTATTGGTGGGGTGGCCAGGGGCCGGCGATCGAGTTTCCGCTTAACGGCGCCACGCATCAGGGGCGTGTCGAGTCGCTCGACATCATGCTGGAACCCGTGCTCTGAAACACCGGACGGGATGGAGCTCATGTTTTGGATTCAGGATCAGTAATCATGATTAAAAAAATTCTTATTGGCCTGGTTGCAGTCGTTGTCATCGGTGGCGGCGGTTTCTTTTACTATTTCACCGTGGTTCTGCCACGCGATATCCCGGTGCCGGACATCACAGTGTCATCCGATCCCGAAGTGATAGAGCGTGGCCGGTACCTCGCGATGCACGTCGCCGTTTGCATGGATTGTCACTCGACGCGCAACTGGGATTATTACTCGGGGCCGATCGTGCCGGGCACACTGGGCCGCGGTGGCGAGCGTTTCGATGAAGAGTCGGGACTGCCCGGCGTCATACTGTCGAAGAACATCACGCCGTATAACCTCGGCGACTGGTCCGACGGCGAATTGTTTCGCGGGATTACGGGCGGGCTGCAGAAAAACGGTGATGCGCTGTTTCCGCTCATGCCGTATGACGCCTATCGCACGATGGATGAGGATGATCTTCTTGCGATCATGGCCTATATCCGCACGCTTGAGCCGATTGAAAACGACATTCCCAAGCATCAACTAAACTTTCCACTCAGCCTGATCGTGAACTCGATTCCACGGGAGGCGGAGCTGCGCCGCATTGACCGGTCTGATGCACTGGCGTATGGGGAATACGTCGCGACACTGGCAGGTTGCACCTGGTGCCATACACCGTTGAATGCGTCACAACAGGTCGACACGGACAGGTTGCTGGCGGGCGGGCACGAGTTCGTTATGGGCGAGTATGTCGTTCGCGCTTCGAATATTTCGTCGGACAAAGACACCGGGATCGGCAGCTGGACGCTCGAAAAATTTATCGCCGGTTTTCGCCGCTATCAGAGTGCCGAGGGGCGCATGATTCCGATGGCGGAGGGCGGATATAACACGCTGATGCCGTGGACGATGTACGCGAATATGACCGATGAGGATCTCGATGCAATCTTTACTTTCCTGCAGGCCTCAGAGCCTATGACCAATTCGGTCCAGAAATACGCACCACGGCAATGAGCGCTGTACCGTCGAGAGTCGGCAAACACAAAGCGCATAAAACTTTCCTGGGACTTCCCGCCAGCGAACCTGACACGTACGACGGTCCGTGGGAAAGGGCCGAGCACTGGGTGCTCTGGCTGACCGGATTCTGGTTTTTGATGTGTGTCGCGGGAACGGTACTTGCATATACGGCCCAGAGTGAATTCATTGTCACGGTTTTTAGTCCACCCGGCCAGGAACTGCTGGTGCAACTGTCGCGACAATTGCCGACGATGTTTCTGGTTTTGCTGCTTTTCGGTCTTGCCGTGGACACGGGTCATATCAATGTCGCGTATACGCGCAAGGCCAGCCACATCTTCGCTACATTTTTCATTCCATTAATCTGGACGCCGGCGGTTATTGAAGGCGTCGAACTTTACCACCAGTGGTATTTGAGCGTGACATGGAAATCCTTCGCCGTGTTCGTGGTTCCCTATGCTTTGATGATCCGCCCGATTCGCTCGAAGGTCCGCCTGCTATACCTGGGTCATCGATCCTTCGATCGTCCCGAAGACCGGCCGTATACGCTGATCTGGTTTATGACCCAGATGCTGGCGATCGGTCTGCTCCTCGTGCCGATGAGCCAGTATTTCCTGTCCAACGGCGTCTGGTCGCTGTACCTGATCGCGGCGATGTCGAACGGTCTCGGCGACGGGCTCGCGGAACCGATCGGCAAGGTTTTCGGCAAGAAGAAATACAAAGTCAGGGCGCTATTTACGGACAGGGAATACACGCGCAGCTATGTCGGCTCGGCGTGCGTGGCCTTTTTCACGATACTGGGGATATTGATTAACATCCCGATCCTGTCGACCGGCGAACTGGTTACACTGCTGGCCATCCTTCCGGCCTTGATCACGGTCATCGAGGCTAAATCGCCCCACACTTGGGATAATTTCTTCATGTACATCGCGTGCTGGGCCGTCGTTTACCTTGTGGTCCTTGCTTAGCCGACATCGGTTGGTGTCAGACACCAAGTTGAGAAATCCGTTGTATCATCCATGCCCCGCGAATTATCAGAAATCAGAGAGGTGTTTCGAGTGAAGCTATGGGTCAAGATCTTGTTGGGTGTGGCGGTGTTAATTACCGGCCTGGGTGCGGTTTTTGTTTCCAAAAATCAACCGCCGCAACTGGCGAAGACTGATTATTACGAGTATTACATCAATCAGGACACCGTGCCTGTCGGTAAAATCGGAATTTTCGTATCTCACCTGATACTGCCCGAAGATTTTCGTGAAGAGGATTTCTTCGTTTTGGCCGGCAAGTCCCTGCAGTATATTCCATGGCCGATCCGGGAACTGGTCCAGATCGACAAGGGTATTATTTTGCTCGACCGAGACCGGTTCTATGAATTCGAGGAATTCACGCCGACAGACCTCGTCGATCACACGGGTAGCTCAACGGACATCGACGGCGTGCCGTACATCGATAAATACCGCAATGGTGAAATCGAATGGATGCCCCCCGGTAATATTCATCTGAGTCACGGCGCATTTTTATATGCAGGACGCCAGGTTGGTACGATGCCGTCAGCCTTGAAGCTCGCAGTCAAGGCGAAGAATTATTATTACGCGCCGGGCAAGGGGTTTTCGGACGGCCGGGTCCCTCACGAGGCAGGCAATCGCCACATCGTATTCAGCGCCATAGAGAAACTCGAAGCAAAGCATGGAGACATTCCGTGGGCCTGGGTCACGGCCGATAATTTCACGATGGCGCGTCAGGCGATGTTTGATCTTCTCGACGAGGGCATCGATACGGTCATTCTCGCGGCGCCGCGTCCCGTCTATTCGCATCATGAGGAGTTCAACGGCAGTATCAAGCACGCGATGCACTATATACATGAGTGGCAGGAAGAAAATGACCACAAACAGATCAAGATGATTATCTCGCCCGAGTTGTCGTTTTTCGATCCGATGTTTGAGGTTCATCCAGCGATTATTCGCGATAACCTGAAGGACATTCCCGAGGGTTCATCCGTCAAACTCGTTTTATCCGTGCATGGCATGCCGTGGGAAAAGGTGCCGCACGAGGGGTGGATCAAGCTCGCCCCGCGCTTCGTCGATCGCGCGATGGAAGAGGCGACAAGGGTCATGGCGGACTATGATTTCAGTCGCGTCGAGATCGTGCAATCACAGGATCATTTCGCTGATCCGCACAACAATCCCAATGGAACTTATCTGTCGACGAACATGGCATTCTGGGATGGTGTGCGCGATAAATTCGATTATGTTTTGCATGTTCCGATCGAGTTTTTCGCCGAAAATACCGACACGATGTTCTACCATGATATGGCCAACTTCGAGTTTTTCGATGAATACGATGTCTATGAGACCGTCGAATACACTGACTGGTCGAAGCCCTATCGCAAGAAAGTGGTCCAGGACGGCACGACCGTGATCTACGGCGGCGTCGCGGCCGGGCCGTTCGCTGATCCGATCATCGAGGCATTCTTCCAGTCTCTCGATTCCATCGTCTCCCAAGGCACGTAAAAATTAGCGCAGGGATCATCATTTCCGGGAGCGATAGCCATGAAAAGAATTGCAATTTTCTCCGATGGCACGTGGAATTCGCCGGAGAAGGGTGGACCGACTAATGTGCTGCAGCTGGCCCGTGGTATTCGGCCGAAGGTAAGCGGTATCGAGCAGGTCGCGTTCTACGATTGGGGCGTTGGTACCGATCGCAAGAAGATCGCGGGCGGTATCTCGGGCGCCGGTATCGACAAGAATGTTATGGATTGCTACCGGTTCATCGTGCACAACTTTGATAGGGGCGACCAATTGTATTTTTTCGGCTTCAGCCGCGGCGCTTACACGGTTCGTTCGCTGGCTGGATTCATCCGCAATTGTGGGCTGCTCAAACGGGAACATGCGGAACAAATCCCGGCCGCTTATCGCCTGTATCGGAAACGCAGTAGCGCAAGCAGTCCTCGTGAGCGACAGGCCGTCCGGTTCAGAAAAAGATATGCCGTCACGGATATCACGCCGATTGAATTTGTTGGTGTCTGGGACACGGTCGGCGCGCTGGGTATCCCGGTCCCGTTCTGGGGCACGTTGGGTAAACGCGAATTCCTGTTTCACGACACGGAGCCAAGCAAAATCGTGCGCCACGCCCGGCATGCGGTTTCGATCGATGAGACCCGCGAGGATTTCCAGCCGACGCTATGGAGCCCGAAGCCCGGGCTCGATCTCAAGCAGGTCTGGTTTGCCGGCGCCCATTCCGATATTGGCGGCAGTTATAAAGAGAAGGGACTCAGTCATATAGCGAGCCAGTGGATGCTCAAGGAAGCCAAAGGCTGTGGACTCAGGTTCGAGTCGCACCTCGTCGACTCGATCAAGCCCAGGCCGCGTGCTCGCCAGCACGATGAGCGCAGGGGTATCTACCTCGCACGCAAAAAGCATGTTCGTGACATCACGGGTCCCGGTCCATGCATCCGTAAAAAAGCGATGGGAGGCGAATACTCAGGACTATCGCCGTAACAGCAAGGCGTTGCAGAAATTACTGAATTCGGTCGGCGGTGACTGGTCAAAAATCGATCTGGCGGACTGAGCAGGCATGATCAGTTGTCGCGAGCTTCGTTTTTGTTTACCTGCTGTGGGGGTAGCGCAGGGCTGACTGACAGCCGCCACTGCGAGCGCATCCGATTGCACGATGACAGGGTACGATATGCCGGGGGTTCCATTATCCGGGAGTACGCTGGATCGGGGTGAGCAAAAAGCGTTTCTGCTCTGCGGGGACGGAATCACGAACGATGCTGCGCTGACCGGGCTCGACGCCGCGCGGATCGATTTACTTTATCGTCAGCCGCTACGCCACTGCGACGTCGGCGACCGGCGTCCGGGCCTATTCCTGGTCCTGCGGTGCGGGCGCGGACGCGACTGATGCGAATATCGACGTCTTCAATATGGCGACCGGCCGAATGGTTTGCGGTGATATTTCGCTCGCAGTGCCGAAGCGGATCCTGTTGCCGGACGCAACGCTCGGCCCGACGGAGCAGGTCACACAGCACCGCCTGGTACTGACTGCCGGCGACGGCATAGATTTAACGGGAGCCTGCGAAGCCGGCTTGCAATTTTTGCCGGGTCCCGGGTTTATCGTAAAGTTCGTCGAAGGCGAGTCGCCGCGATGCCGGCCATCCGGGGTGGACGTCGATGTGCAAATCATCCCCGGTCGGCAGACCCGGGCAAAGGTGCTCGTGCACGGCATCAAGATTTCTGGTCAGTCCGGCCGTGGCCGATCCCGAAAACGCCAGGCCATCGACGGTATTGCATATATCGAACCGCCGCCGCCGGTGTTCCAGGAGGCGATGGCGGAAGACGATGCGCAGTATATCGATGTCGACGGCGTGCGAACCCGTTACTTCGATAAGGGTGAAGGTGATGCATTGATCCTCGTCCATGGGGGGCAACCCTCTGCCGCCGACTTCAATGCGTGGGAATGGCAGCAAAATTTCGACGGTCTCGCGGAGCACTTTCGCGTGTTGGCGCTCGATCGTATCGGGCAGGGCTATACGGACAACCCGGCCGATCTCGATGCCTATGCCGACTATTATCCGTTGGTCGTCGAACACCTGTATGGATTCATTCGCGCGCTCGGACTGGAGCGGGTACACCTGGTCGGGCATTCACAGGGTGGTTGGCCGGTGACGCGCCTGGCGCTCGATCATCCGGAACTCGTCGCGTCGCTGGTCATAGTTGATTCGACGATGATCGCGCCAGCCGCGAACGTGGAACAGGTCATGCGCTTCTATATTTACATGCAGAGTGATCTGCACCCGAAAAGTGGAGAAACATTCGAAAGTATTCGTCGAGGCATGGCTTTTTTCTCATATACGAAGAACAACATCACGGAACAGCGTATAAATCGTATCCTTGCCCTGTCGAAGACCGCGAAATACGCGGCCGCGCGGGACTGGTTTCAGAGCCATTACATGAGCCCGGCGCATCCGAGTTTCCGTGTACTCAAGGCACAGGCCTGGGACGAAATGCGGGCCGGATCGCTGCACGTGCCAACGATGATCCTCTGGGGACGCGAAGACCCGGAGGGCTCCTTCGATTCCGGCTTTGCGTTCTTCGAAGCGTTGCAGGAAGCGGGCACCGATGTGCGGTTCCACGGTTTTAAAAATTCGGGCCATGTGCCGTACATGGAATACCCAGCCGCATTCAATCGACTCGTCACCGACTTCAGCAGTGAATATTCTTCGAATTAAATGGGGTCGAACCGAGGTTTTCTAGGAGATTGGAAGGTTCGGACTAACCCCATTTATTTAGAAAACCTCGGTTCGACCCCATCTAATTTTGGATCTTGATACACCGTGAAATATATCGATCAACTGTTCGAGGGCCCGCTGGATATCATCGGCGACGTACATGGCGAGATCGACGCGCTTAGCAATTTGCTGATTAAACTCGGATACACTGACGACGGTGGGCATGTGGATGGCCGGCGACTGGTCTTTCTCGGTGACCTGACGGATCGTGGTCCCGACAGTCCGGCCGTACTGAAGAAAGTCATGGCGCTGGTCGAAGCCGGTCACGCCCAGTGCCTCCTCGGTAACCACGAGCTGAATCTTCTGCGCGACGTGGAGAAGCACGGCAATGCCTGGTGGGCCAATCCGGCCAAAGACAACGAGCATCCGGCAGAAGTTGTCGGGCCTGAAGACAAACTTGCAATGATGCGCTTCCTCGAGACCCTGCCGATTGCTCTGGAGCGTCCGGATTTGCGCGTCGTGCATGCTTGCTGGAATGCAGCCACGATCGCCGAACTGCGTGGCCGTGAAGCCGACGGTCTTTTGGTTGCGGCACTGTATAAAGAGTATCTCGACGGTATCCTCGCACGATGGAAGAGTGGTCCGGTCGCGCAGGCGTATGCCGGGGAATGGCGAGAGCATCACGATAACCTGACAGACCCTGATTGGACACCGGTCTTTTTGCCCGCGAAGGCACAGATGGACCGTGAATATCAGATGAGCAATCCGGTTTGCATTGCGACCTCGGGCGAGGAACAGGAAACGGTCTCGCCGTTCTGGGCCGGCGGCAAATGGCGCATGGTCGATCGCGTCAAATGGTGGGCGCACTACGACGAGCCGATTCCGGTGATCATCGGCCACTACTGGCGCCGGTTCAGCGAGGCCCGCACCGTGTTCTCGGACAAATTCGGGCCCGACCTCTTCGCCGGCATCGAGCCACATCACTGGATGGGCAAGCGGCAGAACGTATATTGCGTCGACTTCAGCGTTGGTGGCCGCTATGCGCAACGTGCGGCCGAAGAGCCCGAACACCTGTGCTCACTGGCCGCAGTGCGCGTCCCGGAATGGGAGGTGATGCACGACAACGGCACCCACCGGAAATTGGTGTCAGACACCAATTAATTCTAGCGATCACTGGCGCAGGCCGGGCGTCATCTCATCGCGATCCAGGTTGTCGAGAAAATATTGCACCGGCCACACGTGACCGCGACCGTCGTAGTCGGCCCGTGAAGGCGCCTCGGTGACATCTATATTCTGCGCGTGTTCGAGTGGTGCGTTAGTCCCCGGTACGAAGTCATCGCTGCTGAAAATCGCCCCGGCGAAATCGGCGCACTCGCCGTAATGGCGGTAACCATAGGTGTAATCCCAGCCACCGCGGATACCCATGCTGTCGAGATACGTCATTTCGATGCGCGCCGGTTTTGAAGCCATAGCCTTGTAGACCTCGCAAAGCGGGTTCAATAAATAGGAGCCGGCACTGTGCGCGATCAGGCGGATGTGCTCGAGTTCGGTGAGTTGTGCCAGCTCTTCGCCGAGCGCTCTGCCAATCTTCTGTCCGTGAGTGCCGGCGCGCAGGTTGTTGTCGGACCACGGTGACCAGATGTAATGCATCACTGCGACCCCGGGTTCACTGCCGATCTCGCGTTCGAAGCGGTCGGTGATTTCGATCAGTGTTGGTTCGTCCCGGCCCCGCGTGCCATGAAACAACAAGACGACGTAGCGCGTATCCGCGTCGAGGTTCAATTCGGTCGTGACCGCCGGCGATGGCCAGCGTGTGTAAAGCTCCAGACCGAGCGCCGCCGCGGCCGCGATCCCGATCAACGCTATGAGTATTCGGCGACGCTTCGACATTCTGCGGAACATCCGGTGGGATATCCGCGGGATTATACGCAAACGTGTGGGATCAGGACGGCGCGAATGCGCCCACACCTAGCTCGCAAGGAGACTTTGATTGTTGTGAGCGCACCCGCAACCGAAGCACAACTGTAGCTGAATATATAATCAACAATCTTTGACCCCGGTCTCATTATTTTGATCCGAATTAAACTGCGGGGATAAGCTTTTCGCCGATCACGCGAATCGCATCCGCCGGGTTGCTGTAGATACACAGGGCGATCTCGGTCAGGCCAGCTGTCTTGAAGGCCCGCATGCGCTCGACTTCGCGGTCGATATCACTGAGCGGTGACGACGATGTCCCGTTATCGACGATCTTCTCGAGTATCGCGTCCGGAATACCCTTGATGTCGGGAGATTTCGCCATGTACGCCTTTATAAACTCCCCGGTGTGCTGGTTTACGATCGCGGCTTCGTCTTCATCGACGACGTCGCCGATATAGTCCGGGTACACGGTACCCCGAACCGCGAGGAAGATACGTGCCTCGCGGTGTGCGGCCTCGCGGCTTTCCTGTACGTGCCAGGCCCAGAAATTATTCAGCGGATAATGCACAGGGTCGCGTCCGGCCTCGGTCAACACGGGATCAATAATATCGTGCGCCCAGCGAATACGGCCCGGCGTAAAGTCGCTGACCATGATGCCCTCGGCATAACGCGCGGCGGCTTTGAGCATTTGCGGACCGTTTGCGCCGACATAGATCATTGGCGCCGGTTGTGTCAGCCAGTTCAGGTCGAGCCAGCCAATCTTATAGAGTTCGCCCTTATAGCTGCCCGCCTTTCCCGAGATCGCCTGGTTCAGAATTTCGACACACTCGCGCACGGCCCGCACCATGCGGCGCGGCTTGAAACCAATATTCTCTGCCGTGCCGCCGCCACCACCAACGACGATCTGCGCGCGCCCCTCTGCGATTTCATTCAGTGTAAGCAGCGAGTGCGCCATCTTCTGCGGGTGCAGCTCAAACGGACTGACAGCGATCGGCCCCATACGCAGTGTTTTTGTCTGCATCGCCAGTGGAACAAAATTCACGAAGGCATCTCGTGTGTTGTAGTTGTTCGCGATCCAGACCCCGCCGATACCGACTTCTTCTGCCAGCTTGCCGAGGCTCAGCATCTCGTCGGCCGACAGATCGGAATAGAGGATGACGTCAAAGCGCATGAGATTCAGGCTCCTTTTAGTAGAGGTGTCGCCGGCAGTACCCAGCGGCCGCCGTTGCGCCGCGCCGGGCTCGGAATCACACAGGCTTGTTCGTGGCCGAGTCGGTCGAGCGCATCGGTATCGATTCGCCAACCCTTGTTTTCCCACTGCCGCAGGAGTTTGCGGTAGCGCGCCATGGCCTGTTCTTCGGGTTGCAGCAGGTCATGCGTGTGGGCACGCGGTGGCACGATCGGGCGCATCGCCTCGAGCAGGTCGCGGTCCTCCTTTTCAAATTTCCAGTTTGTCTCAGTCAACACCGTATTCATCTTTTCTTCCTGTTGAAAATTACGTGCATGCAGCAGGTAACGCCGACACGCCGTTTCATCGATCGGCGTGACGTAGTAATAAAAGCGAAAATCACCACGTTCCTTGCCCATCATAAAATTCATGTGCGCCCAGCCTTGTACCGCGCCGAGGTAACCCTGCGTTAACGTGACTTGCGGGCTGTCGATCGTGTAACCGCCATCCCAGTCGTTCGTCGGATCGACCAGTGTGTACTGCGTATCTCCGCCGCGTTGGAAGTCGCCGGCCATCGCGCTTGCGTCTTCGTGCGAGAATTCCGCATGGGTTGCGTCGATGCCGTTCTCCATGACGCGCTCGTAGTGCGCGCGCCAGAGATACTCCATCGTGATCGTTGTCCACCCGTCCGCTTCCCATTCGGGCACGTCGAGGATCGGCGGCCGGTCGGGCTCGGGCAGATCACCGAGAAATGCGAACACGAGGCCGTAGCGTTCATCGACCGGGTATGAATCGACGCGCGCGCTGTCCGGTATCGTGGCGCCTTCGGGCAGTGTCGGAATCCGCCGGCACGCGCCGTCGCCATCGTAGCGCCAGCCGTGATACGGACACTGGATGCAATCGCCGTGCATGCTGCCGGCCGACAGTGAGCCGTTGCGATGCGCGCAGATATCGGCCAGGCAATGCGCGTCGCCCGCACTGTCCCGAAACAACACGAAGTCGTGGCGTAGCGCTCTGATTTTTAGCGGTGTATCACCGAGTTCGTCGGACCGCGCCAATGGATACCAGAAATTGATCAGCATTTTTATTTCCCCGGGGCCTCGACCCAGACCGTAACTTCGTTGCGGACCGGCGGCTGGGCCATGATGTAGGCATAAATGTCGGCCAGATCGCCGTCAGATAATTTCGCATATTCGGTCCACGCGTGCTGGGTCTGGTAGCCGGTCTCTGTGACCGGAATTCGCGCGCTTTCAGATTGTTTGAGGCGCGCGATGAAATCATCGACCGTCCAGTCGCCGATGCCGGTTTCCGCGTCGGCCGAGATGTTCGCCGAATAGACGAGTTCACCATTGGTCCACATGCCGAGCCCGCCGCCGAAGTCCATGCCGTCATAGGATTGCATGCGCTCGTCGGCGGGCGTGTGACAGTACTGGCAGCCCGCGATGACCGCAATATATTTCCCGCGCGACACCGGGTCGTCCGGATCGACATCCCACGGATCGGCTGGCAGTGGGCGCGTGTTCGCGATCAACTGCAGGATCGGGCTGAGTCGCCGTCCGCCGTGTTTGGATGGGATCGGTTTGAGTGTCCGCAGGTAAGCGATAATCGAATAGACGTCCTCGGTTTTAAGATTCAAGTAAACGTCGTACGGCATAATTGGGAAAAATGCGTAACCATCCTTGTGTAAACCACTGACAATCGCGCGGTAAATCTCACCATCCGACCAGTCACCGAGGTGATACGGCGTGATGTTCGGTGAAACCAGGTATCCTGAGATGCCGACACGCTCGTCGAACACCTCGCCACCCTTGCCGAGCGTGCCGGGTTTCGGCGGCGCGCCAAAAAGGTTCCAGTCGCGTTCGGAATGACAATACATGCAGCCCGAATACGGCGTTTGCCATGTACTCCCCGCGCGCGACACGCTCTGGCGTCAGTTCGATCTCAAGATCGGGTACCGGAAGGTCGTGCGGCAGGATCACGAAGAAATACAGATACAATCCGCCGGCGGCCGCGATGGCGACGCCGGCCAGCGCGCCAGCGAGGTTGATGACGATTTTCAGCATGCGGCCGATTATAAGGCTCCGGAAAAATCCAGTGTTTTGGTTCTGGCCGCAACAATCCAGCGATCTCGTCTTGACCTTTATCATTAATGGGGTAAAATACCCCAATTATGGATAGAGTTGATCAGGCGGCGCTGCTTCACGCGTGTCAGGCACTACTGAAGCCCGTCGCCAGTTTTTTGATGAAATGTGGCATGACCTGGCGAGAATTCGCCGACATCTCCAAATCGGTCTTTGTCGAAGTGGCGGGCGCCGATTACGGCATCAAGGGCCGACTGACCAACGTCTCGCGGGTTTCGCTTTTGACCGGGATCAGCCGTAAAGAAGTCAAGCGGCAGCGCGAGCTACTGGCGCAGCCGGAGGAAGTGCCGGTCAGCAAGGCCTCCGACGCGACGCGCGCGCTGTCTGGTTGGCATCAGGATTCGGTTTTCCGCGATACCGATGGGCGGCCCAAAGTTCTACCGTTGGAGGGCGAGGGCGTCAGTTTCGCCGAATTGTGCAGGCGTTATGCAGGCGATATCCCGATGACAACGATGTTAAAAGAACTCCGCCGCACCGGAGCCGTGGCCGAAAAAGAGCCCGGCAAGCTTACTGTGGTGCAGCGCTACTACATGCCGGCGCACTTCGATCCCCAGTGGATCCTGAGCGCCGGCAGTGCATTCGCTGATCTGGGCGACAACCTCAATCACAATCTGACCGCTGGCGGTGATACGCCTTCCCGGTTCCTCGGCCGGGCAATGGACCCGACGATAGACGCTGCGGCTATTCCCGAATTTCGCGAATTTATTGAATCGCTGGGCCAGTCATTCCTTGAACAGGTAGACGACTGGCTGGCCGAGCATCGCAGCAAGGACGGCGGCAATGGCCGCCAGGTGCGCCTGGGTGTCGGACTTTTTCTCATCCAGGACGAAAACCTAGAAAGAAACCCATAGAACGAAAACCCATAGAATGAAAACCCACAGGACAGGATCATGGACACAAAACTTCTGAAATTTATTCCGTCGATATTGATTGCCGCCGCGGTCATCGGTTGCACTGGCGGCGGCGGCGGATCGGGCGGGGGCCAGACGGCCGGCATCGAAAGGCTCGGCGTCAGCTCCGGCACCGTGACCGGTTTCGGCAGCATCTTCGTCAACGGCGTTGAGTTCGAAACCGACTCTGCCGAGTTCGATATCGATGAAGACGCCAGCGGCAGCAGCCAGGACGATCTGGATGTTGGCGACACGGTGATCGTGACGTTTGACCCAGCGGCCGCGGGCAGTGTCGCGCAGACCGTGTTCTCGGATGAGGCCGTCGAAGGCCCGATCGACAGCATTAACGTGCCCGACTGCGGCCTGGTTGTAGCTGGCCAATGCGTGCTCATCGATGCCGGGACGTCGTTCGACGACAGCATACCGACCGCGTCGATCGATGGTCTGAATCCGGGTGATTTCGTTGAAGTCAGTGGATTGTTCGACAGCTCCGACGGAGTCAGCCTCGACCGAATCCGGGCGACGCGTATCGAGCTCAAGCCATCGGTGCCCGGCGAAGTCGAGGTGCACGGCGAAGTCAGCGCACTTAACGCCGGCAACATGACCTTTATGATTAACGATCTGGAGGTCGACTTCGGTGCCGTGCCGGCAATCATCGATGATGATTTTCCGGGTATGACTTTCGCCAATGGCGATTTCGTCGAGGCGAAGGGGACTAACTTCGACGACGGCGGCGCATTGCTGGCGACCAAGATCGAGCCGGACGGTCCGGGACTGGCGGCCGGCGGCATCGACCTGGACGCGTTCGACGAAGTTCAAGTCGAACTCGAAGGGTTCATCACGCGTTACGTTTCCGCCGCTGACTTCGACGTCGCCGGGTTCCCGGTTACGACGAATGGGATGACGGTATTCGAAGGAGGCACAGCGGCCGATCTCGGCCTGAACGTCAAGGTCGAGGTGGAAGGCAACGTGATCGATGACGTGCTCGTCGCCGACAAGGTCGATATCCGTCGCGCGAATAAATTGCGCGTGACCGCGCTCGTCGACGATGTGGATCCCGACCCCATGAATCCGCAGATAGGCACGCTCGTGGTGCTCGGTATCACGGTGCGCGTCGATGCGCTGACGCGGGTCGAGGACAAGAGTGACGCCGACATCGAGCCGTTCGACCTCAGCCTTCTGAACGTGAACGATTACGTCGAGGTGCGCGGCGGTGCGGATCCGGCCGGCGGCGCGGACATCGTTGCGGGTTTGCTCGAGCGTGAGGACCCGCCGAATGTGCCGGGCGAAGACACGGAGATCCGGGGTTTCGTCGATACTGTTGCCCAGCCCTCCTTTACGATCGCCGGCGTGACGATCGAAACCAGCGGCGGAACCGTGTTTCGCGATGCGGCTGGCACATCGATCGGCGGTACCGCGTTCTTTAACGCCTTGCAGCCCGGCGACCTGGTCGATGTAGACGGCACCGAGAGCGCCGACATCCTGACGGCCGCCGAGGTACAGCTCGAGAACTGATCGGATTTTGCGCTAGGTTTGTCGCTAAACTGGACTCTGACCCCGGTAGAATGGGGTCAGAGTTTTTTTTGCATTCCGATCAGGAGGTCAGACCATGTCTGAAAAAGAGCACAAACCGCAAGCTGCCTCGCGACGCGAGTTTCTGACCAGGACCGGCGGCAGCCTCGCAGCCTTGTCCGCACTGGCCGCCGCCTGTACTGAGTCCCCCCCGCCGGCCGCCAGTACCGTGCAGCCCGCGGCGGCAGTGCCGGTTCCGAAGCCACGGTCCAAAACGGCTCCACAGGCGCCGTTCGACAGCATCCGCGATTATATTGCCGCGCTCGAAGCGCGCGGTATGTTGCTGCGCATCCCGCGTATCGACCAGGATGAGTACGAGACGACGGCTCTGCTGTTCCGCGCGACCGACCGCTATGGCATGTTTGGCGCGCCGGCCCTCCTGTTCGAAAATATCAAGGTCGACGGTCAATGGATGGAGGGCCCGGTCCTCGCTAATCACCAGGGCAACTGGGATACGGACTGCATCCTCGCCGGCATCGAGCCGGTTCCCGACGACCGGTTCGCGACCTACCGCAAAGCCAAGGCGCATTGGACGAAACTGCTCGACGCGGGCGGTGGCAGTTATCCGCTGATCCCACCGGTCGAGATCGTGCGTGAACAGGCGCCGTGTAAAGAAGTCGTGCTGACCGGCGATGAAATCGACTTGTTGAAGTTCCCGTTTATAAAAACCAATCCGTCCGATGCCGGCCGTTACCTGAACACCGGTTCCGTGTTCACGACCGATGAAAAATTGGGCGATAACTTCGGCACCTATCGCTGCGAGATTACCGGTCCGCGAAAACTCAGCGTCAACTCTGAGAAAAATCACGTCGGTTACAAAACATGGATGGCGGCCCGCGAGCGCGGTGAAGAAACTGCCAAAGTTTCGATCGTTGTGGGTCAGGATCCGATCGTCTGGTTGTTGAGCGGCGCACCGATTGCGCGCCGCCGTGAGGAGAAAGTCGACGAACTCGCGATGGCGGGCGGAATGCGTGGCAAGGCGCTCGAAGTCGTACGTTCCGAAACCAATAGCCTGCTGATACCGGCCCATTGCGAGATGGTCGTCGAGGGCGAGATTCCGCTGCAGGATCCGCTCGTCACGGAAGGTCCGTTCGGCGAAATGTTCGGCTACCTCGGTCCGCAGAAAGAAGCCGTGTTCACGATGAACGTGACCAAGGTGACGCACCGGAAAAAGCCCTGGATTCTCAACAGCTATACCGGCATGCACCGCGGTTACACTACGTCGCCCGTTGAGGCGCTCTACGACCAGCTGTTGCGCAAGATGGTCCCCGGCCTCGTCGAGTTTCACTATCCGCAAAATATGATGGGCGTCGCGTTTGCCAGCATCGATAAAACTACACCCTATGAGGGACTCGACGCGGGCCGGCAAATTGCGGCGCGTATTCCGATCGTCAAGGTCATGGTCGTCGTCGACCGGGAAATGAATATACTCGACCCGGTTGAAATGTGGTTCACGGTCGGCTCACGCTGGCAACCATTCCCGGCCAGTGAAATCATTCCGGAGGCGCGCGGCATCATTACGGACCCGAGCGCGCCGGTGGACTGGAAGTCGAGCAATATAGTCATCGACGCGACGAAGCAGTGGCCCGAAGAGGGCGGACCGGAGGTCTTTCCGGGGCGTAACCGCACCCTGCTCGAGGAGGGTGCGCCCAAGGCGATGGTCAGGGTGGATGCACAGTTCGGTGATTTGCTTAAAGACTGGGGGCGCGGTTGAGCGTTAGTTTACGTTTACACGCATGGCATGGCGCTCTGGTTTTTCGGCTTGTTTACACAAACGGCAAGGATCCGTGTCAGTGGTGCACTGAATCGAATATGATGTGCCACCGCAGAAGATAAATTTTACAACGCCGGTCCAAAAATCAGAATGTCGAAATTGAGTAAGTTGTTATTCGCGGCTTTCGCGATCCTCGTGATCGCCGGTTGTGAGAGTAAAGAGGAAGTCCTGCCCGGGTTGCTGGAGGTCAGATTCTGAATGCGTCGCCTGATGCGCCGAGCGTCAATATCCACGTAAAAGGATTAGTCGGCGAAGGCAGTCTTTCCGGGATCGGCTACAAGCAAGGCAGCGTAGCCAATGGCCTGACCTTTATTCCGGTGCGCTTCGGCGGCACGGTCTTACAGATCGAGTCGGTCCGCCCCGAGGGTAACAAGCTCGAATTCGAACTGTCTGATTTTGCGCAGACCGACGAGACCAACTACGAAATCATTCTCCTCGGCAAGTTCGCGGATTCGACGCTCGATACGCTGGTCATCTCCAATCTGCAGACGGACGTACCCGCCGGAAGTTTTCGCGTGCAATTCGTGCATGCTTCACCGGATGCGGCTGATCTCGTGGTGTATGTCACGGCGCCCGAAGCGATGTTGGATGGTTCTCCGTCGCTGGGGCCCGTCGGTTTCAAAAGCGCGGTCGCTCCAGTCGTGTATCCCGCCGGGACCTATCAGATTCGCGTGGCGCACGCGTCGGATCCGTTGGCTGCGATTTATGATTCCGGTCCACTGACCTTGCCCGCGGGCCTCGATTTAATGATAACGATTGTAAAAAATACGGCGACCGGGGCCGCGCCGATCTCACTAATTTTCGAGGACGATTCAAACAGAAATGAGGTCCCGGATTTCAATACACCGGCGGTTCTGCGCTTCGTGAACGCAATACCCGATGCGCCGGCACTTGATTTGTTGATCGACGATGTACTGCTGCCGATTTTACCGGTTTGGAATTTACAGATGTAAGTCCATACGTCGATCTTGATTTAGATCCGGCATTGGCGCCCGAAACCTATAACCTCAAGGTCGTCGACTCGCCGAGTATGCTCGAAGTGATTGCCGCGGACTCGGCGGTGCAGTTTGGCATCGCGAATACCTTGGTAGCCACCGGTCTGCTCGCCGATGTGCCGCTCCCGGAGTTCCAGATTCCGAACGATATCCGGCCCGTCAGCGAGGAGGCAAACTAGCGCGTCGTCAATGCGTCGAATGTCGCGGCACGGTTGATGTGTAATCGAGGCGCCGGAAACGGTGATCGACTTCACGCTGATCAGAGACAGGCTGACGTCCCAGGCGGATACGACCACCTACCTGTCGCTGGTGGAAGGTGCTTACGAAATCACGCTCACGGAAGTTGATGATCCGACCCAAGTAATAAACGATACCATGCCGGTCGTCGTGGTGAATGGTGGAATCTATACGGCGATCGCGATCGACTCGATCGGCGGTATCGCCCCGGTCCAATGGATCCTGATGGACGATTTTTCGCCCTAGTGGTGTCTGACACCACTAGGGCAGCGCGTAGGCGACGATGTAGTCGGTGATGTTTTCGCGATAAAAGAACTGGTGGCCGGCTGACACGGT
>PVMK01183249.1_pt1 | contig 20592 bp, 17 predicted proteins | sample 1853481 | NCBI WGS metagenome assembly PVMK01 (sample SAMN08533507, study PRJNA380276) | Marine sediment metagenome, whole genome shotgun sequencing project. | reverse complement strand
GATCGAGTCGGCAGCGGCGCACCTGAAGAACCACCTCATGGTGCGGTCGAACTACGAGGCGCTGGTGAGTGGAGACGGCGCATGCGCAGGCTGCGGCGAGAAGTCGGTGCTGCACGCGATAGCGTCTCTGACCGAGGCGTACATGCGCCCGCTGTACCACGCAAAGGCAGACCGCCTGGACAACAAGGCGATCGAACTTCAGGACCACGGCAAGAAGATGCTCGGTGAGATCAAGGTCCTCGACCTGCCTTCGTACGAGCGACTTCGGATGCTGGTCGCACATTCGATCCTCGGCCTCGGCGGCGAGTCTGTCGAAGACACCGCTCTGCGCATCGCTGCCCATGGGGAGATCAGCGATGAGCAGATCATCGAGGCCTTGACGGTGACGATGCGCCAGGACGCCTTCAACCACCGGGATCTACAGGCGCTCGACGGCACCGTGCCGAAGGGCATGTCTGTCATGGCGATGGGCGCCCACACGGGCTGCAACACGGTCTACGGCTCGACACCTCCGAACAACCCCCACCCGTACCCGTGGATGAACTCGCTGTTCCAGGACGGCGCAACCATCACGTGGCTCCTCGGTGAGAGCTTCATCGCTGACCATGCGAAGCGATCGGTCATCCCTGAGCGATTGGCCGATCACCTCATGCTCGGTGTCGGAATCTCGGAAGCTGAGTACTTCGAGTTGACGCACATGACGGACAACGCGATGACACCGAGAGAGATCAGGGAGCTTCCGAAGGCGTGGGCCATCGGAGGCGATGGAGGCATGGGCGACATCGGATATCAGAACGTCTCGAAGGTCGTCCTCCAGAACCGGCCGAACGTGAAGATGCTGATGCTCGACACGCAGGTGTACTCGAACACGGGTGGCCAGAACTCCGATTCCTCGCCGATGCCAGGTGGCGGTGACATGAACCAGTTCGGTGTGGCGTCAGAGGGCAAGCTGACCGAGAAGAAGGGCGTTGCTGAGTCGTTCCTCTCGGGCCACGGCTCGGCGTTCGTCGCACAGGTGTCGATGGCGAACACGGCGCAGTTCTACAAGGCGATCCTCGACGCACTCGACTATCGCGGAACCTCGTTCATCCAGTCGTTCACTACCTGTCAGCCGGAGCACGGCGTTGCGGACGATGTCGCGACTGTCCAGGCGGGCCTCGTTCGGGACTCGCGGGCGATCCCGCAGTTCGTCCTGAACCCTCAGCTCGGGGAGACGTATCAGGAGGCACTCGATGTGTCAGGTAACGCGAACCGCGATCGTGACTGGGCCCAGATCACATCGAAGCAGACGGACAGGACGTTCGCTTACACGGTGGCGCACTATGCGGCAACAGAGGCGCGGTTCCGGCGACATCTCAAGCCAACGAAGACGACGGAGGGCCTCATCCTCCTCGACGACATGCTGCTGCTCATCAACCAAGCCGACGTGGTCGCACGGAATGTGCTCGACCCGACGCATCGCTCATACGTCCCGGACTTCGGGGTGTACGTCGAGGTCGAGGACGGCAAGGGCAACGTCAAGGCGATGTCGCTCTCACGTCAGCTCGTCTTGTACTGCGTCGAGCGACGGAAGTCGTGGCGGATGCTCCAGTCGAAGGCTGGCGTGACCAACATCGACTACCTCGCCCAGAAGGCAGCATTGACGTCGTTCGAGGAGGACGATGTCCCCATGTCAGACCGCATCCCCAGGATCAGGGAACGTTTCGACAAGGAACTCGCGCTGCATCTGACCGAGTAGCGCCGCAGCCGACGACGGAAGTCGGACTACGGATCAGAAGGCAGAAATCAGAAGTCAGAAGTCAGCGACTGTGCTTCTGGTCTGATAGCGAGCGCAGGCGAGCGGGTCTGTTGTCTGTCAGCGAAGGCGGAGCCCGAGCGGGTCTGGAGCGAGGCGAAGCCGAGTGAACTTGCATGATCGGTGCCGTCCGCTAGCATCGAACACATGTTCGATATCCGTGATGCCCCACCGTACCTTGAAGAACTGAACCAGGAGCAGCGCCAAGCGGTTCTGCATGAGGACGGGCCGATGCTCGTTATCGCCGGTGCAGGGACCGGCAAGACGAAGACCCTTGCGGCGCGGGTCGCGATGTTGATCGACCGTGGTGTCCCCGCCGACCGGATCCTTCTTCTCACATTCACACGTCGTGCATCGGCCGAGATGGTTCGGCGGGCAGACTCGATGATCGAGGATCGGACGGTGGGGCGTGTGTGGGGAGGCACGTTCCACAGCGTCGCCAACCGACTGCTTCGCCGCTACGGCAACGCCGTCGGCCTTTCGGATGGGTTCACGGTGATGGACCGAACGGATTCGGAGTCCCTGTTCGGGATCCTCCGCACCGAGAACGGATTCGGAACGTCTCGCACCCGCTTCCCGAGGAAGGAGACGATCGCGTCCGTTTACTCGCGTGTCGTGAGCTCGCAGGTTCCGCTCTCGGAGACGCTCCGTGACCGGTTCCCGTGGTGCGCCGAGCACTCCGCAGACATCGCGGTTCTGTTCACGGGGTACACCGAGGCGAAGCGTGAGCAGAACATCATCGACTACGACGACCTCCTGCTGTACTGGCACGCACTCATGGAATCCGAAGCTGGATCGACGGTGCGCGGTCTGTTCGACCATGTTCTCGTCGACGAGTATCAGGACACGAACCGGTCCCAGGCAGACATCCTGAGATCACTCTGCGGGCTCGACGGCAACCTCACCGTTGTGGGCGACGACGCCCAGTCGATCTACTCGTTCCGATCTGCGAATGTTGAGAACATCCTCGGCTTCCCCGATGAGTACACCGACGTTGAGGTCGTCAAGCTTGAGCGGAACTACCGATCGACCCCGCAGATCCTCGACGTCAGCAACGACGTCATCGAGGCTTCGGACATCGCGTTCAGGAAGACGGCTGTGGACCGAACGGCCTGCGGGCCCGATCCCTGACCTCGTCACGTGCTTCGATGAGGCGGCCCAGGCGGACTGGGTCTGTGACCGGGTGCTCGAGCTCCGTGAGCACGGCATCGACCTGCGAGACCAAGCGGTTCTGTTCAGGACAGGCCATCACTCCGGCGGGTTGGAGATCGAACTCGCCAGAAGGAACATCCCGTTCGTGAAGTACGGGGGTCTGAAGTTCCTCGAAGCGGCTCACGTCAAGGATCTCCTTGCGATGCTTCGCGTACTCGACAATCCGAAGGACGGCCTGGCGTGGAGTCGGCTTCTACTCTTGCTGCCGGGAGTGGGGCCTGCGACCGCAGCCAAGATCAAGGCCCACATCGACGAGGTCGGTGCCTCGGCCGGTGTCGACTCCCTCGAGGCATTCATGCGATACGACCTTCCGGTCACCAACGAGACACGGGAGGTGCTCGGGCTCCTGCGCGACGTCCTGCGCGACTGCAGGGGAGTCGGCGGTGACGAGCCTTCGCCGAGCGTGCAGATCGACAGGCTCAAGACGTTCTGTGACGTCGTGTTCGAGAGGACCTACGACGACGCAGCGGCGAGGCTCGGAGATATCGATCATCTCGCTTCGCTCGCTTCGGACTTCGACAGTCGAAGCCGATTCCTCACGGAGATAACCCTCGACCCGCCACAGAGCACGTCGGACTTCGCTGACACGCCCCACCTCGATGATGACTATCTCATCCTGTCCACGATCCATTCCGCAAAGGGGGGTGAGTGGCGCTCGGTCACAGTCATCCACGCCGCCGACGGCAACATCCCTTCCGACATGGCTCTGTCCGAACCCGGTGGACTCGAGGAGGAGCGCCGACTTCTGTACGTTGCGCTGACGAGAGCGAAAGATCACCTCGCGGTGACGGTTCCCCAGAGGTACTACCACCACCGATACTCGACCAGCGGATCCCACTCCTACGCCCTGCCCAGCCGCTTCCTCGATCCGGCAATGAGCGGCTTCCTCGCGTCAGCAACCGGTGTACCTGTCGCCGATGATCTCGTGCCATCCCTCGCCGATGGTGCGGACCCTGTGGGAGACGTGCTGCGGTCGCTCTGGGAATAGCTGCGACAGACGTCAGACGACAGACCACAGACCACAGACCACAGACCGGCAGAGAAGATCCGAATGGGTCTGAGCGAAAGGGCTAGTCGTCTTCTACTGTCAGCTCGCTTAGGTGCTTTTCGTATGCCTTGCGAGCTCGCCAGTTCTCGCTCATGCTCTGGTACATCTTCTCTGGAAGCGCTTCGACGGGAGCGACGAGTTCTCCGTCGACTGGCCATGAGTACAGAACTCCAGGCTGGTAGCCCTCTGGGTAGTACTTCTCGGGCGGAATTTCGTGGTCCCGAACGAACGGCTCCTGGATGTCTTCTCTTGCGTGGAGCGGTGATGGGATCACCAGTTGCTGGTCGTCGAAGTTGAACTGCGGGGCCCGGTTGTTTGGGTAGTCGGGAAGGATCCCTTCGCGTACCCAGATGTCGTCCTTGGTGACGTTGACCACGATTCCGTCAGGGGCTCCGAAATGGAACGGCCCTTTCCAGTGGTGACGAATCTCAGCCACGGTCTCCTCGTTGAGGTAGGTGTCGAAAGGCATGTGGGTCGTCATCAACAACCTCGGCTGGATTCTGTTTGCCATGTATCCGGCTGCGTATGCCGGTGTGTGGTGCATGTCCACCGTGAACCGACCCACGAACGGTGGTACACCCTGCACACCCGAACTGATCGCGATCACTTCGGGTTGAGCTTCGGTGATGTAGACATCTACGCCTGCTGCGTACTTCTCGTCGAGGTCGTTCGGTCGTCCGTCGCCGGTCCAAACCACCGACATACCTTTCCAGTCGAGCCGGTAGCCGGATGCTCCGTCCTTGGCGTGAGAACGCTGCCAGTGAATCACCTGGACACCGTCCTCGTCGTAGATCACACCACCATTGTCACGAAAGTCGAACTCGTTGACTTCGATGTCCCATGCTTCGCCCACTGGGAAGATGCTGAAGGCGTCCTTGTGCCATCCGACCATCTTCTTCATGCCATCGATCATGGCCTCGGTCCCGTACTCGGGCTCCCGCCCGGAAGGTCCGAACACCCGAAGCGGCTTGTGCCACCGCCCAGCCCAGCCACCGAACATGTACAGATACGGCAGCGAACCGAAATGGTCGACGTGGAGGTGGGTGATGAAGATCTTGTCCAACTCGTTGAGCGACATCCCCGCAGCCACGTAGTTGGCGATCGCGCCCTCACCGATATCGAAAACGAAGTTGTCGCCGTTTCCCAACTGGACCAGAATCGATGTATTCATCTGCCCAGGGCGGATCGTCGGCGAGGTACCCATGAAGATGATCCGGATCTCGTCCGGCCCCAAAGCCTCGGTTCTCGGGAACCAGTTCGCCGCACTCTTCAGGCCAGGCGTTGGATTGATGCCATCGAACATCAGCCCTTCCTTCCACCGCCCCAGCGGAACCCCAGCCGAGAGCGCCTTCTCGATCTGTGCTGGAGACGAGGAATCTTTACGAGTGGAATCTTCAGACATGAATGCCGACCTTTCGCCTATGACACCGAACCATGGACATCCGGCTGAGAGGCATGATACGGGCTGGTTTGCACCCCCCGGTGGGCGGCAGATCACCTGGTGAGTTGGCTAATGCGGACGCCTTCTGGCGTGCGCACAAGTGCGCTGAATACGTCTACATCGTCGGGACTCGGTACGCCTGCGGATAGCTGACGATGGTTCCTGGTTCGGTCGCGGTCTCGAGGAGGCTGAGCGCCATGCGCATCACGTCGAGATGCCTCGCCTTGTCATGCGGTGCACCGAGCGGCCTTCCCATCGGGAAGCGAGTGATCACCGCACGCGGGATCACCATCTGTTCCGCACGATGGCGGAAGGCCTCGACCATGATCGTTGTCGTCGCTATGCCCGCTTCTTCGAGGCCGCGTGCGACGTGTCCGACCGACACGTGGCACACAGGTCAGACGGGCACCAGCAGCATGTAATCGAGGTTCTCTTCCTTGATGCGATCGATCCATCCGCCAAGTTCGCGCTTGAGTCGACCTTGCGATGTCGCACCGGGGAATGAGAAGTAGGTCGATGTCAGTTCGCCGATCGCCCCGTCCTGCTCCAGCTCGCTCAATCGGTCGATCGGGAAGCTGACGTTCGGGTCGATCTCGGCGGACGTGATGTCGTATCCCCCGTGTCTTACCGTGATCGAATCAGCATCCGAGGTGCGAGGGATTTCTGAAAGTATCGGCGTCTCCCTCAGCGACTCGGAGATGCGATCGACCGCATCAGCCTGCGTCATGCCCTCGGGCTCTGGGTCGTCATCTTCGAGGAAGTGCCCTGATGTTGTAAGGAGGCCGATCGTTGCTTCGCTGATCGGTGTGCTCGCCGGAGTGAAGGGCCCATTATCGAACTCGAACATGGGAGGCATGTCGGCCGGCTTCGGGGCGTAGCCGGCGATCTGTGCCTCGATCGCCGTGTCGATCATGGAGGTCACGTCTCCGGTGTCGTAGGCATCGCCGAGTTGCAGGAGAACCGTGGCGAGGAAATCCGCTGCATCGGCATCCGACATCGACTTCATGAACTTGAAGTTCAGGTTGTTCCGGGAACCGTACGAGAACGATCGCCGGAACTCGTCGAACGTCTCTCCGACCCCTGTTACGGACTCCTCGGCATCATCGCTCACTCGTCGTCCGATGCGTCCGATGCGTCGGTCTCGTCGGTCTTGGACTTGAACCCGAGCTTCACCTTGCGCTCTTTGCGTTTACGGTCCTTGGCGTCTCTGATCGCTTGCATCCTGGCGGAATACTCATCGGGGGATTCGATCAGCTCGTTCTCGATGAGTTCGTAATCGTCTGCGTAGGTCTGGACGAGTGCCGTTATCGTTGCTGCCACCGGCAGCGCGAGTAACGCCCCTATCGCGCCGAGCAATGACGCTCCGATCATGGCCGACCCGAACGCGATCGCGGGGTGGAGGTCCATCGTGTTCTTCGTGATCCTGGGTGACAGCAGATAGTTCTCTATCTGCTGGTAGATCGTGACCGCGATGAGTACCGCGAGGGCTGTCGTCGGTCCTCCCTCGGCGAGTGCGATGAAGAACGGAACGACACCAGCAAGGTAGGTGCCGACGCTGGGGATGAACTGGCTCACAAGGCCAACCCAGAGCGCCATCGCAAGTGCGTATGGCAGGTCAAGCGCCAGGAACACGAAGAAGTGGAATACTGCTGAGAACGCCGCAAGAACGAGCCGGCTGTAGATATATCCGCCGACCTTCTGCACCGTGATGGAGAGGAACGTGTCGACGTGGAGTTGCGCGGCTGGACGCAGGTTGTGAAGCAGCGCGGCTCTCATCTTCGGGAAGTCGGCGAGGATGTAGAAGACGAACAGTGCGATCGACAGCGCCCTGAACAAGAGCCCCAGGATCGAAGTGGTGAAGCCAAGAATGCCGGAGAGCAATGTCTTGCCCGCCTTCAAGGCGATCTCTTCGTAACCACCGAGCTGAACGATGACGTCGTCGATCGTGTAGTCCTGATCGAAGCTCGAGTTGACCCAGTCGATCAATTGCTGCGCATAGTTCGAAGACTTGCCGATGAGCTGGATGATCTGATCGATGACGAGCTGTGCCATCGCGATGGCGAAGATGATCGCCATGAGCGTTCCGACGAACATGACCGTTGCGGTTGCCAGACCCCGCTTCCACCCACGACCCGAGAGGTAGTCAACAGCGGGGAGCATCGCAAAGGCAATGAAGAATGAGAGGATCATCGTCATCAGGAAATCGGTGGTGCTGATGAAGATCCACTGGCCACCGAATGCGATCACCATGAACACGAGGGTTCCGATCATGATCCTCGGAAGCCAGAAGCGGTACCAAGCTCTCTGCGTCGCCGCCAGCTCTGCTGGTGTCATTTCTGGTGCTGTCGTCTCGTCGGTCAGAATCGCTCCTCTTGCGGTAGGGCGATACTAGGCGGAAACACCACCGTCAACGCGACTCTCGCGTCAGCTGTACAGGGAGTCGATCCACTCGGATGCAACCGTCAGCGCACGTGCGGTGGCTGGCTCCCAAGGAACCAACGCGGGCCAGACGTGCATCATCTCGCCTTCCACTACCAGCGTGGTGTCGACACCATCGCGTCTGGCGTTGCCGGTGAGGCGCACAGAGTCATCGAGGATCATCTCGGCGCCACCGGCGAGGACGAGCATCGGTGGGAGTCCTGTGAGGTCGGCGAACACGGGTGAGACCATGGGATCCGTCAGCTGGTCTGCGTTTGCGTACGAGTGATTCGGTCGCGACAGTTCGGCGACCGGGAGATAGTCGGTGTCGGCGTTGGTGCTGATCGTGTACGAAGAGTGCGTGAGATCTGTATACGGAGAGAACAGCATCGATCCGCCAGGCATCGGAAGGCCCTGCTCACGGATTTTGAGAAGCAGCGCAAGGGCGAGCCCTCCGCCTGCGGAGTCCCCTGACACGACAATGCGTTCAGGCTGCCTTCCCGATGCGAGCAGTGCGTTGTACGCGGTCAGAGCGTCCTCAACGGCGGCGGGATACTTGTGCTCAGGGGCCAACCGGTATTGAGGTGCGAAGGCGTCCGTATCCGTCTCATAGGCAAGTCTCGCGAGATGCTGTCTGTGCGTCCCGGGATTCCCGAATACATAGCCACCGCCGTGGAAGTAGAGCAACGTTGCCCGATCTGTCGCGTCCTCAAGCCGGATGTAGCGGTCGGCGGGAAGGCCACCGAGTTTCGTCCTGTTGACCCTGACCTTGCCCCACATCTTGATGGGAATGGGCGCTCTGACCCTGGCTCCGAACTCATTAATCAGAGGGTTGTCCGGCCGAGTTGCTGCCGATGCGATCGCCGCTCTGGCGAGTGCGACAGTGACGTCCGTCCTCCAACTCCAGGACGGCAGCGTGGGACCGAGGAGGAGCCTGCGGAACAGTCGCGATGCCACAGCGAGGGAGACCGCGATCCACATGCGGAAGAGATGGAGAAGTGACTGCATGTGGGAAAGGTAGCGGTCGGTCGCTTCGCTCCCTCCAGACCGCTCGCTGCGCTCGATGACAGACAACAGACAACAGACCCACTCGGCTCCGCCTCCCTGACAGACCAGAGTGCCGGGATTTGAGTCGTATGTGACGATTGTTCATAGCATTTGGGGATCGAGGATTCCGTCGGTAGGGCGGGATCCGTTTCTTTTCGGAGTAACCATCATGATCGTCAGAGTCGCGCTCGCACTTGGGGGCTTGACATTCGTTTTGACGGGCATCGCAGTGCTGACTTCCGACGCCTGTCGATCAGTGATCTGGGGTCAGAACGGCTCCGATAGAGCAGGTCGATTCAGCGCGACGTGCGCCGACGTGCTGACGGACGGCGGCATGGCGCAGTCCACCGCCGGAGCGATCGCGATCGCCGCAGGCTTCGCCCTCATCATCGCCGTAACCCTCGATCTCGTAACCGCAAAGTACCGCTCGCGCACCTCGGTTCCGAACCGACCGTAGATCACGGATTTCGGACTTCGGATATCCCCTGGCTCGCTTCGCTCGCCCGTCCCCTTGAACCGGGGGACAGAAGATCTGCTCGTCTGTGGTCTGTGGTCTTCTGTATCAGTTCCGGACTTTGCCTATCAGTCTGAGGATCTCTATGTAGAGCCAGATGATGGTGACCATCAGGGCGAAAGCGCCGAACCACTCCATGAATTTCGGAGCCTTGGCTTGTACGCCACGTTCGATCAGGTCGAAGTCGAGCATCAGGTTGAACGCAGCGATCCCGACAATCAGCACGCTGAACCCGATCCCGACAGGGCCGCTATCCCAGACGAGAGGGATGCCGACGGTGAAGAGCGACAGCACGAAACTGGCGAGATAGAACAGCATGATCCCGAACGTTGCCCCGATGATGACGCCACGCAGTCGATTGGTCACCTTGATCGTGCGGGTCACGAACAGCACCAACATCACGAAGAAGACGGCAGCCGTTGCCATGATCGCTTGAAGGACGATCCCTTCGAATCGCGATTCGTAGAGACGGCTGATCGTCCCGATGGCGACACCCATGGACAGGGCGTACAGGGGCCCGGTGATGATCGCAAGTTGCGGCTTGAAGGCAGTCAGTATCGCAAGGCCGAACACGCCGATCGCCAGGAAGAACCACCAGCCGGGAAGCCCCGTGCCACCAGTGACGGGATCGACAAGCGTCCACCCCCAGGCGCCAGCAGCGAGTACGAGGATCAGCAGGAACGCTGTCTTCGCTGACGTCCCCCCGATGGTCATCGGATCGTCTGCGCCAAATCCGGCGGGCGTTTGGGCGCTCTGGAGCGCCGCGTCTGATCCTGCCCCCACTTCGGGGAGTGCGCCGAATTGCTTCTGGAGCGGTGGGTTGGCCATGGTCCCTCTCGACTCTCGCCGCACCATCGTATATCTGTGGGCGAAGACAATCCTCGAAATCGCCGCGTTGTTGCGCAGGACCCGTCTAGCCTCGCGTACATGACCGGAAACGGCTCGCCCGTCAAGCCTGAACCGTCCGTCGTCGACCAACTGGTCGCAACGATTCCTGCCGACGTACCCGATGAAACCCGGGCGATGCTCTCGGCCTTTGCCCGGCTGTACATCAGGCGCATCCCGAACAGCGATCTTCCAGACATCCCGATCGACCAGTTGTACGCCGAGATCTCAGATCTCTTTCTGTTCGTGCAAAGCCGAGGCCTCGAGGAGATGGCGATCCGCGTGTTCGACCCGTCGGTCGATGAGTGCGGATACGAGACCACTGGATCGGTCGTTCAGGTCGTCGTTGACGACCGACCTTTCCTCGTCGACTCGATGGCTCTCGCTGTCAGCCGCTCCGGAGTTGGGATCGAACGGCATCTCCATCCGCTCATAGGGACGACGAGGGACGAGACAGGCTTCCTGATCAGTGTCGACTCCGCCCGGTCCTCAGGCCGGGTTGTAAGTGTCCAGCATTTCGAACTCGACCGCCGGCTTGACTCGGACGCCAAGGCGGAACTGACCAGTGACATCCGCGACACACTGAGCGATCTTGCCTCGGTCGTACGTGACTTCGAGCCGATGCGAAAGATGATCCCGGAGATGGTCGAGGCTGCGAAATCGGGAGACACATTCTTCCACTTCGACGAGATCTCAGAGTCGGTGGAGTTCTTGCGGTGGCTGCTCGACGACAACTTCGTGTTCCTCGGATATCGCGAATACGACATCGTTGATCAGAACGGTGACCAGGCAGTTCTGGCGAGGAACGGCAGCGGACTTGGCATTCTCCACGACAACGGAATCGATCCCGAGGCTGTGCTGCTCTCGGATCTGCCGCCGTACGTCCGGGATCGATACATGGGCGGTGACCTGGTTGTCATCACGAAGACCAACCAGAAGGCCACTGTCCACCGCGGTGCTCGGATGGAATACGTGGGTGTCCGGAAGGCTGGTGCTGACGGCAAGACCGTGACTGAACACAGGCTCATTGGGCTGTTCACATCCAAGGCCTATATGGCGGCAGCCAGCGAGATTCCCGTGCTGCGACGCAAGCTCGAGCAGATCCTCAAGGATCAGGACCTCATCGAGGGTTCTCATGATTACAAGTCGATGGTCCAGCTCTTCGACAGCTTCCCCAAGGATGATCTGTTCGCCGGCACCATCGAGGATCTCGGTGAGACGCTCAGCGAACTAATCGTCGCAGAAGATTCTGAACGTGTCCGACTGTTCGTTCGTCGCGACGCGCTCCGGAGATCTGTCAGCATCCTGGTCACGGTTCCGCGTGATCGGTTCAACTCGGTGCTGCGCCAAAAACTCCAGCAGCTCTTCAAGGATGCGTACGGTGGCCTTACCGTCGACTACAGGCTGTCGCTCGCAGAGTCGGGAGATGCGCGAATCCACTTCTCGGTGTGGACGGAGGGATCCGGGCCCGTCGAGGTTGACGTTTCGCAGCTCGAAGTCGAGGTCCTCGCACTCGCGCGAACGTGGGAAGACAAAGTTGTCGGCGAGCTCGCGAAGGTGGTTGGAGATTCTGAGGCGAATCGCTTGGCCGATCAGTGGACGCCGGGGTTCCCGGACTATTACAAGGCCTCGACGGCCTTAACACTCGTTGTCGGAGACATCCTCAGCCTTGACCGGCTGGCCTTGAGTGGTGCCGATCTGGTTGTGGGACTGCAGAACGAGGCCGACGAGGCGAAGGCGCCCGCCGCATCCGAATGGCTGACGAGGATCACGGTCTACCGGAACTTGGGAAAGCTCAACCTGTCTTCTGTCGTGCCGTTGATCGAGCATTTCGGCCTCGTCGTCGTCGAGGAAGTACCGACGCGGCTCCGCACCGAAGAGCGAACGTTCATCCACGATTTCGGTGTTCTCACTTCCGAAGGCAATCAGGTCGATATCGCAGCCGTGGGGGACCGCATCGCCACTGCGATCGAAGCCGTTCTCACCGGCGGCGCGGAGTCGGATGCTCTCCATCGGCTCCTCCTTGGAACCGAGTTGGCGCACAGCGAACTCTCGATCCTCAGGGCCTATCGGAACTACTGGCGGCTCGTGACTCCGTCGTTCTCCATCGGCTACGTCAACGACACGCTTACCGCTCACCCCAGGATCGCCGAGGCACTCGTGAGACTGTTCGAGGCGAGGTTCGACGAGCATCACAGCGAAGAACGAGAAAAGGCGATCGCAAAGCAGATCCGACGCGACCTTGACGCCGTCACGTCACTCGATGACGATCGGATCCTCAGAGGTTTCTTGGGACTCGTGCTCGCCAGCGAGCGCACGAACATCCGAGTTGAGGGCCGTTCCTCTCTGGCGCTCAAGTTCGCATCCGCAGACGTTCCCGAGATGCCAGAACCCAAACCTCTGCACGAGATTTACGTCTATGCGACGGACATCGAAGGGGTCCACCTTCGAGGCGGCGCCGTTGCGCGCGGCGGCATCCGATGGTCGGATCGCCGGGAGGACTACCGAACCGAGGTTCTCGGGCTGATGAAGGCCCAGATGACGAAGAACGCTGTCATCGTCCCGACAGGAGCCAAAGGCGGTTTCGTTCTACGCCGCCCAGCCGACGCCCCTCGGCCTTCGTATGAGGAAGTTCAGGATGCGTATCGGCTCTTCATCAGAGGGTTGCTCGACGTTTCGGACAATCGTGTCGGGGATGAGATCGTCACGCCTGACTCTGTTGTGGCACACGATGCGCCAGATCCGTACCTGGTGGTAGCGGCCGACAAGGGCACCGCCTCGTTCTCCGATACGGCGAACGAGATCGCAGCCGAATACGGCTTCTGGCTCGACGATGCGTTCGCATCCGGTGGGTCTGCGGGATATGACCACAAGGCACTTGGCATCACCGCTCGGGGCGCCTGGGAGTCCGTGCGGCGACACTTCTTCGACCTGGGCGTCAATGTAGAGGCCGAGGAGATCACCGTCGTCGGGATCGGCGACATGTCCGGTGACGTGTTCGGGAACGGTCTGCTGCGGTCCAAACACATGAAACTCATCGCGGCCTTCGACCACAGGAACATCTTCTTCGACCCGGATCCCGACCCTGCAGCATCCTGGGACGAGAGAATGCGGATCAGCCTGTTACCCAGATCTTCGTGGCTCGACTACAACGCCGATCTCATTTCGGCCGGCGGCGGCGTGTTCGACCGAGCAGCCAAGAGCATCGACTTCACACCCGAGATGCGTGTCGTCCTTGGCACAGCGGTCGAGTCGGCGAGACCGAGCGAGCTGATCAAACTGATCCTCAAAGCGCCAGTCGACCTGCTGTGGAACGGTGGCATCGGCACCTACGTCAAGTCAAGGGCGGAGACGTCCGAGCTTGTTCAGGATCGCTCCAATGACTCCGTCAGGATCAACGGTCGAGACGTGGGCGCTCGCGTGATAGGAGAGGGTGGCAACCTCGGCGTCACCCAGCGCGGGCGAATCGAGTTCGACCTGGGAGGCGGACGGGTCTTCGCCGACTTCATCGACAACTCGGGCGGCGTGCATGCATCCGATCGAGAGGTGAACTTGAAGATCCTCCTCGGACTCGCCGAGGCATCGGGAAAGATCGATCGGGCTGAGCGTGACGAGATCATCGGGAGCGTGGTCGACGATGTCGTCGAGGCGATTCTGTACGACAACTTTCTCCAGGCCCAGGTTCTCTCACAGGAATCGGCAGAGTCGCATCGAACGGTCGAACTGTATGCGGACCTCATCGACCGGCTTGAGCGTGAGGGAATCCTCGACAGGGAGATCGAGTTCTTGCCCTCCGCCGAAGAGATGAACCAGCGCGGTCGGGAAGGGCTTGGTATGACGAGGCCGGAGCTGGCGGTCCTCCTCGCCTATGCGAAGCGGTCGTTGACCGATCTCCTTTTGGCGTCAGATCTGCCCGATGACCCGCATTTCGAGGCAGACCTGTTCGGGTACTTCCCTACTGCTGTATCGGATCGGTTTGCCGAAGAGATCAGGGCCCATCCCCTTCGGAGGGAGCTGATCGCGACGATCGTCGCGAACCAAGCTCTGAACTCGCAAGGCTCGACGTTCTACTCGAGGATGCGCCACCTCACAGGGTCGCCTGCCAGTCGGATCATGCGGGCGTACCGGGTCGCAAGAGAGGTAACGGGGGCTGAAGAGCGGTGGGCGACGATCGAGCGCCTTGTCGGGACCATCGGCCCGGACGTCGGCCACGAGATGCTCCGCGATGTCGACCGGCTGGTATCCGCGGTTACGAGGTGGTATCTGAACAGACCGGTGACGCCAACGACGATCGATGAAGAGATCGAACTTTCGCGAGCGGACTTCTCTGCCCTGTCAGAAGGGATGCCGGGCCTCGATCCCGCCGGCTGGAGGGAACCAGCCGAAGCATCGGCCTCCCACATGGTCGCAAACGGTGTGCCCGAGGACATAGCCAAACGCCACGGCTTCCAGCGTTCGCTTCGCAGAGGCCCGGACATCATCGAACTTGCGCACCAGTACGGTCGGGACGTGATGGAGGTCGCAGGCATCTATACACGCGTTATGTACGAGTTCAAGGTGGATTGGCTTGAGAGCCAGATCCGGAACCTGCCAGGCGTGACAACGTTCGAACGCCTGGCGGAGGAATCGCTTCGTGACGACCTCCACCAGATGAGAAGGCAGGTCGTCGCGATGGTCCTCGAAGAGACCGAGGGTTCCCTGGACGCCCACTACGCCCGCTTCCCGCGACTTCTGCCCCGAAGGGACCGGTTGTTCCAATGGCTGGAGAGAGACGGCGTCGAAGACATCTCGGCTGGAATGGTGGCCGTAAGAAGGCTCAAGCAAATCGCGCTCGGTCGATAGCATTCGCTCGGCTTCGCCGACCTCCAGACCCGCTCGCTGCGCGAGCTATCAGACGACAGACAACAGACCCGCTTCGCTTCGACTCGCTGACAGACAACTTCCGTCCCCCTTTCAAGGGGGACAAGCGAGCGCTGCGAGCTAGGGGGATGATGCAGGTTGGACTTTGGACATCGATACTTCCAGCCACTCGGGACTCGCAGGCTCGCAGGCCCCCCTACATCGCAGCTGACGCTGCTCTGTTGTCCCCCCTGAACCTCAATCCACGACGTGGCGTTACCTGAACACGGTGATTGAGGTGTGCTAGAAGGGCTGTAGCCAGACGGCGGGTGTACCGAATCGATGCCACCGTGAGGGGCGGCGAGCGATTGCCACGTCCTGGTTCCAGCCGATTGAACCGTTTGACCCCGTGGATTCAAGTGAAGGGAGGACGGCACCTAACGAACGTTCGTTTGTTAGTATCGACTCGCTACCTGGGGAGGCTGCGTGACGACTACTGACAATGAGCGCTTCGAGGCGATGATCGAGGCGGATGAGAAGATCGAGCCGCGAGACTGGATGCCTGACGGGTATCGAGCGACGCTGATCAGGCAGATCGCCCAGCATGCGCATTCCGAGGTGATCGGGATGCAGCCCGAGGCCAACTGGATCTCCAGGGCGCCGACCCTGATGCGCAAGGCGATTCTCATCGCAAAGGTCCAGGACGAAGCCGGGCACGGGTTGTACCTCTACTCGGCAGCGGAGACGCTCGGGATCTCGCGCGACGAGGTGGTGAACATGCTCCACACCGGTCGTCAGAAATATTCATCGATCTTCAACTACCCGACGCTGTCGTGGGCCGATATCGGCGTGATCGGCTGGCTGGTCGATGGCGCGGCCATCGTCAACCAGATCATGCTGCAGGGCACCTCATACGGCCCGTACTCCCGAGCGATGGTCCGTATCTGCAAGGAGGAGAGCTTCCACGCCAGACAGGGCTACGCGATCCTCATGGCGCTCTCGAAGGGGACCGACGAGCAGAAGGCGATGCTCCAGGATGCGATCGACCGGTGGTGGGGGCCAGCGCTGATGATGTTCGGACCACACGATTCCGAGTCGACGCACACGGAACAGTCGATGGCGTGGAAGGTCAAGAGGATCTCCAACGACGATCTCCGTCAGATGTACATCGATCAAACCATTCCCCAGGGCCACTATCTCAATTGCACCTTCCCCGATCCTGACCTCTCGTTCGATGAGGAGTCCGGCCATTGGAACGTCGGCCCGATCGATTGGGACGAGTTCTGGGCCACGGTGAAAGGCAACGGCCCCATGAACCGCGAGCGGATCGCTCACAAGGTCCAGGCGTGGGATGACGGAGCCTGGGTAAGGGAAGCCGCCGAAGCCTATGCGGAGAAGCAAGCCGCCAGAAGCCACAAGATCGCCTGAGGAGACCCCATGAGTTACGAAGTACCGATCGCTCCGGGCGAGACCGTTGACGAAATGAAGACAGAGGCGACAGCCGACCACGGATGGCAACTCTGGGAGGTCTTCGTACGGCCCAAGCGTGGTCTGAGCTACACACATTGCGGTTCGGTGCATGCCGCCGACTCCGAGTCAGCGGTCCAGAATGCCAGGGACGCCTACGCCAGACGGGGTGAAGCGATCAGCCTGTGGGTGGTGCCGTCGTCGGAGATCCACGCGTCGGACGACCCTGAGTCGCTCTTCGAGTCGTTCGACGACAAGCCGTACCGACACCCGACGTTCTACGAGATCCCGGACGAAGTTGGTCAACTGTGACCACGACCATCGACACGACTGCGCTGGTCGACTTCCTGGTTCGCCACGGCGACGACAACGTCATCCTCGGCCAGCGCCTCGGTGAGTACATCTCGTACGCACCGGAGCTTGAGGAAGACCTTGCGGTTGCGAACATCGCTCTCGACCATCTCGGCGTTGCGATGCACTTGTACGACTACGCAGCCGAGATCGAAGGCTCGGGGAGGGACAGCGATTGGTACGCGATGTTCCGGAACGAGCGCGAGTTCACCAACGCACTGCTGGTGGAGCAGCCTCAACCTGATTTCGCGCATCTCACAGCGAGAGGGTTCTTTTTCGACGCCTACCAGACGCAACTGTGGGCCGGGCTGAGTTCATCTCGCGATGAACGTCTCTCCGGGATCGCCGCACGGGCGTTGAAGGAGGCCACCTATCACCTGCGGCACTCGAGTTCGTGGGTCATTCGGCTCGGCGATGGCACCGATGAGAGCCATGTGAGGATGCAGCGTGGGATCGACGCCATGTGGCGGTTCACCGAGGAGTTGTTCGACCAGCCAGACATGGATGCCGCTCTCGTGGTAGCTGGCCTCATCGGCGACGTCTCTGCTGGCAAGAGCCGGTTCGATGCGGTTGTTGCGAGCACATTGGAGGAGGCGACGCTCGTGTCGCCTGAAGATCCGTATCAGGCGTCCGGTGGGCGAACAGGAATGCACACCGAGAACCTTGGGCCATTGCTTGCTGAGATGCAGTGGATGCAGCGCGCACATCCGGGTGCCTCATGGTGACGGCGACGAAGGTCGCGGTCGACGACATCCGTGGGATGCTCGAAGAGGTCGTCGATCCCGACATCCCCGTGCTGACGATCGCGGATATCGGCATTCTCAGGGCCGTCGCCGTCCACGATGACGGGTCGGTGACCGTGTCCGTCACGCCCACGTACTCCGGGTGCCCTGCCATGGCAGTCATCGAGGAGGACATCATCGCAGCACTCAGTAAGCGCGGCATCACGGACGTCGCGGTGGAGATGAAGCACTTCCCCGTGTGGACGACCGACTGGATGTCGCCTGAGGCCAAGCGGAAACTTGCAGGTTTCGGCATCGCGCCTCCCGATTCGACGCTCGCTGTCGTGCCGGAGATCCTGTGCCCGAGATGCTCATCCAGCGGTGTGGCGAAGGTGTCAGAGTTCGGATCGACGGCGTGCAAATCCCTATGGGTGTGTAGCACCTGTAGCGAACCGTTCGACTACTTCAAGGCGATTTGATGGAAAGCGCAGAGTTCCACACACTGACGGTCGCGTCCGTTGAGCCACTCACGGATGACTCCGTTGCGGTGACCCTCGAAGTTCCAGACGATCTGCTCTCCGCCTACGCACACACGCCCGGGCAGCATCTGATCATGCGAGCGACCATCGATGGTCAGGACGTGCGGCGGAGCTACTCGATCTGTTCGCCCGCCGGGGCGACATCACCCCGAGTCGGCATCAAGCAACTTTCCGGAGGCGCGTTCTCCTCGTTCGCCAACGATCTGCTCAAAGCGGGGGACTCACTCGAGGTCACGCCTCCCAAGGGCGAGTTCACGTTGGCGCCGTCAGCGTCGAACCGCAACCACTACGTCGCGTTCGCTGCGGGTAGTGGGATCACTCCTGTCATGTCGATGATCGCGTCGGTCCTCGAATTCGAACCGCAGAGCATGTTCACGCTGATATACGGGAACAAGGACGGCGGATCTGTCATGTTCCTTGATGACCTTGATGCGCTGAAGGGGAAGTACGCGGATCGGTTCGTTCTTCTCCACATCCTGACAAGGGAGTCCCACACGATCCCTCTGCTCGAGGGCAGGATCGATGAGTCGAAGGTCGGACAGCTGCTTGGCACCGTGATCGATCCAGACACCGTCGATTCGTGGTACCTGTGCGGTCCCAGAGGCATGGTCGACGCCGTTCGGTCGTCCCTCGAGGAGCGGGGCATCGCAGCCGCAAGCATTCACGATGAACTGTTCTTCGCAGGGGATGTCGATGAGATCGAGGTCGCCGAGGATGACGTGGTTGGCTCGACGGTCAAGTTCACGCTCGACGGAAGGACGTCGACGGCGATCGTCGCATCGGACGGCGCCCCGATTCTCGACCACGTTCTTGCGATCCGCCCGGAGGGGCCCTTCTCATGCCGAAGCGGTGCCTGTGCATCGTGCCGGGCGCAGGTAACGGAGGGCGAGGTTCGGATGGACAGGAACTGGAGCCTCAGCGCCGAAGAGGTGGCGTCCGGCCAGATCCTCACGTGTCAGTCCCACCCCGTGACCGATGTTGTCGAACTGACCTACGACGTATGACCAGGCTTTCGCGCCAGGACATCGTGATAGGTGCAGGTAAGCGATTCGCCAGCCACGGCTACCACGGAACCTCGATGCGAGACCTTGGCGATGACCTTGGGATCCTCGGATCATCGATTTATGCGCACGTTGGAGGGAAACAGGAACTACTCCTCGCGGTGATCGAAAGGGGTGCGGCGCTGTTCGAGGCGTCGTCCGCCAACGCCGTAGCCTCCTACGAAGAGCCGACGGCCAGACTTCGCTCGCTGATCGAGGGCCACATCGAGGTCCTCGTTGACCACGAGGCTGAATCACGAACCTTCCTGAATGAAGCCGCCTTCCTCGACGCCGGCGAGCGGGACCGCGTGACAGCCATGCGCGATGCGTACGAACTGGTTTTCCGTGACACGATCCGTGCCGGTGTCGTTTCGGGGGCGTTCAGGTCCGACGTCGATCCGAAGATCTCGGGCATCTTCGTCCTGTCGATGCTCAACGCAACGCAACGCTGGTACCACCCCGATGGAGCACTTTCACGTGCCGATCTCGTGCAGCAACTCCATGTATTCGCCATGTCAGGCCTGACCTGACCATTCTGGCGTCTCGTGGAACCGCATAATGAGGTGCAGGACACCAGAACGGATGGGTGATGTCAGCGATGAGTGAATCTGGGAGCGTGGAGAAGGTCTCGTTCAACGAGTACCGCATCGTCACGCAGATCGATATCGAGGCATCGGTCGAGGAAGTCTGGGCGACGCTCACCGATTGGGACAACCTTGCTTCGTGGAACTCATCTTTCATCAGCCTTGAGGGTGACTTCAGTAGTGGAGGACACGTCAAGGTTGCTTTCAAGGTCCTCGGCATGAAGCAGAGCTACGAGCACGATCTCATCGACTTCATCGATGGAGCACAGTTCGCATGGTCCGATCCCTTCCTCCTCGGCATGACGGACCACCACGTGTACCGGGTCGAAGCGATCGGCGGTGAAACGACCCGTTTCCATCAGACGGATCGTGCCAAGGGTGGTGCGGCAGGCTTCGTCGGTGTGCTCGTGTCGCGCGCGATGAAGAACATGTACGTCGGCTTCAATGAGGAGTTGAAGACCGAAGTCGAACGCCGCCGGTCAGCGAACGACTGAGCAACGGTGCTCAGCTGTCGGGGCCCCAGACTCGGCCTTCCGGGTAGTAGTAGGTGAACTTGTCGGCGTAGATCATCGAGGCTGGCAGGACGTTGACGGTCTGTTCGCTGAGGGGACCCTCGATCCCGAAGCCATGGGTTGGATCCCAGGTCGACCCGGTCACGGGGTCCGCGAGCACGCCCCCTTCTCCCAGTGA
>PVMK01152824.1_pt1 | contig 20603 bp, 17 predicted proteins | sample 1853481 | NCBI WGS metagenome assembly PVMK01 (sample SAMN08533507, study PRJNA380276) | Marine sediment metagenome, whole genome shotgun sequencing project. | reverse complement strand
CCAGAATCAGCGCAATCACTCCAAGCGCGAGGGTGCGCGGATCGGCGGCCCTGAACTGATTCAACCTGAACCCCCTTTGCGCACCGCCGAACCCGCGATTTCTGGACTTCCCGGGTGAGTGGCGGTTTGGAGCGATTGGGTGACGAACGAACTCCGGCGCTTAGGACTCGTCAGTGAGACACCGCACGCGACGCGGCGGAGCACCGGTAGATCGCGAATCTCACAGATCGTCGAATCCGAAAAACAGGTCGTCATAGTAGCCGTCCGCGTGTAGCGCGGCCCCCTCTTCCTTGTCATCCCAGCGAATGGCGAACATCACGCGCAATTGCCGAAAATTTGCGGGTACGTGATCCCAGCGCTGCTCGAAGTCGGATTTGACGGGAAGATCGAAACGCACCCAGCTTCCCAACTTCGGCGGCCCCTTGCCGATGACGCGATTGCGGATGTTTCCGCCGTCTTCGGGTTCCTCGGTTGGCCCCGCGAGTTGGTAGCGGAGTTGGAAGTTGTCGAGTTCCGGGTGGGCCTCCGGTTCGTCCGGGTCGTCCGATCGGACGATTTCGAGGGTGCGCGGGTCGCCGATCACGCCGACGATGATCTGCAGCTGAAGCGCGCCCGGATCGGGCGTGTCTTCCCATCGATCCACCCAGTACCAGCCCGCGATCCGATCCGGAAAGCGCGGGGGAGAAATCTCCTGGATGGCGCTTCGCAAACTGACGGGCCGCTCGTGGCTTCCGGGTTGCCAGGACGCGACCAGATGGGCGGCTCCGCGCCCAGAGTGAACCGGTTCGCCCACGATCTCGAAATAGACCTGCTTGCGGTGATCGATCTCCCCCCAGCCCACATCGTCCGCTTCGAAGCCGGGATTCCGGAGTTGATTTCCGACGAGTAGTGGTGTTGGAACGCGCGGTTGCTCTGCGGGCTTTTCGGTTGGAGTGACCGCCACTTGATCGGGTGGTTCGGGCGTCGCAGGCTCGCCACACGCGAGTGCAATCAGCGGGAGCGCGAGCCAAGCGCGACGGGCGAGCGCAGCCCGCTGGTCAGCCCACTCCGCGGGCGATCGGTGTTTTAGAATGGGCGTGACCATCTGGTTGGGTCGAGTATAGACATTGCGACGCGTCGTATCGAGCGGGCCGGCTTTTGCGTCGACCGGCTGGTCTAGGAGTATCGTGCCCGTCTATCGACTGACAGATGAGTTGAGCTTCCCAACGCCGGAAGATGCCGAACCGAGCGGATTGCTCGCTGTGGGCGGTGACCTCGGAGCAGAGCGGCTCCTGCTCGCCTACTCGATGGGGATCTTTCCCTGGTATGAAGACGGGCTGCCCATTCTTTGGCACAGCCCCGATCCGCGCATGATCCTGCTTCCCGGTCATCTGCGCGTTTCGCGAAGCCTGCGTAAGGCCCTGCGCGATCAAAGCTTCGAAATCCGCCTCGACGGCGACTTCGAAGCGGTGATTCGAGCGTGTGCGCACGCTCCGCGAGACGGGCAGGATGGAACCTGGATCACCGAAGAGATGGTCGACGCCTACCTGCGACTCTTCGAACTCGGTTGTGCGCATTCTGCGGAGGCCTGGCGGGGCGCCGAACTCGTCGGCGGACTCTACGGCGTGTCGCTGGGTGGCTGCTTTTTCGGCGAGTCGATGTTCGCCAGCTCTCCGAACGCCTCGAAGGTGGCGTTCGTGGCGCTCGTCGAGCAACTCGCGCGTTGGGAGTTCGATCTGATCGACTGTCAGGTTCACACCGACCACCTCGCGCGCTTCGGTGCGACCGAGTGGCCGCGCAGCCGCTTCCTTGCGGCTCTGGAAGAATCGCTCGCAAAGCAGACGCGGCGCGGTCGTTGGCGGTTCGACGGCGAGCGCTGAGTATTTGTGCCCGAAGCGGCGCTCGATCAGCGCTCCGGTGGTTTTGTCGGGGTTGCCGGTGAGTCGAGTTCGGCGAGGATCCGCTGCCGATCTCCGTCGAGCGCGGGTGCGGCTGGGCGCGTTGCCGGATCTTCGTGGGCCGAGAGCTTGATCGGATTTCCGGCCATCTGCAGACGCGCGCCCGCCTCGTCTTCAGCTGACACGATCATGTTTCGATGAGTCACCTGGGGGTCTGCGATCAGCTGCGCGATGTCGTTGAGTGGTCCGCAGGGCAGCTCGGCGCGCTGAAGAACTTCGAGCCACTCGGAAGTCGTCCGATTTGCGAGAGCGGTCTCGATCAGGCCCTTGAGGGCGTCGGCGTTCTGATTGCGCAGTTCGTTGGTCCGAAACCGTTCGTCTTCCGTCCACTCGGGTGCTCCGACGGTTTCGCAGAGCTTCGCGAAGAGGGCGTCATTGCCGGCGGCAATCACCACGAAACCGTCCTGTGTCGCAAAGACATCGAAGGGCGCAATCGATGGGTGGCGCGACCCGATCGGCCCGGGGATTTCGCCTGTCACCGAGTAGCGGGCGATTGCATTTTCCAGGATGGCGACCTGCGCGTCGAGCAGACTCACATCGACGCGCTGTCCGACCCCGCTCCGATGGCGTTCGACGAGTGCCGCCTGGATGCCGATCGCGGTAAACAGGCCGCCCGTGATGTCACCGATCGATGTTCCGACTCGGGTGGGCTTGCCGTCGGGCTGGCCGGTGATGCTCATGACACCGCCCATCGCCTGCGCGACCACATCGTAAGCGGGCCGCTTCGCGTAGGGCCCGGTCTGCCCGAAACCCGACGTGCTCGCGGCGATCAAGCGCGGGAAGCGCGTGTGGAGTTCATTCCATCCGTATCCCAGGCGCTCCATCGCGCCGGGCCGGAAGTTATCCACCAACACGTCGGCTCGTTCGAGCAGTCTTTCGAAGATGCTCCGATCGTCCGCGTTCTTGAGGTCGAGCGCGATGCTTTCCTTGCCGCGGTTGAGCGACATGAAATAGGCGGAGCGGTCGCCGACGAAGGGCCCGATCGCCCTCGCGTCGTCGCCGCGCCCCGGCATTTCGACCTTGATGACCCGAGCGCCGAGATCCGCGAGCACCATCGTGCAATACGGTCCGGCGAGCACTCGGGTGAGATCGATGACGAGCACACCCGAGAGCGGTCCGGCAATGGTCACGAGCTTTGCGATCGCCCTTCCGTCAGCTCTTTGCCGCTTCGAGTCGTTCCTTCATCGTGCGGAGTTCATCGCGGAACTCCTTGGGAAGGTGATCGCCGAATTGCTCGTAGTACTCCTCGATCAGCGGGAGTTCCGCGAGCCAGCCGTCGATATCCACCCGCAGCAGATCCTTGACGTCATCTCGTGAAATCTCGTCGAGTCCGTCCATGTCGAGGGCGTTCTCGGCGGGCAGATTCCCGATCGGTGTCTCGATGGATTTTGCGGTCCCCTCACAGCGCTCGAATACCCATTTGAGCACGCGGCCGTTCTCGCCGAAGCCCGGCCAGAGGAAATCGCCGCCCGCACTCTTTCGGAACCAGTTGACGTAATAGACCTTCGGCAGCTTCGCGCCTGCGCGCTTTCCGATTTCGAGCCAGTGCCCCCAATAGTCACCCATGTTGTATCCACAGAAGGGCAGCATGGCCATCGGATCCCGGCGCAGTTCGCCGACCTTCCCGGCCGCCGCAGCGGTCTTCTCGCTGCTGATGATGGAGCCCAGGAAGGTGCCGTGCTGCCAATCGCGCGCTTCGTTGACGAGCGGCACGACGGTTGCGCGGCGTCCTCCGAAGAGGATTGCGCTGATCGGAACACCCTTCGGGTCTTCCCACTCCGGGGCGATCACGGGGCATTGGCTCGCGACCGCCGTGAAGCGCGCGTTTGGGTGCGCGGACGGCGTTCCGCTCTGCGGCGTCCAGTCGTTGCCGTGCCAGTCCGTCAGTTTCGCGGGCGGCTCGTCGGTCATCTCCTCCCACCAGATGTCGCCGTCGGGAGTGAGCGCGCAGTTGGTGAAGAGCGCGTTCTCCTTGAAGCTCAGCATCGCGTTCGGGTTCGACTTCATGCTCGTGCCCGGTGCGACTCCGAAGAAGCCCGCCTCGGGATTGATCGCGTAGAGCTGACCGTCATCGCCGAATTTCATCCACGCGATGTCATCGCCGATCGTCTCGACCTTCCAGCCGGCGACCGTCGGGTTCAACATTGCGAGATTGGTCTTGCCACACGCGCTCGGGAACGCAGCGGCGATGTAGCGAACCGCTCCCTCGGGTGAGGTGAGCTTGAGGATGAGCATGTGCTCGGCCAACCAGCCCTCGTCGCGCGCCATTACAGAAGCGATGCGCAGCGCGAAGCACTTCTTGCCGAGTAGCGCGTTGCCCCCGTAACCGGATCCGTAGGACCAGATCTCCCGCGTCTCGGGAAAATGGACGATGTACTTGTCGTCCTTGTTGCAGGGCCAGGGCACGTCCTTGGCACCCTCGGCGAGCGGAGCTCCGACCGAGTGGAGACACGGCACGAACTCACCGTTGCCGAGTGTGTCGAGAACCTTCTGCCCCATGCGCGTCATGACCCGCATATTGGCCACCACGTAGGGGGAGTCGGTGATCTGAACGCCGATGTGTGCGATCGGCGAGCCGATCGGTCCCATGCTGAAGGGGATCACGTACATCGTGCGGCCCTTCATCGCGCCGTCGAACAAACCCTGCAGCTTCGTCTTCATCTTGGCCGGTTCGAACCAGTTGTTGGTCGGGCCGGCATCTTGCTCGCGCTCGGAGCAGATGTAGGTGCTGTCTTCGACGCGCGCGACGTCCGCGGGGTCCGACCAGATCAGATAGCTGTTGGGACGCTTGCTCTCGTTGAGCTTGCGGGCCGTGCCGGCGTCGAGCATCTGCTGCATCATATTGTCGTTTTCGGCATCGGAACCATCGCACCAGTGGACGGCGTCCGGTTTGCACAATTCCTTGGTTTCCTGGACCCACGCGTTGAGTTTTTCATTCTTGCTCATGGAAGGGATTCCTCGATTTTCTTGATTTGTGCGGCATCAAACCAGGTGCCGGAGAGGGGCGGATTCTAGCCCTTTCGAAGATCCGCGTCGCCGTTCCCGTCGGGATTTGTCGGCACACGGTCGAAAATTGATTCAGAAATACGCGACCACTGCTCCGATCAGCCCCCCGAGTAGCAACACGAGATTCGAGAGCAGGGAGAGGCCAAAGCCGGCGGCCCGCTTCGGGGCATCCTCGTAATAGCCGCGGGCGAACAGCGCTCGGCCGAGGATGAAGACCAGTCCGATGCCCGCGCCGATCGGTGCGCTCACGTAATGGCCGAAAAGGAACATTGCTGGGACGAAAAGGATCAGCTGCTCGACGGAGTTCTGCTGGACGCGGAAGTAGCGCTCGAAAGTCGGATCTCCGGTCGTCGCTGGCGCCACGACGCCGCAGCGCCCCCGGGCCCGTCCGCAGAGCATGGTGAAGACCACGTACTCGACCAGGGCCAGTCCGATCACGATGGCTGTGAGTTCCACGTTTTCCTCTTTGTGAACCGCCGGGTCAGCTGGCTGGGCCCGCCCGTCCAGTGTGTGAGTTCGCTTGTGGCTGCCCCGGTGCGAGTGCCGTTCGTCGCACTCAGCGGCGTTTCGCAATCGGCCGGATCAGGCCCTCCTGAACCACCGAGACCACCAATCGGCCTTCTCGGTCGAATAGCCGTCCCGTGCTGAAACCCCGCGCACCGCCCGCGCTGGGGCTCTGCTGATCGTAGAGCAACCACTCGTCCGCGCGAAACGCCCGATGGAACCAGATCGCGTGATCGAGGCTCGCGACCATGTGCTTGCCATCCGCCCACGCGATGCCGTGGGGCAGAGCCGCCGCGTCGAGCAGCGTCATGTCCGACGCAAACGCGACGACGCACTGGTGGAGAAGGGTGGAATCCGGCAACTGGCCGTCCGCGCGCAGCCACACCTGGAGCCGCGCGGGGAGCTTTTCCGGCGCGATGGGGTCGAATTCCGTGACGTGGCGGATGTCGATCGGGCGATCGGTGGCGAGCCAGTGTTTCAGCCGATCGGGCGCCTGGGCGGCCAGCCTTTCGACCAGTTCCGGCTGGGAGGCCAGTGGCGCCATCCGCTCCCCCCAGCTGGGGAGAGAATCGGGATCCGGCACGTCGGGCATTGGGTCCTGATGCTCGGGCCCGGCCTCCGCGCGCTGGAAGGAGGCTTCGAGGTGGAAGATCGCGTGGCCGTGCTGGATCGCGGTGACGCGCCGGGTCGTGAAGGTCCGCCCATCGCGGGTGCGGTCGACGTTATAGAGGATGGGGATCGTCGAGTCGCCGGGCCTGAGGAAATACGCGTGGAAGGAGTGGGCGATGCCTTCGTCGACCGTCCGGCCCGCGGCCACGAGGGCCTGGCCGAGCACCTGGCCGCCGAAGACGCGCTGCCAGCCCTCCGTGCAGTAGCCCCGGAAGATGTTCACCTCGAGTTCCTCGAGGTCGAGCAGCGCGATCAGGTTGTCGAGTGATTTCTGCACGGGCCCGTCCGCCAATGGCTCGCGCAACGCGTAGCACGCGCACCCCGGCGCAGCGAACGCGGCGCGGATACACTCCCTGATGACCGGTCGTTTCGCGGCCAACGGGGGGCAAGCATGTTCCAGGCGTTCGCCGAAGACCTGAACGCGGTCGTTCAAAACGACCCTGCGGCGACGAGTCGTTTCGAGACGCTGCTCTGCCACCTGCCGCTCCACGCCGTCTGGGCCTACCGGGTTGCGCATTTTGTGCGCGAGCGCCTGCGGATCCCGCTCGTGCCGCGCCTGCTATCCACATTCGCGCGATTTGTGACGGGTGTCGAGATCCATCCTGGTGCGCGCATCGGCCGGGCCTTCTTCATCGATCACGGGTCGGGCGTGGTGATCGGCGAGACCGCGGAAATCGGCGACGACTGCGTGATCTTTCACAACGTGACGCTCGGTGGAACCGGCAAGCACCGCGGCAAGCGGCATCCAACGGTCGGCGACAACGTGTTGATCGGAACGGGCGCCACTTTGCTCGGGCCCATCACCATTGGTTCGAACTCGCGGGTTGGCGCCAACTCGTTCATCCACATGCACGACGTTCCGCCCGGCTGCACGGCGGTCGGCACGCCCGCGCGTCTGATCAAAAGAGATGGAGTGCGGGTCGATGAAGAATTGCCGCGCACCCAGCTTTCGGAGCGTTCGATTCCGGTTGCGGGGCACGGGGATTAGGTGGCGAATTTTTTGAATTCGCTTGCGTCGTCGCACGACCCCATTCTGGGGTCGCGCTCCTAGCTGCGCGAAGCCTTCGGCTTCAAACGCTAATGCGTCGTCGCGCGACCCCATTCTGGGGTCGCGCTCCTAGATGCAGGTCGCAGCCGCCGATCGGTTGCGCGCGTTGCTTGCAGAGCCCGGCATCATCGCGATGCCGTGCTGCTTCGACGCGTTTTCGGCGCGCTTGATCGAGCGAGCGGGTTTTCCCGCTGACCTTCATGAGCGGATTTGCGGTCGCGGCGACGCGCCTCGCGGCTCCCGACACCGGACTCATCTCCTACGCGGAAGCCCTCGACCAGGGCCGCAACATCTGTTCTGCCGTCTCGATTCCCGTGATCGGCGACGCCGACACCGGTTACGGCAACGCGCTCAACGTCAAGCGCACCGTCGAGGGATACGCGCAGGCGGGTTTTGCGTGCCTGATGATCGAAGACCAGCTCGCCCCGAAACGCTGCGGCCACACGCGAGGCAAAGAAGTCGTCGATCGCGGCGAGGCGCTCGGGCGGATTCGCGCTGCGGTCGATGCGCGAAACGAGGGCTCGGACATCCTGATCCTCGCGCGCACGGATGCGCGCGCGACGCTCGGGATCGACGAGGCGATCTGGCGCGCGAAGGCCTTTGCGGATCTCGGCGCCGACATCCTGTTCGTCGAGGCGCCGGTTTCCGAAGCCGAGATGGAGCGGATCTGTGCGGAAGTTCCCTCGCCCGGAATGGCGAATCTCGTGGAGGGTGGCGATACCCCGCTGCTCGCTCCCGCGCGGCTCGAGGCGATCGGTTACCAGATCGCCGCCTATCCCGCTCACCTTGTTGTCCGCCGCTGCGCGCGCGATGCAAGACGCTCTCGTTTCGCTCGAAGCGGGCGAGTCGCCCAAAGGACTGATCGATTTCGCGCAGCTGCGAGAACTCGTTGGTTTCGACGACTACGACACCGAACTCGCGCGCTACAAAGATTCTTGAGCGCGCGGCCGGCGGCTCGAGCGCGGGCGACCGTCCATTTTCGGCCGCCAGCGGTAGTGTTCGAGTTTGAGGCGATCGGCCGTGTCGAATTTCACGCCTTCACGCTCGAGGAGTTGGCGTTGAATCAGGTCGCTGCCGGGTTCGGAGCGCGCGCTGATCTGACCGCGCGCATTGACGACGCGGTGCCAGGGAATGCCTTCGATCGTGAGCGTGCGCATCGCATAACCGACCTGCCGCGCGCGACCATCGAGGCCCGCGAGGTCCGCGATCTGCCCGTAGGTGGCGATGCGGCCGCGCGGGATGCGCCGCACCACCGCGTAGATCCGGTCGTAATGGTTTCCGCTCAGTTCCACAGTCCCCATTCTCGCGCAGCCCGATCGCGCGGGCGAGCCCTGGAGGCATTTGCTTGACGCGCGCGGGCGCTACGCTGGGCGCACCGTGAAGCGCGAAGCCAAAGCCCAGCGAATCCAGGCGCAGCTCGACGAGCTCTATCCCGAACTCACCGTGCCGCTCCGCCATGAAGATCCCTATACGCTGCTGATCGCGGTGCTGCTCTCCGCGCAGTGCACGGATGTGCGGGTCAACCAGGTCACGCCGAAGCTTTTCGCGCGGGCGTCGACGCCCGAAGCCATGCTGAAACTCTCAGTGGATGAGATTCGCGAAATCATCCGGCCCTGCGGGCTGTCTCCCTCCAAGGCGAAGGCGATCGCGGAACTCTCGCAGGTTCTCGTCGACGATTACGCGGGGCAGGTGCCGAAGACCTTCGAAGAACTCGAGGCGCTGCGCGGTGTGGGCCACAAGACCGCGAGCGTCGTGATGGTGCAGGCGTTCGGAGTGCCCGCGTTTCCCGTCGACACCCACATCCATCGCCTCGCCGCGCGCTGGGGACTCTCGCAGGCGAAGAACGTGGAGCAGACGGAGCGGGACTTGAAGAAACTCTTCGCTACCGAGACCTGGGGGCGGATCCACCTGCAGTTCATCTACTTCGGGCGCGAGTATTGTCCCGCGCGGGGTCACGATCTGACCGCGTGTCCGATCTGTTCGTGGGCGGCGTCGAAGGCGCGCATTGCGAGCGAGAAGCGCCGCTAGCGCCAGGTTCGTTGATCGGCGCGCGCTGCACGCGTCTCGGCGATGATCGGCGCGCGCTGCGCGCGCCTCGCGTTGATCGGCTCGCGCGTAGACGGTCAGGTTCCGATGCGGCGAATTTGCACGATGGGATCTTCGGGGTCTCGTTGCTGGGAGAGATCGATCGCACCTTCGATTGCCCATAGGCAGTCACCCTCTGGATCGACGAGCACCTGCGAGACATCCCAGCGCCTCGTTCGCGTGGATTTGATCAGTGTCCGTCTCGAATTGCGCGCGTCGGGCGTGAACAGGATTTTTTCGTATTCCCCGAAGTAGGGCTCGAGGGCCTGCTCGAAGCGCCGCGCATCCCACGGATCGTCGGCATCTTGATGGACGCACGCGGCGGCGGCCTCGAAGTCTCCCACGGAAAGCGCGCGCACGAGCGTGTGGAGCTCCGATCGCGCGCGCGCCGCGAGCAGTGTGGGTTGTGCGGCGAGATCGAAGCGGGGCGCCTCGGCTTTGGATCCTTCGGTTTCTGCGGTCGGATCCGCAAGGATTTCCCAGGCTTCGATCAGGCTCGAATCGACGCGCTGGATCAGCGTGCGGAAATACGCGATTGCGTCGTAGACCTCATCGGTCTTCGCGAATTCGGGGACCGTCTTCGCGAGCGTGCCGAGAACCTGATTGAGGTAGCGCAGCAGTAGTCCCTCACTACGCGCAATCGCGTAATCGCGCGTGTAGTCGTCGAAGCTGCGCAGGTCTTCGAACATTTCACGCGCGATCGACTTGAGGTGGATGTTCTCCTCGCCGAACCAGGGATGCGTCTCGACGAAGATGCGAAATGCTGCGTAGACGAAGTCCGCGTCTGGCTTGGGGTGCGTGACGCGTTCGAGTTTTTCGATTCGCTCTTCGTAGGGAACCCGCTGCGCTTTGAGCTTTGCGATCAGCTCCGTCTTTTGTTTGCGGATCTGCGCGTAGAGGATCGCGCGGGGGTCTTCGATGATGGATTCGACGAGGGTCAGCAATTCGAGCACGTAGTTGGGTGACTCGGGGTCGAGCACCGCAACCGCATCGATCAGAAACGGCGACAGCGTGTGGTGAAGCGAGAAGTCGAACTGGAGATCTTCGGCCACCCTTACTTCGGGCCGACCGTCGCGCCCTGTGACGGTCTCGACGATTTCCGCGCGCCGCAATGAACGGAAGAGCTTGGCGGCGTGGCGGCGCAACCTGGCTTTCGAGGCGGGGCGCTCGTGGGAACGGTCGATCAGTTCGATCACACCCCGGTAACCGCGATCGGACGCCGGCGCGGAGTTGTCGCGCTGAAGCACGTTGACGATGATTCCGTGATCGATGTGGAATCGCGAGGTCAGTATTTCGGGCGGTTGGTGGATGAGTCGCTGGAAGGTGTCGCGATTCCAGGGTACGAAGTTGTGCGCGGGGGCTTTCTTCTTCTTGCCGGGTTTTCGCTTCTTGCCGGAAGCGGCCGCCTTTTCTGCAGCGCGTTTGTTCTCGATCGCATAATCGGGCGCCTGACACACCACGCTGCCGCGGTCGTCGAAGCCCTTGCGGCCCGCGCGCCCCGCGATCTGCTTGAACTCGCGCACGCTCAGGATCCCGATCTTCTCGCCGTCGAACTTGAACAGTTGCGAAAAGAGCACCGTACGGATCGGGATGTTGACGCCGACGCCAAGCGTGTCCGTCCCGCAGATCACCTTGAGCAGGCTCCGCTGTGCGAGTTGCTCGACGAGCAGGCGGTATTTGGGGAGTAGGCCCGCGTGGTGCAGCCCGATGCCGTGCCGGAGGTAGCGCTTCATGTCTTTGCCGTACGGGGAGTCGAATTTGAAGCCCGCGAGCGCGTTGTCGATCTCGGCGCGCTCTTCTCGCGTCGTGATCCGCGCACTCGTGAGACCCTGCGCCTGCTCGGCGCACTGCCGCTGGGTGAAGTTCACGACATAGATCGGTGCCTGCTCGCGCTCGAGCAGCGTTTCGATCGTCTCGTGCAGTGGTGTCTCGCGGTACTCGAAGTCGAGCGGCACGGGGCGTGTTTCCGAATAGACGCACGCGACTTCGCGCCCGGTTTGTGAGCGCAGCTTTTCTTCGATCGCCGCGGTGTTTCCGAGTGTCGCGGACATCAGCAAGAAGGTGGTTCGCGTCAGCAGCAGCAACGGGATCTGCCACGCGACACCGCGATCGCGGTCGCCGAAGTAGTGGAACTCGTCGAGTACCACGTAGCCGATCGGGGCCTGCGCGCCCTCGCGCAGCGCCATGTTCGCGAGCACCTCGGTCGTGCAACAGATCAGCGGCGCGTCGTGGTTGATGCTCGCGTCGCCGGTCAGCATGCCGACGCGCTCGGCGCCAAAGAGGTCGCAGAACTCGAAGAACTTCTGGCTCGCGAGCGCCTTGATGGGGCAGGTGTAGAACGAGCGTGCGCCCTCGCAGAGCGCCTTGAAGTGCAGCGCAACCGCGACGAGTGATTTGCCCGAGCCCGTCGGCGTGTTCAGCACGACGTGGCGCCCCGCCATGACTTCGATGAAGGCCTCTTCCTGGTGGGGGTAGGGGTCGAAGCCCGCGTCCGCCATCCATTCGACGAAGAGGTCGAGGATTTCACCGGTGTCCTGCGTGCCGCCGCTCGGGATTCGATCGTAGAGCGTGGCCACAGAGCCTTCGGGGGGTGCGTCGCTCAAGCAGTGCTCCGGCGGATCAGCACGATCCGGCCGAGCAGATCGGCCGGCGGTTCGAAGTCGAGTTTCGACAATTCGATCCGCGGACCGACCCCCTGCAGGATCCGCGGCCCTTCGGAGGTGAGGACGAAACCCTTCGCGCGAAGCGGCGCGAGCGCGCGCACCCTGCTCCAGCAGGGCTTCGGGCTCGGTTGTTTCCGCGACGGTCAAAACTTCGGTGGCGAATTTTTCATGGTGGTGGGGCCGGACGTCGATCGGCTCGCTTCGGCGCCGCTCGCGCACGCCGTCGGGATCCGGCGGAAACAGCAGCGCGGGATCGACCTGCGCCTGAACGGCGTGAATCAGCGGCGCGTCGGGTTCGATCTCGCGCAACGTGGGCTCGAGTTTGGCAAGCACTTGCGGCCCCACGAGGTCGACCTTGTTCAGCAGCAACAGGTCCGCGGACGAAACCTGCTGGGCAAAGATTCCGTCGAGGTCGCGCTCTTCTGCGACCTGTTCCGCGTTGACGACGATCACCGCGACGTCGGTCTCGATCCAGTCGGCAATCGGCTCGCGCCAGAAGTTGAGCTGCACGTCGTACGGAAGCGCGACCCCCGAGGTCTCGACGATCACGAGATCGGGGTCCGCGCGCTCGCGCAGCATCTGCAGGGTTTCGACGAGTTCATCGGAGAGCCGACAACACACGCAGCCGCCCGACAGCTCCACATAGTCGTCACTCGCCCGGTTCAGCAGGGCGCCATCGATCCCGAGCTCGCCGAATTCGTTCGAGACAACCGCCGCGCGGCGGCCGGCGCGCTGCGCGTCGGCGAGCAGGTGGCGCACGAGCGTTGTCTTGCCGGAGCCCAGAAAGCCCGACACCACCAACACGGGAACCCGTTTGCGCGCGCTCATCCGCTAAGCATAGGTTGGTGTCCCAAAGATTGTGCCTGGCGTGGAAATTGCGCAATGGCGGCAGCCACTTCCGGTCACGCGCCGGATCCAATCTGCCAAGGCCCCGATCGCACAGAGGTTTGATCGCAATCAGCACAGGGCCTGTCCCACAGCGCTGTAGCTAAATCACCTCATGGATAGCGGGATTTGGGGATCGGCCCGAGAAGGATCTCAAGCGGCCGCTCGATTCCCTCGATACAGGGCGCGGGTATCCGAGCGTCCACATTTCGTCTCGATGGGTCGCTGTCCTGATTTGCCGGATGGGCTCGCGCTCAAGCACTCGACGGACTGGCTCCCGCCGCGTTCACGCTCCCGCCGCCGCTGATCTCGGGCGCTCGGATTCCCTGACCCCACCTGCGTTCTCGCCAATCGGCCGCTAGGGACAGGCGACGATTCCGGGTGTCGATCCCGACGGACCGGGTGTGCCGAGGAAGGCCGACCTGAAGTATGAAAAGTCCGCAATGCCAACTGCTTGGCCGGGAACCGGCTGAGTGTGCTTGCAGAGATCGGAGCGTTCGATGAAACAACGGCGAAAAAAATTGAAATCAGCGATGCCCACGGCTCCATCTTGGGTGTAGTCCGCGTCGCAGAGGTTTCCACAGTAGTCTGCGTCTGTGTCGTCCTGATCGGAGTTAGGCGCTTCCGAGCAGTTGTCGATCACGTCTCCGACTCCATCGAGGTCCAGGTCGGGATTGGAATCAGCAAATACGGGTGCTCCCCACAGCAGTAACAGGGTTGTCGCGAGAAATACGTTTCGCTTCATGGGTGGTCCTCCTTGGGTACGCGCGCGCTGTGCGATCGCGTGTGGTTCCCGATGGGCTGAGAATGGCGCTGAATTTCGCCGCGAAAGGTAGAGATTGGGAACTTGTTGCCGCGGCGAGGAAGCGGCGTTGGCGGCAAGGCGCAGTGAGCGCTTTGCGGGTCCAGTACACCCCATGGGTGACCTTCCTGTCGGATCTGTCTCACGTCCGACCCATCGTGAGATGCCTTGATTTCGGAAGTGTACCACTTGGGGGGGAAGGTGAAATTCTTTCCTCGCACTCGGCAGCGCATCGTTTGCGCCCCGGAGCGCGCGGTGATCTGGATCGAGGGGGCGGCTATGTTCCCTGCCGAGCCCCATTTTGCCCCAAGACGTCTCGCGAGGAGTTCACATGATCGACCTCTACACCGCATCGACTCCGAACGGTCACAAGGCCTCGTGCGTGCTCGAAGAACTTGAGATTCCGTACGAGGTCCACCCGATCGATCTCTCTTCTCTGGAGCAGAAGAAACCGGACTTCTTGCGCCTCAACCCCAACGGTCGGATCCCGGTGATCGTCGACACCGAAGAAGACGATCTGGCGGTCTTCGAGTCTGGCGCGATCATGATCTACCTCGCTGAGAAGGCCGGGCGGCTGCTTCCGACGGAGCGACGCGGCCGCGCGCGCGTGATCTCGTGGCTGATGTTCCAGATGGGCGGGATCGGTCCGATGATGGGGCAGGCGAACGTCTTCTTTCGCTATTTCCCCGAGAAGATTCAACCCGCGATCGACCGCTACCAGAACGAGTCGCGACGGCTGTTCGAGGCACTCGACACACGTCTCGCGGAGAGTGAGTGGCTCGCAGATAATTATTCGATCGCGGACATCGCAAACTGGTGTTGGGTGCGGGGCCACCGCTGGTCGGGGGTGTCGGTGGACGGCCTCGACCACCTGCAGCGCTGGCTCGATGCGCTCAAAGAGAAGCCCGGGCTGAGGCGCGGTGTCGAAGTTCCCGCTCCGGTTCCGAACATCGTCGAAGACGAGGAAGCCACCGCAAAGTTCGCCGAGCGCGCGCGCTCGATATTGCAGCAGTAGCGGGCTACTCGGATCAGAGGATCGAGTAGCGGTTGCACACCCAGGCGGCGGCGATCGATGTGAGCCAGGTTGCGCCGATCCACGCGGAAAGCAGAGCGGGGCGGCCGTGTCTGCGGACCTCGAAGCGCACGCACCCGAACGTCAGCACCATCAAGCCGAATACCGCCATCTGCCCACCGGTTTCGCGATCGCGCAGCGCGCTGATCAAGGCCGGGGCGACGACCGCGACCAGATGCCCGACTATGACGAGCACGATCGGCAGCAGCGTCAACTCGCGCAACGCGGGCAGGATCCAGCGGTCGACCCAGAGTTCGCCGTGGGGCTCCCGCTCGTTGCTAGGCTCGTCAGGGCTCGACATGAAGCACTCCCTCGTGCGCGGGAAGATAACGGGGAATCTGTGGTCGGCGCGTTATTCGACCAGGTCTTCGAGCGGTGGGCAGGTGCAGATGAGGTGGCGGTCGCCGTAGGCGTTGTCGATCCGGCCGACCGCGGGCCAGAACTTGTTCGCGCGCACCCAATCGAGCGGATACGCGGCGCGCTCGCGCGAATAGGCGTGGTCCCACTCATCGGCCGAGACCTCTGCTGCGGTGTGGGGTGCGCCCTTGAGTGGATTGTCGATGCGATCGAGGGTGCCGTTTTCGATCTCCGCAATCTCGTGGCGGATTTCGATCAGCGCGTCACAGAAGCGATCGAGTTCGGCCTTCGATTCGCACTCCGTCGGCTCGATCATCAGGGTGCCCGGTACCGGAAAGCTCATCGTGGGCGCGTGGAACCCGAAGTCCATCAGCCGCTTGGCGAGGTCTTCGACACCGATCGCAGCCGAAGTCTCGAAATGCCGGCAGTCGATGATGAACTCGTGGGCAACCTGCCCGGTCGCGCCCCGATAGAGCACGTCGTAATGATCGGAGAGCCGCGCAGCCATGTAGTTGGCGTTGAGGATCGCGACCTCCGTGGCGCGCGTTAGGCCGGCTGCGCCCATCAACGCGATGTAGACCCAGCTGATTGGAAGGATGCTCGCGCTGCCGTACGGGGCTGCGGAGACCGCGCCCTCGCCATCGATCGGGTGGCCAGGCAGAAACGCGCGCAGGTGTTCGGCGGACGCGATCGGTCCCATGCCCGGCCCGCCGCCACCGTGTGGGATGCAGAATGTCTTGTGGAGATTCATGTGGCAGACGTCCGCGCCGATTGCTGCGGGTGAGGTCAGCCCGAGCTGGGCGTTCAGGTTGGCGCCGTCGAGGTAGACCTGGCCACCGCACTCGTGAATCAGATCGCAGATTTCCTTCACCCGCTCTTCGAAGACACCGTGGGTCGAGGGATAGGTGAGCATGAGCGCACCGAGCGCGTCGCCGTGCTCGTCGGCCCGCGCCCGAAGGTCATCGACGTCGATATTTCCGTCGGCGTCGGTTTTGACCGTCACGCAGCGAAATCCCGCGATCACCGCGCTCGCAGCGTTGGTGCCATGGGCGGATCCCGGGATCAAGCAGACGTTGCGCTTCAGCTCGCTGCGAGAATCGTGGTAGCGGCGGATTGCGAGCAGGCCCGCGTACTCACCCTGCGAGCCCGCGTTGGGTTGCAGCGACACCGCGGGCAGCCCCGTGATCGCCGCGAGCCAGGTCACGAGTTCGCCAAGCATCGTCGCGTAGCCGCGCACCTGGTCGGTGGGCGCGTAGGGGTGTATGCGGCCAAACTCCGGCCAGGTGATCGGCAGCATCTCGCTCGTGGCGTTGAGCTTCATCGTGCACGAGCCGAGCGGGATCATCGACGTGGTGAGCGAGAGATCGCGCGCTTCGAGGCGGTGGATGTAGCGAAGCATCTCGTGTTCGGACCGGCAGCGGTGGAAGATGGGATGCGAGAGGAATTCGCTCGTGCGCGTGAACTCGATGGGAAACGCGAGATCTGCGTTTTCGACGAGCGCTGCGACGTCGACGCTCGGGTTCGCATCCGCCGAAAAGGCCGCGATCAACTGCGCGACGTCAGCCGGCGCGGTGGTCTCGTCGAGCGATACACCGAGGCTTCCATCTCCGAAGTCGCGCAGGTTGAAGCCGCGCTCGAGTGCGGCGGCGAGTACCTGTGCGGGCCCCTTCTCGTTGGGGGCGACGCGCAGGGTGTCGAAGTACGGTCCATCGCCGAGCTTGCAGCCGACGGCTCGGAGTCCGGTCGCCAGGGCCGCGGTGAGGGCGTGGATGCGTCGGGCAATTCGCCGCAGCCCCTCGGGTCCGTGGTAGACGGCGTACATGCTCGCCATGATTGCGAGGAGCACCTGCGCGGTGCAGATGTTGCTGGTCGCCTTGTCGCGACGGATGTGTTGCTCGCGGGTCTGGATGGCGAGCCGGTAGACGGGTTCGCCATGGGCGTCCATCGATACGCCGACGATACGGCCCGGGATCCTGCGCACGTTCTCCTGCGTGGTTGCGAGAAAGGCCGCGTGGGGTCCGCCGAAGCCCATCGGGACGCCGAGTCTCTGGGCGGAGCCGATCGCGATGTCCGCTCCGAACTCGCCCGGTGGCACCAGCAATGTGAGGGCGAGCGGATCCGCCGCGACGACCACGATCGCGCCCGCCGCGTGGGCGCGTTCAGCGAGCGCGCGATGGTCTTCGATGCGGCCGTCGGTCGAGGGGTACTGGAGCAGGATTCCGCAGAGATCCTGGGTTTCGAAATCGATCGCGTCGACCGAGCCCACCTGGAGTTCGATCCCGAGTGCGTCTGCGCGCGTTCGCAACACCCCGAGCGTCTGCGGGTGACAGTCCGCCGCCGCAAAGAATCCGCGCTTGCGGCCTCGTGCGATCGAAACGCACATCCCGAGCGCCTCGGCGGCGGCTGTGGCTTCGTCGAGCAGGGATGCGTTGGCGACCGGCAGACCGGTGAGGTCGGCAATCATGGTCTGGAAGTTCAGCAGCGCTTCGAGCCGGCCCTGCGAGATTTCGGCCTGGTAGGGGGTGTACTGGGTGTACCAACCCGGGCTTTCGAGAATGTTGCGCTGGATCACCGGCGGAACGACCACATCCGAATAACCCATCCCGATGCACGACCGGACCACGCGGTTTTCAGAGGCGATCTCGCGCAGCCTTTCGAGCAATTGAAACTCGCCGGGTGGCGAGCCCTTCGAGGCCGGTCAATTCCAGCGGCTCATCGAGGCGGATCGCCGCGGGCACGGTGTTATCGGCGAGTTCGTCGAGGTCCGCATAACCGAGGCGTCGGAGCATCTCGGCAATCTCGCTGTCGCTCGGGCCGATGTGGCGGTGCTCGAAGGCGTCGCCCCGTTCGAGTAATGCGGCCGGAGATTCAGCTGGGAGGCGCGTCTGTTTTCGGCGTTTCGTTCGTCGTTCACCGGGGTCTTCCATTTTGAGCCGAGCGCATCCGAATGAATCCGGCGGTCGGGTGGACGAGCGCGAAGGTCACAGCTGCGGATCGCATTCTAGCGGCCCGGTCGGCGGGTCTCGAACGAAATTCTTCGAGCGCGGTGTATTGGCGTTTGGAAGGTGTGGCGAGCAGGATTTTGGACGGGCGATTCAGCTCCGGGAGAGCCGGCGGAACACATCCTCAGGTGATGCGCTGTCCGAATCGCCATCTCCATGATCGAATTCCTTGACGGCCTGGGTGAGCGCTTCACACACGCCTTCCGGGTTTTCTACGCCCCGCACCCGCAGTTCACGCGGCATGACCTGGGTGATGATGACGACCATCTGCTCCGGCGTGACCTCACGGGCCGTCAGGCCCGAAGATTTCAGGGCCAGTCGGATCGTGCCGCGAGCTTCGAGATTCTCGAGGTCGGTCTTCTCCAGCAGCGTTTCAGCGACGAATTCGAATAGAGATTCAGACAAGATCGGTTCCCCTCACGGGTATCTTCGGACGGTTGCTCCCGCTACTCAACGATTTTTCAAGCGGGCCGAGCGGCGCCTGCTCCAGCCTGGCGATCGAGAGACCCACGGTAGCGGTTTCGGGCGGCGCGATGGAGCGGGTCTTCGGTTTCAGCGATACGGGATAAATCCGCCTCCGCTTCAGCCTCCAATCTCGGATTCGGTCCCTATCTTGATCTGGGACGGGCTCAGGCGGCCCCGATCGGCTCTTCGGGCGAGATCGTCGCGTCGGTTCCCGCGAGATGGTATTGGTCCGAGCGCGCTCGATCACGAGTGGTTGGAGGTGGCATGAGGGTCTTGATCACCGGCTGTTCGACCGGATTCGGCCGCGAGACTGCGATCGAACTGGCTCGCCGAGGCCACGAGGTGGTGGCGACTGCACGCCGCCCCGAGACCCTGGCAGATCTCGACGTCGCTTCGAAGCTCGCCCTCGACGTCGACAGCGACGAGTCGGTGAGCGCGGCGGTCGCGCAAGCGGGGGAAGTGGACGCATTGGTGAACAACGCCGGTTGGAGCGCGCACGGTCCGATCGAGAAGGTCCCGCTCCAAGAGGTCCAGCGAATGTTCGAAACCAATTTCTTTGGCGCTGCGCGGATGATCCAGGCCCTCGCGCCGAAGATGCGCGCGCGAAAGAGCGGTGTGATCGTGAACGTGTCGTCGATGGCGGGGCGCGTGGCGGCGCCCCTGATGGGCTTCTACGCGGCGAGTAAATTCGCCCTCGAGGGGCTGTCCGAGGCGCTGCACCTCGAACTGGGACATTTCGGAATTCGCGTGGTCGTGATCGAACCGGGCTTCGTGGAATCGTCGTTTCGCGAGAACTCGCGCCGCTACGGCTCGGATGACGCGCCCTATGACGAACTTCAACGCGCCTGGGCTGGCTCAGATGACGCGTTGATCGGAGGAGAGCGGCCAGGCCCGGAGATCGTCGGTGTCGCGATCGCCGACGCCGTCGAGGGAAAGCGGCAAGTGCTGCGCTGGCCGGTCGGAAAGGATGCCGAGCTGGTTCTACAGGCGCGCAGCAATCTGGACGACGCGGCGTTCGAAAAGGCGATGCGGGGGATGTTGAAGCTCGAGTGGTAACCTGCCCGCGCAGACCTGCTGGGTTCACTCGTTAAGCGCCACTGGCTGCCCGCGCAGACCCGCTGGGTTCACTCGCTAAGCGCTGCTGGCTGCCCGCGCAGAACTGCTGGGTTCATTCGCTAAGCGCCACTGGCGGGGGCCCAGTTGACTGGGTTGCTTTGTTTTGTGGGGCGATCGGTTGCATGGGCTTTGCTGAGCGGGTTGTTTCGGTTCAGGCTGGGTGCCGGCTGATCATTGGTCGCGCGAAGGACTTTTGCTGGTTGCTCGGGATCGCGCCTCCTTCAGCTTATGCTCGATCGCGCGCGCTTCGGCGGGGCTGGGCGATGCCGCCAGTGCGTGCTCCAGCGCTTGTACTGACGCCTCCCAAGCACCGATGTCGAAGAACGACCAACCCAGTGTATCGCTGCACGGAAAAGTCGGTTGGTTCCCGCTCGGAGGCCGCTCTCCATGCCGTGATGGCCGCCTCTTTGTCTCCAAGTTGCGCCAACACCGAGCCGAGGCCCACGTAGCCGTCCGCTTGCCCAGGGAGGATCCGGATCCAGCGGCGCCAGGTGTCGGCCGCCGCTCGGTAATCCAGCACCTCGGTCTGGAGCTTCGCGACGGTTTGCAGAATGTGCAGCTGCTCGTCGGCGAGCTCGAGCGACTCTTGATACAGCGCGATGGCCTCGTGCCGCTTGTCCTGCTCGCTCAGCTCGTAGGCTTGGCCGTTCAGTTCGAAGATGCGGTTCCAGTCCGCATCGTGCAGCCGCACGGCGCTGACGCTCGCGCCTGTCAGCCCCATGAGGGTATTCAGCGGGAAGTCCTGCACGAGGCTACGCAACAGACCCGCGTGCGTCACCGTCCGCGCGAAAAGCGCGCCATTTTCGAGCTGATCCGCTTCGAGCTGTTCGAGCATCTGCACGGGGTCGTAGGTGATCAAGGGCGCGTGCGCGAGGTCGAAGCGCGCGTACGCCCAGTCGTGCCGCTCATCGCTGATCACTGGGAGGCCTCCGTACTCGGTGCGCAGCTGCTGCTCCGATTTGACCACACGCGCGAGCAGGTTGATGGGCTTG
>PVMK01138676.1_pt1 | contig 20605 bp, 22 predicted proteins | sample 1853481 | NCBI WGS metagenome assembly PVMK01 (sample SAMN08533507, study PRJNA380276) | Marine sediment metagenome, whole genome shotgun sequencing project. | reverse complement strand
CGCGCTTTGCTTCTTCCATCGCGCTGAGCACCCGCTTTGCGCGAGTAATCTCTTCTTCACTCGGACTAAAGATCTCGTTGACGATGTTGACCTGCGACGGGTGAATCGCCCACTTTCCCTCGCAACCCAGCACAGCCGAGAGTCGCGCCTGAGCGGAAAATCCTTCGGCATTCTTGATGTCGCCGAAGGGGTCCATCGATCGCGCGAAGGCCGTTGGCCCTCGCGGCGACGACCATGCGGGCAACCGCGTAGTGCCACATATCGCCCCAATGCACTTCGCTGTTCCCCTCCTCGTCGGCATGAGTGAGAACCGAGTAGTCCGGATTCGGCCCACCGATGTTGATCGTGCGAGCCTGCGTCGAGGCCGCGTAGTCGGCGACGCCAAAATGCAGTGACTCATTCCTCGTGCTCGCGCCGGCGATGCGGTGCACGTTCTGCATGCCCAGTGCCGTCTCGATGATCATCTCGAAGCCGATGCGCTTATCGTACCCCTTGGCAATTTCGATCTGGTTTACCAGAGGCATCGACCATGTAGACGTCGGATTCGGTGCCAACCTTGGGGATCATGATGAGGTCGAGCTTGTCTCCCGCCTGCTCCATCACGTCAACCACGTCGCGATACATGTACTGTGTATCGAGGCCATTGATCCGCACGGAGACGGTCTTCCCGCTCCAATCGAGATCCTGAAGCGCTTCAATTACGTTCTTGCGCGCCTTTTCCTTCTCGTCGGGTGCGACTGCATCCTCGAGGTCCAGGAAGACCACATCCGCCATGCCCTTCGCGGCTTTCTCCATGAATGTGGGATTGCTGCCGGGAACCGCCTGCTCTGATCGATTCACGCGGGCCCGTGCACTGACTTATGATTGTATGGCTCATTTTTACTCTCCTTCGGATTGTCCGGTCTCAAAATGGGCTTGCCACCTGGCTTCGCAAAGCCAGACCAGCAATGCTCAGTTGGTTTGCCTATCGCCGTGATAGACCACGATGCGTGCTCCCTGTGTCTGTCTTCCATTGTCGTAGCCGACCACTCGGACGTAATGCCCGGGGAATTTCTTACGGCAAGCGTTGATCTCGGCAAAGATTGCATCCACGTCGTGCTCACCGAATAGCGGAAGCTTCCACATGTACCAATAGTGTTCCGTCGCGCGATCCGTCTCGACATGCTCGATTACTGGATTCCAGTCCTGCTTGACGATGTACTCGATCTGCTTTCTGACCCGCGCCGCATCCATCTCCGGCAGATACGAAAATGTCCCGAGCTTCCGATTGGTCGGGCGGGTCATGCGCGAGGTGTAACTGCGAAACTGGTTCATATTCCCCTCCCCCCTTATTGCCTTGCGACCGACTCTGTGCCCACCACGTCGAGCTTGTCGACCGTGTCATATTCGAAACGAATTTCCTTCCAGGTCTCCATCGCAATCGCCAGTTCAGGGCTGTTCAGGGCAGCGGTCTCGAGGATGCCTGCTCCTTCCGCCTCGAGGTCTCGCCCTTGATTTCGGGCTTCCACGCACGCCTCGAGGGCAACCCGATTGGCGCACGCCCCAGCAGAGTTTCCCCAAGGATGCCCAAGCGTCCCGCCACCGAACTGGAAGATGGAGTCATCGCCGAAGATACTGAGCAGTTCGGGGATGTGCCACACGTGGATCCCGCCCGATGCGACCGGAAATAGGCCGGGCATCGAACCCCAGTTTTGATCGAAGAACAAACCGCGCGAGCGGTCTTCGTAGACGAAATCTTCGCGCATCTGATCGATCCAACCCAGGATCGAATTGCGATCGCCTTCGAGTTTTCCGACGACGGTGCCGGCGTGCAGATGGTCGCCGCCCGAAAGGCGCAGGCATTTGGTAAGAACCCGGAAGTGGATCCCGTGGTGGCGATCGCGATCGATCACCGCGTGCATCGCACGGTGGATGTGCAACAGCATCCCATTTTTGCGACACCAGTTTGCGAGAGAAGTGTTGGCCGAAAATCCCGCCGTCAGGTAGTCGTGCATGATGATGGGCATGTCGAGAGACTTGGCGTACTCGGCGCGCTCGAACATCTCCTCGACGGTGCCGGCGGTTACGTTCAGGTAGTGCCCCTTGCGCTCGCCGGTTTCGCGCTGCGCAGTGTGCACGGCTTCGGCGACGAAATCGAAACGGTGGCGCCAGCGCATGAAGGGCTGACTGTTGACATTCTCGTCATCCTTCGTGAAGTCGAGGCCGCCGCGAAGGCACTCGTACACCGCGCGTCCGTAGTTCTTTGCCGAGAGCCCGAGCTTCGGCTTGATGGTCGCCCCGAGCAGGGGGCGACCGTATTTGTTCAGGATGTCGCGTTCCACCTGGATTCCATTCGGTGGTCCACCACAGGTCATCACGTAATGCAAGGGGAAGCGAACATCTTCGAGCCGGATCGCGCGCAGCGCCTTGAAGCCGAAGACATTGCCGACGAGAGAGGTCAGCACATTGACCACTGATCCTTCTTCGAACAGTTCGATCGGGTAGGCGACAAAGACGTAGAAACAGCTGGGGTCTCCGGGAACTTCTTCGATCCGGTAAGCCCGAGCCTTGTAATAATCGACGTCCGTCGGTGATCGGTCCACACGGTCGTCCAGGTGCCCGTCGAGGACTCGGCGGCGACCGCTGCCGCGATCTCCTCTCGCTCGATGCCCCTTCTGTGGTGTGATCTTGAAGCACGCCAGGAAATCCGTATCGATGGGCTGATAGCTCCCATCCCAATACGTGTCCCGATAGGCGCGAACGCCCGCCTGGTAGCCGCTGTCACTCACTTCGACGCGCTCCTTCGACTCACGCTTCCCTCAGACCGCATGGACGCCGTGCGCCGCCTTGACCATGTGGTACGCGACCAACAACTCGGTCAGGACGAGCGGGTGGCTGATGCGGGGTTTGCCGTCGATGTCCAGGAATTCGCCGACGAGGTTGCTTCGCAGATGCGGAACTTCCGGGAGCATCTCCCAGAGAAGATTCTCGAGGCTGTCGGCGGATTCATCCGAGATGCCGCCCGAGATCCCGAGCACATCGACCGGCTTGCCATCTCGATCCCGGCAGAGTTCGAGACTGAGTCCGTTTCGGACTCCCGCTTCGATCAGCGGGCTGAGATCGGGATGGGGAAGCGTCGGCCGCAGCAGATGATGCACATCGAGATGGGCCCCTGTTTCGGAGTCGTCATTCTTCGGCGGATAGAAATTGATCACGATGTCCGAGAATGTCCGTTGCGGTTGGATGAAGCGCTGGCTGTCTTCTCTTCGACGCTCCAGTTCATCTTGGGCTTCTTCGCGCGTATAACCGCGGCGGTTGCAGTCACGCCACAGTTTCCATTTGATCCGAAGCTCCTCGTCGGGCTCCATGAAAACCTTCACGTCGTAGCAGTCGCGCATCGTGCGGGTGTGGTATCCGAGCAGGCCCTCGACGATGACGTAGGGCCGCGGCGCCAGATACTGTGCGGGTTCGAGGGTGCCGAGTTCGTGATTGTAGATCGGCTTGAGAATCGGCTGATTGGCCCGCAACAGCTGCAGGTGCTGCTCGAGAATGTCAATCTGGTTGCTGTCGGGGTGCAATGCGGTAATGCGTCTTTCCGCGCGCTCGGCACGCGAATAGCTGTGATAATCGTCCGAACAGATCGTCAGAACCTGGCTATCCCCAAGGATGCGCGCGATCCCCGTCGCGAGGGTCGTCTTGCCCGCCGCAGAATCGCCGATGATGCCGAGCAGAACCGGGCGGTCGAGTCGCGTCGAGCCGGGTTCGCTCACTCCTGAGTAATTCTCAGACATTGGGGGCATGCCTTCGCCAGGTGGTTTGCAACTGACTTTCGCCTGTGGAACCCACGATCATCAACGTCTGCACACGGTCGAGACCCTCGATGCGCTCGACGCCCTCGAGGAGCAGGCCGGTCGTAATCCCCGTCGCGCAGAAACAAGTATCCGTCGATGTGACGAGTTCTTCGGCCGGTATCCACCGCCTGACGTCGTAACCGGCCTGCTTGACGGCCATCTGTTCGCTCTGGAGTTGCGGATCGATCCGCCCTTGAAACTCCGCGCCAAGCGCGCGCGCCGCGCAGGCCGAGAGGATCCCCTCGCGAATCCCGCCGGTGCCCATCATTGCGTCGATCCCGGAACGGGGCAGTGCCGAGAGCAAGGCCCCCGCAACGTCGCCGGCTGGGAAACGAGGTCACCTCGGCGCCCAATTCCCTGATCTGATCGATCAACACGCGATGTCGCGATTTTTCCAGGACGAAGATCGCCAGCTCCGCGACGTCTTTCCCGAGCAGCTTGCCGAGCGCGGCGAGTTTCTCGGCGACCGGCCACTTGGGATCGATCTGACCCTTCGCGGCGGGTGGTGCCGCGAACTTCTCCATGTAGAGAGCCGGCGACGGAATCTGCATCGCGCCCACAGGTGCGAGCGCGAGCACGGTCATCGCGTTCGTGAGCCCATCGGCGAGATAGGTCGTCCCCTCACCCGGATCGACGGCGAGGTCGAATGCGGGGTCCCGCTGGTCGCCCCCGATAATCTGACCATCGTAGAGGCCCGAAACCTCCCCCTCGCGACCCTCTCCAACCGCAATGCGAACCGCGAACGGAAGCCGGGCCAACGATTCGCTCATCGCTTGTGCGGCCGCGCCTTCCACGCTCTCGGCGAGCCCACGGCCGATCTGCTCGGCAGCCGCTAGGGCGGCAGACTCCGTTGCATTGCGCAGCGCAGCGAGCATCTGCGGGGCCTGGTCTTCGGTCATTCGGGTTCCCACCGCTTCGTTTGGGGCCGTGTCTGTGTTGGGAGCGGTACTAGGTCATTACCCTACGGCAATTCGACACCGGCCGTGAACGCCCATATGGGTCGATCCGCGAACTCATTTGGGCAGGCTAAATCCTACCCGAACGGGTAGGATTTAGCTGTTCTCGGAGACGTAGAGCGCAACCGCCTGCGCGCGATTGCCGATCCCGAGCTTCTCGTAGACGTTCTTGAGGTGAAATTTCACCGTCTGGACCGAGATCTCGAAGCGGGCCGCGAGTTGCGCATTGCTGTTGCCCTCGCTGAGCGCCGCCAACAATTCGTGCTCTCGCGGCGTCAGCGAAGAGAACGGGTAGCTGTGGAGCGCCCGGACATCGACGAACGGAAAGATCATCTGGCCATTGGCCACCCGGGCGACGGAATCGAGGAGTTGGCTCGGGGGCTCGCGCTTCGAGCAGAACCCGGCACCGCCGAGCCGCATCGCCTGGCGCGGGATGTCGGCGCTCGGGTCTCCCGTGTAGACCACGATGCGCGGGGCGTTTTTTCTATCGCGCAGGCTTTCGAGCACGCCGCGACCACCGATCCCGGGCATCACCCAGCCGACGATACCGACCTGGAACGGCTGTTGATCGACGAGGGCCAGAAACTGCTCGCCGTTTTCGGCGCTGCCGACGAACTCGAAGCGCTCGTCTTCGTTGAGCAGACCCTGCAACCCCACGCGAACCAGGGGGCTCTTATCCGCGACTACCACCGAAACCGGGGTTTGGGTCAGCGTCACCATCTGGAGGCGGCTCGCTTCATCGGCGCAATCTTCTCTGCAGGCAGATTTCGGGGCACTTCCGAGACGCCTCTCCCTGCGGGGACAGGAACATCGGACGGCTTAGGATACGGATAACCCCGAATGGCGGTCAAGCTCCCATTTTGAGGTCGCTGCGGGCTCGAGCGGGCGATGCGCAGCCCCGAGTTCAGATCCGATCGGCGGCTCGCTTCGTCGATGGGGTTGGGCTCACGCTACCCTCTCGCCACGATGGACGATCGAATTCGCACAACCTGCCCGCGAGACTGCTACGACGGCTGCGGAATCGTCGTCGAACGGACGGATGGGCGGGTCACTCGGGTGCTCGGCGACCCCGAACATCCGGTGAGTCGAGGCAAACTCTGCCAGAAGTGCGCGCTCGCGTACAACGGCGCCTGGCGCGATCCCCAAGCGAGGCTCCAGCAACCGCTGCGGCGCCGCGGTTCGAAAAGCCACCGCCAGTTCGAGCCCATCTCGTGGGACGCTGCGCTCGCGGAAATCGCGCAACACCTCGAGGGCGCGATCGAAAGCCACGGGCCCGAGTCGATCTTCCACGCTCACTACACGGGCACTTGCTCGCTGATCGCGGGCGAATTCCCGATGCGCTTCTTCCAGCGCCTCGGCGCCACGGAAGTGGCTCCGGATACGATCTGCAACAACGCGGGCCACGAGGCGCTGACCTACACATTGGGCACCTCGGTCGATGGCTTCGACCCAAAGACGATCGCCGACAGTCGCTGTGTGATGGTCTGGGGCGCCAACCCCTCCGCATCGGCTCCGCACGCCCATACGCATTGGTTGAGAGAAACTTCGGCGACGGTGATCGCCGTGGACCCGATCCGCCACGCGAGCGCCGAACAGGCGGACATCCACCTACAGCCGTTCCCCGGAACCGACGCGGCACTTGCGTTCGGACTGATGCACGTGATGCGCCGCGAAGGCCTCATCGACGAGAATTTCATCGCTGCGCATACCGTGGGATGGGAAGAGATCGGCCCGCCAGTCAACGACGCGACCCCGGCACGAACCGAAGAAATCACCGGCGTACCGGTCGCGGCAATCGAAGAAGTGGCGCGCTGCTATGCGGCGGGGCCTTCGCTGCTCTGGCTCGGGCAGGGCCTCCAACGCCAACCGCAGGGTGGAAACATCATGCGGGCCTGTGCGGTTCTTCCCGCGATCACGGGGAATCTCGGAAAACCCGGAGCCGGGATCTGCTACCTCAACGGTGACGGCCCGCGCAACATCGACGTAGACTACGTGAGCGCGCCCCAGCTGAGTCGGGCGCCGACCCCGACGATCAGTCACATGGAACTCGTCGATGCGCTCGCAGACCCAGAGCGCGCCCGCGCGTTCTTCTGCTGGAACATGAACGTGGCGGCGTCGGCCCCCCGTCAACTGGAGCTGCGAAAGGCGCTGTCTCGCGAAGACCTCTTCACCGTCGTAATCGACCTGTTCCAGACCGACACCGCCGACTACGCGGATATCGTCTTGCCGGCCGCGAGCTTCCCCGAATCCGACCCCCTCGTGATCCCCTACTTCCACCTCGACCTCTCCGCGCAGGTGAAGGCCGAGGATCCGCCCGGCGAAGCGCTGCCGAACCAGGAGATCTTCCGGCGACTGTCACGCGCGATGGGGTACGACGAGCCGTAACTCTACGAAGGCGATCGAGAGATCCTCGATGTCGTCCTATCCCGAAGCGGTCACGGTTTCGACTTCGATGAACTCTCGAGGCGAGGCACCATCGACCCGTTTGAGGATCCGGTGATCCGCTTCGCGGACGGAAAATTCCCGACACCCTCGGGACGAATCGAGATCGCCTCGCCACTCGCCGAAGCCAATGGACACCCGCGCGTTCCACAACCCCACGCCGACGCGCGACCGCGAGACGGCCAACTTCGGCTCCTCTCACCGGCGAGTGAGTGGTTGATGAACGACAGCTACGGAAACGACGCGAATGTACTGCGCAAGATCGGGCCGGCGTGCATCTATCTGAATCCAGCAGACGCAGAGGCACTCGCGCTCGAAGACGGTCAGCAAGCGATCGTCTCGAGCCGCACGGGGCAGATCAAACTGCGTGTCCGCTGCTCGGACATCGTCGCCAAGGGAGTGGCGTTGAGCCCCAAGGGCCGCTGGCCCAAACTCGACGAGGCTGCGACCAACGTCAACGTCCTCAACTCGGGCGAGCGCTCCGACATGGGCGAAAGTTCGAGTGTGCACGGCACCCTCGTTCGTATCGCCGCCGCCTGATCCCCCGTCGCGAGCCCCCATCGACAACGAATTCACGAGGCCGGCGACCTTCAACCGAAACCCACGAGGCGCTCACGTGTTACGCCAGCGCTCCGAACCGTTTGATGTCAATCGATCTTCTAGATGGATGCGCCCCATTTGGCTGGGTACACGAGTCGTTCGCCCGTCCATCGCGCGACGCGGGCTTCGGATCGAACCCGCCGCCAATCGAAGGCTGCGAGCAAATCCCGGGGCCGCATCGGCGCGGGCGCCTCGATCAATTCAGCCGCCGAAGCCAACAGGCCGCATAACGCTTCCGGTGCGTAGTGGCCGCGCAATTCTCGCCAGCCCACCGCGCCGTGGAGCTTCGCAAGCTTACCTCCGGCCTCTTCGAGCAACAGGAAGTGGTGTCGATAGACGGGCGTCGGTAGATCGAGCAACCGTTGAAGCGTCACGTGGATTGCCGTAGACGCAGCGAGATCCCGGCCGCGCACCACGCGCGTGATCTGCTGACGGCCGTCGTCGACGACCGCCGCCAGATGATAGGCGATCGACCCTCCTCGGCCGAGGAGCACGGGATCACCCATCTCGGCCGCGGGATCCTGCGCGAGATCGACTCCACCTTCATCTACGGGCTCGACGCGCCCCGCGCTCAGGCGCACACGAAGGGTCTCCCCGGTGGCACGCCAGCCGCTCTTTAGTAGCGACCGGTCTCGGCAGCTACCGGGGTAGCGCCATCCGCCATCTGCCGCGCGCTCGCCCGATCGCTTGATGTCACTCCGGCTGCACGAACACGGATACAGCACTCCGCGCTCTGCGAGCGTATCGAGGGCGGCTTCGTGCGAAATTCGGTTCTCGCTCTGCAGCGAAAACTCGTCCCAGTCGAGACCGAACCACTCGAGTGCGGAGCGCATGTCATCGGCGCTTTCGGTCGTACACCTCGTGGAGTCAACATCTTCGAGGCGCAACAGCAACCTTGCTCCTCGGCTGCGCGCATCGAGCCAACAGAGCAATCCGGCGAGCAGCGTGCCCGGGTGGGCGGGTCCAGAAGTCGTGGGCGCAAACCGGCAGCGTTCTTCAGTCATCTGCGTTCAAGCCCAACCGGGCGTTCAGATTCGACCAGGGCGCACCGGGCTCGCGTTCCCACCCAGCTAATCTGCGCCGGGCTCATCTGCACCGGGCTCGGATTCCGGGTAGCGCGGCAGGTCATCTCCGGTATCGAACCACTCGATTCGATCCTTCGCGTAGATGTGGTATTGCGGGGGAAATGCGGAGGGGTCATCCAAGCAGCCCACATTGAGATCGACCGTCTTTGCGGCATTGGTCTCGCGAAAGCAGATCTGCGTCCCGCAGCGGTTGCAGAACTCTCGATGACCCCGGGCCGAGGACTCATATATCGCGGCACGCCCCTTCGTATAGGAAAATCCAGCGACGGGAAACGACACCCAGGCGAGCACCGGTGCTCCCGTCGAGCGCCGACAGAGCGTGCAGTGGCAGTAACCCGCGTCAATCGGGCGCTCATCCGCGCGGAACCGCGACGCACCACAGAGGCAGCCGCCTTCGTACATGGAATCCTCCCCCTCAGGTGATGCGCTCTCGCACGAGCTTGCCCGCGGAATTTCGCGGCAGCTCATCGACGACCGTGAATGCCACGGGAATCTTGTAGCCCGCGAGGCGATCCGTGCAAAAGCGGCGGACATCCACTAGATCCAACTGTTGCCCGGGAGCAACAACCAACCACGCAATCGGACGGCGTCCGTAATCCGCATCCGCACGGCCCGCAACCGCAGCCTCGATCACGGCCGGGTGTTCGAGCAGCACGGCTTCGATCTCACTGGGATAGATATTCTCACCACCGGAGATCATGAGATCACAACGCCGCTCCAACACCTCGAGCGTGCCGTGGGAATCGAGGACGCCGATATCGCCGGTATGAAGCCAACCGCCGCGCAGCGCCCGCGCCGTTTCTTCGGGGCGATTCCAATAGCCCTCCATCACCGCCGGGCCCGCGCACGAGAATTTCTCCGGGCCGCCCGCGCACCGACTTCCCGTCGTCATCGACGGTGTCGATTTCGGGTTCCGAAGATCGGGACGCAGACCCGCAACGCCGCTCGACTCCTCGCATGTCGGCAGCTGCGAGGCCACCTGAGACGAGGCTTCGGTGAGGCCGTAGGTGGCGGCAATCGGAAACCCCTGCGATCGCGCGCGCTCGAGGAGTTCGCGCGGCGCAGGCCCTCCGCCGAGCAATACGCAGCGCAATGAGCGGGGCGCTCGACGCGCACCCCGCGCGGCGAGAACGCGCTCCAACATGGTGGGAACCCACGAAACGAGCGTGACTCCGTCTTCGTCGAGCGCACGATTGACCGCCTCGGGGATCGAATCGCTCGTGCAAAATCGCGCTGCTGCCGTAGAGCGCGGATCGGAGCAGGATCGAGAGGCCACCAATGTGATACAGCGGCATGCAGGCGAGCCAGCGGTCCTCCGACCGAAAGCCGAGGTGCATCGCCGATCCGATCGCGTTCCAGAACAGGTTTCGGTGCGAGAGCAGCGCGCCCTTTGGTGAACCGGTCGTTCCCGATGTATAGACGAGCGCGAACGTGCGCGCGGGGTCGATCTTCGGTTGCCGCGCAGCCATCTCGATTCGACGCGCACCCTCCGTTCCGAGCGCGGGCGCACCATCAGCGTCGACTTCGACCCGATTGAGCGTGCCGTTCGCGCCGGTCAGCAACGTGCTGCTGGCAGCCAAATCAGCAAGCGGTCCGGGGCCGTGGATCAGGACTCGCGCCGTGCTCTCTTTGAGTTGAAACGCGAGTTCTGGCGGTGTCAGCCGCGCATTCAATGGCAAAAGGATCGCTCCACGCTGCGCGATCGCGTGGAGAATTTCCGCAAACGCAAGTCGGTTCTCGAGCAACACCGCGACGACGTCACCGCTGCCCACTTCGAGCGCCTCCAGCCCTCGCTCCGTCTCGTTCACGCGGCTGGAGAGTTCGCGGGAGTCGATCATCCGACCCTCGCCAAAAAGCGGCGGGCGGTCTGGTGACGTCCGTGCCCGTTCCGGGAGCTGAGCGAGATTCGAAATCACGCGTTGATCTCCTCGGTGCGCCCGAGCGCGCAGCGCTTGAGGCATTCGCGTAGCGGAGCGACTCCAATGCCGGGTCCATTCGGCATGCCGAGCATTCCACCGCTCGGCGTGGGCGCCTTCGCGAGATCCGAATCGAGCAGCGCACCCGTCGCGAGGCCCGCGGCAAGATGCGGCCCCGGCAGCGCGGCCGCGAGCTGCAGCGCTGCGGCAAGACCCACCGCCGAATCGAGTGCGGAGGTCACCACGACACCCCAACCGGCCGCGCGGGCGCGAGCGGCGATTCGTTGCGAGGCGCGCAAGCCACCCAGTGCGGCCGGCTTCAGAACCAGGACACTCGCTGCATCGCGCGTAAAGATCTCGTCGACCGCGTAACCTCCGGCAAGCGCCTCGTCTGCGGCGATTGGGATCGGAGACTTCGCAGACAGGCGCGCAAGTCCGCTCAGATCGCGAGCCTCGACGGGCTGCTCTAGCAATTCGATCCGGTACGGTGTAAGGCGCTCAATCGCCTCCTCGGCCTCTCGCTCCTTCCAGCCGCCATTCGCATCGAGGCGAATCTTCGCCTCGCTTCCTACGGCATCCCGCACCGCGGCGACGCGGGCCTCGTCCAGTTCGAGCGTGAGGGCGCCGACCTTGATCTTGACGGTTCCGTAGCCTTCCGTGGTCGCGGCCGACGCTTCCCGAGCGACGATTTCAGGCCGCTCATCATACACGAGTGCGTTTACCTCGATTTGCGCGCGCGGTCTTTCGGGCAGCGCGAGCATCGCAGCGACGCCAACTCCCTGGGCTCGAGCCGCCAGATCGAATAGCGCGACATCCACAGCCGCACGCGCTGCAGGCGCCTCTGGCGCGAGCTCTTCGACCAGATCGAGCAATGCGTCGAGTTCCTCGATCTCACGCCCGATCAGCACTCTCGCCAATCCCGACAGTGTTTCGGAGACTTGATCGGGAGATTCCTCACTGAATCCCGCGAGCGGTAGGGCCTCGCCGTAGCCCACGAGGCCCGACTCTGCCTTCAGCGCGAGCACGGTTCCCTCGCGGTTGCCGATCAGACCGTGCGCGGTCGCAAGGGGCACGCGCAAGCGAAGCCCGACGCGGGTCAGTTCTGCGCGAGCGATCTTCACGAGAGCAGACCCGCGGCGAGTAGCGCCGCGAAGACGATTTCGAGGCCCGCGGTCCGGGCGAGCGCGGCGTTCAGCGCCGGCCCCTCGCGCTCGTCCACACCGTGTGAATCAACCACACCGCGAACGGAAGGGTCGCAAGGGGAAAGAGCATGGCCGCGCGCGAGGCCCCAGCCAGCCAGAGTACAGGCAGCATCGCGTAGGCGAAGGCGAGTAGTCCCGCGTACTCGAAACGGGCCGCTCGCCGACCGAATCGAACGGCGAGCGTGCGTTTGCCGACGCCGCGATCGGTATCCACGTCGCGCAGGTTGTTGACGACGAGGACCGCAGTTGCGAAAGCGCCGATCGGAAGCGATCCCGCGAACGCAAGCGGCGGCAACGACAGAGCCTGGACGAAATAGGTTCCACAGACAGCGGCAATGCCGAAAAACGCAAAGACCGCAATGTCGCCGAGACCGTGATAACCAAACGCGAATGGACCACCCGTATAGGCCAGGCCGGCGGCGATCGAGAGCACGCCAATCATTGCGATCGGCCAGCCACCAACCCCAACCAGATAGACACCGACGAGCGCAGCGCTCCCGAATGCCACAGCAGTTCCAATCTTCATCTGCCGCGGAGTCAGCAAACCGAGCTGCGCTGCGCGCGGCGGCCCGATTCGCGTGTCCGTATCGGCTCCGCGCTCGAAATCGAACACATCGTTCGCGAAGTTTGCACCGATCTGGATCAAGAATGCGCCCAGCAGCGCGGCGGAAGCGGGCAAGGCGCGCGCCAGCCCATCCGCAAGCGCAAGCGCGGTCCCGACGGCCACCGGCGCCGCCGCCACGGGAAGTGTTTGCAACCGCGCGGCGAGCAGCCAGGCCCCCCAGCCCCGGTTTGCGCCCGGAGACGTTTCTACGGAAGCCACGGGAATCGGGAAAAATCGGGCGGTCGCTTTTCAAGGTAGGCGTCGCGACCCTCTTGCCCCTCTTCACTCATGTAAAAGAGCATCGTCGCGTTACCCGCGAGTTCCTGGAGGCCGGCCTGCCCATCGCAATCCGCGTTCAACGATGCCTTCAAACAGCGGATCGCGATCGGACTGTTCTGCAGAATCTCGAGTGCCCAGGCGACACCGGTCTCCTCGAGCGCATCGAGGGGGACCACTTCATTCACCAGCCCCATGTCGCGCGCCTGCTGCGCATCGTACTGCCGGCACAAGAACCAGATTTCGCGGGCCTTCTTCTGCCCAACGATACGAGCCAGATACGAAGCGCCAAAACCCCCATCGAAACTTCCAACCCGCGGCCCCGTTTGTCCGAAACGCGCATTCTCGGCCGCAATCGTGAGATCACAAACCAGGTGCAAAACGTGGCCTCCGCCGATCGCGTAGCCGGCCACGAGTGAGATCACGGGCTTGGGGAGCGTTCGGATCAGCCGCTGAACGTCCAAAATATTGAGACGGGGAACCCCATCGGCTCCGACGTACCCAGCGCTTCCGCGCACCTTCTGGTCTCCACCCGAGCAGAATGCGTCCGGCCCCTCCCCGGTGAGCAGCACGACGCCGACTTTCGAATCTTCTCGCACGCACATGAATGCGTCGATCAATTCCTTCACCGTTTCCGGTCGAAAGGCGTTGCGCACCTCTGGCCGAGAAATCGTGATTTTCGCGATCCCCTCGTCGCACTTTTCGAATCGTATGTCGGTGTAGTTCTTGACTGTATTCCAGCTGACTGCGCTCATGTCGTCCTCATATGGCCTGGGGTGCCGCTTCCGCGGCGGAAAGCGGCGTCGCATTCCGGGCTTCTACATCTGCGAGGAAGCGACGCGCCAATTTCAGAAATGCTGCGGGATTGTCGGTGTGAGCCGAGTGCCCGGCCTCGGGCACGACCTCGACCCGCGCGTTCGGTAGCTCCTGGGACATTTCTGCGGCCAGGGCCCGAAATTTCAGATCCTCTTCGCCAACCACCAGGCAGATCGGGGCGCCAACGCGCGCCAATGCGTCGTGCATCGGCGGCTGCGCGCCAGACCCCATTCCGCGCAGGCTCGCCGCGAGTCCATGAGCGGAGTTCGCCAATCTCATCTTTCGAGCTTCGGCGACTCCGCGCGCGCCCAGCCGCCGCGCGTCTACCAGAAATGGTTGCGAGATCCAGAAGTCCACGAACGCCTCGACGCCGTCGCGCTCGATGCGTTCTGCGAGCGCCTCGTCATCACGCACGCGGTCCGCCCGCTGCTGGGGGTCACGGATGCCCCGCGCTCGTTCCAACCAGGAGCGCAGACACCACTCGCGCGGGATGTGCGGCGCCAAAAGCGAGTGCCACACGCCCACCCATCGAATACCCGATCAGATGAGCGTCGTGCAGATCCAATTCGTCAAGGACCGCCGCAAGTTGGCCGACACACGCCGTCATCGAGTAGGCGGCGGTATCTCGGGGAGCCGCGCTGCGCCCATGACCGATGAGGTCGAGGGAAAGCGTCCGATGGGTATCGCTCAACCCCTCCGCAAGGCTCGCCATCGCGTGCGCCGATCCGGTAAAGCCGTGGAGCAGGACGACGGGCGTTCCGCTCCCCTATTTCGGCTACGTGGAGCCGAACACCTCCCGCGTCGATCACGTGCGCCCGCGTCACGCCCGCGGACTCCGAGTCTTGAGAGCAAACGCTTCGGCCGCGCCGTCACGAGCAAGCGAATCGCCCGCGCTTTCACGAGCGGCTGCTTCGCCCACATTGTCACGAGCGTGTGCTTCCTCCACACCATCACGGCCAATCGCTTCACCCACGCCGTCACGAGCGAGTGCTTCGCACACGCGGCGATCGATCTCCCGGTGGTACGCGACGCTTCGATCACGCTCTACAGGAATTTCGACGACCGAGACACCCGGCGTCGCAAGAGCACTCTTGAAGGATGCGCGAAAGTGTTCCCAGGAGCTGACTCGTACAAATCCCGCTCCGAAACCCGGAGACGATGCCGCCCAGGTCCGCTCCGTGTGGCGTCCGGAAGTGCGTTTCAAAAATCTCCGATTCCGCTCGGTCTGCAACCGGAAGATAAGAAAAGATGCCGCCGCCGTCGTTGTTGAATACCACGATGGTGAGATTCAGCGAATGGCGTCGCGCAGCCTGCAACGCGCCGACATCGTGGAGAAGCGCAAGATCTCCGGTGAGGAGCACGACCGGCTGGGGTTGCGACCCCGCGGCACCGAGCGCGCTCGAAATCATGCCGTCGATACCGTTGGCACCGCGATTCGCGAGCACCCGCAGGCACCGATTCGAAACCGGGAGAAAAGCATCGAGGTCGCGCACGGGCATGCTGTTCGACACATAGACGATCGCGCCATCGGGCAGGGCTTCGGCGAGTTCACGAATCGCGCGAGGCTCGAGGAGTTCGTCCTCATCGACGACGAGACGCTCGACGACGTCCGCCGCGCACCGCTCAGCGCGCAGAACGCGCCGCAACCACGCCGACTCGCCCCTCGAGCGCGATACACGCCGGATGAGCGCATCGCAAAGCGCGATGGGGGTCGACATGGAGAAGCTCCGAAGCCAGATGGCACGGATCGCTCCAGCGCGCCTCCGGGTCAACGAGGATCAGATGCTCCGGCACGTGCCCCTCGAGCCAGAGTCGTTGCGATTTGCTGGTCGGTGTTCCACCAAAATGCAACACGACTTCGGGTTCGAGCGTGCGAGCAACTCGCTCATCCCGCAGAAAGAGATCCGCGTTCCCCAACACTGGAGCACCTTGGTTGTGCACGCCGGATCGCAGCTGCGAAGTCGGATCCGCGAGGATCGGCCAGCCCAGCACCGATGCGAGTTCTGCAATGGCGGCGCAGAGTTCCGGTTCCGCGTCCATCGGACCGCACGTGATGACACCGCGTTCGCACGAGTTCGCGACCTCCACGAGTCGTTCGACATCTCCGGGTTGGGGCGTTTGAGCGCCATGACAGACCCGGGTGTAGGACTGGTTGCCGCGTTTGCCCGTGCTGATCTCCGACTCAGCCGACATCGAGCTCGGCGCGAGCGGATCGCGGAATGGCAAATTGATGTGGACAGGGCCCGCCGGAGGGCCGCAGGCACCAGCGACTGCCCGGCAGCCCAATTCACGCGCGTATCTCAGCATTCGCGGGTCACCATCGGGAATAGCGGCCTCGGCAAACCAACGCACGTGCGTACCGTAAAGGTGAACCTGGTCGATCGTCTGCCCCGCGCCCCATTCGCGCAATTCAGGCGGCCGATCAGCGGTCAGTACGATCAACGGCACGTGGGCGTGGTAGGCCTCGATCACCGCCGGATAGAAATTCGCGGCCGCCGTACCGGATGTGCAGATGAGCGCGGCAGGCGCACGAGTCGCCTTCGCAGCACCGACCGCAAAAAATCCCGCAGACCGTTCGTCGATCTGTGACCAACAACGAAGCGAAGTGTGTTGGGCGGCGGCGATCGCAAGAGCCGTGGAGCGCGACCCAGGGCAGATGCAGACCTCTCGCACACCCGCGCGAGCGAGCTCATCAATGAGAGCCGCGGCAAAAAGATGGGCCGGGTTCGCTCCACCAGGCAGGATTGCGCTGGAATTCGTGTCGGCGTGCAATTCAGATCTCCATCAGCGGGGCGAGCATGGCGCGCAGTTTGAGTCGTGTTTCCCTGAGTTCCGCTTCAGGGTCGGATCCATTGACGACACCTGCTCCGGCGAACAGACGCGCTTCACTTCCTCGCAGAACAGCCGAACGCAATGCGGCGTAGAATTCGCCGCCACCTCGATAATCCGCAAACCCGACCGGGCCGCTGTACCAGCCGCGATCGAGGTTCTCGTTGGCGTTCAGCCATTCGAGAGCTGCCTCGCGCGGAGCACCGGCAATCGCCGGCGTCGGGTGAACCGAACCCAACAACTCCAGGATCGATCTGCGCGCGCGCAAATGCCCCGTGATCGGCGTCTCGAGGTGTTGAATGTCCTGGAGGCGCATCAGGCGCGGTGATTCGAGAACTTCCAACGCATCGCAATGCGGAGCGAGTGCATCGCAGAGCGCCCTCACCACAAACGCGTGCTCGGTCTGCTCCTTCTTACTCTCGCGCAACTGACGACCGAGTTCGAGATCCTCCTCCGGGCTGCGCCCACGCGGCGCGGAGCCAGCTACCGAGGCCGTCTCGACCCGCCCATCGACGAGCCTCACAAGACACTCCGGTGTGGCGCCCAGAAAGACCGCACCGAGCCGTGCAACGGCGAAGATTGCACAGGTTGGATGTGCCCGACGCAACGTGTCCAACAACGCGCACGGATCGTAATCGCCCTTTTCACGCACGGAAACGGATCGCGCCAGCACCACCTTCTCGAAACCGCCGTCGGCGATCTCGCGCAGGGCCGCCTCGACCTGAGCGCGGTATTCGGTGTGCGCTCGGTCGGCACACGCGAGAACTTCGATAGGGTCGCCGGATTCCGCGATCGACGTGGTCGACGCGTCGATCAAGCTGCGATTGGCCAATGAGCGCCCGGCCTGCTCGAGGCCAGCGCGCAAATCGTCGCAAATCGCCCGTGCGCGGGATCCAGATTGGATGACTGGGGCGACCTGTGCGGTTCGAACAGGCTGGGCGGTTTCGTCGGGTTGGGCGACTTGGACGGGCTGGACAGGTCGAACGACGGTGCACCAAGCCCGCCCCCCGGCGACGGCAATCGCAACCTCCGGTAGGACGAGGCGCCCGGTCGGAAAATTCCGCCAATGTGGTTCGGTCGACGCGGCATTCGAGAACGCAAAGCCACCAACCAGAAACGGTCCCGCAGTCACGGGCGCGCCCTGTCCGAAAACGTGCAGGCGTGCAAAAAGGTGCTCAGCCCGTTCCGAAGCCTCCGCGAATCGCCCCACGCCCTCGGCTTCGATTGCCTCTGCGCAACCGAACGCTGCGATCGAGCGCCCCTCGGCAGGTCTCTCCCAGTAGAAGCGGTCCTGCGACTCTGAGGCCCCGAACGCCGCGAGAACGTCGCACGGCGAAATCTCCGCCTGCAGCACCGCCCACTGCGTTTCGCCCGTTCGTTCGGCAGCATCCAGCGCAGCTTGGACAGCGGCTTCTAGATCCGCACTGTGATTCACGCTCACGATTCCCTCCGGATCCCTGTCACGATTTTCTCCGGACCCCTGTCACGATCTGGGCAGCACCGAGCAACAAGGATCGGTGCTCGAGCTGCTCAAAACCCGCGTCTTCGAGCAGCGCGAGCAGTTCACATCTGGGGGGCAGGTAGACGGTCGATTTTGGGAGGTACGCATACGCTCTTCGATCCGACAGCAGGCCACCCACCAACGGAACGATTCGATCGAAGTAGAGTGCGTGCGCGGCCCGGATCAGAGCTGGACGCGGTCGGTCTACTTCGATGAACGCAATGCGCCCACCGGGCTCCAACACCCGTGCCATTTCGCGGAAGATCGCCGGAAGGGCGACGAAATTGCGCAACGCAAAGCCGCACGTCACGACGGTCGCCCATTCGTCGGGTAGCGGCAGCGCTTCGCCGTCAGCCTGCAGGAGCGCGGTTTGAATTCCACGGCGGCGTGCGGCACACAGCATCTCGAACGCGAAGTCCACGCCGACCACATGCGCTCCACGCGCCGTCGAGAGTTCGGCCAGATCGCCAGTTCCGCAGGCGAGGTCGACCACGCGATCCCCTTTGCCGACGCGCACCCGGTCCAACGCATCGCGGCGCCAGCGCTGATCGAGGCCGGCGCTCAGCAACCGATTGAGCCGGTCGTAGCGCGGAGCGATCCGGTCGAACATCGCGCGCACGCGCGCGCCCTTCTCTTCCAGCGGCGGGAGGGGATCTAACGCCATGTAACTTCGACATCGAGTTGTGCGGATTCGGTCGCCGCCAACGCTTCCGCGAGCGCTCCGTGCTCCTGCTTGTCGCGAAATCGGTCGAGCGCGCGGCCGACGAGCGTGCGCTGAAAGTGAAGCGCGACCAACCGCGTGACCTGGGGAAGGAGTTCCTTGAAGATTCGGGTCACCGCTTCGTCATCGGTCCCGCGCTTGCGAATGCTCGCGTCGAAGAGGTCGATCGCCGTGTCGCAGGCGCCCTGGACGTGTTGCGCGTGGCGGGTGGAGAGGCCCAACAATTCCTGAAGCGGGATGCCGGCCTCGAGAAGCATGAGACCGGCCCGAGCCATCCCGAGATCCGCTTCGACGAAGTGCGATTCGCCGTCTACGACGACCGGCTCGAACAACCCGGCGCGCTCGGCAGCGAGGATCAACACCTCCGGCATACCCGACTCGGCGGCGAACGCTTCGCGGCTGAGCGTGCGCTCTCCGACACTCTCTTCGAGCAGCGCGGCGAGCAGCGGTTCTTCGGATCCGCCGGCCGGTTGTTCGAGTACGCGCTGGATTTGGGAGAGTGAAAATCCCTGCTGTTGGAGCGAGCGAATTCGCGTCAAGCGCTCGAGGTGCAGGTCTTCGTAGACCGCGATGCGGCCTTCCCGCCGCGGTGCGGGTAGAAGGCCGCGCGCTTGATAGAAGCGAAGCGTGTCCACCGGGATCTGCGCAGCCGCCGCGAGCTGCTCGACGCGATATTCCATGCGGAGATTCTAAGAGTATTTACTCGTATAAACAAGTCTTTCAAAACCAATAGGTTACGGAACACACTGCGCATGAGAAGCGCCGGAAATTCAGCCGGCGTCTACCGGCGGCCTTCTGGAGCACCCGCGAGCCTCGCGTCGCGGTCGACCCGAATCGCGAGAGGCAAGAACAGCAGCATCGAGACCAACGTCGAGCCCGCGATGATCATCATCAACCACTCGCGGTCCATGTTTTGAAGAATCCGACCCGCGAGCCCGGGCCCAACCGCATAGCCAAAATTGAATGCAGCCGCGGAAGCCACGGCGGCGCGCCCGGTTCGGTCGGCTGCGGCGACAAGCCCGATTTGGTATGGCGAGACGAAATAAAAACCAATGCCCCAGAGCAAAGACCCGACAAGCAGCGTCGAGCTACTCGCAGAACTGATGTACAGCCAACGGCCGCTGACACTGAGAAGGCAACCCAAGACGATTGGAAAGATCCGCCCGAGCCTCACACCGAGTGCAGCCGCGATGGCTCCGCCCGCGAGACCCATAATGGTCGTGAAAGCGAGAACCCGAGCGGCCAGTGTCGGATCAACCCCGGCCTCGATCGGAAGATTGTAGGCGAAATTCCAGAGCGCCTGCTCGGCGGCAGAGTAGAGAAACATCCCAGCGAAGGTCATCAACACCAGCGGACCGAACACTGTCCTGAGGTCAGAACCCGAGCTTCCCGACGTCATGGTCGTTGAATCGGCGCGGTCGGTAGAGGGCTGCGCGGGCGCGACCGGCTTGTGGGGGAGCCAGAAGATAAACGGCAGACCGACGAGAGAGAGCAGAATACGAGCGCCGAAACCGAGTGGGTATTTCCCGCCTTCCGTTATACCCGGGAGATACATCGCGAGCGACGCAGTAATCGCTCCTCCCATCGTCCAGATGATGGCGAAGATGCGCTCGGCATCCTCCCGAGCGGCGACCGCTGCATTGGCCCCGGAAATCGCGAGCCCCGACCCGGTCCCGATCGCGATCCGGCCCAGAATCATCGGTGTGTAGCCCACACTGAGCGCCGAGATCACGAGGCCCAGCACCGCCAACAGCGCCCCGCCGACCGCCAGCTTGCGGTGCGAGACGATCGGCACATACGGAGTGATCAGGGCCGAAGCCGCCGCGA
>PVMK01128695.1_pt1 | contig 20611 bp, 21 predicted proteins | sample 1853481 | NCBI WGS metagenome assembly PVMK01 (sample SAMN08533507, study PRJNA380276) | Marine sediment metagenome, whole genome shotgun sequencing project. | reverse complement strand
GGCGGCTGTTCGAAGGTACGCCCGAGATGATGTTCGAGGCCCTCGTCGATAAGCTCGGCGCGCTGCCCGATGCGACGCGGGTGTTCTGCGGCCACGAGTACACCGAGAGCAACCTGGCATTCGCCGCCCACGTCGAGCCCGACAACGCGGACATCCAGGCCAGACTCGAGCGGGTGCGCACAATTCGCGCCAACCGTGCCGCGGACTGGCACGACGCTACACCCGCGGAAATGACGGTCCCATCGACGATCGGCGAAGAGCGCCTGACCAATCCGTTCATGCGGGCGCGAGATGCGGCCGAACTCGGCCGCATCCGTGCCGAAAAGGACGACTTCTAGGCGTGTCGAACTCCGCGAGTTCGCCTCCGGATGGCGCAGCGGTGTCCAGGCATCGCCACCGGGTGGCCTTCTTCGAAACCGATGCGATGGGCGTCGTCCACCACTCCAACTACATCCGCCACCTCGAACTCGCGAGGATCTGTTGGCTCGACGAGCACGACCAACCCTATCGGGTCTACGCCGAGCAGGGTCTCCACTATGCGACCACCCACCTGGAAATCGACTACCGGAGATCGACGGGCTTCGACGATGTCATCGAAATTGCCGCCTGGCTCGACTGGGTGCGCGGCGCCTCGATGTGCATCGACTACGAGTTGACGTGCGAAGGCACCTGCGTCGCGACGGCGTCGAGCCTGCACGCGATGGTCAATCGCGAGGGTCGGGTGCGGCGGATTCCCAAGGAGCGAGCCGAAAACCTCAAGGGGCTCGCGCTGCGGCCCGGACCCAAGGTGCTGTAGCGCGCTTCACCGAGCCGGCGAGCCGTCAATCCCGCCCGCGCAGCCGGCGCGGAATCCTCTCCAAAAGAATCGATGCCGACCAGCGCGCGGCGCGCTGAATTGAGTCGAGGACATCGCCCTGCCCCGACCAGTGGGAGCGCACGACGTCCGGGTGGACCTGGTTGAGAATTTTCGACAGGGCGGCGGACACGACCAATAGATCGTCCACGAGACCGATCGGTCCGACCAGGAGGGTCGGAACCAGATCGATCGGGGATAGCGCGTAACCGACACCCAACACGGCGATCACCTTGCAGGAGATCGGAACCCGCGAGTCGCGCAGGAGCCGAAGCAGCAGGACGGTGAGATCGGGGAGCAGCAGGATCGCGTCGCGGATCCCCGAGGCGGCCCCCGGCCGCTCTTTGACGACCCGCGCGCGCAACCGATCGTAGAGCCTACGCTCGCGAGGATTCAGCTCGATGATGACGGAATCTTCCGCGGAATCTCTCGCGTTCAAGTGAAAATCCCCTCTCGTTCGCGCTGACCCCGTGCGAGCATGCCGCTGATCTTCGCCTTCACTTTCTCCACCTTGGCGTCGATGATCGCATCCTCGTCAGAAGCGTCCCCGTCGAAGTACTGCGGTTCGCCGAAGTAGATGCGGTATTTGACCGGCAAGGGGAGCAACCCCAGCGGGCCGAGCCAGGGAAAGGTCGCCGTGATCGGCAGCGCGGGCGCACCGAGCATGCGGGCGAGGCCCTCCAGGTTTGCGAAGCTCGGCTGCTGCTCTTCGGATCCGACGATGGCGACGGGTACGATGGGCGTGGCCGTTTCGAGCGCCAGGCGCATGAAACCCGTCCCGAAGCGCTGCAGCTGATACCGCTGCGAAAAGAGCTTGTTCATCCCGCGAACACCCTCAGGAAACGTTAGGACGCATTCGCCGTTCTCCAACATATGGATGCAATTTGCGGCGTTCCGACAAGAACTCCGACGCGCGCGGCCAGAATACTCATCCACGGCAGCTGCGGGATCCAATACTCGCCCATCGATCGCGCGATCCGTGGCGGTTGTGCCTCCATCAGCAACGCCAGCCCCAACATCGCCGCATCGAAGGGGAGCTGGCCCGCGTGGTTGGCGATCACGAGTACGCGTCCTTCGGGTAGGTGTTCGATGCCCGATACCTCGACGCGAAAGTAGTAGCGGTAGAGCAGCGCGATGGGCATCAACACGCGGCGCATCCAAAGCGGGCTCATCCCGTACGGGTCGTAGCCGTACTCGTTGAGTTTGTTGGGGATCTGGCTGAGGTGGTCGTCGATGACCGTCTGTAGGTTGCGGGCTCTCAGCGGCAGCATCGCTCCCGCAAAGTCGACCAACGCATCGAGTGCACCGGATCGCGCCATCGCTCAGTTCCGCACGCTCTGCAGGGTCTCTTTGAGCCCGTGCAGCGGTTGAAAACCCGTCGCATCCGCGAACCGCTCGCCGGCGAGCGTGATCGGGTATTTGAGGAAGTCGATTGCACCCGGCGGGTAGGCGGTAAGACCCATCCGGAACAGGCGCTGAGAAAGCGACCGCAGGATCGATTCGGGGATCGACCAGGGATCGCCCCCCGCCTCGCGGATCGCCGTGCGCAGCGGAACCTCGCCCGGACCCGTGACGTTGAACACGCCCTGGAGTCGATGATCGACGACGCGCTCGATGGCCTCGCTCAGATCTTCTTCGTGAATGAATTGCATCATCGGATCGAAACCCATCACGGTGGGAACGCGCCGCTCGCGCAGGTAGCTGCTGATCATTGAATGCGCGTAATACCCGAGCACATTCACGGGCCGGAGCACACAGGTCCGGATCTGTGGATATCTCCAGAGGAAGGTCGTGACCAGTGTGTCGACTTCGACGCGATCGCGGATTTGCGGATAGGACCGGCTCGCGGAAAGCGGGGCGTCCTCGTCCAGGAAGTGGGGGTTCTCGGGAAAGGCGCCGTACACGTAACCGCTCGAGAGCACCACCAGGCTTTCCACGCCGTTGCGGATGCAGTGATCGAGCAACTGCTTGGTGCCCGCCACGTTGACGTCGTGTCGCTCGCGCTCATCGGTGCGAAAGTCCTGGATGAAACCCATGTGAACCACGCAGACGGGCCTTTCTCTGCGGATCACGTCTTCGAATCTCTTCTTTCGCAGGTCGACCACGTAGGGGCGAACTCCCCTCGGGTGCCCCTCCCATCGGACCCGATCGACACCACACACCTCGAAGCGCTCCTTGAGGCGACGGGTCAGGAGCCGCCCCTGACCTCCTGCGATGCCCGTAATCAAAACTTTTTCCATTTGTACTCCGAGGACTTACGGCTTCGGTACCGCATCATTGAGGTGTGTCAGCCCCTCCCCGAAACGGCGGTATTGGGATAGAGTAGCGCCCCCGGAGGGATCCCTTGGTTGAGCCGTCAGCCCGCTTCGAAGAAATCAAAATACCTCTTCACGAGTCCGCCCGCGGCGTAACGGAAGTCTCGGCGATCCTAGGTGTCCCGCAGTGGTGGCCCACCGGTCAGCGCGTCGGTGTCGTCTTCGCCCACGGGCACGGACGCGACCTATCCGACCCCGTGCTCGAATTCTTGCAGAGCGCGCTCACCGAGCGCCGCTGCCTCACCCTGCGCTTCAATTTTCCATTTGGAGAGACCGGCAAGAAGCGACCCGATCCTCCCGACGTGTTGCAGCGGACATTCCGCACCGCGATCGCCACACTGGCCCGGGATCCAGACGCCGCGCCCGCGCGCCTGTTCCTGGGCGGAAAGGGACTCGGGGGCGCAATCGCCGCGAGCCTCGCGGGCGACCGGGCACGGGTTGACGGAGCATTTTTCATGGGCTTCCCCCTGCATCCCCCCGGCAAGCCGGAGCTCATTTCACCCGAGGAACTCTTCCGCGTCATCTCGCCGATGCTCTTTCTTCAAGGCAAGCGCGATCGCCAATGCGACCTCGACCTGCTCCGACGCACGCTCACCCGCGTGGGGGCACCGACGACCCTGCAGGTTCTCGAAGAAGCCGACCAACATTTCAAGGTACTGAAGAAATCCCACCGCACCGACGAGGATGTCCGACAAGAACTCCTCGCCTACATCTACGCTTGGATCCAAAAGATCGCCGACACCTGAACGCTAAACGCGCGCCGCCTTACTCTTCTCCGACGATGATCTCGCCTTCGAACATTCGGCCTGCATCGGCCCCAGGCGGGTCGGGCGCGTTGGAGCGCACGACCTTGTAGCGGTAGCTACCGGGCTTGAGCTGGCAGAAACTCGCGAACTCGCCTGCGCTGATCGGAGTCGAGCGCAACTCGCCTTCCTCGAACGAGAAGTTGACACGGCTGTGACAGATCATCGATTTCGCGACACTGCGCTCGAACACCACCGTGGATTTGGACGGCGAATAACTGATCCAGGCGATCAACTGACCCGGATCGAGGTTTACCTTCGCGGGGCTCAAGGAATCCGCGGTGATCAGAACCACCTTGTGGGTGCTCATCTGATAACCGGGAATCGAGTTTGGGAAGATCTTCGAGGGCCTCTTCCCGGGGCTGCGAAACGCGATCTTCGTTCGCCGAAGCCGGACCGACCAACAACAGCGCCACGGTGAGCAGCTTCCACATCTTCCCGAGCCAGCGTTTATCGCCAATCGTTGCGAACGGCATCAACACCTCCAACGAACAGACGGAATGTAGCGCTGCGCCCCAGTGTGGCGCCCTCCGCAATCGACGGACTGCGCCCCGATCTACAGGCCAATCCTACAGGCCAATCGATTTCAGGGACGGCAAGGCTTCCAGCGCAACGGCAGCTTGTCATCGGTCAATTCGTCGGGTAGTTTCCCCGCGCTCAAACAACCCCGTGCGCGGTCGACCCAGAGGCCCGCAACGCAAACCCGTAACGCAAATCCGCAACGCAATCCGCAACGCAATCCGCGGTTTGGGAGGCCCACCCCCAGTGAAGATCATGGTTTGCCTCAAGCAGGTTCCCCACCAGGATGCGCGTCTCGACGTCCGACCGGATGGTACCTGGATTCAGGAAGACAACCTCAAATTCGACATCAACACCTACGACACCTACGCGCTCGAAGAGGCCCTGCAGGCCAAGGATGCCGGTGAGTGCGAGGTCGTCGCCGTCTCGATCGGACCGGATCGCGTCACCCAGGCGTTGCGCACGGCTCTCGGAATGGGGGCGGACCGCGCCATCCACGTCAAAAACGATGGAGCCGAAGGTTCGGACGCGCTCGGTGTGGCGAAGATTCTCGCGGCCGTCGCGAAGGAAGAAAACCCGGACCTGATCTACACGGGTTTTATGGCTGACGACGGCAACTTCGCAGCCGTGCCTCCGATGCTCGCCGAACTTCTGGAGATCCCCCACACCTCGGCGGCCCTGCTGGTGAGCCGCGAAAACGGCAGTGTGAAGGTGGACCGCGAAACCGAAGGCGGTGTCCGCGAGGTCGTGGAACTACAGCGTCCGTGCCTCGTCGCCGTACAGACCGGGCTCAACCAGGTTCGCTACGCATCCCTCAAGGGGATCATGGCTGCGAAGAAGAAACCCCTCGACGTCAAGACGATCGCCGATCTCGGACTGTCGGGGCAGGTAGGCGCCGAAAACGCCAAGATCGCAATCGAGAAGGTCAGCATGCCACAAAAGGGCGAAAGCGCTGAACTCGTCACCGGTTCCGTCGACGAAATGGCGGCCGGCCTGCTGGGCAAGATCAAAGGAATTGGGGCTTCTCTAGCCTCGGAACGCCCCCGCGGCGGCGATTTGCCGCGAACCGGATCCATCCAGACCGGCGCACAAGCGTAAAAGGAGTTCCCCGATGGGCAGCATCCTCATCGTCACAGAAGTTCAAGGTGGTCAGATTCGCGAGTCCAGCTTCGAGCTGGCCGCTTACGCGCAGAAGATCGCAGCCGCGACCGGGCGCGAGATCACAAGCCTCGTGCTCGGCAAGGACATCGCTGGCCTTGCCGATGATTTCGCCCAGAAGGGCGGCGGCAAGGTCTTCGTCGCCGACGACGAACTCCTGGCCAACTACTGTGTGGAGAGCGCGAACGCGGCAATCCGAGCGGCCGTCGAGGCCTCGGGCGCCGACGTAATCTTGTTCTCCAATACGCCAAGCGGCTGGGATGTCGCCCCGCGCATCGCCGCTGGGCTCGACGCCGGCTTCGTGAGCGATTGCTCCGATGTCGCCGACGAAGGCGGCACGCTCGTCTTCAAGCGGCGCATCTTCAACGGCAGATTGGACGCACAGGTCCGCGTCAAATCGGATGTCGTCGTCGCGACCATGCAACCCGGAGGGACGGAGCCCTTCGAGGGCAGCACCGACGGAAGCGTCGTCAAGCTCGATGTCTCGCTCACTTCCGACAAGGCGAAGTTCATCGAGACCAAGATCGCCGAGAGCACGGGCGTCGATCTGAGCCAGGCCGAGGTCATCGTTTCGGGCGGCCGCGGCGTGGGCGCCCAAGAGAAGTTCAGTGAAATACTCCAACCCCTCGCGGATGCACTGGGCGGCGCCCTGGGCGCTTCACGCCCCGTGGTCGATGCGGGTTGGCTTCCCCACGAATATCAGGTGGGCTCCTCGGGTCAGATCGTGACTCCGAAGCTCTACATCGCCGCGGGAATCTCGGGAGCGATCCAACACCTCATGGGCATGAAGGGTTCGAACTTCATCATCGCGATCAACAAAGACCCCGATGCGCCGATCTTCGAAGTCGCCGATATTGGAGCCGTGGGCGACCTTCTCGAAATCGTTCCCGCGCTTACCAAGGCGGTCCAGCAAGCGAAGGGATAGGCGGCCAGCGGCGAGGTGTTTTGACACCAAGGCGAGGCTCAATCGCGCTCAACAGCCATTTCACCATTGACACACCTACCGCCGAAGAGTACCGATAAGAGACACGGTAATCGGTGGAAAAGCGTCTTCGCACCTGGGGCGACCCGTACCTGCACTGAAATCTGGTTCCGAGCGGTTGCCAGACATACGAGGGCGTTCTCCAGAGGGGAGAGGCGTGCTCGCTCGGCGAGTCGCGGTCATCAACGAAAAGGGCGGCAGCGCCAAAACGACACTCGTCTCGACGATTGGATCGTATCTCGCCCTTCACCGCGGTCGACGGTTCTCGCGGTCGACATGGATCCCCAGGGCCAGCTCGGCAAGGTGCTGGCGTCGAGCACGCGCGCTCGACGCCGTTCGGCGATCGACCTGCTGCTCGATTCGGTGCTGCACGACGCTTCTTCGCTGGATAACCGCTACGAGAACGTTGCCGACCCCGCGTCCCGGCCCACCTCGACGCTTCCGATCTCGACCACGCGGATACCGCAGCTCGACGTGATCACGGCCAACAAATCCCTGGGGCTGTTTCCAATCCTCGAAGACGACGAAGCGGACCCGACCGGGCGGTTGCTTCGGGCGCTGGATTCCGCGCCAGAACTCGAGACCTACGACATCGTTCTCTTCGACGCGCCGCCGTCGTTTGGACCGCTGACCCTCAACGTCCTGCGCGCCGCCTCGGAAGTCGTGATTCCGGTCCCGCTGACCTATCTCGCGATGGACGGCTGCGCAAAGCTCGTGCGCACGATCGCGACGGTTCGCGACCGCTACGACCACCCGGACCTTCACGTGGCGATGATCGTGCCGACCTTCTACCGGCGAACCAAGCTCGCAAACGAGATTCTCGATCGACTCAAGCAGCGCTTTCCGAAGGAAATTGCCCATACCGTCATCGGTTATCACGTAAAGATCGACGAGGCACAATCCAGGGGACTGTCCATTTTCGAGTACGCCCCGAAAGATCGCTCAGCCTCCGTAATGGCAGAACTCGCCGAAGAATTCGAGCTTCGCGGAAAACCCACTACCTGATGGAGACCCCCGTGAGTGAAATCGAATCCCCCCAAGCCGTCGAAGAGATCGCGAACCCGCTCCCCGCGCCGGCTGGCGCCCTGGGTCACGATCCCTTCGACGATCTCGCCGCCCCCGACCGATTCGAGGAGCAACTCGACCAACTGGAAGCGCGAGGCAAGCAGAAGCCGGAAGTGCGGGCGCGCGCGCGACGCGCTCCCAAGAGCAAGGTAACCGCAGCGTCGCCAACGAGCGCCCGATCGATGGTTCGGCCGGCAACCACACGCTCGGACGAGCATCCGCCGAAACCCGACAATCTCGCGCGGCTCACGAGACGGCGCTGGGCGACCACCCCGCCTCTGGCGGAAATCGAACTCCCGCCGCCGAAGGGCCTGGTCGACCGCCTGCTGAACTCGGACGAAAGACGAATCCTGGCCGCTCTCGCGCACCTCGTCGAAGGCGAGGCGCCCTACGATCGATTCGGTTACTCGCCGGAGGCGATGAAGACCACGTTCCTGCTCTTCCACACCCTCTATCGATTCTACTTCCGTGTCCGCAGCGAGGGGCACGAACACATTCCGAGTGAGGGGCCCGCCGTGCTCGCGGGCAATCACGGCGGTTTGCTTCCCTTCGACGCCGCGATGGCGGTCATCGATGGCGCGCTACACACGGACCCCCCTCGGCTCGTACGCACCGTCGTGGATCGCTGGGCGGGCTCACTACCCTGGGTCAACCTCTTCTACGCGCGCGCCGGACAGATTGTCGGAACGCGCGAGAACTTCGACAAGCTGCTCAAGGAAGGGCAACTGCTGCTGGTCTTCCCAGAAGGCGTCGAGGGAATGCGCAAGACGATCGCACACCGCTATCGACTCCAGGAGTTTCGAGTGGGCATCATCGAGCACGCGTTGCGCACGCGCGCGCCGATCATTCCGGTGGCGTTCATCGGGAGCGACGACCAATCGCCGATCCTCTTCGACATCAAACCGCTGGCTCGCAGACTCGGCATTCCCGTCGCGCCGATTACGCCGACGTTTCCATGGTTCGGCGCGCTCGGCATACTCCCCTACCCCGTCTCGTACCGCATCATTTACGGCGAGCCTCTCCGCTACCACGAGCGTTTCGGACCCGAGGGAGCCGACGATTCGCGGCTGGTCCGCTATCTCGCCAACCAAGTGCGGCGCGCAGTCCAGCTGCTGATCGATCGGAATCGCCAATGACCCAAGTACTCGTCACCCACGCCGATGAGCCCATCGGGCGCAGGGTCGTCAAGAATCTCTACCACGACCCGGACGTCGAAGTCATTTTCGCACTCGGCAGTGGCCCGCCGCCACGCAAGTTCGACGCCTACCTCGCGGGCAGCGCTCCACGCGTGACCTATACGCGATTGGATCTTGCCAAACACCGCCCGGTCCACGACCTCTTTCACTCTGCTGCGTTTCGCGCCGGCGAGATCGACACTGTCGTCTACGTGCCACGCCACGGCGCCGGTACATCGGTAATGGCTCCGCTGGTCGGCGGCCTCTCCGAGAGAACGGCCGAAAGTCGCCTACTCCTTCAGCACTGCCTCGAGACCCGCACGATCCGCAATCTGGTCGCGATCGGGAGCGCGTTCGTCTACCGCCTTCCCCCGGGCAACGCAAACCACCTGAGCGAGGACAGTGAACTCAACCTCGACCCGTCCGTGATGCCGGAAATTCGCGCGTGGATCGATTCCGACATGATCTTCCACAGCGAAGTCCACAACGATCGACTCCGCGTCGTGCTGCTGCGCGTTCCGACCGTCGTCGCGGCGGGTGGTTACGTGTATCTGCACCCTTCACTCGCCGGGCGGCCGGGCTCCCGGGTGCGAGCCCTCGGATTCGATCCGATCTGCGCGCTCGTCTCCGACAAGGATGTCGCGCGCGCGGTTCGGGCCGCGATCCAGACTCCGGTTTCGGGGATCTTCAACATCGCGGGTGGCGAGGCGGTGCCGCTCTCGATGCTCGCCCGCTGGACGGGCCATACGAGCATTCCCGTGCCCGGCGCACTGCTCGGCATGGTCGATGCGACCGAGCGGCTTCTCGGCATCGAGTCCCGCCTCGGCGCGGCAGGTGGAGAGCACCTGCGCTACGGATTCACGCTCGACACCGACCGCGCCGCCTCGGAACTGGGATTCCGCTCCCAGTACCGGATCGGCCTTGCGCGCGCCGGCGACGGCGCCCTACGCCTGGAGACCGCGTCTGTTTGAGCCCCCACCGAAGCAACTCGACATCGCGATCACCCTCCTGCCCAGCTCACTCGACTACGCATCGGCCGCGACGACGCAGTTCTTGCCCGAATCCTTGGCGCGATAGAGCGCTGCGTCAGCGGAATTGAACAGATCCGTTTGGCTGCCTTTATACTTGGCCAATCCGATCGAAACGGTTACGCGTCGGGGGCGCATTGTATCGTCGACGATGAAGGAGGATTCAGCGATGCTGGTACGTAGCTTTTCGGCCAGGACCGTCGCGCCCGAGATGTCCGCCCCGTTCAAAACCACGACGAACTCTTCGCCACCGAAGCGCGCGAGCAAATCCGTCTCGCGCACGTTCTCCTTCATGGTCCGCGCGATTTGCTTCAGGAACTCGTCGCCGGCAGCATGGCCATAATTGTCGTTCAGCGCCTTGAAATCGTCGATGTCGATTACGAGCAGGCAGAGGCAGGCGCCATCGCAGCCCAGGCGATTGATCTCGCGCCCTAGGAATTCCTCGAAATATCGACGATTGGGGATCTGCGTCAGGGGATCGGTCACCGAGCGCTCTGAGGCAGCCTGGAATTTTTGCTGGAACGACTTGTTCTGCACCTCGAGCGCAAGTTGGCTGCTCTCGGAGTCCTGGCTTCGGTCTCTAAGGCGTGAAACCAGGATATTGAAGGCGCGAATCAGCAACTTCACCTCACCCGGCGCCCGGCGGTCCGAGACTTCCGTCGCGAAGTCCCCCCGGGCGACGGCGACGATTCCCCGGTGTAACCCGCTGAGCGGGCGAACGATCGTGGAGGCGGCCCTAGACGCGAGAAGTGAAAACCCGAATGCCACAATCACGGCGACCGTCAAAACGGCGGGTACCATGACGACGAGAGGCATAAATGCGTCGTGCGCGGGCTGCTGCGCCACGAGTACCCAGCCAAGAGTACCCAGTGAAAGCACACAACTCACGGCCCCATCCCAGCCGGCGCTCCAATCGATGCGTAGCCTGCAGGCGTCGGCCTCGCCTGGGATTGCCTCGGCGAGGGGAGCAACCGCTGCGCTAGAACCGCGCGCTGCCGAGATCAGCTGGCGCTGCCCATCCACGAGCAAGACGTCTCCGCTCTCGCCGAGCAGGCCGCCACGCAACCGAGTAGTGACGTCCTGCTGCCGAACGAGGCCCAACACCGACGCGACGGGCACACCGTCTTCGCCCAGCAATGGGCTGGAGGCGATCACGACCCGAGACCCCGCTTCGAGAGCCAGTGTTCGGATCGATGAACCATCGACGCCTGAAAACTCTTCGTGCAACTGCTTCGTCTCCATGATCTCGAGCAGCTCCGCCCCCTCCATCACATCCCTATGGTTAAACGCATCGAGCACCCCCGCTAATGTGGCGCCGGATCCCGCATGGGCCAGGACCGTACCGCTGGGCTCGAGGACCAAGAGTCCGGCAAGCTCCGGTGTTTGCGAAAGGCTCTCCGCGAGGAACTCGGAAAGCGGAGTATCCGGTGTCGCTTCTTGCTCGAGTTGCGCAGCCGCTGCTTGTGCCTGAACCCGGAGCCGGAGCTCGCGAGCGATGGACATGACGTCAGCCTGCGCGGTCTCGAGCAAGCCGCGGATCTGCTCGCCACTCTGGCCGAGCGCCGCCGTGTAGATCTCCTCATTTCGCTGTCTCAGAGGCGCGTAGACTGAGTACAGACTCGCTCCACCGACCGCGAGCGCTGTGATCAGCGACGCGAACAACACGAGGCCTACGAACTTTGTCGTGACTCCAATGTCCGTGGAGTGGCCACTCTGTAGATCTACTTCTGTCATCAAACTGTGTCCCTGGGGCATTATCGGACAACCGAGGGAAACCCCTAAGACCCATGCCGCCACCAGGGCTGCGATATCGGAGTTTTCGACATCTCGGGCGGCAAGACCGTGTCAGCGACGCTCTCCTGCGCCTAGAGACCACCTCGGTCTGAACCCGCACGGCCGGGGCGGCCGGTGGCGCCGAAGACGAAGTCGAGCCAATTTTCTCACAGGATGCTCGAACGCTACCGACCGCACGTGCTCGGCGTGGACGACGGCCCCTTCGACAAGGGCGTCAGTCGCAGCGCCCCGCTCGTCGGAGTCACGATGGAGGGACCGGATCTCGTCGAGGCGGTGTCGGTCACGCAGTTCCCCGTCGACGGAGAGGACGTGACCGACTTTCTCGCCGGCTGGATCGAGCCGTTGCGGGTGAAGCCCGCGCTGCAAGGAATCCTCTTCGGAGGAATCACCATCGCCGGACTCGCCGTGATCGACGTTGACGCACTCTCGACCCAACTAGGTGTACCTGTCGTGATCGTAAATCGCCGAAAACCCAGCAACCAGCGCCTGACCGAAGCCCTGGAGTCGGCCGGCCTCGGCCACCGCCGCGCCATTCTGGAGCGCGCACCTACCGCTCAGTGTGTCAACGGGAGAATCTACGCAGCCTCGGCGGGTGGCAATTGGGAAGCTTGTGCCGCTCTCGTACGCGCGACTCTGGGCAAATCGGACCTCCCGGAACCCCTGCGCCTCGCACACCTCATCGCGCGCGCGATCGTCACGGGAGAATCGCGCGGCCGTCCATGAATCGATGGCGCATTTTGATCACCTTCGCGAACGGGCCGGTCTGCGCAACAAGAGTCGACGGGAGCGCGAACGCGCATCACGGTTCTGCCAGACACGACTTCGGAAGCTGAGACTCGATCACCGCCACTGCCGCGGAGCGACTCTCCGCGAGAAACTGCTCCCGGGCCTCGTTCCCTCCATCTGCACCGAAAACGACAGCTGAAGCGCGTGGGGATTGACTTCGCACCCTCAACCGCGAGAGAATGCTGCCCGCTTCCCCAGGGCCGATGGTGGAGTCTGCTTTGCGATCGCGGCACCTGAACCGCGCGCTCAGCTGCACCAGCCGGTAGTCGGGCTGTCGAATTGGTGATTTTCGGATGCTGAAGAACCGGGCGATTGCGATCGCGAGTACGAGTGCACTCCTCGCGCTCTCGCAGGTCGATACAGCGCGAGCAGTCACGCCGCTCGCAACCATACGCGTTGCCGCTAAACACCCCCCCCTCCAGCTCATCACCCACCCACTCCGAGATTTCGACCGCGCCTTCGTCGCGCAGCAGACCGGGGAGAACCTGATCCAGGAGCTTCAGATCGGAAATTCTTCGGAGCGCCCCACTTGGATCTATCGACGACCGGATCCCGCTGCGCCCAACAGGACTAGCTCGCCTCGGCTTTTCATCCCCACTCCGCGATGAATAGGGATCCATTAGCGTATTACGCGAATGCCTCGGCAGATGCGGAGGAGGCGACCCTTCGATCCGCACAGAGCGGCAGCTGTGAAAACGACGAGCGAATCACTCCACCTGTTGGCTCTTCAGGTATTCCACCAGGCTGGCGATCTGCCCGCGCGCCACTTCGTCGCCCATCGCCAAACCGGGGATCTGGTTCGCCAGGCGCGTCCCCCAGATCGGCATCTCTCGAGAGCCGTGGGCGGGCAGATCGAAGCGGCCGTCGATCAGCCTCGCGGTGGAACTCTCGGGGAACACGCCATCGCTGCGCGCCGCAATCCGGGTGAGGTCAGCGGGCGGTATTCTGAGCGCAGAAGCCGCGGGCCCATCTCCGCGCGCATCGACGCCGTGGCAACTCGCACAGTGGGTCACGAACAGCTCGGCGCCGACCTCGACGAGCAAGGGCTCGGGAGCCTGGATCGACGAATCGCGCCCCGCGCCCGAGCACCCCGCAGCCACGAGCGGGATCGAGAGCAGAACGGCTCGAGCCCAGTAGTGAAACAAACCGGTGCCAGTCCACGAAAACCAACGCATCCGTGGATCTCCTCGCTTTGTACGGTGACGCCGACCGCCACCACTGCATGTCTCGTACCAGTCGAACTTGCCGCGCGCCCCGGGCGCGCACCCGGCGGCAGCAGGGGGCCCATACGGCTTGCTGCGACAACTCGACCCAGCACCCCTTCACAAGAAGAGACAAGCCGCCACAGAACCCATCTGTTTCGCATAGCATGTGGACGTCGCCGCCCACCTCCAGATCTTCTTCCCAATCGTCGGTCGCCACGTTCGACACGAACACACCCGGCTTCAGTTCCATGGATTCCTCCTTCGTAAAAGCAGAGAAGAATATCCAGGTCATCCTGACTTCTCATCCTAGGTATCAGATGATAAGCTCTGGCATCCAAAATCAGTGGAATCGACCCGAATCGGTCGAATTTGCAACGCGGCCGAGCATCGAAGGGGGCGCGCTTTGCAGATCGGATCAACTCGTTCGTGGGCGACCGTTGGCCTTGGGCTCCTGGCCACTGGCTGTGCGGCACCAATTCACCATGATTACGAACTCTCACCCGGGCAGGCATTCAGCGAGAGCCGGAGTCGCGCGCTGCTGCTACCGATCAACGAAACCGAAGATGTACCTGACGGCCTGGATGCCGGCGAAGAGAACGTCTTCGAGCAGCTGAAATCCTATCTGAAATCGAAGGGTCTCACGCTAGAGACGACCAACTCCTACGATTATCGCTCCGCCGCCAACAATGCATCGGATAGCGTTCACAACGAGAGGTTGACCGCGAAGACGAGCTCGATTTCTGGAGAAATCGAATACTCGAGCATCATACCGGGCCTGCTCGTCAACCTGGAATCGGATGCGGACATTCTGATTCTCGCAAACATGGTCATTCGATCCGGCGAATCGACGGGCGGGCGGACCTCCCGTTGGGATGGCGTGAAACGGCGGATTGCCGTTGGAGCCCGCACGCGCATGACCGGGAACGAAAGTGTTGCATCGATCTTCGTCGTCGTGTACCAGCGAGACGGGACACGCGTATTCTCGGGCTACGGCGGCCTCGACTTACTTTTTGCCCCCAATATTCGAGAATCGAAATACGAACTGATTCCCGATCGGCTCCAGAACCTCGAGCACATCCGCGAGGGTATTTGCGTGGCCTTCTATCCCTATTTCGGAAGAGAGGAAACCTGCCGTTAGCTGGCTGCTATCGAGCGACGGTCGGAAGCTTCGTAAGGCCTGAGGAGCCAGTCGCCTCCGGGATTGGGTCGCCCACGAATTCCATGGACGGGAAGAGATATCGGGTCAGAAAGCGACGGAGCGCGATCGAAACGAGTTCCCATTCCTTTTTCGTGGGGGAGTGGGCAGCTCCTTTCACTTCGAGCGATTGGTGTTCCTTCTCGAACGTCTCCAGCATGAGCAGCAACCGATGCGAGTGATCCGGATCCACACGTCGGTCTTCGGTTCCGTAGATGACGAAAACAGGTGTATGAATCTCATCGACATGATACGCCGGTGATATTTCCATCAACTTGTCTCGCTCGGTCTTTGGATCACCAACGATATCTGCGAATGCATCGAGACAGCCTTCCGTATCGGCGCAATCGTTGCCGACGAAACTGAATGGAACATCCGTCACACCGTTCAATGATGCGGCACATCGATAGCGAGTCTTGTGGCGAACAACGCTCGCGAGAGCCGAGAATCCCCCGTAGCTGCCGCCCACGATACAGATGCGGGTTCCATCAATTTCCGGACGCGCAATCGCGTACGCGACAGCAGCGTCGATATCGTCCTCGATACCCTGAGCCCACTGCTTCTTACCGGCCTCTTCAAATTGGAGCCCATATCCCGACGAGCCCCGATAGTTCACCTGTAGGAACGCAAAGCCCCAGCTCGCGAAGTATTGGACGATCGGGTTGTATTCCTTGTTGTCCCGCACCCCGATCGGTCCACCGTGCGGCATCACGATCAGCGGCGCCCCTCTCTCTCTGCGATCGTTTGGCAACGCGAGAAAGGCTTCTACACGCGTACCATCCTCCGACTCGACCTCGATGGTTTTCACATCGACGAGCTTTCTTCGGTCCAACCCCTGGGCGACATCACCGATCGGATTCATCTCGCCCGTATTGACGTCGTGAAAATAGTACGTTCCGGGATTTGTCGGGCTCGACACCCAGAGCACGAAGACATTCCGATCCGCGCTACTACTCGCAACAGCTACTTCTTCTTCGGGAAAAATCGCGCGAATCGTTGTGAGATGTCGATCTGCGTACGATTCGAAATAGTGGTACCGGCGCTCCCCGCCGATTTCGTATACCGCCGCGATCAACTCGCCATTCTTGTAATCGAACACCACACCTGTGATGTCGACGTCGTCTCGAATGAAGATCGTCTCGCCGATTTTACCCTCGTTCATATCGAACTCGAAGATGCCCATCGTGTCGTGCCCGTTGTAGGCGGCTACGATCAGGTTTTCGCCATCCGCGGACAGGCTCTGGGGGTAAATGCCGTCTGATTCGCTATTCGAATCAAAGCTATAGACCTCGTGGAAGTCCTGACCATCGCGGCCGCGAGCTAGAATGGTGTATCGGTTCTCATCGTCCCTCAAGACCGCTCTGGGAACCCCCCGCCTGTCTACGATCCAGTCTTCGGCAGATCCGTCGATCGTGGCGAGGGTCTTGCCAAGCCGGAAAGCGCCTCGGATCGAGCGTTTCCTCTCGTAACGAGTGATATCCTTGAGGCTGATCCGGTGTACGGAGCTGCGATCCTCGTGTCCGATCGCCCAAATCAGTTCGTCATTGACGAGCGGGAGCGAATCCACCAGCCATCCTGGAGCATTGATCCAGTCGACATCGATGGAGATTTCGTCGTCGATTTCCTGGATCCGAGCAACGAAGCTCGATCGCGGCCCATCAACCAAGAAGTGAGCGATAAAAGTCGATTTGCCTACCCAATTGACCCCAGTGATCGGGGAACTCGAGGCAAACAGCGAAGTCACCCTACCGGTCCCCAACTTCTGAACGAGTAAGCCATGGACGTCTCGATTCCGGGCATTGGCCAACGCCCACTCCCCGGATGGACTGAGAGCGATTCCCACGATTCCACCTTCGAGAAACAAAGAGGCCGCCGATTGGCCGGCTTGGCTGGAGCCCGCCCGCTGGAAAGCCACAACCAAAACCAGCAGGAGAATCCAAAGCGTTGATGACCTCGACCGTCTCAAGGCGCCTCCACTTGCTCTTCCACTCGGCCTTCCCAATTTGCGGCGCCGTTCGACTCGGCGGAGGGTCGTTCACGTGTGCGCGTGTAGTACTCGAGAAAGCCATCACCGCTGAGACCCGCGTAGTGGAGAGGGAGCGAGCGCAATATGGCGTCGTACTGACCCCTCAGCTCCCGCACGGCCATCGCCGAATGATTTCGGTTTCGGACGACCAGGGTTCCGGCGCCCCAGCTAGACTGGCTGCCCCCTCGAATGACCAACTCACCCGGATAGTTGATCTTCCCCGCCTCCACTTTGAAGCGCAGCTCTTCATCAGACTCGAGCTTGATCCTCTGATTGAGACGCCTTCCGCTTCCGAGTTCGACGCGCTGCCAGCGGTAGCTGCCCGCACGAACCCGGACTATCCACACGTGTCGTCCTTTTCCGAGGGACTGAGCAACGGATCGGTTGTTCAAAAACAGGTTTTTTAGCGCAAGATTGGTGTCAATATGAACGATCAACAACGCTTCGTTCGGCGCGAGTTCGATTGGAGCGTTCACATCAATCGGGGGAATCCCGCCCACCGCGCAACCCAGAATTTCGCTCAAGGCAAACGCTAAAAAGAGAAGAGTCACACTTCGCGGTGATGAAGCGCTCTGCAACGAACGAAATCGATCGGATCTCAACTGCTTAGCATGATTCCCGACCATATGACCATCCTACCGGAGATCGCGCTTTCGGGTAGCGCTTCCGAGCAAGGTCGTTGCAATCTCAAGAGTCAACTTCAGCTTGCTCCCGGGCCGAATCGGCGCCACGATCGTTGACGAATCGCTCGATCCGATTCATCGATTCCTCGAGACAGGAAAGCGGTTGCGCGAGAGAGAGGCGGACGTAATCGCGTGTCGAGAGGCCAAATCCCGCACCCGGCAATACCGATACGCGCTGCTCCTCCAGGAGGTCTTCCGCAAATCGCATCCCATCGGTCTGCAAGCCGCGGACATCGAGCATCACGAACATACCCGCTTCGGGCTTCGCGCAGTCGAGCAGGGAAATCGATGCGATTCGATCACAGACGAAATCACGGCGTTTCTGGTATTTGGATCGGACTTCCGCCATGTATTCTTCATCGTTCTGCAACGCAAAGACCGCTGCATCTTGAACGAATTGGCAACAACCGAAGCGCGTCGCAGAAGAAAAACGCAGCAGGTGCTCGACCAGCCGCTGGTGGGTTACGACCCATCCGAGGCGCCAACCCGTCATCGCGTGGGACTTGGAAAGCCCGTCGATGACGACGACGTTTTCGAGCCGCTCCGCGGCCGTGCGCAACGAGACGTGGCGGCCTTCGAACGTGATCATCGAGTAGACTTCATCGGATACCAACCAGATGCCGCGCTTCGAACACAGATCTGCGAGCGCTCGCAGCTGCTCGGCGGGAATCATGTTTCCAGCCGGGTTTCCCGGAGTGTTGATGAAGACCACGCGGGTGCGGTCCGTGATCGCCGCGGACAGTCTCTCCAGGTTCAGGCAAAAGCCATTGCTGACCTCGAGGGCCACGGGAACGACCTTCGCACCCAGGGCAGCGAAAATGCCGCGGTAGCCGATATACATCGGTTCGGCGACGATGATTTCGTCGCCGGCATCGAGCAGGCACGACATCACGCCGTAGATCGCGTTGGTGGCGCCCGGAAAGACGATGATGTCATCCGGACTACAAGGGCGGCCGGCGGACCGCTCCTCGATCCCCGCAATCACCTCTCGCAGACGCCGTTCGCCCGCCCCTGGCGCGTAGTGGGTGCGACCTTCTCGCAGGCTTTCGATCGCGTGAGCGACGGTGCTCGGCAAGGTGGGGAGGTCCGGGTCCCCGACCGATAGCAGATAGACTTCCTCACCCGCGGCCTGCAGCGCGCAGGCGCGTTCGTGCACCGCCCAGACCTCGGAAGTATCGCCACCCAAGCGCTCGGTGAGGGGGCTGAATCGACCCGAAAAAGACATCATCCGTACCCCTGGGAATGACCGGTAGCACGATTGTAGGTGCGGCGTCTGTCGCGCCAACCGGAGGGTGGCGGGGTTGCCGAAACGATGCGCGGAGAGGTCCGAACCCGTGCGATTCGAACTCCATCGGCGAAAATGACGACGCTGGAAAGGGCGCTCCAATCAGGCGATGCTTTCGAGCGGAATCGTCGAACCCCGAGCGGTCCGAAGGAGGCGCAGTGAGCGAGAGGCCCGACGTGCTGGTCGTGGGTGGGGGCGTGGTGGGTGTCTGCACCGCCCACTACCTCGTCGAGCGGGGAGCGCGAACGACCCTGCTCGAGCGCGGCGAAATCTGTTCTGGCGCCTCTCATGGCAACGGCGGCTGGATCTTCCCGAGCGAGAGCGCACCCATCCCCGGGCCCGGCGTCATCCGGGAGTCTCTGCCGTGGCTGTTCGATCCGGAGAGCCCCTTCTGGATCCAACCGCGGGCAAACCTCGCCTTGCTGCGCTGGCTCTGGGATTTCCGCCGAGCGTGCAAGGCGAGTGCGGTACGCGAGAGCTTTCGGCTGCGGCGTTCGCTCAGCCTCGCGAGCCTCGAACGCTTCTCCGAGTTCGCGAACAAACTCGACTTCGGCTTCACGCAGCGCGGGCTCGTGCTGATCTTCCGAACCGCAAAGGCCATGCGAAACGCACAGCATGAGGTCGACCTCCTCGAGGCCGCGGGAGGGAGCGCAAAATGGCTGGGCGTCGAAGAATTGCGCGGACGCGTCTCGGGCCTCTCGCCCGGCGTCTCGATCCTCTCACCCGAACTGGTCGGTGGACTCGAATTTACCGACGATGCCCACATCACACCGGGAGATTTCGTACGGGGCCTGGCGGCGGACGTTGCGCGACGCGGTGCAGCGATCGAGACCCACACCGAAGTGCTCGGCGTAGAGTGGTCGCGCCGTGGGCCGGTACGGGTTCGCACGACCCGCGGCGACTTCACAGCCGACGAGGTCGTGCTGGCCGCAGGGGCATGGACGCCGGAACTGACCAGGGGCTTGGGCCTCCGCGTGCCCGTCGAAGCCGCCAAGGGTTACAGCATCACCGTCGAGAGACCCGAGGGCCATCCCGACCTGCCCCTCGCCCTGGTCGAGGGTATGGTCTTCGTCACACCGATGGGATCGCGACTGCGCTTCGGGGGCACGCTCGAGCTCGCGGGACTCGACATGCGCGTGAATCAACGCCGCGTCGACGCGCTCGCCCGCACCGTGCGCAGCTTTCTGCCGGGCATTCCTCGAACACCCACCGTGGAGATCTGGCGGGGCCTGCGCCCGTTGACGCCAGACGATCTCCCGATCCTCGGCCGGCCCGCGGGGACTTCGGGCTGATCCTCGCGACCGGTCACGGCATGTCGGGATTTCTCAAGGGCCGATCTCCGGCGAGCTGATCGCCCAACTCGCCAGCGGCGAAACGCCCGAGATCGACCTCGCGCCCTTCTCTCCCGATCGCTTCTGAGAGACCCCCGCTCGCTTCTGGATGGCGTCCCAGCGACGGGCCCGTCGACAAATAGAACCAAAAATCACATCGAACTGTGGTAGGATTCCCCCAACTAAGCTGGCCTGAAGCACCCGAAACGGATCTGCAACAGACGGAGAAATGACATGAACACCTCCCTTTTTCGCCTCACCATCGCTTTGATTGCACTCGTTCCGATCGGCGCCTTCGAGATCGACCGCGGGATCGGTCGTCCACTCGTTGACGATCCCGTCACCGGCCGGCGCGCTTCCGTTGAGCGTGTACTCGACTCCGTCCTCGGACTCGCACACCAGGCCGAC
>PVMK01188028.1_pt1 | contig 20616 bp, 28 predicted proteins | sample 1853481 | NCBI WGS metagenome assembly PVMK01 (sample SAMN08533507, study PRJNA380276) | Marine sediment metagenome, whole genome shotgun sequencing project. | reverse complement strand
CCCACTAATGACAATGTTATGTAACAATAGCTTCAAGTCACGAATAATGGGCGCGATATGTTATTTTTGGAATAGGTTCTATTACACACGAATTAATTTAACATATTCTAGGTAATTGTTCGCCCACCAACATATCCACAATCCGTTTGCCGCCGATGCGCGTTTTTAAAAACACTTTGCCGGGATAATCATTCACGACCTGGCCGATAACAGCGGCATCCTTGCCGTAAGGGTCGGATTGGATTGCTTTCAAAACCGCAGCTGCACGATCCGGTGCCACAAATGCCAGAAGTTTGCCTTCATTCGCCAGATAAAGGGGGATCAAACCCGAGCAATTCACAGGCTGCCGCCACCTCATCCTTTAACGGAATTTTATCTTCAACGATCTCGATGCCGATTTCAGATTTTTCAGCGATCTCGTTTAGAGCGGTCCCGACACCGCCGCGGGTCGGATCCCGCAGAACATGGATATCTTTGCCGGCCGCAGCCTCAAAGATCTTTTTTGTCATGTGGTTCAACGGTGCCGAATCGCTCTGCAGCGATGTCTCAAAGGAAAGGCCTTCACGCTGAGTTAATACCGTAATCGCGTGATCGGCAATGGTTCCACTTAAAATAATTTTATCGCCGGCTTTGGCATTGTCGCTGGCCACATGGATGTGATCCGGAATCAAACCGATCCCTGAAGTATTGATAAAAATCCGGTCGGCAGTCCCCCTGGGTACGACCTTGGTATCCCCGGTAATTACGGTAACTCCTGCAGCTTTGGCAGCCCGGCCCATATCGTTGATAATGGTTTCAAGATCGGTCATGGACAGGCCTTCTTCAATAATCAGGCCGACACTCAAATAAAGTGGGGTGGCCCCGCACATGGCAATATCATTAACCGTGCCGTTGATCGCGAGGTCTCCGATATTTCCGCCCGGGAAAAAAATGGGATCAACGGTGTATGAATCGGTTGAAAATGCAAAGCCCGCTTACCCTCCAGTTCAAAGATTGCCCCGTCATTGAGTGCCGCCAGAATGTCGTTATCAAATACCGGCAGCATCATGTCTTTGGTGAGGCTGTGGGAGATCTTGCCGCCGCTGCCGTGATCCAGTAAGATTTTGTCGGTTGTCATGTTTTTTTGTCCGTTGTCCGTTATCTGTGGTATTCTCTAATTTAATTCACCCTCTCCCGTCAAGGGAGAGGGAAATTCTGTAGTTATTTCAACGTAATGCTATGATATTGAAACTTGATTGCCTGAACTTTTCAAAGAAGCAAAATAAGAAAATCCGGCTACAGATCGTGGCTGCAAGCCACTCCCACATAAATCGTTTAATCCGCATTCCGAAATCCGCATTCCACAATCAAAAACGCTCTGCCCTTTGTCTTCTGAAACCTGACACCTGAAACCCAACACCTGTCAATCGCTGTGATACTTATAATACGCCGCGCAGGTCCCTTCGGTTGAGACCATGCAGGGCCCCACCGGATCCATAGGGGGTGCAGGCTTTTTTGTATAGCACACATTCCGGCGGCGTTTTGGTTCCGATAAGAATCTCGCCGCAGGCACAGCCTTTCGGGGTTTTGGCATCCGGGACCTGAACGTCAAATATTTTTTGGGCGTCATGGGCCCCATATTTCGCACGAATTTTTAAACCGCTGCGCGGAATCACACCGATCCCACGCCAGCAGGCATCGGCCGGTTCAAAAATCTGATCCAGGATTTGTTGCGCCTTGGTATTCCCTTCAATGGTCACCGCCCTTGGATAGGCATTATCCAGGGCCGGGCTGGCGGATTCCAGCATCTCAACCAGCATGGATATGGCCTGCAAAATGTCGATGGGCTCAAACCCTGCAACAACACAGGGAATTTGATATTGATCAAAAAAGGGCTGGTAAGCGTTCAATCCAATGATCACCGAAACATGGCCGGGTAAGATAAATCCGTCAATCCTGACATCCGCTGACGCCATCAGTGTTTCCAACGCCGGGGGGACCAATTTATGCGCGGAAATCACCGAAAAATTTTTTAGGCCCATCCGGGCAGCCGATAGAATGGCGGCGGCGATGGTGGGTGCGGTAGTTTCAAACCCGATACCGAGAAATACCACATTTTTAGCGGGATTTTTCTTGGCGATTTCAAGGGCGTCGAAGGTTGAGTAAACCACCCGGATATCCCGGCCCCCGGCACTTTCTTTTTGCAGAGACGACTTTGTGCCGGGAACCCGCATTAAGTCACCAAAGGTCGTAATGATCACATCATCGATCCGCGCAAGCTCGATAAAGGCGTCGATCTCGGCCTGGTCGGTCACGCACACCGGGCACCCCGGCCCGGAAAGCAGTGAAATATTTTCGGGCAACAACGAACGGATCCCGCTTCTAAAGATGGAAACCGTATGGGTGCCGCACACCTCCATCAGACGTACATCCTTTTTGCTGATGGATTTGATCTTTTCAATTAATTTTTGAGATATCTCCTTGTCCCGGTATTCATCAATGTGCTTTAGGTCATAATAATAGTCCCGTGGTCAGTTGTTGGTTCGTCAGAATGTTTTTGTCAATTGCGCCAATGTCTAGCCCTATCTTAAAGAATAGAAGGTGGTTCAAAACGAAAACGCAGCAGCATCGTAGATTATATAATGCGAGATTTATGTCCATTTCGTAAGCAACAACCAACGGACTACAGTTACGACTGGCGGCAGCAGCCACCATGGCCTGCCCCAGCGCAATCCCCCCATCATTGGTGGGAACCCGCTGGTGAGCAAATACCTCAAAATCGCGGGATGCCAGTTCATGGATCATACCGGTTAACAGTATGGAATTTTGAAAACAACCCCCGCTTAACACGACCCGATTCAAATCGCAGTCCCGACGAACGCCTGCGCATAGCTCTGTAAACAGGGCAATCAGGGTTTTATGAAATTTGATGCCGATTTCCGCAATTGACAGCCCGTTTTGAACATCCTGCACAACTCCACGAATAATGGGTGCCGGTAAAATTTGGATGCTATCTCCCGATACCCACTCAAAGTCATAAATTGAATCAATATCATCCGCAGCCAGCATTTCCAATTCCATGGCAGCCTGTCCTTCGAAATTCACCTGGTTGCGGATGCCGACAATGGCCGCAACACCATCAAACAGGCGCCCCAGGCTCGAAGTCCGGGGGACAATTGACGCCTTTTAAAATCATTTCAAGAATAATTTTTACTTTTTGGGGTTCAATTTGCTTTAAAATCGGAAGGTCCAGCTCCTCCAAAATGGTCGCCGAATGCATCATGCAGGTAACTGATCGCCAGTCGCCAGGGTTCCTTTATGGCTGCGGTACTGCCCGGCATAGGGCACATATGCCAGATGGGCGGCCCTTTCAAATTGTTTGGCCTCGGCCACCAGCACTTCACCGCCCCAGACGGTGCCGTCAGGACCATAACCGGTGCCGTCAAAGGACAAACCGATGACCGCGCCTTCCAGTTTGTGTTCCGCCATGCAGCTGACAATGTGGGCATGGTGATGCTGGACCTGGATTTTCTGAATACCGTCCTGCTCTGCGGCAAACCGGGTACTCAGGTAGTCCGGATGCATATCACAGGCAATAATTTCCGGACTGATTTCAAGTATGCGCTGCAAATGGTCAACCGTCAGCTTAAAAAAGTCCAGGGTCATCATATTTTCAAGATCCCCGATATGCTGGCTCAAAAAAGCCTTATCTTCTTTGGTGATACAGATCGTATTTTTCAGCTCGGCCCCGCAGGCAAGTATCGGCGGAACCGCCTGGTTTAAAAATATCGGAATCGGAACAAACCCCCGTGAACGCCGAATATAGCGCGTATGACCCATCGTATGCCTCACAATGGAATCATCACCGCGCAAATAGATATCCCGGTTGTGAATTAAAAAATAATCGGCAATATCGCCAAGGCGCTCAAAGGCATCATCGTTATCAATGGCGATGGGCTCTTCACCCAGATTCGCACTGGTCATGACAAGGGCTGTAAACCCACGTTTGAAGAGAAGGTAATGCAACGGGGTATAGGGCAGCATCACACCCCAATATTTATTGCGGGGCGCCACCGCTTCTGAAATGGGATGGGGGTCTTTTTTTGCAACAGCACAATCGGACGCTGAATTGAAGTCAGCAATTTTTCTTCTTCGGGCTGTACCCGGGCGTATTGCCGAATACTTTCAAGATCGCCGGACATTACGGCAAAGGGCTTTTCCTCGCGCATCTTGCGGTTTCGAAGCCGCATGACCGCCTCGCGTTTACCGCCTCGGCCACCAGGTGATAGCCGCCAAGCCCTTTGACAGCCACAATCTGCCCCTGGCGGATGAAATCGGCCGCCTTTTCAATCGGATCAGCGGTCTCAACTGATTCCCGGCGGTTAGTCATAGAGGCTGACATGCGGGCCGCATTCGGGCGCAGGCATTGGGCTGGGCATGAAATCGTCGGTCCGTCGGGTCGTCGTATTCAGACTGGCAGGCCGCACACATCTTAAAATGCCGCATGGAGGTCTTGGGACGGTCATAGGGGATATCATCGATGATGGTGTAGCGCGGCCCGCAGTTGGTGCAATTAAGAAACGGATACAGATAGCGCCGATCATTGGAATCGAAAAGCTCCCGCCGGCAGTCATCACAAATTGAAACATCCGGTGAGATCAGGGTGGACATTTGCGCCTGGCCCCTGCTTTTCACAATGCTAAAGTCCGGGTATTTCTTAACGGATTCGGAACGACCCGATATTTCGACAACATGGGCAAGCGGCGGGGGGTTTTCGGCCAAATCCGACTCAAAGGACCGCATCCGATCCAGCGGCCCTTCGATATGGATCGACACCCCGGAAGCGGTATTGGCCACCTCGCCTTTCAGACCGTATTGATGGGCCAGATTATAGACAAAGGGTCGAAAGCCAACGCCCTGGACAATGCCGTTTACTTCAATTCTTTTGGCTGCATAGTTATTCGGCATAACGGCAGGGTCAATGGCGTGTGTGTGCTGGTGGGGGTGGTTCACAAATTGTGGGGTCTAGAAATGCAATTACACGCTTATCGCTCGATTTTTTGCTAATTCTGGTTGGATTCTCTTTTCTCTACCGCGGCAATCGCCTCGCGCAACAGGTCCAATGTCTCCTGAGCCGCCGCTTCATCGAGTTTCTGGATGGCAAAGCCGGCATGGACGATCACGTAATCGCCGACCCTGAGCGTCTTCAAGAAGCAACAGACTGGCTTCTCTTCGGATGCCTTCCACATCAATGGTTGCCATATTATTTTCAATCTTTGTAATCTTAGATGGGATTGCCAGACACATGTTATTGCTCCTAATCCTGATGACCTTTGAGCGCTTGAATAATGGGATAATCAAATAAGATGAATCCGTAAAAAGTCTGCCAACCTGTCATTGCGAGCGCAGCGAAGCAATCTCTATCAATCCAAGTCTTCGAAATCATGGGATTGCTTCGTCACTTCGTTCCTCGCAATGACCGGCGATAGGACTTTTTACGAGATTATCAAATAAAAAATCTAAAATCTCATAAATTTTTTAAAAAAGTCAATATAAAAAATCAATTCAGTTCAAAAAAGCATTTTGCAGGCTCAGTTATCAGGCAACCGGACCAGATTTAAGCGTAATCGTTCACGATCCTCCGTTGTGCTTTGCTGAATTCCGCTTTTTTTTCGCTTTTTCAAGGGCGGCATCCAGGGCTTCTTTTTTGATTGGTTTACTTATAAAATCAACTGCATCTAAAGCCACCGCCTGCTCAGACAAAGCGGTATCGCCATGACCGGTAATGACGATTACCGCAGTGTTCGGATCGATTTCTTTTATTTGCTGCAGGACGGCCAATCCATCTATACCGGGCATTTTTATGTCGGTCAGCACAATCGCCGGTTTTTCTTTACGAAAAATTGCAAGACCTTCCGTGCCGTTTTCAGCCGTATAAACGGTGTAGCCGTAAGCATCTAAAAAAAGACGAAACATGGATAAAGTCGCCTTTTCATCATCAATAACCAGGATTTTCTGCATGCATCCTTCCTTTCAACGCTCTAGGCGCAAAGAAACGTCAATTTTACCGTCGTCCCCTTGCCTTCTTGACTTTGAATATCAATTTCGCCATTATAATCTTTTACGATTCCGTAACTGATCGAAAGTCCAAGCCCCATACCGCCGCCCACTTCCTTGGTGGTAAAAAATGGTTCAAAGACTTTATCTAAAACATCCTTCGGCATGCCGATACCGTTGTCTGAGACTGTCAAAGCCACACAATCATTTTCAAGAAAAGACCGAATCGTAATGGTCGGTTTAGCAGGCCCTAATCCAGCTTCTTTTCTCTGTATTACCGCATCGCGGGCATTGGTAACCAGATTGAAAATCACCTGTTCCATACGGGTATTGCGAGCCAGGATAGGTGGTAGATTTTCCCCAAGATCGAGGACAACTTTAATATTTTGAAGTCGAATTTGTTGATCCATAATGCCATGCGCAATCCGCACAACTTTGTTGATGTCCACCTTTTCTGGGGCGAAGTCCGGTTTGCGTCCAAATTCTCTGAGACGATCTATGATTTCGGAAGCTCTGTCCACCTGTTCACCGATTTGACTTGAAACTTCAACCATATTTTCCTCGGGAATCTTTTTTCGGGTTTCAGCCATCATTTTTAAATACTCGCTTCCCATTTTGATGGCATTTAAAGGTTGATTCAATTCATGGGCAATCCCCTGCCGACATTTCCCCCAGCGTCGTCATTTTACTGGCCTGCAGCAGTTGCGATTCTTTTTCCAACACTTCGGTGATATCTGTGGTTGCGAGTATGATGGCATCTCTGTCTTTATAGCGGGCCGGACAGGCCGTAACCCTGACATAAAAAAGTTTATTGCTTTTGCGACAATGTTGAACCCGTGAACTCACAACACAGGCTCTGGGCCAATCATTTTCGTCAAAATTGGAAAATGCTTTCAAAATTTCGTCAGGCGGACCTAAATTTGAAAAAATCATGCCGCTTAACTCATCTTTCGAATAACCGTAGGTATCCTCAGCCATGGGATTGGCATCCAATATTTCCAAAGTTGTGCGATCCAGCACAAAAATCGGATCGGGGCCGCTGTTGAAAAGAGACCGGTATTTTTCCTCGGACTCGTGCAAAGCCTTTTCGGCAAGCTTGCGTTCGGTAATATCGAGAAAAGCGCCCGTGATAAATTCAACTTCCAGATTTTCCCCGTAAATAATTTGTCCGCCGTCCTGAATCCAGATAATGTCACCGCTTTTGGATTTGATCCGATATTCTTTGATATAGGAGTTGTCGGTAAGCATCGCCTGGTTGAATTTTTCTTGGGTGTACTCCAGATCGTCTTCATGGACGAGACTAAACCAGTTTCTCTTTCTGGATAAAAATTCTTCTTTGCCGTAACCGGTAATCTGTTCAATTTTATTGTCAAAAAAATCCATGGCGCCATCCAGATATCCTTTGTAAACACAATTCGGAAGGTTCCGGATCAACAGGCGGTACTTCCGCTCGCTTTCCCTCAGCGCCTTGACAGACCGTTTTATCTCCGCGGTATCCATGGCGATAAACAGAAGTCCGCTGATATCGCCGTCCGGGTCTCGAAGCACGTTGATGGTCATTCTGACCGGAAAATGAGAACCGTCTTTGCGAACATACGTCCAGTCGCTTTGTGTTAACTTTTCATGAACCGCATATTCAAAAAAAACATCAAGCCCCGTCACCTTGCGGCCGTATTTGAAGCTCAGGCTATCGCTTACAATCTCCAGCTCGGATTGCAGGTGAAAAAGCTCGGGAGTCTGTTTGCCGATTATTTCCTGGGCGCTGTAGCCCAATAGGTTTTCAGATCCCGTGTTAAAAACCGTAATCACACCATCTTTATTGGTTGCAATGATTGAAATCTGGGTGGCTGAATCAAGTACCGCTTTGCGCTGAGCATTGGCGACCTGAAAGCGGTGCAGAACTTTCTCTGTTTCTTCAAATTGTTTGACAACCAGATTGGCGGTCAGTTCTGCGGCTTTGCGCGCAACTTGAATTTCTTTTCGTAAAATCGCGTTTTCCTCGGCCAGGGCCCAGAACTCACCTTTAGTCTTTATAAATCCTTGTGGGGCATGAGATAGGATTTCCATGATATCAACTCGCTTGTTGGGATGTTAATGAATTTACTGTCGGAAATAGTTCCATTGAAATTATTTTGAAATATTGATCGTATGCACTGTACACACCAGACAGGGATCAAAAGAGCGGATGATATGATCAATTTCAATCGGATTGTCCAGATCCTTGATTTCAGTTCCCACAATCGCTTCTTCACAGGGACCTCTGGTACCGCTCGCATCACGCGGGGAAGCATTCCAGGCCGTTGGGGTGATAATCTGATATTTTTGGATTTTGGCGCCTTCGATTTTAACCCAGTGACCGAGAGCACCCCTGGGGGCTTCCAATAGGCCATACCCTTTCCCGCGCTCTTTTTTACGATGATCCTGATAAAATTCTTCCTGGCAGCGGGCGGTTTCCTCAAGCCATTGTTCCATAACCGGAATCAGATAAGCCGACCTGACCAGACGCGCAAGTTGTCTTACAAAAACATTAGGGCCGTCGTTTTTTATGAAATCGACAAACAAAGGATCGGAACCCACGACCATCTCCGCGAGGGGACCGGTTTCAGCCGGCATTTGATCATAGCGCGGGGCTTTAGCCCAGGAGTACTTGCCGCTTTCTTTACCGCTGGCATAGGGAATTGTTTCACCGTCGAATGGATGCTTGCCGCCCTTGCTGTCATCGAACCATGCATGCGATACATCTTCTGTTATTTTTTGCTGATCAAATGGTTTAAGTTTAAGATTTTGGGAAACCCCGCAAGGAAGAAACTGCCTGTCTTTACCGACGCATTTGACGTCCGTGTTTTCTGGCAAATCCAGCGAGCCAAAACTAATAAAATTTCCGCAACCTTCGCCTATTTTTTTCAAACCGATTGCTTCGGCAAATCGAAGAAAAAAACCAAGGTCGCTTTGAGCATGGGAATCGGATTCATCAAGCCAGTCATCAAGGTCTGCCCTGGATTTGATTTCCATCCAGCGCTCAATACTGCAGCCCAAAACCCGGCTTTCGAACCATTTACGAAAATTGCGCACCAAAAACAGACATTGGGTCAGGTCGTTGGAACTGGGCACACAAACGACACCCCCGGGGACCATAAAAGATGAATGCGGCCATTGGCCGCCTAAAATAGCTATGATTTCAAGAATTTTTTTGGTTTCCTGGACGGTTGCAACCGTGGTCTCACCGGTTAACGGTTTATACCGTCTAACCGCCTCATCGAACAAAGAATGCTTTTGATAAGCGGGATTCGTAAAATCAACCATAAACAGCATAAAGGCATGCCGGAAGTCATTTTGGATCTTTTCAGTGATCAAGGTAATATTTCGAATCCGTATGGCATTATCCGGTAATTTGACATTGTAAAACATATCCAACGCTTTGGCAGCGGCTTTCAAATGCGAGGTGCTGCAGATGCCGCATACCCGCGGTGTAAGAACCAGTCCATCCAGCGCTGCTCGGCCGATAAGTAAATTCTCAAACCCCCGGTACATGATACCCGCACTCCAGGATTCGGATACCCTATTGTTTTCAACTTCGACACGAATCTCAAGATCGCCTTCGACGCGATTTAATGGGTAAAAATGCATTTTTTTTTGCTTCATTTGACAGCCTTTACAAAAAATAAATGGTGTGATCAGGACGCAATCGCTGCTAAATTCCAGTTTTCCTCGTTTTTAACCTTTTAGGGGCGGCGGCGGCGGCCATTCCCTTATAGGCCATGTAGTGTGCCCGGCTGATGCCTTCCGGCAATTCAATCGGTATCCCCTCGATGTTTCTGGTTTGGAAGAAAGGATATTGTTGCGGAAAGTCGGGCCGCGTACAACCGAAACAAGGCACACCTACCCGTGTCTTGGACGATCGATTGTTCCACAGCGATTTGTTGCACGGACCGTGAACCAGGGGACCATGACAGCCCAGATGAAAAAACATACAGCCCTTTTCCCCAAATTTTCGTTCTTCCACACGGTACTCATGATACTCGTTGCGGGTGCACCCCTGGTGCACCATCATTCCGTACCATTCCTCCGGCGTGTTGTATTCATCCAGCTTCAATTGCGCTCCAGAACCAATTGAGACCAGCGCCCCGGCAATGACATCACAATGGCAGGGGCACCCCGGGAGATTGATGACCGGCAGACCGCTGCCCGATTTGAACGCTTCACCCAGAAAACCACCCTTTTCATCTCTTAAAAATTGTAATCCGGTAGCTTCAATTTCAGTACCCGCGCCAATCCCACCAAAGCTGGCGCAGGTGCCGATGGCCAATATATACTGGGCGCAATTTGCCAATGAAGCCACAAGGTCCTTTTTGGGCTTTCCATGGATTTCGTCATACCGGCCCGTTCCGCCGGGTCCTCTGAGGATGGAACCTTCTATGCACAGGACATCGAGCTCACGGGCACCGGATGTCAAATCTTCAGCAATTGTTTTCAGGTTGTTTTGACTGTTGATTGAAATGGAAGGATGCCACAGCACTTCAATATCAAAATAACTGAATAATTCCATCACGTTGGGAGATTCTGCATTAAAAAACGACCAGGTGTCGCCGCCGCAGCCTCCGCATTGAATCCATAATAATTTTAATGACATGGGGTGCGTCTCCTTTACTAGAAACCAAGGATTCTACGGGTAAAAGGCAATGATAGATTCAAAAGGATTTGGTTTCACACCTTGGATACCAAAACGCCCTAGCAGAAGGGTGAGAAATTAATTTTTGGGAAACGCTATAAAATAACATACTTAAAAACCCAAGGGAAGGGTTAATGTTAAACCTGAGCTCGCTGGGTCATCAAAAAGCGCTTATGGGCTGACGCAGGGGAAGATTACTTTGAAGGTGGTGCCTTTGTGTATCTCACTTTCAACAACAATGCGGCCACCGAACTCCCGGATAATCTGGTTGCTGATGCTTAATCCCAGCCCTTTTGCCTGTCCGGTGGCTTTCGTCGTAAAGAAAGGCTCGTAAATCCGGGCCAGATGGGTCGCTAAAATGCCGATTCCCGTATCTGACACCGCAAGGATCACCTTATTATCCTCCAGAAAGGATCGGATTTGAATCAGATGATGGCCAGACCTGCCGGCTGCTTTTTTACTTTCATTGATGGCTTCGTGGGCATTGGTCAGGAGGTTGTAGACAACCTGCCCCAATCCGTTCTTGTGTGCCAGGATGGGCGGCAGGGTCTCATTCAATTCCAGTTTTAATTCGATATTATCCAGGCTGAGCTGGTACCTTATAATGGAAATCACATCCATAATCGGTTCGTTAATATGTATGCGCTCTGTTTTAAAGCCGGGCTGTTCTCCAAAAGTTCTTAAACGATTGACAATCTCGGATGCTCTATCGGTTTGATCACTGATTTTATTGAGGATCTCAAATATTTGCGCCTCATTAATCTTCCTTTTTTTGGAAATACTGTCTAGTAAAAAGTCGCTGCCCATTTTGATGGTCGTCAGTGGTTGGATCAATTCATGCGCAAGGCCGGCAGGCAATCCTCCCAATGTCGGCATTAATTTGAGCAAATCCCACGCCGTTACCAGTTCTACGTGGCGCATGAGAGCGGGCAAAATGATCAGATCGCCAATAAGCGCAGACAGCATGGTGATGACCATCAGAAAACCGAAAATCGCCGTGGGCTTAAACTGCGAGAACATTAATACAAAGAATCCAATGCTGATGGCCAGAGTGGTGAAAATAATCGGCTTGCCGACTGTTTTGATTGTATCTCGAAGCGCGCGGTCTTTATCCAGATCCTTTTTGAATTCGCGGTTATATCGGTACAAATAATGGATCGTGTCATCAACGGCCAGTCCAATGGCAATACAGGCAATCAGGCTTGTAGTCACAGAAAGCCGAATACCCAGCCATCCCATAATTCCAAAGTTCATAATAATCGGAAAACAGTTGGGAAGTATGGCGATCAGACCGACTTTGGCGGACAGAAACATCAAAAACATAATGCCGAAGATAAGCGCTAAGCTAAGAGAAATACTTTTAATCTGACCGGTTGTCAGCAAATGGCTGCTCGCCGAAACTGCCATTCCAAAACCACTGACTTCAAAATTGAGATGCTCGGGAAAATATTGACGGGCATGGGTGAGGATCTTTTCTCTGGTTTGGAGAAAATCTTTGGAACTCGATATATACGTCAACAAAAGAATGTTAGCTTTATTGAGTTGCGGTGTCATAAAACGTGAAAACATATCCTCCCCGAGCAGACCCTTATAATTATTTATCGCCATCCGGGCTTCAAAGGCTTCTTGGGGTATAACGTAATATTTTGAATCATAATGGTTTAGGGCATAGTTAACGAGCATCACATAATCCGCAAAGGAAATGGTTTTGTCCACATAGGGAAGTGTTTCAAGATACGCCTGCAAGCGTTTAATTTCAGCGATGTGTTTCGGATCTTCAAAATAGTAATCCTGCTTGCTTTCCACAATCACACTGATGGGAAAGCTACCCGAAAGTTTCTGATGGATGTCGTGAAAATTGCGGCTGATGGAGGTGTCTTTTTTAAAGAACTCGACCGGATTGGTTTCAACCTGGATAAAAAATATGCCGATGACAGACGACAGGACCAAAATTACGACAGTTATCAGGGTGGCTTTTTGGTGGTTTAAATTCAGGGAAACAATCCGATCGAGGAGCTGATCGAATAATTTACCGATACGGGAGTCGCCCTCGCTTTTTTTGCCGGATACCGGTATGAAAATAAGTACTGCCGGCAGGAGAAAAAGAAGTGTCACCAGCAGACTCACCATCCCGAAGCAGGAAAATAATGCAAATTCATGGATGGCACGAATGCGATTGACAAAAAGCGACCCGACTCCAAATAAGGTGGTGATGACAGCCAGGGTACACGGCAGCGCGGTATGGGTAAAAGTTGCAAATACCAGCTCCTTCGGGGAATGGGCATCCGGGGAGCTGGAAATGTATTCAGAAATGACATGGAGACAGTATGCCGTTCCCACCGCAATAAGAAACACCGGAACAATCATGGTTAAGAGCGACAGGGGAATTTGCATCAATGCCATCAGACCAAATGTCCATGATAGCACAACCAACACAACCATCAGCGGTAGTAGCACGCGCACTGGGTTTCGGAACAAAATATATAAAACCAGGGCAATCAGAGCGAGGGTTAAAATGGGGAGTGTTTGAAAATCCTTTATCGTGTAAGTGACAAGCGCTTGTGAGACCAAGGGCATCCCGATCTGATAAATAGAAAGGGTACCGGACTCTTTGCTGATGATGTCGTTTAATTTCCGGATGACGCTTGCATGTACCGCTTCATTTTCCAGGACCAGCGTAATTGCGCCAATCTTTTTATCAACCGATATCAAATTTTTGTTAAATAATTCGACGGGCGCTGCGACTTTCGCGAATTCCTCGATAGTCCACTTCCCGCCAGGATCCACTTTTTTCTTGATGATCGGCAGGCTGATGACTCTTTTCACTCCATCGATACGGCCAAAGGCTTCAGAGAGGGTCTCGATTTTTCTGAAAGTGGCGTAGTCAAAGATATGCTCTGCTTTGACCACAACCCGAATAATCTCATCGGAACCAAAAACTTCTTTAACTTTAGCATACTGAATGGTTTCAGGAAGGTTCTCAATTAAGAGATCATAAACAGACGTACGAAAGGAGAGTTTGGGGATTTGCAGCACAAAAAAAACTGTAATCGCTGAAAAACATACCACCACGACCAAGGGTTTTTTTGAGATCCATTCAAGGACCGAAAGATAAGAAAGCGGTTTTGAAAAACGATTTGGCATGAGCAGGCAATTGTTATAGTAATTGTCAAAAATATGTTCCGATTGACTTAGCGAATCTTTCAAAAGTCATTGCGAGCGAAGCGAAGCAATCTCTCAGGTTTTCCAAAAGATTGCTTCGTCGCTAAGCTCCTCGCAATAACAGATTATTGGAACAAATTTTTTGACAACCACTATAGACCGGATTTCTGTTGAATGCTAAGGCCGAATTAAAAACGGCCGGCACACGTTTTCACCCACTATTTTTTGCCCGATAGGATGCGCCCAAGCGTTTTATCTCACTTAGAACCTTATCGATTATGGGGTCGACTTTGGATTGGGTAGCGGCAGTTAGTTCTGTACTCAGCGTTTCGATATCCTCGGGTTCCACCCCGAGAATAACCGTCTCGGGCACCTTATCAAGGGCCTGACACAAGGTCAGCGCTTCTAAAAAATCGACCTGATGCAACGAGTTTTTGGCCCGAATGCGTTCCGGGATCGCCTCGACGTGCCAGGCGATACATATCCCCGGGCTTGCCTTTATTGCGAATGGCATCCACCACAATGAGATGGTCCGGTTTGGAAATGACACCCAACAAATTGATTCCCAGCACGCCGCCATCGACCACCAGAACATTATCCGGAAATTCATAGCGTTCCTGAATGGTTTCAATCACGCGCACACCGAAGCCTTCATCCGAAAAAAGGATGCAGCCAACACCCAAAATCATTATTTCGGGCACATAGATATCGTCGTAAGGATTTTTGTCAGGCAATTTTTGGCCCTTTCAGATGTTTGGATATTCAAATTCAGCAAACACCAATGAAAGGGCGGGCGTAAAGCCCGCCCCTACAAATACCGATTCTAGAGCGTTTGTCATAATAACGTTCCGATACAGGCAGTTTTCTGAGTCATTTTTGGGTTATTAATAACCTCATAGTATAGTGGGTCCAAACGCTCTAGTAATTTTTTTCATTTTTGCAGACATCGTTATTGAACCCGCGTGCTTTAATCGTCAGCCAGATTCGCTCGATCGGATTTAAGTCGGGCGAATCGGGTGGTAAGTATTTTTTTGAGTTCTTCGATGGTTGCGTTTTCCGCATCGGCAATCAGTAAAGGCCGTGCCATTGATTAAACTATGGCACAGCGTTGCGTAAAATGCTAGCTTTTTTTCTATAAAAAAAATAATATAGCGGTTGTCATGTTGATTATAATTTCAGGGGTCTACACCTTGCATTTTCGCCTGTTAGAATATCTGGCAAACGGAACATATTTATGACAACCGCTATAATGATTTTTAGCCCGGGTATGGGTATTACACCAAAACAGGACTGACCGTCAACACCATAAAAAACGGCCCCCCGCAAATTCGAGAGGCCGTTTCTATCAACATGAACTAAAGCTCATTAGAGCGCTTTGATCTTGTAAACCTGGTTGGAATCCGGGTCAATGACGTGGACACCACAGGCGATGCATGGATCGAAGGAATGAACCGTTCGCAGGACCTCAAGCGGCTCTCTTGGGATCCGCAACCGGGGTGCCGATCAGGGCTTCTTCCACCGGGCCCAATCTTGCCGTTGGCATCGCGCGGGGCATAAGTTCCAGGTTGACGGTACGACGTACTGGTAGATTTTTAATCTTCTTATTTTCAATGTTCACCCAGTGCCCGAGGGCTCCTCTGGGAACGTCGTTTAAACCAACCCCCATCCCGCTGCCCGGCATTTCATAGGGCTCATAGGTTTGGGTATCGCCGTTTTTGATGTTTGCGACCAGCTCCATGACCCAGGTCTGCATCTTCTCACCGATCGCCAGAGACTCAATGCCTCTGGCGGCAGTGCGACCCAGGGTCGAGAACAGGGCGTTGGCGTCTACTCCCAGCGTCTTAAGAACATTATCGACGACGGGCTTAATGTCCTTGTGGCCCCTGGCATAGGCCACCAGAACGCGGGCCAGCGGACCGACCTCGCAGGGTTCACCGTCGTAACGCGGGGCTTTGAACCAGGTGTATTTGCCGTCACCCGGTCGGTATTTCGGATTTTTCTGTAGCGGTTTGGTTTCACCCTCGTAAGGATGTCTGGCCGGGCCGTCCTCATACCAGCCCCGGGTAACATCTTCTGAAACCCGTGCCTGATTGGCCATTCCCACGCCAGCAATATTGCGTTTCATGATGACACCCCTGGGCATATAGAGGCTGTCGGGTTCCTTATCGGATTTCGGGGAACTCGCCCCATGCCAGGAAGTTGCTGGTTCCGCCGATGGCGCCCCAATCCTTGTAAAAGGAAGCGACCGCTAAAAGGTCCGGTATATAGACATTTTTAATGAAATCCTGGGTCTCTTTGGTGATGAACAGGAATTCGCCAATGCGGTCCGGCGTAAGGTCTCTAACGCAGGTCACACCGCCGACCACCAGTGACTGCGGATGCGGATTTTTGCCGCCGAAAATGGCATGCATTCGTGCCGTTCGAGCTTGAAGACGAAGCGCCTCGATATAGTGCGCGCGGCCATCAGGTTGGCTTCGGGCGGCAGCTTGTAGGCGGAATGTCCCCAATACGCATTGGCAAAAGGGGCCCAGCTGGCCGCTATCGACAAATGTTTTTAATCGTTGCTGCACGTTTTTAAAATAAACCGTACCTCCCCAGGGTGCATTGCTGACATTGTCAGCCAGCGCGGCGGTTTTCTTGGGGATCGGCCGAAAGGGCGCTGACAATATCCACCCAGTCCAAAGCATGCAAATGATAAAAATGAACAATATGATCATGCTGGAACTGGGCGCCCATCAGAAGGTTTCGAATGATGCGTGCATTTTTAGGTATTTTAACCCCGACTGCATTATCGACTGCCCTCACCGAGGACAGAGCATGTGTGTACGTTCAGACGCCGCAGGAGCGTTGAACAAAATGGTGGGCATCCCGGGGGATCTCTGCCCTGCAGGATGAGCTCAATACCCCGGAACATCTGGCCTGAGCTCCAGGCATTGACCACCTTGCCTCCGGCCACCTCGACCTCAATGCGGAGGTGACCCTCAATTCTGGTGATTGGATCTATCGTTATTCGCTGTGCCATATGGTTCCTCCCTTTTTTTCTGGATAGCTGCGCTAAGACTACAGTTCCTCGTAAAACGGCGTAAAGTTATCCCAGAATGCCGGCTCGCTGCAACCGATGCAGGGAGCACCCCGCCTCAACCGGCCAGCTGGTGCCGTCATTGAACTTGGCCACCGGACAGTTGTTATAAGTCTCAGGACCTCGACAGCCGACCTTGTATAGGCAATAGCCCGGCAGCCTCCTCGGAACCGAATTGCTCCACAAATTCCTCATTTTCAAAATGGGCCCGCCGCGGACACTGATCGTGGATGGTCTTTCCATAGGCAAACAATGGTCGCCCTAAATCATCCAGGGCCGGAAGTTTGCCGAGCAGGAGGTAGTTGAGGATCGTACCGACGAAATTGACAGGATTGGGTGGACATCCGGCGATGTTAACAGTCTTGATTCCCAGCGCCTCACCAACTCCTTTATAGCCACCGGGGTTGGGTTTCGCCGCCTGGATATTGCCGAAGCTGGAGCAGGATCCGATGCAGATCACACCGGCAGCTTTGGTGCAGACATCTTTTGCGATTTCGAGAAAAGTCCGGCCACCGATTTTGCCGTATGCGCCGTCAAATTTGGTGGCAATGGCGCCTTCAACCACGCAGATGAACTTACCCTCGTACTTTTTGACTGCATATGAAGTTGATCCTCAGCCTGCTGTCCGGCAGCCGCCATAATCGTCTCATGATATTCCATAGAAAGAACCTCAAGAATCAAATCGTCCGGATAAGGGTATTGGGACCTAAGAACAGCCTCAGAACAACCTGTGCATTCTCCAAATGCAGCCATATCACCGGCGGGCGCTGTGCCGGTGCTGCAAAAACCTCGGCCACCTTTGGCACAAACGACGAAGAAAGCCCCATAGCCGCCGTTAGGAACGTACAGTATTTCATGAAGTCCCTACGGGAGAAGCCCTTGCTCTCCAACCTCTCATAAAATGCCTTTTCCGTTTCCATTTACACCTCCTCCTTGATGCGATTAAGGGTAATTCAGTTACTCGCCTACCTTATACAACATACAAATTAAGGTTTTGCAGAGGTATTAACTATCTGATTTAGCAGCCTATTTCCATCGTTTACCCAGATCAAAAAAGCTCAGTATGTTTGCAAAACCCGAAACACTTAAATTTCAATTGAATTTGGTGGGAGCCCCGGAAGGAAATATAAAAAATAGTCTCAACTTAAAAAACTGAATGCATCTTTTTTTAAGACAAGTTTGCGAGGTAAGTCAACGAAGAAGTATGGTTTTATCGATTAACAGTTCAAACTTTAGATGCCGGCGACCGCATCGCCGGGACGGGCGCGGGGTGTGATTAATCCGGTTAACCTGAAATGTAAGGCGGGTAAGTTTTGTTAGTATTTTGATATTTTTAATAGTTCAGTATCTTAAGAAGAATTCTGTGCGACATAAACGGCCGGCTCAGCTTTCCTCATTGGTATCCCCATATTCGTCATCCGCAATTTTTAAGGAGGAGTTCAGCTTTTTAAGCGGGTCTTTATCCTCATAATCAGATTCAAAATCATCCTCCAGCAGTTCATCCATTTCTTCATCCTGCTCTTCAACCGGCTTTTCAGCAGCCCGGGGCTTAGATTTATCTGCGCGGGCGAGTAACTCCAGATCATCGAAAAAAAGATCCTCTGATTCCTTAGCCCTGGTGGCATACAACTCTATAACCGCATCTGCTATTTTCTCTGCATAAATTCCCGGGAGGATAGAGATTATTTGTTCTAAGGGCTGAGATCAAATTCTCCTGGCCGCTTTTTATGGCAGCAACAATCATTTTTTGCTCGTAAGTTTCCTCACACAGCAATGATAAAATTGCTTTATCGAGTTCAGCAAATTCACGAATAATTAATTGTTTATTCTTTTGGTCCTTTATAATGGTATATTTTTGCTTCATCGTTACCTTGCCAATCGAAACAAAACCGATTGATTATCATATTGTTTTAATGCTCTCGAAACCATAAAAAATCAAACCTGTCAACACATAAGACAAAGGAAAAGGACAAAGATATTGACCATTTCCGACCGGAATGATAGAAATATAGGTTATAATTATAATGGAGGGATGGCTGAGTGGTCGAAAGCGGCGGTCTTGAAAACCGTTGAGGGTTACACCTCCGTGGGTTCGAATCCTACTCCCTCCGCCATGTTTAGAATATTAGTCAAATGGTTGAATAGTTGAATGGTAACTGGAAAGGCAATATTGATGGCCTATTTTACCAATCAACGATTTGACCAATCAACGAATCAACCAAAAATGGAGAGATGGCCGAGCTGGCTGAAGGCGCTCGCCTGCTAAGCGAGTAAGGGGGGAAAGCTCCATCGAGGGTTCGAATCCCTGTCTCTCCGCCACATGTCATCATACCCGGGATTTAGTCTCGGGTTTTTTATTATGAGCCTGTGAAAATATTTCGGAAAGGTACAGCCCCCAGATGGTGTACGCGATCATTAACGGAAAATACTGCCATAGAACCGAGGAAAGGATATCGATTCCCGGCAGCATCAAATGCGGGGAGGCCAGAATGGCGAAAATAAAAATAAACCAGCAATAGCAGTGGGCCGGCAATCCCGAAAATCTTTTTCCCCATAACCGTCTCCTGCAGAATCTGAGATCGCTTCTAGTGTTATGTCCCGCAAGTAATTTACAAAACATAGAGTGAGTTTATTAATGTTAATTCGTTTTATTTTAGGTGTCCGGAATAAGTAGGTTTCGGGTGTCAGGTGTCAGATAACAGATGACAGAAAGCAGAAACAGTCTGCCCTTTGTCTTCTGTCATTTGTTTTCTGTGCTCTGTCCTCTGTATTTTCCTGACACCTGAACACTGACACCTGACACCATAGACATTGTGTTGTTTAAAGAACTCAACTGAACTAAAATATACCACACGACTTTTGTAACATTTTTGTGGGACACAACACTAGTCGAAAAAACGGAACCATAGAATAGCAAATATGGCAGCAAGACCGTCCCGCCAGCCGATCTTCTTACCTTCCTCATAAGTTCTGCCGCTATAGCTGATCGGAACTTCATAAACCCGAAAGCCTTTTTTGGCAATTTTCATGGTGAATTCGGGTTCAAAACCGAAGCGATTTGATTTCAGTTTAATGTCATCGAGCACCTCTTTTTTGAACACCTTGTAACCGGTTTCCATATCCGTAATGTTCAGGTTGCTTAATGCATCACAAAGAAGTGTTAAAAATTTATTGCCGACGTAATGCCAGAAAAATAATACCCGGTGGGGCCCACCGAGAAAACGAGAGCCATAAACAACGTCTGCCCGACCATCTAAAATGGGAATCAATAGCATTTCATAGTCCCGGGGGTCATATTCCAGATCGGCATCCTGGACGATAATGATCTCACCGGATGCCGAGGCAAAGCCTGTCCTCAGGGCCGCGCCTTTGCCCCGATTTTTTTGATGGGAAAGGACATTTACATTTTCAAATTTTCTGCCAATCTCTACCAATTGTTCCGAGGTGCCGTCTGTGGATCCGTCATCAACAATGATAATTTCCTTTGCAAGATCAACCGCCCGGACGCGCGCAATGATTTCGGTGATCGTCGATTTCTCATTGTAAACGGGAATTATTACAGATATTTTCATGGGAGCTAAATCGTATTGAAGTTTTTATTGACTTGCCTGGCTTAGCATCAGCGATAGGAATATTCAAACAATTTGTAAACAAAACTTTTTAATTATAA
>PVMK01124372.1_pt1 | contig 20623 bp, 21 predicted proteins | sample 1853481 | NCBI WGS metagenome assembly PVMK01 (sample SAMN08533507, study PRJNA380276) | Marine sediment metagenome, whole genome shotgun sequencing project. | reverse complement strand
ATTTTTGCCGGTGGATTCCAAACATCTTGCTCTTTAATCTCTTCAATTTTATCTGTGATACAGCTAGGAATTTCTTTTTGAATCTCTTCATTGTTGCAGCCAGAAGTAATTAATACCAGTCCTATTATCAGATATAATACCTTTTTATTCGCCCTTAATTTCATGATCTTTAGATTATTAATAATTAAAATATGCTAAAAAATAAGCCCATCGAAGCATAATATTTCAATGGGCTTTAGGATTACAGCAATAATATTTAATCTAAAATATCGAAAAGTTTATCACTTTACTACAGCCATTTGCAATGTCAAGTTTTCAATTTCTAAATGTAAATTTTGCAAAACATTTTTACTTACCTCCAAATCTTGTAGTATAACTTGTTTGGTATCTTCAAATTTATGTTTTATATCATTAAATAAATTGTGATAATAGTTAATGCCCTCTTCCATATTCTTTGAAAATGTAAGCAAATATTTTTCTTGTTTTTTATTCATGGAATCTTTGGTTTCATCGATCTTATTTTTAAGGTAATCCAAATAAAGATTAAGTTCCTTGATAAACATATTAGGTCGATCGGTTCTGGCAATCACATTTGCTCTTCCATAAATATGATCCGTCATTTCTTTTAAACTTATAATTTTTGAGAAATAAGCCATATTAGGTCCCGGGCAAATAGAAACCTTATCAGAATTTTCATGCTCGATCTTATTCACGGTTAATGCGGAAGCAGATAAACCAACACATAAACAGGCCTTTACAATAATCTTCTCAAATTTTGTTTTATACTCCTCCGGAGTAAGATTTTCATTATTAAGTTCCTTTATTTTTATTCGTTGGTATTGCCTTGAAGCAGTACAAATACTCTTTTCGGTAAATTCTTTATTGGAAGATAAAAATCCTTCCGGACAAGGACTACCCGGCCTTCCCTTTTCTACCTTGGCAATTTTTTCCATATCCTTTGTATTGCCTCTTAAACTATTAAAAGGTACTCCAAGTGGTGAAATGTCGCTTAGGTACAGATCATCTTCTTTCGCTCTCACCAATGTATTTAGAGTTACCTCATCTACAGTAGTTGCTTCTGGAACTAAAAGAAAAGGTGTTCCCCAACCTACAGAATCAATTTTATAATGATCCAATAAAAATTCATGTTCTTCAGAAGTTCCTACACCACCTTGAGCAGTTATGATCAATGGTAACACTGATTTTGGTAGGATTTTATTTTTATTCGTAAGCGCCGGAACTAAAATATCATAAATGGATTGTATCAGTTCCTCTTTGTGTTCTTTAAATTCAGCTAAAATTGGCCCCATTAAATAGCCATCAGAAGCAAAAGCATGTCCACCACAATTAAGACCTGATTCAATTCTGAATTCAGAAACCCAAATTCCTTTTTTAGCTAAAAATTTACCTTGAATTAGCGCGGATCTATAATCACTTACTTTTAAAACAATTTTCTTTTTGATCTCTCCATCTTCATTAGGGTAGAAATCATCAAACCGCTCTAGATAACTATATAATCTTGGATTCATACCTGCTGATAGTATGATCGAAGATTTTAGATCACTGTTTGCAAAACCTCTTAAGGCGGCATGTGCATCGTTAAACTCTGTCGGTAATTTTTCGCCTTTAAAATAATTATCCCTATCAAGTTTAGTCATGATGTTTACATCTATGCTACCCATGGTAAAGTTGTCGTTTATCCAACTTTTTATTTCCTTTAGGTTAAAATTTTTATTAATAATTTTATCGAATTCTTCCTTAATAATTGAACTATCCGGTAATTTATTAAGATATTCTTTAATATCATTACCCTTTTCTATTGTTGAATTTTTAAATTCCTCAAATTTCTTTTCTGCCAATTCGTTAATTAAATTCAAATAAGAGGTAACTCTTTTTGCTCTGAAGTCCTCAATTTTATCCGAAATCTCGCGATATGGAATTTTGAATTTATTACAGTACATTTTTCTCATTCTTTCAAGAAGAATGTCATCAACTATAGAAATAACAGAATCTATACCGAATTGAGAAACTTTTAATGGAGTATCAATTGTAAATCCTAAGCCCATTACAGGGATATGAAATGAATGTTTTTGTGCCATATTTTTTAATTATAGGTATTTTTTAATTTATTTAGGTATAAGTTCAACTTAACATAACTTACAAAGTTAAAATCATCGATCAATATAAAGCATGATAAATGTTTCTTTTTTGAACTTTAACAAAATATTATACTTTATAAACCTGTTTTGAGGTTTAGAAAATCCTTCAAGTATACCATAAATGACTAAATAAAAAAAAGCCTATCAAGTTAGATAGGCTTTTTGAATAAAAAAATTATTATGTATAATCGTTAAAGTACTTTAACGTTTACTGCATTTAAACCTTTTTTACCTTCTTTAAGTTCGAACTCTACTGAGTCATTTTCTTGGATCTCGTCAATTAGACCAGAAACATGCACGAAGTATTCATTGTTTGAACCTTCTTCAATAATGAAACCAAATCCTTTGGAATCATTGAAAAATTTTACTGTACCTTTTTTCATTTTTGTTTAATAATAATAAGCTGCAAATGTAATATAAATTTGTAAGTATTGCTATTTAATTTTAGAATTAATTATTTTCCATTTTATACAATAAGAAGAGACGCTGGAATTATCTTACGATAAAGTTAATTTTTATTCTCCAGGTTTGTTATTTCTATCTCTATTTGAATCATAAGCTCCTTAATATCTTCAATTATTTTTTGTAAACTATTAATATTCCATCTTCTGTTGGAAATGATCTCAGCATTGATGCTTTTAAATTTTTTATCATTGAGGAGAGCTTTGTATTCATTTGGTTTTGCATATTCATTGTTTACCTGATCAATTCCATCAGGATTGTAATTCCTAAAGTGATCGACATGATAGGGGTAGGAAATGTTTTGCTGCAGATTATTTGCCCAGACTTCATTTTCGTCTTTCAGAATGGAGAACTCATTTTCAAAAATATAACTAATATTTTGTCGAAGACTATCATTGGAGATTAGATCTATACCCTTAGATTTTAAATAATCATAGCCACCCCTAGTTGGGTTAGAAGATATAGTCCAATAATAGATTCCAAACGCCTTATCTAATGACTTGTCATAAGGTTTTTTATTATCTAAAAAGTTTAGAATCAATAAATTATTCTCCAGATAAATTTGTTCTGCCTGGATTGCACGTTCAAAGGATTTGATACTGCTGCTAAGGTTCGAGTTCAGTTCATGTAGAATTTTGATCTCAATACCTCTTATCAGAATTTAAATTGTCTAAATATAATGCCAGGAGATCCAATTACATAAGTGTGATTTCACCAATCGCATATATTTGCTCAGGTTACCACTGTCAATTAGTTTCTGTCTTGTAAAGTATACAATCATTAGTATGTCAATTACTATCTATTCGATTAGTAGAGTAATTACAAATATAGTTATTCGTAAATAAGAAGGGAATGTTCCTATAATAGAAACATTTGAAAAAATATATTAATCAATCAATCTTTATTCGGAGAAGTAGGTCAAACGAATTACAAACCAGCCTGGCTGCCGGCAAAGGCAGGGATCATCGAATGAATAATGATAAACTTAAAACTTCTGAAATCAAAAATATTTATTCCCTGCCAACGGAGTAGACAAGCTTGTTCAATATTCATTACTATAATATCACCATCTAAAAGGTTTAAAACCAATACCATACTCTAACCAGTCTGCTCTGGCACCTTTTTTAGATTTCAATCCAAGTTGCACAAAAAACCATTTTGTTATTTCATATTGAAGGGCCACACGCATATATGTTGGTTCTTTACCTTTGTCGTCAGACAGATATAATCCACCTTGTAATCGAATGGCTAATTTTGAAATCATAAAATCATATCCAAGGTGGATTCCTGTGAGTACCCTATCGATATTTTCAGGATATTGGGGAGCTAAACTTTCATCATAGAACACGTCAAATCCTCCAGTAAATCCATGTGCATTATTTACTTTGAATTTGTAGTCGATAACCCCGGAAAATGTAAAATAACGTGTAGAAGTTCCCTTATCTTCTATATTTTGAACTGTTCCAAAACCGCCAAAGATCTCAATGGAATTTTCGTTCAATTTGGTATTTTTAACTTTTTTCAACCTCCTAAAACGAGCCGGTACTATCACTGTGTTGTTGGGATCTTTATTTAGTTTTATTTGATCCGCATTATAGAGATATCTGAACCCTAGGTTCAAGCCATACATATTAAAACCATAGTTGGGAGTGTACAGTCTGGCTATACTAAAATGTGTATAATCAATTCCATAAAGCATATCCCATTTATTGGATATTTTGTATTCAGCCCCAAATCCAAGACTTATATATGTGGCAAAACTACCTCCTACCGTATCGTTGTCTGGATTGGTAATTGGGTCATAAGGTTCAAGGTTAAAAGCTACTCCCAAAGCGGGACTTATTTGAAAGACATTTCTACGACCAGAATCACTTAGAGGAATATTAATAAAGCCGAACAATGCATTTGGAGTGCCAAAAATTTCAGGATCGCCAATAAAACCAATATAATATCCTATTCCGTAAGAGAAATAACCATATTGATTGGTCCAATTATCAGGATCACTGGGCTGCCACCCATATCTAAGTTCAAAAGAGCCATAGGTATCCAATACATCGCCCAGTGTTTGGCCTGCATATAAATGTCTGCCATAATGCCCCTTAACATCGATGTATCTATAGCGACCAAACCTTTTTATTTCACTAAATTCATTTAGAGGCTTTATCGAATCCTGACCAATCACTATTTGAGTTCCAAATAGGATTAAAATGATAATAAGATTCTTGAACTTATTAAAAATGCCCATATCGTTTTCCAAGAGGGATTTAATTTCATTTGGCAATGAAAAGATAAATATGGTAATGTTCCTAATCATTCGGGGGATTTGATGAATAAAAAAAATCAACTAATATTAAGTGAGCGCAAAAATATCAAAAATATTATTCAGAATTTACCCAACCAATGATTAATTCCTAATCTTTTTTCTAATGATTATTATTAGATTTGATCTGTATAGCTCTCATACTTCATTATATGAAATTTTGACATTTTAATAGTCTAGCAAATGAAGGTGATCAATCTTCCATTGATATTTACATGCCTAAAACCGAATTTACTTTTAATCCAGTCAATTGTTTTTTTTTGATAAATAAAAACATGGGTCGGATCATTTTTATAATACCATATAGAAAAATCAATATTTTCATCATAAATTTCCGTCATGCAGTAAAGCCTTCCGCTTTTTAATAATAATTTCTTCAGTAAAGCAAATTCTTTTTTCGGATTATAAAAATGTTCAATTACCTCGCAGCATGCTATATAATGATATTTTTCATCCAATAATTTTGTATTTTTATTAAAGAAGGGGTCATATGCTTTGATCCTGAAGTTGTTGTCTTTAAGAACCTTAGTTATCACAGGCCCGGTACCGGCTCCAAAATCCAGACCTGAATGATCTTCTGAAAAGTTTTCCAATATTGCCTTGGTTATAGGGGATACAAAATTTTGATATCTTTCATCTAATACATCATTATTGTGTGTCTCATAACGTAATTTCTCATCAGTGGTTTTGAGTCTTAGGCTTCTATCCAGAAATATCCCTTTACAATTATTGCATACATAGAACAGTTGACTCTTGTTTTGGTATAATATTTGGCCAGGTGCGGCGCACAGTGGGCAGGCTTGTGACATATTACTCAGCACAATGAACACATAGTAGACTTTGAGGTCTGATTAGTATTCTACCCAAAGGAATCGGTTGGTTGCATTTTAAGCATAGGCCAAAATCTTTGCTTCCTATTTGAGATAAAACACGGTGTAGGTTTTTTAGCTTTGCCTCAGCTAATCGTAATCCAGCCTCTGCAACGCTTTTATTATTGATAGCATCCATACGGGAAACCCTTCCAATGGCTACATCCGGAGCCACAGGTTTTGTCATTTCTTTAAATTCTGTAATTGATCTTTCTGTTTTAGAAATTTCATTCAGGATCGTTTGTTTTATTTCTCTTGAAACCATTTTATTGCTCCTTAAGATATCATTGGTTTTTTCCAACCATTATGATAATTAGCTTTAATTAGATCATTCGCTTTTTTATTATTGTCGAATTTGTTTTTCATTGGATCCCAATGAATTTTATCTCCTGTTTTATAAGCAATATTGCCCATTTGTGCATTGATAGCAGCTATACTTCCGGATTGTATAGGGGTATTTAATAATTCAATATTATTGGATCGAATGGCCTTCACAAAATTCACAGTGTGGAGATCAAGATAGTTAACACCTTGAGGTCTTTGAACAGCAGCTATTGGATCCATTTTGTTTTGGCCTGTGGCACTATATCCTTTAGGTTCTTTTTCTACCAACACCTCAAAACCGCCTCTATTCAAAACTAAGGTACCATTATTGCCTATGAAGGCTATTCCTTCTCTTTTTTCATAAGGACCATAATCTATGCCCGTTGCATGCTCCCACAACATATTAAAATCTTCATACTCAAATAATGCCTGTAAAGTATCCGGCGTTTCGGAAGCGTCGTTTGGATAAGCTAATTTTCCACCACTAGCCATGACCGATTTTGGCACCTGTGCCTTCATGGCATAAAGAGCGATGTCAATTTCATGAACTCCCCAATCTGTCATTAATCCTCCGGCATAATCCCAAAACCATCTGAAGTTAAAGTGAAATCTGTTTTTGTTGAAAGGTCTAAGTGGGGCAGGACCCAGCCAAAAATTATAATCAACACCATCTGGAACTTTACTATCTGCTAATACAGGAACCGGTTTCATCCACCCTTGATATGCCCATACTTTTACCAAACGAATCTTACCTAGCTTACCCGATCTAACAATCTCAATTGCTTGTTTATAATGTGGGCCACTTCTTTGCCACTGTCCCACCTGAACTATGGTATTGTATTTTTCAGCAGCTTGAAGCATAATTTGGCATTCTTCAATAGTATTTGCAATGGGTTTTTCCACATAAATTTGCTTGCCTGCTTCGCAGGAATCTACCATTATTTTACAATGCCAATGATCTGGTGTGCCAATAATAACGACATCAACATCTTTATTGTCCAGGAGTTCCCGGTAATCCGAATAAGTTGCTATTTTATGATTTGAAATCTTACTCATTTCATCCATTCGTTTGTCAATGACATTCTGATCAATATCACAAATTGCAATAAGTTGAATGTCATCATTTTTCAAAATGGATTTGGTATTTGCCCAACCCATTCCATTACAGCCAATTACTCCAACATTGACTCGATTATTTGCCCCGATGATATTGGAAGCGAAAACACTATTACCAAAAGGAATATGAAGTGCCGCTACTCCCAAGGCTGATTTTTTTATAAAATTTCTTCTTTGGTTCTTCATTTTTTAGATCTTATAAGTGTGCTGTTTTTGCTTAATAATCTGAATATTCTGTTGGGTAAAGAAAAGTAATGTCAATATGAGAAACATTATTATCGTATTTGCTCATCGAGATTAGTTCCTTCCACTCTGGAGCATCAACAAATTCTTTCCAATGTGCATCTCTGCTTTCTTGATTGGCAAAAGTGGTCATGTACATCAAGTTAGGCATCTTTGGTCCCGATATTACTTCACCATAGAATACAGCATTGAATCCCAATTGTTTAAAAAGATTTACTTCTCCGCCGGCATTGAACATATCTACCTTATTTTGAAAGTATGTTTCAGAGGGCGATTCATAACTTCTCAATTCATAGATTCTATCTTTTCGTTTGCCATTTAAAGGAGAAGCCTGCATTATTGGCATATCAATAAAAGCTTTTAATAATATAGATTCAATTCTTTGATAGGCCGGTTTATCATGAGAAGAATTAATATAGCCGGCAGCATTTGCCAAATAGTTTTCATCTTTTTCGAGTTTATGATCCAGGTTCTCGAATTGTGTTAAGGAAGAAAAAGGAATCAAAACATAGATTTTGGTTATAGAATCAATCCTTGGTTTAAATACTCCGACATTCCTAATATTTTGCTTTTTTAACGCGGGCAGAAAGGCATCTTTAAGATAATTATCGGTCATTTCTATCTGCTCATCTGTTTCCAGCGAATATATTTTAATTTGATAGAATTCACGTTTTTGTTCTTGTGCACTGCTTATGTTGGAAATGGTCAATATAAGATTTAACAGTAATATTAATTTAAGAGTATGTATCATGTTAACAATTTAATTGGTTAGTATTATTTAGTAATTCCTTAATATTTTCTTATTACTCTAGGTTAGTGTGAAACCTAAGATGCTAAAACAATTATTATTATCCAATTCAGCAATTAGAATATCAATGGTCGTATAATTTATATCCTAAGACGTTTTAGTTGCTCTAAAATACGAATTTTATTTGTGTTTTATTTTTTTATAAAAAAATTGGAATGTGTAGCTAGATCCTATCTTTATTATATGTTTGAAATAAGGCTTATGTGTTGAATTAAAAAGAAAATACTGGTTACCGGGGCAATGGGTGGTTTAGAATTAGCCACCGTTTCTCAATTGGTAAATAATAATTTTTACGTTTTTGCTGCGGATGTTGATAAGGGCATAGTTAAAAAGTTTAAAAATAATCCTTTGGTAAGTCCTTTTGTGATTGATATAACCGACCCCAGATCAATCGAAAGTGCTTATCAGTTTATAATCTCGGAAACTCATAATCTGGACGCAATAATAAATATGGCGGGTATTTTAATTGTGGGGTCTGTTGTGGAAGTGGAGGAGGAAGAGGTGCAAAAAGCACTGGATATTAACATGTTAGGTATCTATAGAGTAAATAAAAAGTTCCTTCCCTTGCTCATGAACAAAGGAGGAAGAATTTTTATAATTAGTTCAGAGGCTGCTAAGCAAACGGCAGCACCGTTTGATGGTATTTACACTCTAACTAAATATGCTCCTGAAGCATACTCAGATGCGCTACGAAGGGAATTGTCATTTCTAAATAAATGTCATTAAATTACATCCCCGCCCTTTTAACCTGAGTTTGACCAAGAGTGTAGAAACACTTTTTACTAAGGCTGAAAAGAAATCAATTCTGTTCAAAAAGAATTTAAATAAAGGGAAGAACTATCTGCCTAAAATAGTTCAAAATGCAAATGATCCGAATTTAATAGCAAAGAAAATTGTAAGAATTCCAGAAGAACGACATCCAAGAACGACATATTCCATTAAACATGATATTCCGATAATTATATTGGAAATATTAACCGTAAAATGGGCGGATAAATTGATTGAGAAAATACTCTCTTAATAAACTACCACCCTCCGGAAGCTCCGCCACCACCAAAGCCACCACCACCAAAGCCACCACCGAAGCCTCCGCTTCCGAAACCTCCTCCTGAGCTGCCTCCGAAGCCGCCGGAACCGCTTCCGAAACCTCTTCTACCGGCATGACTTAGAATGATTGCATCCAAAATGGAAGACCCTATTGATCTGTTTTTTCTCTTTCTACCGCCTTTGCCACCTCTTTTATTTTTTGAGTTCGCAATAATAATGACAATGATTATGATAAAAATGATCATAAAGATCGGTATGACTGGTGAGCCCTTAGATTCTGTCTGCCTTGTTCCCTGGTATTCACCGGTAAGCACTTCAAAAATTGCATCAGCTCCCCTGTTCAGCCCACCGTAATAATCATTTTGCTTAAAATAAGGAATAATATCTCTTTCAATGATACGTCGGGACATGGCATCGGTAAGTAAATGTTCTACACCGTATCCTGTATTTATGGCTATTCTTCTATCCTCTTTTGCCAGGAGAATAAATACACCATTGTCTTCCTTTTTCTGACCAATTCCCCAACTATGAGCCCATTGTGTTCCCAGATAATTAATATTTTCTCCATCGGTAGAAGAAATTATTGCTACAACAATTTGAGTAGAGGTAGTATCTGAATATCGAATAAGTTTTTTTTCTAAAGCATTTTTTTCTGATGGAGAGAGTAATTGGATATAATCATCGTAAATACTTGTTTGAATCTTTGGTTTTTTTGGTATTTCAAATTGGGCGGTAACAATGTTCGAAGAACAAAAAGAAATAAGTATTAGGGCTATGTACAGTATGTTCTTATGATGTTGCATCAGCCTTTAGAGATTTCATTATCTAATTCATTTTTATCATTATTTGTATATGGAAAAAAATGCTTTAATTGTTCACCGGCCATTAAAACACCTTCCATAATCCCATTCTTAAAATGCCCATTTTTAAACTGAATTTCTATTGCTTCTTTTGTCTTGTCCCAAAAATTTCCAGGAACAACTTTATCAATGCCCTTGTCGCCACAAACAACAAAGGATTTGTCCTCGACCGCTACATAAATCAATACACCATTTTGAAGTTCTGTCTCATCCATTTTTAGTAAGTGAAAAACATCATGGGCACGTTCATTAACATCACCATTGGATGTCTTTTCGATATGTACACGAATTTCTCCGGATGTTTGCTTTTCTGCGTGTATAATTGCTTCTACAATCTCTTGTTCCTGATCAGGAGTTAAAAAATCTTCTATGGTGCTGGACATTATCTTTTAATTAAAGTCAAACTCAACGTCAGGCGCATTTTCGCTACCGGCTTCAGATTTGTAGTAGTTCATTTGATCCAGATTAAACAAACCTGCCAAAAAATTATTTGGAAAAGTTTTAATATGCTTATTGTAAGGTTCTACGGCCTCATTAAATCGATCTCTAGCCACATTGATCCTATTTTCTGTGCCTTCTAATTGCGATTGTAATTCCAAAAAGTTTTGATTGGCTTTTAGTTCCGGGTAGTCTTCAACAGCAACTAAAAGTCTTGAAAGTGCTCCACTAAGCCCACTTTGAGCCTGTTGAAAAGTAGCCATATTTTCCTGAGTTAAGTTGCTTGCATCTATTGTAGTAGATGTTGCTTTGGCTCTAGCTTCAATAACATCTGTCAACGTACTTTTTTCAAAATCAGCTGCACCTTGAACTGTTTTTACCAGATTACCAATGAGGTCATTTCTACGCTGATAACTACTTTCAACATCTCCCCAGGTTTTTGTTGCTGTTTCTTTTAAGACAATAGCGCTATTATAGAAGTTTTTTCCCCAGGAATACAATCCGAAAGCTATAACCGCAACAACGATTAAAGGAATGAGCCATTTTTTCATAAGTTATGATTTTTAGGTTAGTTATTTAAAATATTAATCGTGTCAAAATTACTTAAAAATTACTTTAATATTATAATTGAACTTTTATTTTTTTAGAGAAGGGAATTTTGAAAATAATCGTATTTGTTCTACTAAGCAAAAACACCGTTTTATGTCAGAAACGATTTTATTACTTAATAAGACGTAAATAGCCATATTAAATACCGGAAGAACTAATTTAAAATAAATTCAGGCTGTATTTTAGCCGGTATTTTTAAGTCGGAATTAAACTTTGGGAATAATACGGTTACATTTTCAGAAGTGAGTTGAGCTGTATCAACGAAATACCAATTTTCTCCCAAATCGACAGAAACTGCAAGTAGATGAGAACTGCTAATAATTTTTCCATCATTATTTTCCAGGATTACTTTTTGAGGTACCAAACAATGAATTTCTTTACCCGCTGTATATAATTTTTCAGGTTCTCCAAGACTTAGTTCTAAAAATACAACTCCCTGATCCTCTATCCTTTGCATTTCTTTGGAAATCAAATTAATCATTCTTTCTTTTCCTCCCATCCATTCAACTATCACCGGATAAGTAAATCGAGACAAACTTTCATAGTCTTTTTCTATCATAAAATTGATCATTTTATTTCCATCTCTTTTGATATTTTCCGAATGATCATTTTGTGCGTAGGCATTCACTCCAACTAGAAGAAATACCACAATAATAAGGAGTTCTTTCATAGCAATTAAGTATTAATTATTACACCCAAAAAAGTAATTGAGCGTTCTTTTTCATTAATAAATGTAGTCCTATTTATTGATTAAGCTATTATTTTTTTTTAAAAACTTCATTTCAATGAACTGTTATACAGTGGAATATTAATAAAAAAAGGGCTAAAAACCAATCTTTTAATCGATGCCATATAATGTAGTTAGACAGGTATTAACTTAGTCATATATAGGTCCAGTTTCCATAAATATTTTTGGGTCATATGACATTAGACCAAAACAATATATATATTTTTAGTCTGTGATAACAAAGGTCTTTAGCATATTTTTGCGAAGGGAGTTTGGTACTTCAGATATCATTGCATATCTGCCCGGTTCCAGTGTAGATGTGAAATACGCTCTGCTACCGGCAGGCATATCATTTACGCCTCCTAAAAAGGTTATACCTTGAGGAGCAGGCGATATTAATCCTAAGGGATCTGCCCAATTCATCCATTTTTCTAAGGTTTCAAGATCGGCCTTTTCATCTAATTTTACAAGGTTGACATCATGACCAACAAAATTTTCGTGTACAATTTGATCTTCAAAGTAAACCTCAAAAGTTTGCTTTCCTTTTTTTATACTGTCCTCATAAACAATTCCTTCTTTGCTCGAGATAGTTATTTTTACATTTGGTTCTAATTTGTGGTTATCTACGTGCTTATCAGTTACAATTAATTCTTTAACCATCCCCATAGTGGAGTGAAATACACCATTCTCCATTTTAACATAACATTCTATAACATAGTATCCAGGTTCAATTTTTATTGTGGTTTCCGATGTGTGACCTGGAGAGACGAGTCCGGATCCACCTGAAAAAACAATTTCAAAGAACCATGCAGGAAGCTTGTTAAATTCAGAAAAACCTTCTTCTGACTTTCCTTCAGTTATTAAATTCATTCCATCCTGGAAAATTGGAATAACTTCTTTTTCTGCATCTAATATATTTTTACCTTCAGGATATTTATCCAATAAAAAGAAATGGCTGTCATTTGACCTATTGATATAGCGAAATGTATGCCATCCTGAGTCAATAGTATCAACGGTTTGAAAATCCATGACTTCTGTTATAATCTCGATAATATTATCCTTTTCAACCTCAACTTTTTCCTTTTTTTCTGATTGTTTATCATTTCCGCAACTTAGAATTATAAGAAGTGAAACTGATAGGACTACCAATAGCATTATTTTTGATCTTTCGATGATATTTTTAATTGTTTTCATTGGTTACGTTTGTCTCGAAGTTAATAAAATTAAATTTAATGATACTGAATAACGATAGGTTGAATCAATAAATACCTCAATAAAATGTAAATTCACTATTTTTAACTCATAATATTTAAGAGTTCTTAATTTTATTATAGTAAATTGTAAGAAAAAGCAGTTCACCGACTGAGAAGGTTATTAAAGAAAATGGATATTAATATTTATGAAACGAACATGAATAAATTTAATCAATTATTTATCAAAGGGGAATGATTAAATTTTTCATGAGAGAACAGGGTGGTTACACCTGTTTTTAAATTTTTAAATAGCTAAAATATTTATAATTACAAAATTTTAAACAGGTGAAAGAACGATTTAACAAAGACGTCGACCAAGGCCTTAGCAGCAGTCCTAAAACGCTTCCTTCCAAATATTTTTATGATAAAAAGGGAGATGAGCTTTTTGTTCAGATTATGAACATGCCTGAATATTACGTTACGCGGGCGGAATACGAGATCTTTAATGAGCAAAACAATCAAATAATTACTGCATTAGATCTAAACCCAAACAACTACTTCGAATTAATTGAACTTGGCCCTGGTGACGGAACTAAAACGAAAGAATTACTCAAAACCTTAAATAAAAGAAATTTTGATTTTGATTATTTCCCAATTGATATTTCCCAAAATGCCTTGGATCAGTTAGAGCGATCCTTGAGGGAAGAATTACCCGATGTATCTGTTAAAACAAAACATGGGGATTATTTTGAAATGCTCGAATCGTTAAAAGACAGCGAACCTCTTAAAATAGTACTCTTTCTTGGTTCGAATATTGGTAATATGACCGATGCTGAAGCGACTGAATTTATTTACAAGTTGGGTGCAAACCTTAAATTTGGTGATAAATTACTTTTGGGTGTTGACCTGATCAAATCAGCAACAATCGTTGGACCTGCTTATGATGATGCGGAAGGAATTACCAAAATGTTTAATTTGAATTTATTGAATCGTATCAATAATGAATTGGATGCCAATTTTAAAATTGAAAACTTTATTCATAAACCGGAATATTCTGAAGAAGATGGTGTAGCTAGAAGTTTTATTGAGAGTACAAAGGATCAGACCGTTAAGATCAATGGCAATGTACATACCTATACTTTTAAAAAAGGGGAAAAGATACATACGGAAATATCCAGAAAATACAACGATGAGATCATCAAGACTATTATAAAGGATACGGATTTTCAAATCTCCGGAAAATTAACCGACTCCAAGAATTATTTTAGCGATTATATTTTGATAAGAAGTTAAAGAGGATTCAAAAGATATGGATACCTGGTATATTTGGTTTGTGAAATGGATCGTAACTTTTGTATATAGATCTTCTCAATAATATTTTTATTATGTTTTAAGATCGATAGTTATGTTCTAACTGTCTAATTTAGGTCAATACTAATCAGTGATGTTATCATGTCTGGGGGATCTGTAAAATCTGTGATATCCGCGAGAAAGAGTAATAGGAATAAGAAGAATTATTAAAACCAGTCAACATTAATAAATAAAGTTCAATGCATCGATTTTATATAGGCAAATTCTTATAACTCAATTCCGTTCTCCGGGATGATAGATCCTTTCAGCTGCTTTAAGTACATCATCACGGTAATAGGCAATGTCTTTAAATTTTCCATCTATATAAGGCTGAGCCTGATCATCAAAATGAGGTGAGTTGGGATTGCCGCTTTGTCCGCCTGCTAACATAGATTTTGCTTTTACCTTTTCTCCAAATTCAATTACGGCGACAAAACTATTGCCGGATACACCATATTGACGTTTTGTATTTTTTCCATACCGCGTACCGAAGGATGCCAATGCTCCCCATGAACCAGATGCCATTCCTACAGGTAAACTTGGTAAACTATCATTAAACATCTGAAAAATATCACCATTATTTCTTTGATAGCGATTTATTTCTCCCCATTCGGTTTCCCTGGATCCAAAATCAGCTAACAATCCTTTCATAGCTTTCTTAAATATTTCAAGGCGTTCCTCAAATGCTGAATTGAAACTCATATAATACATTCTCTCCATATAATTAAGTCCTTTAGGAATCTTCCCGGAATTAAAATAAGATCTTCTATAATAATGACTTAACGTCATAGCGATAGATGTTTTCGAAACGGTATAATCCCAATCTTTGAGTATGTCAATTTCATTTTTTATTTCCTCGTTTTCATTCGGTGCACTATCGTAGGCTTTGATGACACCTTCCATTAATTGCTCTGCTCCTGGGAGGTATGGGTCATAAGCCAATGCTATTAATTTATCCAACGTAAGGTCTTTCGCTCTGGTTAATAATGGGATGGCATGTATTCCTCTGAAATTTTCCGGAAATGAAGTCATATAATTAGGGTAATCTTCTCTTTTCGGACTGTATTTTCCGGCACTAGTAAATGGTGTGGAATTGCAGTTCTGGATCCAGCCATTTTCCGGATTTAACACAAAAATATTTTCCTCCAGGGCGTGCATTCCATCCCAGTCTGTCTTGGGGTCGCTACCGTCTACCGGTTTGGTATAATCAAAGATCGTATCTCTTTGAGGTATGAAGTTACCATGATAGTAAGCTATATTCCCGTCAGCATCGGCATAGACAGTATTATTGGAAGAGTTTGTCCGAATATCCATCATCTTGTAAAACTCCTCATGACTGTCATTCTTGGTTCGGTTAAACGATTGTATCATGGCATTTACAGGACTCCACATCAAAGCTGTCGCAACCCATTTGTCATCATTGGAATGTGTAATTGGACCGTGGTGAGTTCTATAGGTCATAAAGGATCTTTCTATTAATACACCATCAGATCTGTATTTTAAAACAACATTAATGGAATCGACATTTCTTAAATCAGTGCCATATTTATAACGAATCCCTTCTTTACTTTTTACGATTGTTTCTTCAAATTCATCGATAATATCTGTGCCTGTAGAGGTGTGCATCCAACCTGTTCTTTCATTAAATCCTTGATATACAAAAAATTGACCCCATGTAACTGCGCCATAAACATTCAATCCTTCTTCGCTTATTACGTGTACTTCTCCTCGAAAAAAGAAGGAAGTGTGTGGGTTTATAAGCAGCATAGCATTTCCGGATGCTGTTCGTTTCCCTGAAATAGAGAAACCATTGGATCCTCTGGGTTCCTTATCTCCTAGTCGGATCAAGCCATTGTGAATTTCGGAAGCCATATCAGCAGCAGATTTATCGTAGAAAGATCTGATTTTCATTGTAGATACCCGCTCAATATCACCCCCTATGGATCCTTCACTAAAATACATTGGCATCCAGGGCTCGAAATGAATTAATAGCTTTGGCTTTACCTCAGGATGCTGTGCCAAGTAGTAGTTTACACCATCGGCAAAAGCGAGACATAATTTTTGCAGCCAAAGCGGACTGTTCTCATAATTTTCTATGGCTTCTTCCTTTGTCATATAAAGTTTTGCCCTTAAATCACTGTATATCGCTTTTTCTCCTTCCACTTCTGCGAGCCGGCCTGTTGCCCATATGTAATTGTGTTCTACCCGATTAAAATCATCTTCACATTGGGCATAGAGCAATCCAAAAACTGCATCGGCATCTGTTTTACCATAAATATGAGGTACGCCAAATGTATCTCTAATAATTTCCGTGTTTGATACATGTTGTTCCCAACGATCTTTTTCAATCAGTAATTTGTTGGCTGTTTCTTTGGTGGAACAATTCACCATAAAGATCATTAAAAGAAGATATACTTTGTTCATTTTTTATGGGTTTGAAATTTAATTATTTTTTGTAAGAACTATATTTTCCCTATCCATGTACTAGTTGGAGATAAGTTTATACTAACTACTAAACTTCATTCTTAACAAAATCTGCTTACTTTCTTCATGGAAATATTCATTCATCATTTTAAATCCATATTTATCATAGAAAGATCTTCCAATTTTATTGTTCTTAAAGACTTCAACTTCCAATTCTTTGTGAAGATCACCAACGAAATTAACCAATAATGTTCCAACTCCTTTCGACTGTTGATCCGGGTAAACAAACAAACCAGCAATTTCGTTTTCGATCATACTAATAAACCCAATGACTGCATTATTTTTTTCAAACACCCAGGTCTCAGCATTTGGCAGATATATATCTTTCATATCTTTTTTTACTTTTTCAACAAAGACAGCATCCAAAAATGAGTGTGCGGAAGAGGATGTATAATACCATATATCTATAACCCTCGTTTCATCTTGATCTATATATTTTCTAATCACAATTATTTAAGTTTTTAATAACGTTAAGGTTTTTTCGATTTGGATGGATGCCATGTCAAATATATTATTTTGTGACTCAGAAGCATATATAGACAGCTCAGTACAGGCAATTATTAGGGGATGGTCTTTTGAGTATAAGTTCAAAAGACGTTTATATTCTTCCATATCTTTCTTGCTTTCTTGTTCAAAATAGATCTGTTTTCGAATATAATCAATAAATTTTTTGTGTTCCACTACAGGTTCAATTAATAAAATTCCTCTTTGTAGAAAAGTCTTCTTTAAATAATCAGACTGCATGCTATAAAGAGAACCAAAAACTACTGCTTCTGTTTGCTCACTCTCCATTAATTTATCAATAGTAAGCTGAATTGGATGTGCGATGTCAAGATCGATATAGATTTTATCTATAGACTCGTGTAATGTAATATTTGGAACAAGTAAAAAATTAACACCCAGTTGTTTAATATTATTTATATAAAGAGATAATAGAGGATTTAGTTTGTTGAATTGATTGGGTAAATAAGGGTTTACCTTCTCAAAATCTATATTGTATAAAATAAAAGGACAGGTACTAAACCCCTTATAAAGTGTATTATATCTTTTGTTAAGTTCATTAATATAAAAAAGCGTAGACCTATTTCCTAAACCTAAAATACCAATATTCTTGTTCTTCATTTTTTATGTTCTATTTAGATCAATGACCGACGATCTTCTCGAAACCTCAAGCAATTTTATTCTAATTATTTGGCCAGCCTAATTCCCGAAAATTGCCATTGCATATTTGGATGAAAGAAATTTCTATACGTTTTTCTGCTATGACCTGGTGATGTGGCAACCGAAGCACCACGTAAAACCATTTGATTGATCATGAACTTACCATTGTACTCACCTACAGCTCCTTCTTTAATTTTAAATCTTGGATATGGCAGATAGGCCGAATTTGTCCACTCCCAACGTTTGCCCCAATTCAAGTAATTTGAAGCTGCTTCCCATTCAAATTCTGTTGGTAATCGGCAACCTTTAAAAGTAGCGTAGGCAGATGCCTCATAATAGGAGATGTGCGACAAAATTGCGTTTAAATCAATTTTTACTAATCCTCCAAGGGTATAATAAAACCATTCATTCTCTATTTTTTGCCAGTAAAGAGGCCTGGTTAAATTAATGTCATTTATCCAACTCCAACCTTCATCCAACCAATAGTTTGAATTAGAATATCCACCATGATCAATGAAGTCAATAAATTCACCATTGGTGACCAATGAATTTGATATTTCAAAGGATTCTAATAAAACCTTATGGTTTTCCAGCTCATTATCAAAACAGAAGCCCGGGCCTTTATGTCCTATTTCATAAATTCCTTCTTCCACCTTTTGCCAGCCGGTATCTTCATTGTGGTCATTTACCCATGGTTTATTGCTATATTTTGGATGGGTAGGATTGTGCGAAAAGTTGTACTTTAGATCTGTGATCAATAGTTCCTGATGCTGCTGCTCATGATGAATACCCAAAATCGTGAGCTCCTCAATTTCTACAGAATATTTACCTTTTAACGCCAATGTCATGTATTTGTCTACATGTTTGCGATATTCAAATATATGATCCACACCGGGTCGTGTAATCAAACCACGTTGAGACCTTGGCAGACGTTGGCCTAAAGCGTTATAATAACTGTTAAATAAAAAACTAAAGTCCTTATCGAATGTAGTATAATTGGGGTTAAACGATTTTAAAATCATTTCTTCAAAAAACCATGTGGTATGTGCTAAGTGCCATTTTGGGGGACTTGCAAATTCTGCCGACTGTGGAACATAATCCTCAACAGTAAGCTTCACACATAATTCTTCTGATCTATTTCGAGAGGATAAATACTTATTTAACAGTTTCATTGGGGTATATGGATCGAATAATTAAATTTTAATATTTGAGTTTAACGAAAATAATGTTTTTTAATAGAAATATTATTAATGTAATCTAAGGGGCTTAGATTTATTCATTTTATTATTAACGCCCGCTTATTTTTATTCCTTTGATATACTTAATTCCAACGGTCATCATGATCATGATTAGTGTTATAAAATAAAGAGTTGTTGTCATACTCTTTATAAGTGTATAGATGTTAGATAAGATGACCGAATTAGAGTTTACGTTTGGATAACTGTTGAGCATATAAATAATTCCAAAATTTTCCATATAATCAGCTATGCCAGCAATTATAGGAAACCAACAAAAATAGAAAAGAACAGAATTCAATTTATCCAATTTTTTGAGAAAATAACCAATCAGCAGACAATAACTTATTCCAAAGAGGAATGGATAGATCATATCAAAAGGAATTTGATTGTAGAGGTAAACATCTCGTCCTTTCTCTCCAAGAGTTTCAAAAAGAGACTTTACGTATTCTATATCATAACCCATTGGCATCATATCCAATAATTTCATTCCTTCGGAAAATGCCATTACTTTAGGGATTGTAATTATGATCATAAATGCATAAACCACATTAGTGAGGAGAAAAAGAAATAAAACCTTTTTTCCTGATGAATTCTTATTTATAAATCTTTTTAACACCTTACTTTAATACCATTTGTATGAAACTTGATACCCTATCTTCTATATATAGATATGTACTGTTTAGAATATTCATTTTACTAATTTTTCATTAATGATAATTGCTTTTTCAAGTTCTTTTCCGGAAGGTCGTTCAAACCAACCTTCCATAAATTCAAAATTATCTCGACTAACTTCAAATTCAAAGGTTAGTCCTCTTTCGGTATTTCGCTTAAGTATTCTTTTCAGCCTTGTTGATTTTGAAATATCCAGGAAATGCGTCATTATTTCGAACTTATTTTTTTCTGCGAACTTCCTGAATTTTTCTCTGTGATCAAATTTTGAGAGGCCCAAGTCCAGGATGGAATCCGTATTACTACTTTCAAGCTGCAATACCAAGTCGGAAATTAGGGTCTCTGATCGCTCAATTCTTTCAAGAAACCACTCCAGTCCATCTGCAGCCTTTTTATCCGGCAGAAATAAGGTTTTATTCCATTTGTCGATAGAAAAGATTATACCTTTAGTTTTTTCTTTCAAATTATTCGAATAGGTTGTTTTTCCTGAACCTGTATTCCCTACAATTAAATGGATCATTTTGTTTCTTTTTCTCTTGGTACTTT